>OJSP01000090.1_pt1 | contig 123384 bp, 112 predicted proteins | sample 1599561 | NCBI WGS metagenome assembly OJSP01 (sample SAMN04168659, study PRJEB22393) | human gut metagenome | biome: human gut microbiome; feature: stool | host: Homo sapiens | collected 2014-05-12
TTCCCAGCAGTTAAAGGCATGGCGGCCCACGGGAGGACGCCGCCATGCTGTTTTAATGCTATTTGGCGAATATCCGCAAAAATCCGTTGTTGATGCTGCCGTAAAGTTCTCCCCACAGGCAATCGAGGTAGGACACATTTTTAGAATTGGTGCAGATCATCAGTGTCCCCTTCCATATGGAAGGGGCACCCCACGGCGTGGGATGCCATAATCAAAGATTACCGACAGCCGCAGGCTATCGCACCGGATGGCCTGCGGCTGCTCCCGCGCTGACAAAGAAATCTCGTAAATTCTCGAAACCAGGAGGTTTTACGAAAAGGATCCTCCTCTTTCCGCTTTGCACATTCGCCGCCATTAGGACATTGTTTTAGCGGCATCTCTTTCTCACGACTCCTTCAGCCAGCGGGAGAAATCCTCCGGTGTGATCGTGCCGTTGTCGCAATCCTCTTTTTTCTTTCTGGCTTCCTCACTCCAGGCGTAAAATACGCTCTTGGTCAGCTTGCCGGCGTTGATGCGGGCGAAACGCTTTTTGTACTCTCTGCGATATTCCTTGAACACCTCGTCGCCCTGCTTGCGCTGCGTCCATGTGTTGATGGCCCCGATCTCCCGGCAGGTGCGGCCCTTGCTGTCGCAGATCCGGTCGCAGTACTCCGTGCTGGCCTTGCCCGTCACAGCGAAGTAGCGCAGGCAGTTCTTGCATACCCGCATCCTCACCTCACGCTTCACGCACTCCCGTATATGGTGGTCGATGAGGTCATAGATGTCCTTGGGATATAGCACCTCGGCAAAGATCCGTCTGTCGATGACCTCGAAGTTGACAGGCTGTGGCTGGAACTGGAAAGTGTACAACGTGTCGTTGCCCTCGGCGTTGTAGTAGGCTACCATCTTTTCAGATACGGATTTCTTCTCGCCGTCCATGTCCAGCGCATGTGCGATTAAACTAATGATCTGTCGCTGCATGGTATCGATGTTGCTGTAAATGTGGCTGATTTTTTTATGCGGCAGCAGCCGAAGGTACTCCTTGGGCGTGACGCGCTCCGCCGCGTTCAACCGCTCTGTCCAGTCCAGCCGCAGCAGCTCAAAATAGACGTGTCGGGATGCAAGCTCGTCCAGTCCTGCTGCTACGACCTGCAGGTCATCCTTGGCGCCGGACTGGTAAAAAGCCAGCAAGGCTTTGTCCATTTTCTTGGTGATGGCTTCCAGCTCCTGCGTATCCATATACAGCAGATCCATCAGACTTTCCGGGAACGGAAAGTCTTTTTTTATGGTCTGCTCTCTATCCGTCACATCGGTGTACTCGTAGTACTCCCTGCCGCTGTCAATGTAGGTTTTAAAAATATAGTCTGGCATAATGTGTACTCCTTAAATTAGACTAATGAAATATACTGCTTTCGCTAAGACTTGACAATAGGGTGTTGACATGGTATAGTATGCTCAGAAGTAGACATAGAAAACATCTTTTATGAAATAAGTCTAATCCATTAAGGCGGATATGTCAACCGTTATTTTCGGAACCTTGAAAAGTGAATACCTGCCGCCGCAGCCCGGGCGCTCCGGGCGAAGTGACGCCACGAGCCCGCAAAGGGAGAGCGCACCAACGGAGCAAGAGCGCGGCGTACAGCAGAGAAAAATCATGGGAGGTGAGATCAGACCTACACCATCACTAAAAAATGAATACGCTCTACCAACAAAGCTACAAGGAGGACACGATTTGAAGAAAAGCATTTATACCAGCTATGACGAACTGCCCCTGCTGCTGAATGTGAAGCAGCTGGTGGATCTCATGGGAGTCTCGGACTCCAGCATTTACGAACTCATTCAGGAGGATGATTTTCCCTCTTTGCGGATCGGCAAGCGCATCGTCGTTCCGAAGGAGGAACTGCGGAAATGGATTGCCGCACACACGAAAGGGGCGTCGGGATGCTGAACACGCCCTATGTGAAGAAGGACACCATCAAAAACTTTTTCCCCGTTCCCAACGCAGTCTTTGATCTGGGACTGCACCACATGGAGATCAGCATCTACGCTTACCTCCTCCGCATCGAGGACCGCCGCACCTACCAATGTATTGTCAGCTATCCTACTATCGCAAAGAAGCTGGGCATCTCGGTCAATACGGTGGCGAAGTACGTTGCTGCGCTGGAGGAACATGGCCTTATCCGCACAGAGCACACGGAGATCATCACCAAAGATGGACACAAGCGCAACGGCTGTCTCAGGTATACCATCCTGCCAATAAAGAATGCCCTCGACCTCTGTTATAAGCGTCAGCTGGAGAAGGCAGAGCAAGCCTTGGAGCGACAGCGGACGCAGGCAAACGCCGAAAGACTGGGGATTCAGTTCGTTCCGGCAGACGATGAACGGAGCGCATGAAGTACCGCCGTGTACACCGCTGTAAGCCGCCGTGTGAGATTTTACGGTCGAAGGCAGCAACAACAGCGAGGGCAGTTATGTGGGGGCGTTCAGGGCAGAAATGCCCCGTAGGGGCAAAGTTCCCACCCTTCGGTGGGGCAAGCATAGCGTCCGGCTATACGCCGGACGCACTCGCCGGGGCAAAGCCCCAGCACCCCCCAGCCCCCAAGGGGGAGAAAGGAGTTTAATGCAGAGAAAGAAATCAGCGATCATCACCGCAAGAATGACACCGGGCATCAAAGACCTGATCCAGCATCAGGCCAAGCAAGCCGGAATGACCGTCACCGATTACATCATCACCTGCGCGCTGGGCAAGGAGATCGTCCGGGTGGACGGACTGGATGAGATCCTCGCCGAAGTGAAAGCCCAAGGCAGGAACCTCAACCAGCTCACGACACTGGCAAACATGGGACGCATCCAGATCCTCAGAAGCGACGAGCTCATAGACGGTTATGCAGATCTCTGCCAAAAGCTGCTGCGCATCAGCCGGGAGGTGCAGTAATGGCCATCTTCACCGCAGTACGCAACAAGAAACAGACGGCTGGTACGATGATGGGCGTGCTGAAATATGTGACGCAGGCCTGCAAAACCATGCTGGACGACCAATGGATGGTGACGGGACACAACTGCGTGGCAAGGGCATCGTACCTGGAAATGATGACAACCAAACAGCAATTCCGAAAAACGGATGGCAGACAATTCTATCACTTCGTCCAATCCTTCCCGGCGGAGGACGGGCTGACGCCACAGCAGGTCAACGCCATCGGCGTGGAGTTCGCGCAGAAGCAGTTCCCAGATTTTGAGGTAGTCGTGGCAACACACTTGGATACAAACCATCTTCATAACCATCTGGTGGTCAACAGCGTGAGCTGCAAGGACGGCAAAAAGCTGCACCAGAACGCCGCAGATCTCCAGCGGCATCGGCAGGTCAATGATGAGATCTGCATGGCGCACGGGCTGCAGGTGCTGGAGCCGCCAAAAAAGCACACTCGGAAAAAGCAGATGCGCCCCGGCGAGTACCAGGCGGGACTGCGGGGCGATAGCTGGAAGCTGGATCTCATCCAAGCCATCAACAACGCACTGGAATATGCCGATGACCGGGAGAGCTTCGTCGAAAACATGGAGTACGAGGGCTATGAAGTTATCTGGACGGACACTCGGAAACATATCACCTTTGTCTGTCCTGACGGTCGGCGGTGCCGGGACAGCAGCCTCCACGATGAAACATTTCTGAAGGAGAATTTGGAAACGCTGTTTGCCTACCGACAGGCGGTGGGTTTCCGGCCCAACACGCCGGAGCCGGAGGAGGGCTGGATGGGAGAACTGGCAAGCGAGCTGGTTCGGCTGGGTCGGTCCATAGAGGAGGCAGACGATTTGCCGCCGCTGCCTGCGCCGCCGGCATGGACGGAGAGCAAGCAGCGGCATCGAGAGGCGCTGAAGAAACTGGCCTTGGGACAAAAGCTGAGCCGGGGGCAGAGCTGGCAGCAGACCATGTGGTGAAAGCTATGGGCGCGACTGTTGTTGCTTTCGTAGAAAGTGCGTCGACATCGATAATTCTTCTCGCTTTCGCAAAGGGTTATCGGTATGGTGTGTTTGTAAAACAGGCTGCAGGCAGCGCAGGGAATGCAATGCCTATACAAAGAAAAACGGACGGGAGGGATAACTGTAAATGGCGAAACGAAGGCCATCCGGTGACGGCATGGTACGCAAGCGTGACGATGGTCGCTGGGAAGGGCGTATTGTGGTCGGGCACAAGGAAAACGGCGACTCGATCTTCCACTATGTATCCGCGAAGACGCAAAAGGCTCTGATGGAAAAGATGCATCGGTGCATTGTCGAGTATGACGGCGCCGAACTTACGGAGGACAGCCGCATGACACTGGGGGAGTGGCTGGACATCTGGTTGAAGGAGTGTGCCGAACCGTCGGTCCGGCCATCCACATACAAGGGCTACCGTGGGTATGCAGAGCGAAATATAAAACCCTCCCTTGGCAACAAACAAATCAGCAAGGTGACTGCTGCCGATGTTCAGACCTTGTATCGAAAGCTGCAGCGGGAGGGCGGCGTGGACGGCGGGGCGCTGTCTCCCACCACGGTCCGCAGGATACACGGCGTCCTGCATCAGGCGCTGAATGCGGCTGTTGACCGCCACCTGATCGTAAAGAACCCCACCGACGATGTGACACTGCCGAAGAAAGTGACTGCCGCAAAAACTATCCTCAATGACAAACAGCTGGAACGATTCATGGAAGCTATTAAGGCAGATGAGCACTGGCACGACTTCTTCTATCTGGAGATCACCACCGGCCTGCGGCGGGGTGAGCTGTGCGGCCTTATGTGGACAGACTTTGATGCGGAAAAAGGAACGCTGACCGTCCGCAGAACACTCCACAACAAGGAGGGCGGCGGTTACTATGTGGGCGAAACGAAAACCGGTGCGGGACGCAGGATCATCAAACTACCGCCCAGCACGGTGCAGCTGCTGTCCGAGCGAAAAAGGACATCCATCTCCCAGTGGATATTTCCGAACCCGATCCACCCGGAAGACCCCATCATGCCGAACAGCGGTTACACCCGCATGAAAAAGCTGCTGGCGGAAGCAGGACTTCCGGATATGCGCTTTCACGATCTCCGGCACACCTTCGCCACTCACGCGCTGACCAGCGGCGTGGATGCCAAAACGCTCTCCGGCATTCTGGGCCACACAAAAACCTCGTTCACACTGGACACCTATACCCATGTCACAGGGGATATGCACCGCAAAGCGTCGGGAATTGTGGGCGAGTTCATGAGTGACTTTGTAGTGAAGGGGTGATCACATGGCAAGGAAACGCAAAAACGGTCAGGGTACTGTCCGCTTGAGAAGCGACGGACGGTGGGAAGGCCGTCACATCGTGGGCTACGATGAAAACGGAAAGGCAAAGCAAAAAAGCGTCCTGGCAAAAACAAAGGCGGAATGCGTGGAAAAGCTGAAAAGGCTTCGGGAAGAGTACACCGAGGTCGCCCCCTTCAAGGTAAAACCGGATATGCGGTTTGGGGATTGGATGAATTACTGGTATGAAAATCACTGCAAGCCATCCATCCGCCCCACTACGCAGAAGGGCTATGAGGAGTGGATCTATGTCCACGCTATTCCCGGTCTCGGGCATATCCCGCTGAATAAGCTGACGCAGGCGGACTGCCAGAAGTTTCTGAACGAGATGAAGGCCAACGGCAGAAAGACACATCGGGACACCAAGGGGCCGGAGATGGCGGAGCGGTCGGTGCGAAGCTGCTATCATGTGATACGGATGGCGCTGGACAGAGCAATTAAGGATGGCTTGATCAAGAAAAATCCCATCCTCGGTGTCAAGCTCCCACCGCCAGAGCAGAAGGAAATGAAGGTGCTGTCCAAAGAAGAAATTCAGCGATTTCTGATACAGGCCAAAGCGGAGGGGATGTACGAACTCTTCCTGCTGGAGCTGACCACAGGACTTCGCCGGGGTGAGATACTGGCACTCACATGGGATGACCTGAACTTTGAGACAGGGGAACTCCATATCAGCAAGCAGGTCACACCGGTTGGCGGTAAGAATATCATCAGCGAGCCGAAAACAAAAGCAGCGTTTCGCACGATCATCCTGCCGCCAGTCATGGTAGGACTTCTGCGGGAATATCGGAAAGAAGTATTCTCCCCGCTGATGTTCCCGTCCCGCATCAAGCCGAACCAGCCCATCGACCCCAGCTATGTCCGCAAGCGGCTCCAGCAGATATTGGAACGGGCAGACTGCAAAAAGGTGCGCTTTCACGATCTGCGCCATATCTTCGCCACCATGTCACTGGAACACGGCATGGATGTGAAGACACTGTCCGCCATCATTGGCCATGTCTCCGCCAAGACCACGCTGAATATCTACACCCACATTACCAACGAAATGCAGGAAAATGCCGCAGCCAGCATCGACCGCGGCATCGCAAAGGCAGAAATATCCCGACAGAAAGCAGAAGCTGCATCAGAGGCGCAGAGGTTTGAACCGTACACACCGCCGCGCCGCAGACCCGGCACGGGCTACATCAAGCAGCTCAAGGAGGATCTGTGGGAGGGACGGTACTCGCCCGTCTGGCCAGACGGCAAGAAGCATTCCCGCAATGTATATGGCCACACGCGGGAGGAATGTGAGGAAAAGCTGGCGAAGCTGATCCTGCAAATGAAAGCGGAGATCGCTGTCCTGCGGAATGGGACGGCTGCGGAGTATCCAGACGGCGTCAGCCCCAAGAAAAAGCAGCTGGCGGAGTACCTGCGCCAGCACCCCGGCGTGAGCAATAAAAGCTATATCGCACGGGAAACAGGCATGGACCGCACCACGGTGCAGAAATACTACGATGAGGTCAGAGCAGAACTTGCCGCACCGGCAAACACATAAAACGAAAATCCGCAGGTGGTGAGGGGCTGCTACTCACCGCCTGCGGATTCCAAAAGTGGTCAGGATTTTCTGCCGTCTGTGGTATAATTGTGGTCAAACGAAAAATCACCGCCGAATTGGCGGTGATTTTTCTCGAAATGGTGGACCTAATCGGGATCGAACCGACGACCTTACGGATGCGAACCGTACGCTCTCCCAGCTGAGCTATAGGCCCATATTGCCGTTTTTTGCAGGTTTTTTGCAACAAAAAGCTGATTTTCAAGTTTTCCGATTTTAGAAGAATTCAGAGAAAAACCTCTCCGAAATCATGGACTGAAACTCGCAGGTCGATGTGCGACCATAGGGATGCGAACCGAACGCTCTCCCAGCTGAGCTACAAGCCCGTATTCACTTGCGTACCCTGTTATTATACACATTTCCTGCAAAAAAGCAAGAGGAATTTCTGCGCCAGCCGCATCATTAGCTAATCAAAATGCAGATATCAATTTTATGTATTTTACTTATGTTTATTTTGTGATATACTATTTTTTGTTGCGCGTTTGCGCTGCCTTTGACGATTTCAACACAACACCTTAATTATATCAGGAGGGCTTCCGCTATGAGCAGAACTTTGGGTACCGTGGTCCGGGGCGTGCGCGCCCCCATCTTCCGCGAGGGCGACAGCGTGGTGGACATCACCGTCAGCACCGTGCTGAATGCGCTGGCTGAAAACAACATCACCGCTCGTGACGGCGACGTGGTGGCCGTGACCGAGTCCGTGGTGGCCCGCTGCCAGGGCAACTACGCCACCTGTGAGCAGATCGCCGAGGACGTGCGCGCCAAGACCGGCGGCAAGACCGTGGGCGTGGCATTCCCCATCCTCAGCCGCAACCGCTTCTCCCTGCTGCTGCGTGGCATCGCCATGGGCGCGGAGAAGGTCGTGCTGCTGCTGAGCTATCCCTCCGACGAGGTGGGCAACCATCTGGTGAGTCTGGACCAGCTGGACGAGGCCGGCATCGACCCGTGGCACGATGTGCTGTCGCTGGAGCAGTTCCGCGCGGCTTTCGGTGAGGTGGTGCATCCCTTCACCGGCGTGGACTATGTGGCCTATTACAAGTCCATCATCGAAGAGGCCGGCGCCCAGGCGGAGATCGTGTTCGCCAACCGCGTCACCGCTATCCTGCCCTACACCGACACGGTGATCACCTGCGACATCCACAGCCGCCAGCGCAGCAAGCGTCTGCTGACCGCCGCCGGTGCCAAGGTGGTGCTGGGTCTGGACGACCTGCTGACCGCGCCCGTGGACGGCAGCGGCTACAACGCCCAGTACGGCCTGCTGGGCAGCAACAAGGCGGACGACGACCGCGTGAAGCTGTTTCCCCGCGACGCCAAGGCGGTGGCGGAGGCCATCGGCAAGGCGATGAGCGACGCCACCGGCAAGCGGGTGGAGGCCATGGTCTACGGCGATGGCGCGTTTAAGGATCCCGCCGGGAAGATCTGGGAACTGGCTGACCCCGTGGTGGCTCCCGGCTATACCAGCGGTCTGGTTGGTACGCCCAACGAGCTGAAGCTGAAGTATCTGGCGGACAAGGAGTTCGCCGACCTCAGCGGCGAGGAGCTGAAGAACGCCATCTCCGAGAAGATCAAGGCCAAGGACGCCAAGAAGTCTCTGGTGGGCAACATGGTGTCCGAGGGCACCACGCCCCGGAACCTGACCGACCTGATCGGCTCCCTGTGCGACCTGACCAGCGGCTCCGGTGACAAGGGCACCCCCATCGTCTACATTCAGGGCTATTTCGACAACTACACCAACGAGTAAACAGCAGCAGTCCCCCGGCAAGGCCAGGGGACTGCTTTCATGTATAGCGTCAGGCCCCCGGCGGAGCCGGGGGCCTGACGCATCTGCTCAGTCGTACAGTATCTCGTCCACGGCTTTGGTGGTGTCCCCGGAGGAACCGTCCACCTGGAACTCCAGCCCGTCGATGAACTTCTGCATCCGCAGCGCAAAGGCGGGCACGTTCAGCGGCACGGTGGTGGAGGTCTCACGGTCGATTACCACGCGGAGCTGTATATCCATGTCATAGCCCTTGGCATAGGAATAGAAGTCGTCACTCCGCGGATCCAGCGGCCCGGAGCTGTTGGCTGCGTCAGCCAGGGCCAGGGAGGCCAGGTCCTGCGCCTGCTGCCGGGTCAACTCGGCCACCTCGTCGGTGTCGTACCGGCGGACGTAGCCGCTGATCACGGCGTTCACGCCGCCGTACCGCGCCAGCGAGTCGATGCCGATGAGGCTCTCCCGGCAGTCGGTGCGGTTCATCAGCTGGGTCAGCAGCCGGTGGACATCGGAGCCGTTGACGATCGATACCCTCCACTCACGACACAGACTCGTGCCGTTCCGCAGCTGGTAGTCCACACGCACATAGCGGGTGATCGGGCCGCCCTCCGTGTCCAGATAGGTTTGGTTCTCCAGCCTTTCGCCTGTCTCATCGTACTGCTCCAGAATGGCGCGGTGGAGGGAGATCACGCTCTCCACCGCTGCGGGATCATCGGCGGTGAAATCCGCATAGCTGGCGCTGAAGCGGACGGAGGTCACGTCCTCCGCGTCCGGGACGCGGTGCTGATAGCCGGTGATGTCCAGCTTCACGCACACCGTCACCGCCGCCAGCACCAGCACCATGGCCGCCGTCTCCAGCCACCAGCGCTTGTTGAAGATGCGGAACTTCTTTTGCAGCAGCATCTGGGCGGCGAAGAAGCAGATCACGCCCATGACCAGCTGGCAGATCAGCAGGCAGGCGAAGCCGCCGTCGATAAAGGCGGTATAGCGCAGGAACAGACCCAGCCCCAGACCGCCGCACAGACCGATACTCCACCGGGCGATGGGGCGCAGCCACCGGAAGGACATAGCGTCGCCGGCCGTCTCGCTGGGGCGCTTTTTATACAGCCACCACACCAGCGCCAGCAGTGCAATGCCCACCGCGGCGTAGATGATACAGGTGGAGAAGGCGGAGGCCGGCAGCTGGACGCGTTGATAGCTTTGGGTGCCGATGGGCTCGCGGAACTGCACGTCGACGGGCTGGGCGCCGCCGTTGGCCACGGCATCCCAGATCCGACCCACCGGTGTCAGCCAGGTGATGAATTCCGGAATGTCGCTGCTGCTGTAGCCGAAGTAAAACATCTGCGTCATCGTGCTTATCACCGCGTACAGAAGGAGGGTGATGACGTTCATCGCGCCGTAGAGAACCGGCACCGCCAGCAGCCATCCTGTGACCATGGCGCACAGGGAGCCGAGCGCGAAGAAGAACAGCGCCATCAGCTCCGTCAGCAGCAGCCACGTGCCCAGCGCCGCCCAGTCCACGTAGGAGAAGCCGGCGCTGCACAGAGCGGTCAGCAGGAAGATCAGCACGTTCCCCGCTGTCAGCGCTCCCAGCGCAGAGAGGACGTGGGAGAAAAATGCCTGTGTCCGTGTCACCGGCAGGGCGTGCATCAGTCCCACGGTGCGGCCGGACATCAGGTACGACCACACCGCCATGGCTGCAAAGCAGCCGAACAGCAGGGACATGACCACGGAGGCGGGGATGGACTGGATGATGACGTTGTGCTGCCGCAGCTGCAGCACGGTCATGATGCCCTCCGCCACGCCGTCGCACTCCCGGCTCGCCGACAGTATCTGCATGGGAAAGATCACCACCCACACGGCCACATACAAAAACAGCAGCGGCCAGTAGCGCTTTATATCGCTGCGCAGCAGCGCGGCGTTACAGAAGGATGTCTTTCGCGGCATAATCCACACCTCCCAGCTCGTAAATGAATATCTCCTCCAGCGTCAGCGGGATGGATTCCAGCAGCACCGGCTCGGTGATCTGCATCCGGCGCATGATCTCCTGACTGCTGCCCCGGACGATATAGGTGTACACCCGTCCCACGTGGCTGCGGTGCAGGATGTTCAGCTCCGCCGGCAGCGGCGGCTCCGTGACGCCCTGATAGGCCACCTGCAGCTTTACCGTGTTGTCCTGCAGGTCGCTGAGACTGCGCTCCAGCAGCACCTTGCCATGGTTCAGGATGCCCACGTGGTCGCACACGTCCTCCAGCTCCCGCAGGTTGTGGCTGGAGACCAGCACCGTCGTGCCGCGCTCCGCCACGTCGCCCAGAAGCAGCGACCACACCTGCCGCCGCATCACCGGGTCAAGGCCATCCACCGGCTCGTCCAGAATGAGGTACTCCGGCATACAGCACACCATCAGCCAAAAGGCCGCCTGCTTCTGCATACCCTTGCTCATCCGCCGCAGCATCATTTTCTCATCCAGCGGGAAGACCTGCTTCAGCTTCTCGTACCGCTCCCAGCTGAAATCGGGGTAGATACCGGCGAGGAATTTCGCCATCTCCCGGATGCCCGACTGCGGGAAGTAGTACCAGTCGTCGCCGATAACGGCCATACGACTCTTCACGGCGGTGTTCTCATATACCGACTGACCATCCACCAGCACGTCGCCGCTGTCCTGCCGGTAGATGCCCGCCAAATGGCGGATGATGGTGGATTTCCCCGCGCCGTTGGGCCCTACCAGACCGTACACCGCGCCGTGGGGCACCGTCATGGTCAGGTCGTCCAGCGCCCGGAAGCCGTCAAAGGTCTTGACGACGTTTTTTACCTCGATCATTTACCCTCTCCTCCTTCCCAAAGTACCAGCAGCTGTTCCCGGGTATAGCCCAGGCTCTTCAGCTCCTCCAATAGCGGGACCAGCCGCCCCGTCAGTTCAGCGATGCGCCGCAGATGCTCGCCGTCCCCGGCGGAGACAAAGCTCCCTCTGCCCGCCACAGAGTAGATGTACCCCTCCGCCTCCAGCTCCGCGTAAGCCCGCTGGATGGTGTTGGGGTTGATGGCCAGCTGCGTAGCCAGAGAGCGCACGGAGGGCAGCTTTTCGTCCGGCTCCAGCAGCCCTGTCAGCATCATGCGCCGCAGGCTGTCCTTCACCTGCTGGTACAGGGGACGGCTGTCCCGGTAATCCAGCACGATCATATCGCACACGCTCCTTTCTGTGTCAAGTGTATTATGCGTGTTAGTACAGTTAGCATATCACGATGTTCTCCCTCCTGTCAAGGGAAAATTTTTCTTTTCATCCCCGGGGTTTCGTAGTATAATGGCTCCAAATTCTTTTCCCGAAGGGGGCATTTCTATGCGTATCACGGTAAAAGTCGGCACCTCTACTCTGGCCCACGCCACAGGACGGCTGAACATCCAGCGGATGGAGGGCCTGTGCAAGGTCCTGAGCGACCTGAAAAACGCCGGGCACGAGATCATTCTCGTCTCCTCCGGCGCCATCGGCATGGGCGTGGGCAAGCTGAACCTGCCGGGACGACCTAAGGATATGCCCACGAAGCAGGCGGCCGCCGCCGTGGGCCAGTGCGAGCTGATGTACACCTATGACAAGCTGTTCAACGAGTACAATCACACAGTGGCACAGGTGCTGCTCACCGGCGAGGATGTAAAGAACGAGCAGCGCAGCCGTAATATGCGGAACACCATTTTTCGCCTGTTGGAGCTGGGCGCGCTGCCTGTCATCAACGAAAACGACACCGTGGCCACCGACGAGGTGGGCGTGGAGAACACCATCGGCGAGAACGACACGCTTTCCGCCATCGTGGCGGCGGCGGTGCAGGCCGATCTGCTGATATTGCTCAGTGATATCGACGGCCTGTATGACGGCGATCCCCACAGGGATCCCGCCGCGAAGCTTATCCCCGTGGTGCCGTCCATCGACGCGCACATTCTCGCTCTGGGCGGCGGCAGCGGCAGCGGCTTGGGCACAGGCGGCATGGCCACCAAGCTGAAGGCGGCGCAGATCGTCACCGAGGTCGGCTGCCAGATGGTCATCGCCAATGGCAGCAAGCCCGCCCTGCTGTACGACATCGTGGGCGGAAAGCCTGTGGGCACCCGATTTCTGGCAAAGGAGAAGTGAGCCATGACCACTATCGATATTCTGAAAAAGACCCGCGCCGCCCGGGGCGGACTGGCCGTCCTGGACGAGGCAGGCAAAAACGCCCTGCTGCTGTCCATGGCCGACAGTCTTCTGTCCCATGAGGGCGCTATTCTGGCGGAAAACGCCGCCGACATGGCCGACGCCCGGGGGCATATCTCCGATGTGATGCTGGACCGGCTGCGGCTGGACCATGACCGACTGGCGGGCATGGCCGACGGCGTGCGGGCCATTGCCGCCCTGCCGGACCACACCGGCCGTGTGCTGTCCGAGGTACGCCGCCCCAACGGTCTGGTCATCCAGAAGGTACAGGTCCCTCTGGGGCTGGTGTCCATTATCTATGAGAGCCGCCCCAACGTTACCTCAGACGCGGCGGCCCTGGCGCTGAAATCCGGCAACGTCTGCGTGCTCCGCAGCGGCAGGGAGGCCTACCGCACCGCCCGCGCCATCGTGCAGGCGCTGAAGGCCGGCATCGCCGCCGAGGGCGGCGACCCGGACATCCTGAACATCGTGGACGACACCACCCACCAGTCTGCCGCGGACATCATGACCGCCAAGGGTCTGGTGGACCTGCTGATCCCCCGGGGCGGCGCGGGACTGATCCGGGCCTGCGTGGCCGGCGCCACCGTGCCCTGCATTGAGACGGGTACCGGTATCTGCCATGTGTATGTAGACGAGAGCGCCGATCTGAGCAAGGCCCTGAACATTGTGGAAAACGCCAAGGCCAGCCGCCCCTCCGTGTGCAACGCCGAAGAGGTGCTGCTGGTACACAGCGCGGTGGCGGCGGAATTCCTGCCCCAGCTGAAAAAGCGCTTGGTGGATGACCGAGCCGCCGCAGGCAAGGTCCCCGTGGAGCTGCGGCTGGACGAGCGCGCCGCGGCGGTCATTCCCGGTACCCCCGCCGGCGAACGGGACTTCGACACCGAGTTTTTGAACTATATCCTGGCCGTAAAGATCGTGGACAGCGTGGACGAGGCCATCGCTCACATTGCCGCCCACTCCACCGGCCACAGCGACGCCATCGTCACCGAAGACCCTGCCCACGCCGACGCCTTTGTTAACAGCGCGGACAGCGCCGCCGTGTATGTCAATGCCTCCACCCGCTTTACCGACGGCGGCGAGTTCGGGCTGGGCTGCGAGATGGGCATCTCCACCCAGAAGCTCCACGCCCGGGGACCCATGGGGCTGGACGAACTGACTACGTACAAATATGTCATCCGCGGCAACGGGCAGATCAGATAAAGCAAAAAGAGACGGCATCCGCCGTCTCTTTTCATATTTCCACGATCTCTGCGCCCAGGGCCGCGGCGTCCGCCCGGTCGTGGGTGACGCACAGCACCGCCGCGCCGTTCCGGTGCCGCAGAAGATATTGCGCCGTCCGGTCCCGGGCCGCGCCATCCAAACCCTTGAAGGGCTCATCCAGCAGCAGTAGCTCCGGCCCATAACATACTGCCCGGGCAATGGACACCCGCCGCCGCTGTCCGCCGGACAGTTCCGCCGCCCGCTGGTCCAGGCAGTCCGCCAATCCCAGCTCCCGCAGGTGCGCCTCGATATCCGGCCGGGACATGGCCCGGCCCGTGACCAGACGCACGTTCTCCACGGCGTCCAGCTGCGGGCACAGACGGTCCTCCTGGAACACGAAACCCAATCGCTCCGGCACGCCGGTGACGGTGCCGCTGTCCGGCATCTCCAACCCGGCGATACAGCGCAGGAGCGTGGTCTTCCCGCGGCCGGAGGGGGCCATCAGACACACCACCGCCCCGTCCGGGACGGTCAGGCTCACGTCCTCCAGCACGACCTTGTCACCGAAGCGCTTGTACAGATGTGCCGCGTTCATGCGCCGCACCCCCTTTCCAGCCGACGGAAGCCCCGCCGCAGCAGGGCCAGCACCAGTCTCTCAAACAGGGCGCTCAGCGCCACGATCACCACGGTCCAAGCCAGCAGGTCGGCGGTCTGGAGGTAGATCTTCGCGTCGTACAGTCTCTCGCCCAGGGAGCCGGCCACCACACCGATGACCTCGGCCGCTACACCGGCCTTCCAGCTCATGCCCAGGGCCGCGGCGCAGCCCGCCAGCAGGAACGGCTCCACCGCCGGCAGCAGGATGCTGTGCAGCTGCCGCCGCCAGGGCACCCGGAAGGCCCGGGCCATTTCCAGAAGCTGGCCATCCGCACTGCGGAGGCCCGCCAGCACGTTGGTGTACAGAATGGGGAAGACCATCAGGAATGAGATGAACAGCGGCAGCGCCGATGTCCGCATCCAGATCAGTGCCAGGATGATGAACGACGCCACCGGCACCGCCTTGATGGCCAGCACATAGGGCCGCAGCAGCACCTCCACCACCGGCCAGCGTCCCGCCGCCAGCGCCAGCACAAGGGCCAGCACCAGTGCCAGGGCAAAGCCGCCGGCGATACGGCAAAAACTGAACGCCACCGCCCGCCGGAAGGCCGCTGTCACCGCCAGGGCGCAAAGCCGCCCCAGCACCGTTACCGGTCCCGGCAGCAGCAGTGCCGAGCCCACGGCCCAGGAGACCGCCTGCCAGACCGACAGGGCCAGCACCACCGCGCCGGCACGCTGCCAGGTCTTTATTTTTTTGTCCGCAGGTGTGCTCATGCGCCCATCCAGTAGAAGCCGTCACCGGGCATGGCGCCGCCTACGGCCTCCGTCTTCAGGTCATACAGTGTTTGCAGATAGCCGCCCACGGCGACCTTCATATCCACGCCGGTAATACATACCAAGTTACACTGGGGCAGCGCCTTCTCCGCCACGGCGGCCTTGACGATGCCATATTTCTCCACCAGCACAGCGGCCTCGGCCGGGTGCTCATTGGCGTATTCCGTGCTGGCGGCGTAGTCCTCCAGGAAAGCCGCCAGTGCCGCCGGGTGTTCATCGGCAAATGCCTTGCGGGCCACCAGTACCGAAGTGATCAGGCGGCTGCCGTTGTCCAGCGCATCCCATTCGGCGCTCATATCCAGCGCCACACGCAGGCCCTCCACCTGGCTCTGCGCCACGGTGACAAAGGGCTGGGGCAGCATGGCTACGGCGTTGTCCTGCTCCGCCATCAGGGCCACGATCTCCGTGGGCTCGCTCTTCCACTCCACCTGTACGTCCTCGCCCAGAGTCAGCCCGTGCTGCGAGAGCAGATAGGTCAACGCGTACTCCGGGGTAGCGCCCTTGCCGGTGGCGTAGATGGTCTTTCCGTTCAGCGAGGCAATGTCCGTCACCGTCTCGCCGCCCTTTTCCACGATATACAGCACACCCAGTGTGCCGGCGGCCAGCAGCACCACGCCGCCCTCCGTCTGGTTGTACAGGATGGCCGCCACGTTGGCCGGCACCGCCAGCACATCCAGCTCGCCCTGCACCAGCTGGGGCGTCAGCTCATTGGCGCTGGCCGCGATGGTGTACGTATACGCGTTCTGGCCCAGGCCGTTGTCCGCATCGTCAAACAGCTTTACCATGCCCATGGAGGTAGGGCCCTTCAGCCCGCCCAACCGCACAGTGACCGGCTGGGCGGCGGATTTGTCGCCATCCTCAATGGGCATAGGCGTTTTCGGCGTTACGCAGGCGCACAGCGTCAATGCCAGTATTAAGGCCAGCACAAGGGTAATGATCCTTTTCATATGGGTTCTCCTTCCTGTACGATCATGATCTTTTATGGATACCTTGGTGTTTATACAGGGGCAACAACATTGGAGTACAGCGTCTTGGCGCTGACACCCTCCAGCCGCCCGATCTTCCCGCTGAGGGCGGAGATCGCGTCCTGTGGCGCATCCAGCACCACGGAGATGATGTTCACGCCCCGGGCACGGTAGGGCACGCCCATTCGCCCGATGATATACGCACCGTACTGATGCAGCAGCGCGTTCAGCTCCGTCACCGCATCCTCATTTTCCACAATGACCGCAATGACCGCCACCCGTGTTTCCATAGCAAAACCTCCCGTCGTAAGATCCGCGGCCAAATAAAAAAGCCGCGCCGCCACCGCGACACGACCACAGCGCCCGCTTCGCGGGCGCAGAACCTATGGCGCATCTTCCGTCTCAAGCGTACTTTCGACGTCAGCAGCGTGTTTATTGTACGGCAAACGCCTGCTCTTGTCAAGCCGATCCCGCCGGCGGACTGTTTCAGACAGCCGCCGGTATATAATAAATATAGGAGAGAAGGGCGGGACCGTGGGGTAAGAACGGCCCCGCCCGGGGGAAGCGGTTTAATGCTTTTCGCTGGCGCGGCGGGCGGGCTTCTCCGCACAGCGGACGCCGGGCAGCAGCGTCAGCAGCTGGGCGGCAAGGCCGAACACGGCGGCGGGCAGCAACCAGCTCAGGCCAAGATCATACAGCGGCAGGGCCTCCACCAGCGGCAGCTTCACACCGCAGGTGTGCAGGGTGCACAGCACGCTGGTCAGCAGTGCGCCCAGCGCGGCGCCCCGGCTGACAAAGTCGTGGACCTTGGGTATGATGAGGGAGACGCAAATAAGCACCAGTGTGGGGGGATATACTATATCCAGCACCGGCGCGGCCACGGCCACGATACGGTCCAGGCCCAGGTTGGACACCACGGCGCTGAACACGCAGATGACCGTCACGAACACCTTGTAGCTGATCTTCCCGCGACACAGCTCCGTGAAATACGCCGCGGCGGAGCTGGTCAGGGCGATGGCCGTGGTGACGCAGGCCAGGCCCACCACCACGCCGAAGATCACCATGCCGGTCTTGCCCATCAACGCCTCTACGATGGCCATGATGAGGGCCGCGCGGCCGATGGAGGACGTGTACTGTGCGGACACGGTGGCGCCCAGATAGGCCAGACCCATATACACCGCCAGCAGCAGCACGCCCGCCAGCAGCGCGGCGCCGCCCACCACGCGAAGCTGGCTCCGGCCCCGCTGATAGCCCTTGGCGGTGACGCTTTGCAGCACGATGATGCCGAAGGGCAGGGCCGCCAGCGCGTCCATGGTCTGGTAGCCGGCTTTGATGCCGGTGACGGCCACGTTGTCGATCTGCGCCAGGGGCGCGATGTCGCCCAGCGGCGTGATCACACCCTTGATAATAATGGCGAACAGGCCCACCAGCAGCAGCGGCGTGAGCACCTTGCCTACAATGTCCACCACGGCGGACTCCTTGATGCACAGGGCCAGAATCACCGCGAAGAACACCACGGAGAACACCACCGGCGATACGCCGGACAGGTTGGGCGCGATGGCCATCTCATAGGTGCTGGCGCTGGTGCGGGGGATGGCCACCATGGGGCCGATACACAGAATGATGGCGCACATGAGGATCTCGGCGGGGACTCTGCCCGCCCGTTCCAGTACCTTCTCGCTGCTGCCCACGCGGAGCAGGGCGAACATACCCATCATCGCCAGACCGATATCCGCAATGAAATAGGTGGAAAAGCCCGCCAGCCACTGGCTGCCGGCCTCCATGCCCAAAAAGGGCGGGAAGATCACGTTGCCCGCGCCGAAAAACATGGAAAACAGCGCAAAGCCCACGACAACGATATCTGCCGCGGTGTTTTTCCTCTGTCCGATCATTCTGATTTCTCCATTTCTCTTCTCTTGTTCCCACGCCGCCGACTGCGGCGCGCCGGTGCGGTCTCGCGCTTTAAAGCGCGTTGCATCCTGTGCATATAGCGTATCATGCTTTTCATCATTACGGAAATGACGCTTATCGAACGGCACATGAAAAATTTTGATGGCGTATAAAAACGTTTACCGCATTTTCCAAATCGTTGGTGGAAAGTTTACGTTTATGGCATTGAACGGCGACAGCTCTTGTGATATAGTTAAAAATAATCGTTGCAATTTTGTCCAATTTGTACAGAAAGTGAGGCCCCTATGGATGACAAACGGCTGCGGGCGCTGCTGACGGCAGTGCAGTGCGGCAGCTTTGGAAAGGCGACGGCGCAGCTGGGCTACACCCAGTCCGCCATGACGCACATGGTGAACAAGCTGGAGGCCGAGCTGGGCTGCACCCTGCTCGCCCGCAGCAGCCACGGCGTCCGGCTCTCGGAGGAGGGTGAGCACCTGCTGCCCTATATACAGGACTATCTGCGCGCCAGTGAGACCCTGCGGCGGGAGGCGGCGGCCCAGGGCGAGGCCCACAACCGCGTGCTGCGGATCGGCTGCTTTGCCAGCATCGCCCGGGCACGGCTGCCAGCGCTGCTGCAGAAGTTCCGCAAACTGCACCCGGAGATCAAGATCGACGTGCTGGTGGGCGGCTATGAGCTGGCCGCGGCGCTGGAGGAGGAACGGGTGCAGCTGGCCCTGGTGGAGGAGACTTGCGGCAAGGGCTTCTATTGGACGCCGCTGACGGACGCGCCGCTGGTGGCGGTGGTGCCGCCGGACTTCCCCTGGACGGAGGACGTCATCCCCCTGGAGCGCCTGCTGCAGGAGACATTTCTCTCCTGCCCGGAGCAGTATGTGGCGCGCCTGCTGCCGCCGGAGGCACCACGGCTGGAGGTCACGGCGTCGGACGACGCGGCCATACTGTCTATGGTGGCGGCGGGACTGGGCGTGTCGGTGCTGTCCGCCTTCTCTCTGGCGGGCTATGAGGGCCAGGTGCGGGTGCTCCCGCTGGCGGAGCCGCTGTCACGCCGGCTGGGCGCGGCGGTGAAAACACCGCCGCCGGCCAGCAGCGCCGTCCGGTATTTTCTCTCCTTCCTGAAGCGGCAGTACCCCGCCGAGCCGGCGGATAACGAATAAAAGGAGGTCCCGGCCCATGTGCACTGCGGCCACATACAAGACAAAATGCTTCTATTTCGGGCGCAATCTGGACTATGAGCGCGGCTTCGGCGAGCAGGTGGTCATCACACCCCGGCTCTTTCCCCTGCCCATGCGGCATCTGCCGGACCTGACACGGCACTACGCCATGATCGGCATGGCCGCCGTACAGGACGGCTATCCCCTGTACTACGACGCGGTGAACGAGAAGGGCCTGTGCATGGCGGGGCTGAACTTCGTCCGCAGCGCCGTATACGGCCCCTGCGCGCCGGGGAAGGCCAACGTGGCACAGTTTGAGCTGATCCCCTGGCTGCTGGGCCGCTGCGCCACGGCGGCGGAGGCCCGGGACCTGCTGGCGGAGAGCCGCATCACCGACGACGCCTTTCTGCCGGGGCTGCCCCCGGCCCGGCTGCACTGGCTGCTGGCGGACCGGGAGCAGTGCTTCGCGGTGGAGCAGACGGCGGAGGGCCTGCGGGTCTATGAGGACCCGGCGGGCGTGCTGACCAACGAGCCGCCCTTCCCCATGCAGCTGTTCCGGCTGAACGACTACGCCCAGCTGTCCCCCCAGCCGCCGGAAAACCACTTCTCCCCCGCCCTGCCGCTGGAGACATACAGTCGGGGCATGGGCGCCATGGGTCTGCCCGGCGACCTGTCCTCCCCCTCCCGGTTCGTGCGGACGGCCTTTACCCGGCTGAACAGCCGCTCCGGCGACGGCGAGGCCGAGAGCGTCAGCCAGCTCCTGCACATTCTGGGCGCGGCGGCACAGCAGCGGGGCTGCTGCGTGCTGGAGGACGGCGCGTGCGAGCTGACGCTGTATACCAGCTGCTGCAATGCCGACACCGGGGTGTATTACTACACCACCTACGACGCCGCCCAGCTGTGCGCCGTGGATATGCACCGCGCCGACCTGGACGGCACGGCGCTCGCCTGCCAGCCGCTGGACACGGCGTGGCGGGTACACTATCAGAATTAACGCAGAAAAGTACGGGACGGGGCCGTCAGGCCCCGTCCCGTTTATTTCAGCAGGGCGGTAAAGGTGATGGTATCGCCCTCCGTGCGGGCGGAGATGGCACCGCGATGGCCCTCGGCAATGCTCCGGGCGATGGAGAGCCCGATGCCGAAGCCGCTGGCGGTGGAGGACCTGCCGCCGTTTCAGTACTGTATGTACAACAAAAATCAGATGATCTACGCCTCCTCCCACCGGTTTTTCCAGCATTACAGCATTATTCCCGACACGCTGATCCACTGCGGCGATCCGGTCATCAACCACACGCTGGTGGCCTCTCTGGAAAACTGCGCCTCTTTCGTCCCCAGCTACTTCATTGGCCGGATACCGTCGGATACTCTGCGAAAGCTTATTTTCTACGCCATAGACGTCCCCGAGCTCAGCTGGGAGCTGCGGGTGCTGTACCGTCGGGACAGCGCTCTGGGCATCTTCGCCCGGGAGATGATACGACTGGTCAGAGAGACGCCCTGGCGTCCCTTGCTGTAAACCGACCACGTCAACAAAAGATACCCGGCGCGCCGAAGGCGTGCCGGGTATCTGCGTCTCATTGCATTTGCAGCCAGCCGATCAAGGCCAGGTGCGCCGGGTAGTACAGGTAAAACAGCCACTTCATCACCGTGTTCACCCGCGGCGACGGCCCACGCTGCCCGTTATACAGCGCCAGCACGGGAACGGCCAGCACCACCGCCAGCTGCACCAGGCCGTAGACCCAGTCCAGCGCCAGGGCGTACACCAGCGCGTAAAGCGCCACATAGAACATCATCCACAGCGCCTGCGTCTTCAGCTTTCCCCGATTGGTACCGAAGGCCATGATGCACAGGGCGGCGATACAGCTCCAGTCCGCCGGGAAGCTGACCAGGCAGATCAGCAGGATCAGCGCCACCTGCACCGCCGGGCGGAGCCGCCGGTCATGGACCACCCGCAGCATCACCAGCCCCCATGCCAGCGACCACATGACGCTGGTCTGGTTCAGCACACTGCCGGAGGAAAACGGGATAAACGACCGCCAGCCGGCAAAATCCGCCGACGCGAACACATAGGCGAAGTGGGATATGACCGCGAACAGGAACATCCGCGCCGTGTATTTCCGGATATCCCGGGTGTGGTGATAGCCCTCCGCCACAAAGTAGCACATGATGGGACAGGTCAGCCGACCGATGATATGCATCGCCAGTGGCAGCACCGCCCGGGGATAGCCGGGAAACAGCCACCAGGCCACATGGTCGACGGTCATGGCCGCGATGGCGACGAGCTTGATCGCGTTGGAATCCAGCGTTTTTTTCATAGGCGTTTTCCCTCCCGCACAGCACACTGCCGCCATTGTAGCAGATAGGCAGGAGATGTGCAACGCCTATTCGTGCGGTCGCGGCGTTATGCGCCGGCCTTCTCCTTGCGGATGGCCTCGGCGATACGCTCCAGACCGATCTGCACTGTGGCACGGGGCATGGCCAAATTCAGGCGGATATGCCCCCTGGCGTTGCCCACGAACAGGCCGTCGCCGCCCTCCAGCAGCACACCGGCCTTGTTGGCAAAGAAGTCCGGCAGGTCCTCTACCTCCGGCAGCACCTCCCGCAGGTCCACCCAGGCAAAGTAGGTGGACTCAGGAATGGTGAACTTCGCGCCGGGAATATTCTCCTTCAGGAACTGATCCACCAGGGCCAGGTTGCCGTCCACATAGGCCTTCAGCTGCTCCAGCCAGGGGCCGCCGTGCTCATAGGCCGCCTTGTGGGCCGCGATGGACAGCGGGTTCACCGCGCCGATGTTCTTGTCCCGGTCCTGGAAGCGGGCACGCTCCTCCGCGTCGCGGATGATAATATTGGAGTGCATCAGGCCCGCCAGATTAAAGGTCTTGCTGGCAGACATACAGGTGATGAGCCGGTCATAGTCCGGCATGACCTTGCCCATAGGGGTATGGTGCAAGCCGGCGCGGATCAGGTCGCAGTGGATCTCGTCGGACACCACCCAGAGCCGGTGCTTTTCGATGATGGCCGCCATGTGGCGCAGCTCATCCTCGGTCCAGATGCGGCCGGTGGGGTTGTGGGGATTGCAGAGCATCAGCAGCTTCACGTCCGGGTCGGCGGCCTTCGCCTCAAGGTCCTCCCAGTCCACGGAGAAGCGGCCGTTTTCCTCCCGCAGGGGCGAGGTCACCAGCTCAACGCCGTTGTATTCACAGGCGTGGAGGAAAAAGCCGTAGGCAGGCGTCATGGTCAGGACCTTGCCGTTCAGCGGCTTGACCAGGTCCTCCGTCAGCTGGTACAGCGCCGGGATGACGCCGGGAGAGAACGTCAGCTGCTCCTTGGGGAAGGACCAGCCGTAACGGCTCTCGCACCAGGCGCGCAGCGCCTCATAATAACCCTTATCGTACACCAGGGTATAGCCCAAAATGCGCCGATCTACCCGGTCGGTGATGGCCTGCAGGATCTCCGGCGCCACAGCGAACTCCATGTCCGCCACCCACATCCGGATGAATTCCTCGTCCTTGTAGGGGAACACCCTCTCCGGCCCGCAGTGGAAAATGTAGGGCCGCCAGCCCTCTACATTCTCGGAATTGGTGTTGCGCCGATCAATGATCTCGTCGAAGTTGTAGGTCATGGTGTATCGCTCCTTTCCTGTTATATTTTTATGATACCAGCTGCCGCTGGCCCCGTCAAAGCCCGCCGCTTACTTTTCAGGAACGAATTTTTTGAAAAACTTTCTTCACGATTATATTTTCCCTTGCACGGACCGGAAAAAGCGTCTATACTGAAAAGCAGAGGGTCAAATCACTAAAACTTGATTTTGAGGAAAGTGCCATGACATTGACAGAAGAGATCGGCGCGAAGATCAAATACTACCGCAAAAAGCGCGGAATGAAGATCGTGGAGCTGGCGGCGCTGCTCCACAAAACCGGGGCCACCGTATCCAAGTACGAAAGCGGGCAGATCGCCATGGACGTGGTGACGCTGTACGAGGTGGCGGCCGCCCTGGGTGTGCCGCCGGAAAAGCTGCTGTACTGTGCCCCGCTGCCCGTGGAAGATCTGATGGCCGACAGCGTGCCCGCCTTCTTCCGCGGCGTTGACCGGCTGTATATGTACTATTTCGACGGCCGGAACAACAGTCTGGTCCGCAGCGTCATCGATATCCGGGCCAAGACCGGCGCCAACGCCTATGACATAGCGCTGTACATGAACTTTCAGGACTATCAGCAGTACCGGAACTGTGAAAACACCTATCTGGGTACGCTGAGCCACTACGATGCCCTCAGCAACATCGTCACCCACAACCAGGACACGGAGATGGACGTCTATCTCCTCTGTCTGCCCGCCTCCTATCTGAACGCCGGAACAAAGTGGGGGCTGGGCTTCGGCATCTCCTGTCGGCCCATTATGCCTACCTCCACCAAGGTATTTCTGTCCAAGAGCATCCAGCCGGAGACACCGGAGTTTCTGCAGGACCTCCGCATCTCCCGGGAGGACGTTCAGCTGCTGAAGCGCTACAATATGCTGTCCGTGATGTAATCGGCCCCAAACGGATATCCTGAAAGTAGACTTGCTGGCTTATGCGGTGTTCCGCCTTACGATTGAATTCTTTCGATGCAGTGCCTACGACATAGGATGAATAAATCCGATTTTTCATCCTCCAAATATATACGATAACCGTGAAGGCCCCCGGGTAATTCCCGGGGGCCTTACTTCGCATTTTGGTGGGATTTCGCCATGGCAATGCCTATTCGCATCTGCTCGTGCTGCAAAGGCCAATCACAGGCCGATCAATGGTGCTGACGATGGCGCCGACAGTAGCATTTGCGGCGGATACCACAAGCGATCCAGCAGCACAAAGCAATCCGGTAGCACAGATTAAAGGCGCACAGAAGAGCAGCGTCTATTTCGGCAATTACAAACAGAGCAGTGACGGAAACGGCGACTATCTGACCGAGCCGATCAAGTGGCGTGTGCCGCAAAACGCAGATGGCAAGCTGTTCTTGTTGGCGGATAAGATTCTGGATGTTTATTATTATCACCACAATGGCAGCACCAGTAGAGGAGCACGCAAAGCACCCACACAGTCCCTACCTGTTCGTGTCGCCCAAGACCGGCACCATGTTCGACCCAGACTCCTTCCGCCACACCCATGAGAAGATCCTGAAGGCCATCGGCGCGGAACACATCAGGTTTCACGACCTCAGACACACCTTCGCCACGCTGTCCCTCAAGTACGGCGTGGACGGCAAGACGCTGTCCGGCGCACTGGGACACTATGACGCGGGCTTTACCCTCAGCACCTACACCCACGCCACGGAGGGGATGAAGCGTGACGCCGCCGACACCATCGGCAGCGTCATCAGCCAGACCATGTAGCCCACAAAAATAGTCCGAGAGGGACGGATGATGCCATCCGCCCCTCTCCGGTGCTTTCCTGACCTCTCGGCTTTTGGGTCACGGTTTGGGTCATGCGAAGAACGCCAAAATGCAGCGTCACTATTTGAGGATATAAGCAGAAAAAGTTCCTGATTTCTTGCGAAATCAGGAACTTTTTGGTGGAGACTGCTGGACTCGAACCAGTGACCTCCTGCGTGTGAAGCAGGCGCTCTAACCAGCTGAGCTAAGCCTCCGAATTGTCGGCGACCCTCGGGGTGCCGACATGGTGACCCGTACGGGAATCGAACCCATGTTACAGCCGTGAAAGGGCCGTGTCTTAACCTCTTGACCAACGGGCCGTCTTTCGAGGGGTATACCGGAGAGATGCTGACGCATCTCTCCGGTGTGGTAGCGGCGACTGGATTTGAACCGGTGACACTGCGGGTATGAACCGCATGCTCTAGCCAACTGAGCTACGCCGCCATGTCATCCTCGACAGGCACGAGTTACTATACCATATTTCAGCTCCCTTTGTCAACAGCTTTTTTGCAAAACCGGGAGAAAATACGGGGGACGCGGCTGGCGCCGCGTCCCCCGTGCGTCAATTTATTAATACATCCCCATGCCGCCCATGTCGGGTGCGGGGGCTGCCGGTGCGGGGGGCTGGGGCTTGTCGGCCACCAGGGACTCGGTGGTCAGCACCATGCCGGACACACTGGCGGCATTCTCCAGGGCGCTGCGGGTGACCTTGGCGGGATCCACGATGCCGCTGGCGATCATATCGCAGTACTCCTCCTTATAGGCGTCGAAGCCATAGCCGTTCTTGCCGGCGGAGCGCACCTTCTCCAGCACCACGGAGCCGTCGATGCCGGCATTGGCCGCGATCTGGCGGATGGGGGCCTCCAGGGCCTTGGCTACCAGCTGTACGCCCACGCGCTCGTCGCCCTCGGTGCTGTTCAGCAGCGCGGTAACAGCGGGAATCACGTTCACATAGATGGTGCCGCCGCCGGCCACGATACCCTCCTCCACAGCGGCCTTGGTGGCGTTCAGGGCGTCCTCGATACGCAGCTTCTTCTCCTTCATCTCGGTCTCGGTGGCCGCGCCGACCTTGATGACCGCCACGCCGCCGGCCAGCTTGGCCAGACGCTCCTGCAGCTTCTCCTTGTCGTACTCGCTGGTGGTCACACCGATCTGCGCGCGAATCTGGGCCACGCGGTCCTTGATGGCCTGCTGGTCGCCCATACCGTCCACGATGATGGTGTTCTCCTTGGTCACCTTGATCTGGCGGGCACGGCCCAGCATATCAATGGTGGCATCCTTCAGCGTCAGGCCCAGCTCCTCGCTGATGACCTGGCCGCCGGTCAGGATGGCGATATCCTGCAGCATCTCCTTGCGGCGGTCGCCAAAGCCGGGGGCCTTGACGCACACCACGTTCAGCACGCCCTTCAGCCGGTTCACCAGCAGGGTGGACAGGGCCTCACCCTCCACGTCCTCGGCGATGATAAACAGCTTCTTGCCGCTCTGCAGCATCTGTTCCAGCAGGGGCAGGATGTCGGAGATCACAGAGATCTTCTTATCGGTGATGAGGATGTAGGGATCGTCCACGACGGCCTCCATCTTCTCCATATCGGTGGCCATATAGGGGGTGATGTAGCCGCGGTCGAACATCATGCCCTCCACGACCTCGCTGTACGTCTCGGCGGTCTTGGACTCCTCGATGGTGATCACGCCGTCGGCGCTGACCTTCTCCATAGCCTCGGCGATCAGCTTGCCGATGGTCTCGTCGCCGGAGGACACGGTGCCCACGCGGGCGATATCAGCGGTGCCATTGACCTTCTGGCTCTGCTCCTTGATGGCGCCCACAGCGGCCTCCACGGCCTTGGCCATGCCCTTCTTCATCACGATGGGGTTGGCGCCGGCGGCCAGGTTACGCAGGCCCTCGCGGATCATGGCCTGTGCCAGCAATGTAGCGGTCGTCGTGCCGTCGCCGGCCACGTCATTGGTCTTGGTGGATACCTCGCGCACCAGCTGCGCGCCCATGTTCTCGAACGGATCGTCCAGCTCGATCTCCTTGGCGATGGAAACACCATCGTTGGTGATGAGGGGTGTGCCGAACTTCTTATCCAACACCACGTTGCGGCCCTTGGGGCCCAGGGTGACCTTTACGGTATCCGCCAGCTGGTTGACGCCGGCTTCCAGCGCCTTGCGGGCCTCGTCGCCGCGCTTGATGATCTTTGCCATATCTAATGCCTCCAAAATTGAGAATGATTTACAAGAGAACACGCAAACTTAAAGCATTTGCCGCGGCGTGTACGCGGCAAAGCACATCACTCCACGATAGCCAAGATGTCGCTCTGCTTGACGATGATATACTCCACGTCCTCCAGCGTCACCTTGGTGCCGGCATACTTATCGGTGATGACCTTGTCGCCGGCCTTCACGGACATGACCACAGTCTTCCCGTCCACGGTGCAGCCGGGGCCCACGGAAATGACCTCAGCCACAGAGGGCTTCTCCTTGGCGGAGCCGGTCAGGATAATGCCGCCCTTGGTGGTCTCCTCCGGCTCGGTCATCTTCAGCACCACACGGTCAGCAAGCGGTGTCAGCTTCATAGTTGGTTCCTCCTTGTATTTCTATTTTTGATAAAACAGTTTCAGCGTTAGCACTCAAAATGCTTGAGTGCTAACGCTGATTATCATACCACACTATGCGGGATTTGCAAGGGGGAAACGGAGAAATTTTGAAAAATTCACAAAATGTTCAAGCGCTGTCCTCAGCCGCGGGCCGTCCGGTTGCAGGAGCAGCCCTCCGGGCCGAAGAAGTTCAGCTTTTTGTCGTGCAGCTTAATGGTCACATCGCTGTTGACCACGCTCTCGCCGTCCAGGCAGGTGACGATGTCCGGCTTCTCCGAGTGGATATGTACCACCTTGGGACAGGAGCAGTGCGCGTATTCCGGAAACTTGGCGTACTCGCCCCTGGAGTACGGCCCCACGAATTTCAGGAACGTGCGGCGGTTGACCTCTCTGACCACCAGGGTGTTCAGCACGCCGTCATCCATCCGGGCCTCGGCCACAGGCATAAAGCCGCCGCCGTAGTACCGGCCGTTGCACACAGATACCAGCGACCAGTCGCCCTCCGTGGTCACATCGTCCAGGGTGATGGTCCAGTGGGTGCCGATGCCCTTGAACAGGAAATTCACCGCCAGAGAGTAGATATAGCTGCCCTTGCCGTCCAGCAGCGGGCTCTCGCTGTATTTATGTACGTCCCGGGCCACCCGCGCGTCGATGCCGGAGCAGGCGATGGTCAGCGCCACGCGGCCGTTGACATCGATGGCGTCCATAGGAAACTGCGGGCCGTCCCACAGGTTTTCAGCGTCCCGGAACTTCTCCATATCATCGCCGAAGTTCTTTAGGAAATCGTTGCCGGTGCCCACGGGGATCACAGTCATGGCAGCGTTGTCATAGCCGATAATGCCGTTGGCCACCTCGTTGACAGTCCCATCGCCGCCGCAGGCGTAGAACCGCAGTGCCTCGCCCGTCTCGCAGAGCTTTTTCGCCAGCTCCGTGGCGTGGCCCTGCTTTTTCGTCAGGATACACTGCACGTCCAGCCCGTGCTTCTGCCGCAGCGACTCCGCCATGTCGTAGATCTTCTGCCGGCTGTCGGTCTTGCCCGCCGTGGGATTGATGATAAAAATATGCTTCATCGAGGCTCTCCTCCTCATCAACATATTAGAATTTCGTTGAATTTATTTCGAAAGCATACGGGTAATTGTATCATGTTTCTGCAAAAGAAAGTGAACAAATTGAAAATAAAGTCATATGCCGGGGATTTATTAAGGCAGGGCGGAAAAGATGTCCCCCCTAACGGCTCAGATTTTTCGCTGAGGCGCGGCGCGGCAGCGTAGGCGTACTTTGTGTACGGCAAGCCGCCGCAACAAAGCATCAGCGGAAAAGATGGCCATCAGACATTGCCGTACATGAACACGTCGCACTTGATCATGCCGTTATAGAGCTTGCGCTTTTTGTCCGCCGGCTTGCCGAAGCAACGCTCGAACTCCGTATGGCTGCTGAGCACCAGTGTGCGCCAGCCTGCGGGCAGCGTGCGCCACGCCTTGCCGAAGGCGCGGTACAGCTGCTCGGCCTCCTGCCGCTCCAGCAGACGCTCGCCGTAGGGCGGGTTGGTCACCAACTGGCCGTAGGTGCTGTCCCGGTGGAATTGGGCCGCGTCGGCCACCTCGAAGCGGACGCAGTCGTCCACGCCGGCCTTGCGGGCGTTGTCCCGGGCAATGTCCACGGCGCGGGGGTCGATGTCGCCGCCCCAGATATCGTACTGCCCGTGGAACTCCCTGTCCTGGGCCTCATCTGCCGCGTCCATCCACGCTTCGGCTGGCAGAAATGCCCACTTCTGGGCGTCGAACCGCCGGTCCAGACCGGGGGCGCGGTTTTTTGCGATGAGCGCCGCCTCGATGGGGATGGTGCCGCTGCCGCAGAAGGGATCGCAGAAGGGGTCGCGGCCCCGGTAGCGGCTGAGGGTCACCAGTGCCGCCGCCAGCGTCTCCCGCAGGGGCGCCTCCACGCCTACGGCGCGGTAGCCCCGCTTGTACAGCCCTTCGCCGCTGGCATCCAGGCCGATGGACACCTGATCCTTGAACACAGAAAAGCGTATCTGGTATTTTGTCCCCGTCTCCGGGAACTGCTCCATGCCGTAGTGGGCCTTCAGGCGCTCCACCACGGCCTTTTTGATGATGCTCTGACAGGCGGGCACGGAGTGCAGCTGGGAGGAGATGGAGTAGCCCTTTACCGGGAAGGCCGCCTCCCGGGGCAAAAACTCCTCCCAGGGGATGGCGCGCACGCCCTGGAACAGCTCCTCGAAGCTCCGCGCCGGGAACTGTCCCAGCAGGGCGATGACCCGGGCGCCGCAGCGCAGATTGATATTCAGCCGGGCGCAGTCCGCCCAGCTGCCCTGACAGAGCACACGGCCGTTTTCCGCACGCACGTCGGCCAGGCCAAGGCGCTTGATCTCGTCGGCCACCAGCTTTTCCAACCCCAGCAGGCAGGGGATCTCGTAAGTTATCATGGGATACACCTCGGTTTCTTGACTACCAAAGAGTATACCGAAAAATGCCATAGCGCGCAACCTAAATTTCCAGTGGCTTTTCGGGACCGCTTACGCTATAATAGGAAATGTAAACCTGAGGTTGCACCATGCGCGGTACATTGGCAGACAATTTTACGGAAATGCAACCTGAACGTGATAGACTTTTCCGTCGGTGTCCCGTATACTGACGGCACCGAAAGCAAAGGAGGGCACATATGGCATTTGGTGATCGGCTGGCAGTGGTACGGCGCGGCAATGGACTGACACAGGAGCAATTCGCCGAGCAGTTGCAGGTCTCCCGCCAGGCGGTGAGCAAATGGGAAAGCGGACGGGGCTACCCGGAGATGGAGAAGATCCTTTATATCTGCAACCGCTATCAGGTATCCATCGCCGACCTGTTCGCCGAGGAGGCCCCGGTACCCGCCGCGGCGGTGGAGGCACGCCCCGCGCCGGAGCAGGAGGCCGCCCCCCTGCCCCGCGCCACGCTGGGCAGCGCCGTGGGCGCCTTCCTGACAAACCTGTCCCCCAAAAACAAATGGCTGGCTGGAGCTGTGCTGGTAGGCATCGGCGCGCTGGCCGGGATCATCGGACTCATTTTGAGAGGAGGCGACGCAGACATGGCGACAACGATATGGATCGCCGCCATCATTATTTTCGGCGTGGCGGAGGCCGCCACCGCCGGGTTGACATCCATCTGGTTCGTCCTGGGCGGCGTGGCCGGATTGATCGCCGCGGTATGCGGCGGGCCGGTGTGGCTGCAGGTGGGGCTGTTCTTCGCGGTGTCCATCGCGGCGCTGGCCTTCACCCGGCCGCTGGTGGTCAAGCTGATGAAAAAGGATATCAAGCCCACCAATGCCGACCGGGTACTGAACAATGTGGGCCGCGTGACAGAGCGCATCGACAACGCGCTGCCCTCCGGCGCCGTCTATATAGACGGTAAGACCTGGACGGCGCGCAGCGCCGACGGGGAGGTCATAGAGCCGGACGCCGCCGTGCGTATCCTGCGGATGGAAGGCGTGAAGCTCATCGTACAGAAGGAGCCTTGATATGCCGTATGTTCTGGGCGGATTGGCCGCCATACTGCTGGGCGTGGTCGCCCGCATCATTCACCTCATCCATAAGCATACTACGACTATGAAACAAACAGGAGAATAAGGAGGAACTACTATGCCGACACCGGGAACCATCGCCATCATCATTCTGGTCATTCTCATTCTGGCCGTCATCGTCAGCTGCATCCAGATCGTCCAGCAGTCCAAGGCCTATGTCATCGAGCGCCTGGGCGCGTTCCACAGCGTTTGGGGCGTGGGTATGCACTTCAAGCTGCCGTTCATCGAGCGCGTGGTGAAAAAGGTCAGCCTGAAGGAGCAGGTGGCGGACTTCGATCCCCAGCCGGTCATCACCAAGGACAACGTGACCATGCAGATCGACACCGTCATCTATTTCCAGATCACGGACCCCAAGCTGTACACCTACGGCGTGGAGTACCCCATGAGTGCCATCGAAAACCTGACGGCCACCACGCTGCGCAACATCATCGGCGAGCTGGAGCTGGACCAGTCCCTGACCAGCCGCGACACAATCAACGCCAAAATGCGCTCCATTCTGGACGAGGCCACCGACCCCTGGGGTATCAAGGTCAACCGCGTGGAGCTGAAGAACATCCTGCCGCCCCGGGAGATCCAGAACGCCATGGAGAAGCAGATGAAGGCCGAGCGCGAACGCCGGGAATCCATCCTGCAGGCCGAGGGCGAGAAGGCCAGCAAGGTGCTGATCGCCGAGGGCGAGAAGCAGTCCACCCTGCTGCGGGCGGACGCGGCAAAGCAGGCCAAGATCATGGCCGCCGAGGCCGAGGCGGAGTCCATCCTGAAGGTGCAGCAGGCCATGGCCGACTCCATGCGTATGCTGAACGAGAACGCCCCCAACGACCAGGTCATCAAGCTCAAGGCACTGGAGGCGCTGGAGAAGGTGGCTGACGGCAAGGCCACGAAGCTCATTATCCCCAGCGAGATCCAGGGGCTGGCCGGTCTGGCCGCCAGCGCCAAAATGCTGGTGGAGAACGACGCGCCCGCCGCGGAGTAAGCCTATGGCAAAGAAGGCACAGCGCTTTATCAAGGTCATGGAGGACAGCGGCTTTATCAGCAGCAGCGAAGTACTGGTGGATACCCAGACCGGTGTGCAGTATCTCTACCACGCCGTGGGCAATTCCGGCGGGCTGACGCTGCTGGTGGACGCCGAGGGCAAGCCCCTGCTGTACCGCAAGACACCGGATGCACCGGAATTCTGAGCAAAAAAGGAAGCACCCCGCGGGGTGCTTCCTTTTTTGCTTCGCTTTATGACTCCTCCTGGGCAGGCTTGAACACCAGGGCGGCCATATCCGCCAGCGTCTTCTCCGACGCACCGGTGTCCGCGGTCAGACTGTACGCCAGGCCGGGAGCGAGGTCACGCCAGATGATGCAGCCAGCGCCACCCGCGTCCCAGCGAAGGACGGTGGGACACCAGCGGAGCTTGCCCTCCGCCGTCAGGCTGCCGCCGGTGAAGTCGGAGATGTCCGGTATTGTTTCTGAAACGTCCAAAGTGGGGGCCATGCGGTAGTGCCAGGTAACGCTGTTCAGGGTAAAGGAGACTTCGGTGACGGTCTCACCGTTCAGGTCAAAGAGGTCATAGCCCAGCACGTCCGCGCCTTCCGGGGCGGTGGGGACGGTGTAATACTGGGCGTCCATCAGGGTAAAGGCGGTGACCAGCGGCGCGCCGCCGTCCCAGGCCACGCAGTACCACTGGATACCGGCGGACGTGTCGTACCAGCCCACGGCGCCGTCGTCGTAGACCAGCAGCGTCAGGCCGTTCACCTGATAGGTGTCTGTCGGGAGGGTACCGTCCGGGGCAGGCAGGGGCTGGCTGGCATATGCCGCGCCGTAGTCGTAGTCATAGCCGTCCAGCAGCACGGTACAGGACACGCCGGTGACGGTGCCCTCGCCATCCTGACGCCACTGGTAGCCGGAGGTCAGAGACGCGCCCTCCGGCAGGGCCAGAGAGGCAGAGAGAGGCTCGGCGTCCAATACAGGCGGCATGGCGACGGAAAAGCTCTTGTCCATGGCGCCGAAGTCGGCGTCCGCGCCGGCGGTATTGTCACCGATACCGGCGGACCAGGGCTGCCACAGGGCCAGGGCCAAGGCCGCGGCGCAGAAGCACGCGGCCAGCGCACCCCAATGGCGCGCCGCGCCGCCGCTGGGCAGGGGACGCTGGGCCTCCTCCAGCAGGTCGTCGTCGATGGCGTCCATCCAGCGCTTCATTCTGTTGTCGTTCACAGCATCCCCTCCTTTTCCAGCACGGTACGCAGACGCTGACGGGTGCGGAAGAGAGAGGATTTTACCTTCTCCTCGCCCGCGCCGCAGCTGTCGGCGATCTCGCGGATGCTCTCGCCGTACCAGTAACGGCGGACGAAATACGTCCGGCTCTGCCGGGTCAGCTTGCGCAGGAAGCCGTTGAGCACACGGCGGAACTCCTGCTGCTCCAGGGCGCGGACTGCGCCGTCCTCGGCGGGCAGGCAGCCCTCCAGTTCCTCGAAGGCCACAGTCAGGTCGCTGCGGCGCTGGGCGGCGCGGTTATAGTCGCACTTGTCCAGGGCCAGGCGGCGGGTGACGGTGGTGATGTACGCCGCCAGCGAACGGGGGCGCTCCGGCGGAATAGCGTTCCACAGGCGGAGCCACACGTCGCTGACGCACTCCTCCGCGTCCCGGGCGTCCGGCAGGATGTGCCGGGCGGCAGCAAGGCAGCGCTTTTCGTATTTCTCCTGCGCGGCGCGGATGGCCTCCGGGTCGCGGCGGAAAAAATGATCTATGATCTGAGCGTCCTCCATCGGGCACTCCCCTTTCTGTGTGTATCGGTCAGACCATCATAGCACACAGAAAGGGGAAACGCCATAGGAAATCAGAATTTTGCCAGAAATGCGTCGGGCACGGTGCAGCCGTCGGGCAGCACCTCCAGCACCACATAGTTGCCGTTGACGGTAACGGTGGCGTTGTTCTTCCACATACCGGCCTCCTCGGGGTAGGTGGTGTCGTCGGCCATGGCGTCCACGCGAGCCTGGAAGCTCTGGCGAACGATCTCGGCATCAGCGGCGCTCTCCGCCTCCACCATGGACACCTCGCAGGAGGTGGCGGTGGGCGAGATGAAGAACACGGACTGCTTCAGCTTGGCGTTCTCCAGACCGGGGTAGTAGCTGTTCAGGATCTCCACAGCCGTCTCCTCCAGCAGCACGGGCGCGTTGTCGCCCAGCTCCTCCTGCACCTGCTTGATACCGGCCTCGTACGCCGCCCGCAGATCAACGGTCTGACCGTCGGTCTGCGTCTGGTCGTCCTTCGTCTCGCCGCCGATGTTGTCCTCCTTCTGGCCGCAGGCCACCAAAGCCAGCGCCATCACCAGCGCCAGCAGCAATGCAAACGTCTTTTTCATGATGTAAACACTCCTTTCGGGCGATCAAACGCCGCTCTCTGCCTATACTGACGGCGGAGAGCGGCGTTTCGTTGCGTATTCCGTTATCTCTCGTGGGGCTTCGGGGCGTTCCAGCCCTCGGGAAAGTTTTGCAGCACCCAATGGCGGGTGTGGTCGATGAAGGCGCGGGTGGAGTGGGAGAGGGCGTTCTTGTCCTTGACACAGATGCCGATGTCCCGGTGGAACACCTTGGGCAGGGTGCTGGCAGCCAGCGGATAGGCGCACTTGTAGAGCATCAGCTCCTCCATGACGCTGATACCCAGGCCGCCGGAAACCATGGCCAGGATCGTCTGGTCCTGCTGAACGGTATATTGGATCCGGGGCTGGACCTTGTAGTGATCGAAAATGGCCTGGATCTCATAGTCGTCGCCCTCATCCAGCAGGATGAGGGGGTACTGCTCCAGGGCCTCCGGCGGGAAAGGCTGGCGGCCCGCCAGCGGGTGGTCGCAGGGCAGGATGACCTTCCACTGGTCCCGCTGGAGCAGCCAGTAATCCAGGTATTTCTCCGCCGGGGTAGGCAGGGAGATGAAACCGCAGTCCGCCTGACCGTGGAGGACCCAGTCGGATATCTCGTTGTTGAAGTTGGAGGGCAGGAGCTCGAACTCAATGCGGGGGTACTTTTCCTGAAATGTCTTGAGCATACCGGGCAGCCACTTTTCCGATACACTGGTGAAGGTTGCCACGCGGATAAGACCGGTATCCAGCCCCCGCAGGTCCTCGGCGTGCTGCTCCAGACGGTGGGACAGGGCGCACATCTCCTGAAAATATGGTGCCAGGGCGCGGCCATCCGCCGTGGGGGTGACACCGCCGTGGCTGCGCACCAGCAGCGTAACGCCCAGCTCCTCCTCCAGCGAGCCGATGGCGTGGCTGACGCCGGACTGGGTGAAATTCAGGGCGCGGGCGGCGGCGGTAAAGCTGCCCATCTCCACAGTCTTAAGGTATATCTGGTATTTGGTGACGGACATGGGGACACCTCCTTCAGGGCCAGTATAGCATATCTCGCCATGTGCTGCAAAGTATTTTTCATGGTTTTGATGATAATCATGCGTTTTACAAATTACTTGTCCTGTGCTATGCTAAAGATACGTTAAGAAGCCCAAACGAAAGGAGGCGCTGAGCATGGTGCTGAACCTCATTCTGGCCGGCCTGGTGGCGGTCCTGGTGGTTACGGGTATCGTGTCCAAGGCAACGGACAAGTAACCCAACGCCCTTTGTTTTCTATCCTTAATTTTTCTCCCTATTCCCCTTCAAATTGGTGAATGCCGGCGCGCCCTCCCAACATGCCGGTGAAAGGACGCCGCCCCCTTCGGGCGGCGCCCTTTTTGCCCCAGACGCAGCACGGGAGGTGATCGCTTTTCCTTGCTATTTCATGCGGCGTATGGTATGATACCGGCGTTAAAGAGAAAGAGGTATTGCCTATGGACCAGAAAAAACTGCATATTCTGTCGCTGCTGGCGGCGCTGACCGCGGCCACCATCTTCGGCATGAGCTTTATGTTCTCAAAAATGGCGCTGACCACGGCGGCGCCCACAGTGCTGCTGGCCTTCCGGTTCACGGTGGCGGTGGCGGCCATGTCGCTGGTCATCGCGCTGAACGCTCTGGTGGGCAAGGTACGCGGAAAGCCGCTGTTCGCCTTCTCTCTGAAGGGAAAGCCAGTGGGAAAGCTGCTTCTGCTGGGTATCGTGCAGCCGGTGGCATACTTCATCTTCGAAAACTACGGCATTCTGTACACCTCCGCCGCTGTGGCGGGGACCATCATCGCGGCGGTGCCGGTGTGCTGCATCCTGATGGACGTGCTGGTTCTGCATGAGCGCGTCACCCGGCGGCAGGTGCTGTGCGCCCTGGGCGCGATCGGCGGCGTAGCGCTGATCTCCGTGGGCGGGGCGGTGATGATCTCGGCGCTGGGCCTGCTGTTCCTGCTGCTGACCATGCTCAGCGACACGGTGTACTATGGGCTGAGCCACGATGCCGCCAAGCGCTTCACCCCCTTTGAGATGACCTATGTGATGTTTGTGGTGGGCATGGCGGTGTTTATTCCGGTGGCGCTGATACAGGCCGGCGGGATAAACAGCGAGCTGATCACCGCACCGGCGCAAAGCGGCAGCTTCTGGCTGGCGGTGCTGTATCTGGGCATACTGTCCTCCGGCGTGGCCTACGGACTGCTGAACTTCGCCAACAGTCACCTGACGGTCTCAGAGAGTTCCCTGTTCTCCAACGTGACCACGGTGGTATCGGTGCTGGCGGGCGTGCTCTTCCTGAAGGAGGATTTCAGCCTGTGGCAGGCTCTTGGCGTAGTCATCATTCTGGTGTGCGTGTTCGTGGCCAACGTGTCCGACGGCGAAAAGAAATAAAAAGATCTCCCCCGACCGGGGGAGATCTTTTTATTTGCGGATGAGGGTCCCAGCCTTCACGCCGGTCATTTCTCCGTTCTTCACGGCCAGCCGGCCGGCCACCAGCACGGCGTCCATACCCAGGGCCGTTTGGCAGGGGTCCTGATAGGTACCGCGCTCGGTGAGGGCGGCGGGGTCGAACACACACAAGTCCGCGTCCGCACCCACGGCGATAACGCCCTTACCCGCAAGGCGAAGGGCCTGTGCCGGGGCCTGGGTCAGCTTGTGAACGCCCTGCTCCAGCGTCAGCACACCCTGTTCCCGGACGAAGTGCTGCAGCAGGCGGGTACAGCTGCCGTAGACCCGTGGATGGGGCATCCCCTCGGTGGGGTAGGTGGCGTCAGAGATCAGGCAGCTGAGGGGACTGCGGAGGATAGCGGCGATGTCTTCCTCCGCGGCCATGAAGTCGATCATAGTCACCTGGCAGTGCTCGCGGATCAGCAGGTCGCAGCAGGCGTCCAGCGGGGATTTGTGCTCCATGGCGGCCTCCTGGGCAATGCTCTTGCCCAGCAGCGGCGCGTCCTCCGGGCAGTGAAGACTGCTGAGGAAGATGCCGTCCCAGCCAGCCAGCTTGGCAATGTCGTCAAACCCACTGCCGTCTTCAATACGGTGAGCCAGCGTCTCGCGTTCGTGGGGGTCGGCCAGGCGGCGGACAACGGCGTCCATGCCGCCCTCCAGAAACTCCGGCGGCAGGATATGCAGCAGCTGGGTGGAGCCGGCGGTGTAGGGGTACACGTCGCAGCCCACATCCAGCCCCTCTTCCTTCGCCCGGTGCAGCAGCTCCAGGGCCCGGGGTATTTTTTTGCCCCAGTTGTCCCGGCCCATGGCTTTCAGGTGGCTGATATGCAGAGGGACCCGCAGTTCCCGGGCCACCAGCAGCATCTCCTCGATGGAATCGCAGACGCCCGCGCCCTCCTGCCGCATATGGACGGTGAGGGGGATATCCTGCCCCGCGATGGGTGAGAGCGCACGGATCAGCTCCGCCGTGGTATAGAAGCACTCCGGGGCGTAACCCAGGCCCAAAGAGACGCCCAGCGCGCCGTCGGCCAGGGCCTGCTCCAGGGCGCGGTGCAGGGCGCGGTAGTGGCGGTCCTCCAGGTGCTCCAGCTCGTAGCCGGCCGCGTCCGCCCGAAGGACGCCGGCACCGGCCAGCATACCCACACGGACGGGGATATTCGGCACAGAGGCGAAATAGCCGGAGAGGGTTTCCGTCACCAGCTCCGGCGGGAGAGCGCCGGTGATGGGGCGCAGGTAGTCCCGGATGGCGTCGCTATGGGCGGGGCCGAAGGGGGCGGCGCTGAGGCCGCAGTTGCCGTTGACGATGGTGGTAAGGCCCTGACACAGCTCCGCCGCGCCGAAGCCCGGGCGGAACAGCGCCGCGTCGGCGTGGCGGTGGATATCAATAAAGCCGGGGGTAACGGTCCTGCCGGCGGCGTCGATTACATGAGCGGCGGACGCTGCGGACAGATCGCCGATGGCGGCGATCCTGCCGCCGGAAACGGCCACATCGGCCGCAAATGCGGGGCGGCCCGTGCCGTCAACAACGGCGCCGCCCCGGATAAGGGTATCAAACATGGTCTGTGCCTCTCTCCTGCTTCCCTGCCGTCAGGGGCAGGGAGATACTGAAGGTGGTCACGCCGCCGCTGCTGTCACAGCGAAGGACGCCCCGGTGGGCGTCCACGATGGCTTTGGCAATGGGCAGGCCCAGGCCAAAGCTGTCGCCGTCGGTACGGGCGTCGTCGGCGCGGTAAAAGCGGTCAAAAATGCGGGGGAGCTTGTCCGAAGGGATATCCGGCCCCTGATCGGTCACGGACACCACAGCGCGGCTGCCCTGCCGGACGGCGGTCAGGCGGATGGGCGTACCGGGGGCGGCGTATTTGACGGCGTTATCCAGCAGCACCGCCAGGGCCTGGCCCAGCTTGGCGCCGTCGCCCCGGACAGGAAGAGACGGCGCAATATCGTAATCCAGCACATGGCCGGCCTCAAAGGCCACCGGCTCAAATCGCAGGGCGGCAGTCACCGCCGCCTCCGACAGGTCGGTGACGGTGTCCGGCGGGCTGCCGGCGTTCTTCTGGGCGCGGAAGAGGGTGAGCATATCCTCCACCAGGGCCTTCATGCGGCGGCCCTCCGCCCAGATATTGTCCACGTAGACCGCCTGCTCCGGCGAAGCGCTCTGCTCCAGCAGCTCGGCGGAGGAAAGGATGACCGTCAGAGGGGTCTTCAACTCATGGCTGGCGTCGGAGAGGAACTGCTCCTGCTGGGCCCAGGCGGCACCCACAGGCTTGGTAACCACACCGGAGAGCAGGTAGCTGCACAGAAACAGCACCACCAGTGCGCCGCAGCCCACCAGAGAGCAGGCCTTCAGCAGTGTGTGCAGGGAGGTGTATTCCAGATAGGTATCGGTAAACGCAATGGCAGTAGTGGTGTAGCCCCGCTGGCGCAGATAGCGCAGATGAAATTCGTCCAACGTGCCGGCGTCCGCGTCCGCCGCCAGGGCGGCAGTGACGATCTCCGCCATACGGGTCTCGTCGCTGAGGTCATAGTAGCTGTTGCCGGCCACGCGGACGGTGCCGCTGCCATAGACCTCGGCCACAAAGCAGGGGATGCTGTCCATGCCGGGCTGGCTGCGGCCATAGTCGCCCTGCTCCAGCGCCTGGTACAGCTGCTGCTGCACATTCTTGTGATAGTTGCCCCGGGAGATGAAGTACACCGCCGCGAACACCGCCAGCAGCACCAGCGAGATCAGCAGCATATTGGTGGCCACCACCTTCCAGCGAAGGTGCCGGATCATGCCTCCACCTCCAGACAATAACCCACCATACGGAGGGTCTTGATCTTCACAGTGGATTGCAGATGGGTGAGCTTGCGGCGAAGGAAGGAGATATAGACCTCCACGTTGTTGTCCTCGGCGGCGGAGTCGTAGCCCCAGACCTTCAGGATCAGCTGCTCCTTGGAGACGATCTGACTGCCGTTCCGCATCAGCAGCTCCATCAGGTCGTACTCCCGGCGGCTGAGGCGGACGCTTCGCGGGCCGCATTCCAGCAGGAATGTGCCCATGTGCAGCGTCAGGTCGCCGAAGGCCGTCACCTCCGGGTCGGCAGCGGCGTCCTCACCGCCACGGCGCAGCAGGGACCGGATACAGGCAAGCAGCTCCTCCGGCTCAAAGGGTTTGGTCAAGTAGTAGTCCGCACCGGCGTCCAGGCCGCGGACGCGGTCATTCAGCTCACTGCGGGCGGTGAGCATCAGCACCGGCAGGCGGCTGCCGCCGCCGCGCAGCTGGCGCAGCAGGGCGAAGCCATCCATGCCGGGAAGCATGGCGTCCAGCACCAGCAGGTCGTAGATATCGCTGCGGGCGTTGTCCAGGCCGGAGATGCCGTCATAACACACGTCGGCGGTATAGCCCTGGCGGCGCAGCAGGTCCTGCAGGGTGCCCGCCAGGCGCTTTTCATCCTCCACGATCAGTATACGCATAGCCGCGCCTCCCTTTTCATGGCTTACAGCCCCGTCTCGGACAGGGTCAGGATCTGGGTCAGGGACGACTCCTCCATCCGATAGATGGTGGTGTCGCCGTCCAGGGCCACATAGCGGCCGCCGTCGCCGGTGGACAGGCCGACGGCAAGGATCAGCGTCCGCTCGGCGCTGTTGTCAGCCAGGTAGTTCACCGTCAGCGTGACCTCCGGCGTGTCCAGGCCGCAGACGGCGGCCGCACCCTCCGCCGGGTCGTAGTCCACGCAGGCGGTGAGCGTCAGGGCAGCGATCTCATCAGCCAGAGCGGCGGTCTTTTCCGTGACGTCCCGGTTGGCGCTGCGGCGGGTACCGTCCTCGGCGGTGTAGAAAGAGACGGCAGCGGTGCCGTCGGCGCGCAGCAGACTTACGCTGACCAGCCTGTCCGGCTCGATGACCGGCAGAACGGGCAGGACCGCCATGGCGTAGATGCTGCGGCTGAGCAGCATCTTATTTTCGTCAGAGGTATAGCGCACCGTACCGGCAGGGGTGAGCACGTACCAACGGCCATCCGCGGCCTGGTCGCCGAGATAATAGACAACGTCCACGCCGTCGGAGGTGACGGTGATGTACTTCTTGGGAGCCTCCAGGCCATAGACGGCCAGCTCCTGCACATCGGCCACCGTTTCGCCGCTGTCCAGGGCAGCGGGCAGGGCCAGCAGGTCCTCCAGCGCCGTCTGGTCCAGGGGGAAGGCGGGGTCGTCAAACCAGGTCCAGGCGCCGGTTTCGTCCTTTTCAAAACGGAGGGTCACATCGCCGTCGCACAGAGCCAGGGCGGTGACGCCTTCTACGGGCGGGGCGGTCTGGGTGGAGGCGTCCACCATCTCTTTACCTTTTGTATTGCCGCAGGCGGACAGCAGCAGCGTCAACCCCAGCAAAAACGCCGTCAGGCGCAGAATTCGCTTCATCATGGCTTCGGTTTTCTCCTTTACTTTCGTTTACTTTCCGTTGCTTTTGCTGTATACATTCGCGTTCGCTATATGTTACGTTCGCTTTCAGTATAGCAACTTTTCAGGAAAAAGAAAAGTACATTCCGTGAATTCTCCCGTTCCCGGCGGCGCGGACGGACGAAGCACAAAAAAAAGACCGGCCCGCGCCGGTCTTTTTTTGTCGTTACCCACAGAGATGCGGCAGGTGTGCTGTAATGGCCGAGACGGCAGTTCCGCGCCGGTCTTTTTCTTTGCGTTACTTGCAGAGATAGCTGAACCAGCCCTCACTGCTGCGCTGCTCGAATACATCCCAGCCGTCGGCCTTCAGCTTTTCCAGCACCTCCGCCGCCCGGTCGTCGATGATGCCGGAGCAGAGGAACAGGCCGCCGGGCTTCAGGAAGGGACGGACGTGGGGGCTGAGGCCCATAATGACATCCGCCACGATGTTGGCCACCACGATATCGTAGCCGGTGCCCATCTCCTGCCGCAGGGCGGCGTCGGTGAGCACATTGCCCCAGCGGACGGTGTAGCGGTCCTTTCCGATGCCGTTCAGGGCGGCGTTCTCATAAGCCACGTCCACGCACTTCTCGTCGATGTCGCAGGCGAAGGCGCTCTCCGCGCCCAGGCGCAAGGCGGCGATGGACAGGATGCCGCTGCCGCAGCCCAAGTCCAGGACACGCTCGCCGCCGTGAATGTGGGTGTCCAGCGCCTGCAGGCACAGGCGGGTGGTGGCGTGGCTGCCGGTGCCGAAGGTCAGGCCGGGGTTCAGCACCAGCTTCACCCGCGTGGGGTCGGCGGCCTCCTCCCACTCCGGCACCACCAGCAGGCGGCTGCCGATCTCCATGGGCTTGTAAAACTGCTTCCAGTTGTTCTCCCAGTCCTCGTCGGCCACGTCTGCCATGGTCAGCAGCAGGGGCGCGTACTCCGGGTGGTCCTTTTTCAGCGCCGACATGGCCATACGCACGGCGGCCACGGTGCCGTAGGCATCCTCGTTCCGTTCCAGATAGAACGTCACGCGGCTGACACCCTTTTTCTGCGCCAGCAGATCGTCATCCACATAATCCCAGTATTGGCGGTTGTTCTCCAGAAAGCTCTGAAAGTCCGCCTCGTCGTCGATCATCACGCCGGTAACGCCCTGCTGCTCCAGCATGTCCGTCACCGCGTCCAAGCCCGCGTGGCTCGTGTCGATCTTGAGTTCCAGCCAGTCCATAGGATGACCTCCCGCAAAGTTGAAATGCACCGTACACCGCCAACGGCAATGGATCTTGCGCCAAGACGAGGCGCGGCGGCGCAGGCGTACTTTGTGTACGGCAAGCCGCCGCAACGAAGTATTGGCGCAAGAGACGCGCCGTTATCTCTTGGTGCCTACGAAGAAAATGCCCATCGTATTCGGCCCCGTGTGGCTGCCGATCACAGGCCCGATGTAGTTGATATAGACCTCCTTGACGCCGTAGCGGGCCTTCATCTCCTCGGCCACGGCGCGGGCCTCCACCTCGCAGTCGGCGTGGCAGATGAACATGACCTGCTCGCTGGGCTCGATGCCCAGCTCGGCGATCTTGTCGATGAGGGCCTTCAGGCTGGCCTTGCGGCCGCGGACCTTGCTGACGGGGACCAGCTTGCCCTCGTCGGAGGTGTGCATGACGGGCTTGATGGAGAGCATGGAGCCGAAGAACGCGGCGCCGGCGCTGAGACGGCCGCCCATCTTCAGGTAGTTCAGGTCGTCCACGGTGAACCAGTGGTCGATGTGGAGCTTGTTGTCCTCCACCCACTGCACCAGCTCCTGAGCGGAGAGGCCCTCGCGCTTCTTCTGGACGGTCAGATAGAGCAGCAGGCCCTGGCCCAGAGAGGCGGAGAGAGAGTCCACCACATAGATGTTGGCATCGGGGAACTCCTCCTTCATGTCTTGGGCGGCGATGCACGCACTTTGGTAGGTGGTGGAGAGGGCGCTGGAGAAGTTGATGCTGACGATGTCCTTGCCGGCAGCCAGAATGGGGCGCATGGCCTCCTGAAACTGGCCTACGTTGGCGGCGGAGGTGGTGGCCAGCACGCCGCCGCGGATCTTGCCGTAGAAATCCTCGAAGCTGATGGCGCTGCCGTCCAGCAGGTTGGGGTAATCGTGCCCATCGATGTGGACGGTCAGGGGCACCACAGTCAGCTCCAGCTCCTTGGCCATGTGGTCGGTCAGGTCGCAGCAGCTGTCGGTCATAATGACATATTCACGCATGGGATAAACCTCCTTGGGAGTGATATTCCCCGCTATCATAGCATGAAAACCGCCGCAGGAAAAGAGCCAAATTGTAAATAATACGGAATATTACCATCGATTGACAAGAGCAAACACGCCTGACAGCGTGTCTTTCCGGCGCTTTTTGTCCTTTTCGTCTTGGCGGGCGTCAGCCTCGCTCCAAAGGAACGTCGCTCGGCAGCATCGGCGAGAATATGCCGACTCAGCCCGCCTGCATCTCAAAAGCCAAAAATCACTCGAAAATACATCGCTGGCAGGTGCACAGCAGTTTTGTCGGAGCAGAAATGTGTCCAGACAAGAAAAGGCCCGCAGGTAATACTTGCCGTATTGCCAAGGGGTTTGACGCAGTATGGGCGCATTTCTGCCCGTCAAAACCGTGTCTGCCCTTGTCAATCGATGGTAGCAGAAATACAGGTGTCTATCGCCTATTTCCCCACGCAGAAGCGGGAGAAGATGGTGTCCACCAGATCGTCGCGGACCTGTTTGCCGTTCAGCTCACCCAGCGCGGCCAGTGCCGCCTCGCAGTCGGTGAGCACCACGTCGGGGGTCATGCCGATACGGAGGGCGCCGCGGGCCTCGGCCACGGCGGAGAGGGCGCGGTTGGCGGCGTCGGCCTGACGGGCGTTGGTCAGCAGCGCGCCGCCGGCAGTCTCGCCCGACGGGAACTGCGCCGCGATGGCGTCGGTCAGCGTGTCCAGTCCCGCGCCGGTGGCGGCGGAGACGGACAGCACGTTGTCGAAGCGGTCCGCCAGGGCGCCGACGTCCAGCGTCCTGGGCAGGTCGGATTTATTGACGGCCACGATCAGGTGGGGGACGGTGTTGGCCAGGGCGATGGCGGCCTCGTCCTCCGCCGTCAGCGCCCGGGAGCCGTCCAGCACCAGCAGGGCCAGAGATGCCTGCTTCGCGGCGGCGCGGCTGCGCTCCACGCCCATGGTCTCCACGGCGTCGCCGCCGTCGCGGATGCCCGCCGTGTCGATGAGCCGCAGGAGCACGCCGCCCACGGTGACCTTTTCCTCCACCGTGTCGCGGGTGGTGCCGGCGATGTCGGTGACGATAGCCCGGTCATAGCCCAGGAGGGCGTTCAGCAGAGAGGATTTGCCGGCGTTAGGCTTGCCCAGCAGCACCGTGGGCACGCCCAGCTTCAGCAAACGGCCGCGGGAAAACCCGGCCACCAGCGCTTCCAGATCGTTCTGGGCCCGGCGCAGGGTGTCCAGCATCTGCTCGCGTTGGAGATCCTCGATGTCCTCGTCCGGATAGTCTACCACGGCGTAGAACCGGGCGGCCATGTCCATGAGGCCGTCGTAGATGCGCGCCACGGTGCGGCTCAGCGCGCCGTCCAGCTGGCAGACGGCGTTGTGGGCCTGCTGGGCCGTCTCGGCGTCGATCAGGTCCGCCACGGACTCCGCCTGGAGCAGGTCCAGCTGCCCGTTGAGAAAGGCCCGCTTGGTAAACTCGCCGGGACCGGCCTGGCGGCAGCCGGCGGCAAACAGGGCGCGGAGGCCCGTGTCCAGCACGATGGGGCTGCCGTGGCAGTGGAGCTCGGCGCAGTCCTCGCCGGTATAGCTGTGGGGCGCGGGGAAATGGACGCACAGCACGCTGTCGATGACCTGCCCCGTCTCGTCCAGCAGCTCGCCCAGCACCATGGCGCGGGGGCGCTGCTGCGCGGCGGGCCTGCCGTTTTTGGCGCGGAACACCGCGTCCAGCGCGGCACAGGTATCCGGGCCGGACAGGCGCAGGATACCGATGGCGCTGGGCTGTCCGGGCGTGGCGATGGCGGCGATGGTGTCGGACATAGGCGGGACCTCCTTGCAGGGTGTTTTTCTCAGTATACCACAGGCGGCGGGAAAAAGAAATATCCCCCGGCGGACCGGGGGATATAAAAAACGATGCTTTACTTGATAGGCTCGCCGGCGGCTTCCTTGGCGGCGATCTCCTTCATGGCGTCCTTGTGGCTCAGGTTCACGCGGCCCTTCTCGTCGATCTCGGTGACCTTGACCCACATCATGTCGCCGATCTTGCAGGCGTCCTCCACCTTCTCGATGCGCTTGTCGGCCAGCTTGGAGATATGGACCAGACCGTCCTTGCCGGGGGCCAGCTCCACGAAGGCGCCGAAGGTCATCAGGCGCACGACGCGGCCGTAGTACAGCTGGCCCACCTCGGGCACGAAGACGATGTCGTCGATGCACTTCTTGGCCTTTTCGCAGCTCTCGGCATCGGGGGAGGCGATGTGAATGGTGCCGTCATCGTCGATGTCGATCTTGGCGCCGGACTCGGCCACGATCTTCTGGATGACGGAGCCGCCCTTGCCGATGACGTCGCGGATCTTATCCGGGTCGATGTGCATGGTGACCATCTTGGGGGCGTACTTGCTGACCTCGGCGCGGGGCTCGGCGATGCAGGGCAGCATGACCTGGTCCAGGATCTGGCAGCGGGCGTCATAGGTGATGTCCAGCGCGTTCTTGATGATCTCCATGGTCAGACCGTCGTTCTTCAGGTCCATCTGGATGGCGGTGATGCCCTTCTTGGTGCCGGCCACCTTGAAGTCCATCTCGCCGTGGAAGTCCTCCACGCCCTGGATGTCGATGAAGGTGGTGAAGGAGCCGTCGTCATCCTGGATCAGGCCGCAGGAGATGCCGGCCACAGGGGCCTTGATGGGCACGCCGGCGTCCATGAGGGCCAGGGTGCTGCCGCAGATGGAGCCCTGGGACGTGGAGCCGTTGGAGGACACGACCTCGCTGACCACGCGGATGGCGTAGGGGAACTCCTCCACGGGAGGAATGACGGGCAGCAGGGCGCGCTCGGCCAGCGCACCGTGGCCGATCTCGCGGCGGCCGGGGCTGCGGGCGGGCTTGGCCTCACCCACGGAGTAGCCGGGGAAGTTGTAGTGGTGCATATAGCGCTTCTCGGTCTCCTCCCAGATGGTGTCCAGCTTCTGGTTGGCGGAGAGGGTATCCAGCGTGCAAACGGACAGCACCTGCGTCTGACCGCGGGTGAACAGGCCGGAGCCGTGGACCCGGGGCAGCACGCCCACCTCGGCGTCCAGGGGACGGATCTCGTTCTTCTGGCGGCCATCCACGCGGTGGCCCTCCAGCAGCCACTTCTTGACGATCATCTTCTGGAACTTGTAGGTGATCTCCTCCAGGTACTGGTCCATGTTGGGGTACTCTTCCAGGTACTTCTCGTGCCACTTCTCGATCATGGCGTTCCAGCGCTGCTCGCGGACGTTCTTGTCGTCGGTGTCCATGGCGGCCTTGGCCTCGTCCATGAAGTCGGCGGTGATCTTGTTGAACAGCTCGTAGTTGAAGTCGGCGTGGGGGTACTCGAACTTGGGCTTGCCGATCTCCTGCACCATCTGATTGATGAGGGCGATCTGCTTCTGGTTCTCCTCGTGGGCCTGCTTGATGGCCTCGAACATGACATCGTTGGGGACCTCGTTGGCGCCGGCCTCGATCATGACGACCTTCTTGCCGGTGGAGACCACGGTCACGTCCAGGTCGCTGACCCTGCGCTGCTCGGCGTCGGGGTTGAAGACCAGCTTGCCGTCCACCAGGCCCACCTTCAGGGCGGCCACAGGGCCGTTCCAAGGAATGTCGGAGATGGCCAGGGCGGCGGAGGTGCCGATCAGCGCGGCGATCTCAGGGGAGCAGTCGTGGTCCACGGCCATGACGGTGCACATGACGGACACGTCGTTGCGGAAGTCATAGGGGAACAGGGGGCGGATGGGGCGGTCGATGACGCGGGAGGTCAGGATGCCCTTCTCGCCGGGACGGCCCTCACGGCGGTTGAAGCTGCCGGGGATGCGGCCCACGGCGTACATCTTCTCCTCGAAGTCCACGGACAGGGGGAAGAAGTCGATGCCGTCGCGGGGACGGGGGGCGGCGGTGACGCAGCACAGCACGCGGGTGTCGCCATAGCCCACCATGACGGCGGCGTTGGCCAGCTCGGCCAGCTTGCCGACCTCCAGCGTCAGGGGACGGCCGGCCAGGTCCATGGTGTATTTGTGATAGTGGGGGAACTGGCGCTTGGTGATGATCGTTGACATATCGTTTCTCCTTTTTTGTGAAATGGCATTCTGCCCGCGACCTATCGCCGTTAGCACTTGAAAACGCTCCGAAACCCTGAATTTCGGCGCATTTTCAACTGCTAATGGTCAATTTGTACACGGCGCAGAATGTGAAAGAAGGGTGATGCGCAAGCGCACATCACCCTGTTTCAACTTACTTACGCAGACCCAGCTTGGCGATCAGGGCACGATAACGCTCGATGTCCTTCTTGGCCAGGTAGTCCAGCAGACGACGGCGCTTACCGATCATCATCTGCATACCGCGGCGGCTGTGGAAGTCATGGGGATGGACCTTCAGGTGCGCGGTCAGCTGGTTGATACGCTCGGTGAGAATGGCCACCTGGACCTCGGGGGAGCCGGTGTCGGTCTCGTGGGTGCGATTGGCCTCGATGATAGAGGTCTTCTGGTCTTTCAGCATCATGGTTGTGTTTCCACCTTTCTTGAAATACGCCCGCAGCCTGGGCCGTGGGAGAGATGGAACGCTCCGCAGGGCTAAGGCAGGGGTCGGACGCGCTTAGCGCGTACTTTGAGATGATACCACAGAAAATCACCGTTGTAAAGTGGTTTTTGCGGCATTTCCGGGGATTTTTACGCCGTTACCTGAATGGCGGCCACGGGACAGCTGTCCGCCGCCTCCTGCACGCCGATCTTCTGCGCGTCCGGGATAGGGTCCACCGTCACCCGGGCGGGCTCGCCGCTGTTCAGCGCAAACACCTCCGGGCACAGCCCCGCGCACAGTCCGCACTGGATGCACGCCTTCTCCAACACCATTGCCTGCATGGAACACACCTCCTTTTGATTGATGGAAGTATTTTCCCCGGTTTGCGGCGGGGTTATTCAGCTCTCCGCGATGTGCCGGGCGAAGGCCGCCGCCTGCGCCTCGATGCCCGGCAGCTTCACAAGGCTGCCGCGCTCATTGGCCGTTTCCAGCAGGGAGAAGCGGGGCGGAAGGTAGAAGGACTTGTTCATATTCAGGGCGGAGATCAGCTGGCGGGCCAGCAGGTCGCCGCCGGAGTAGCCGGAGACGATCAGGCCGAAGATCCGCTTGTCGTACATACGGGTCTGGCGGAACAGGGCCGTGAGCCGGTTGACACAGGCGGTCAGATTGGCAGCCAGGGCGTCGTTGTAGTTGGCGCAGAGCATGACCAGGGCGTCGCATTTCCGCACGGCGGGATAGACCTCGTCCACCATGGGGCCGCCGTAGAAGCAGCCGCCCTGCTCGCCGAAGTGGAGACAGGCGGTATAGCTGCACCCGTTGCAGTCGGCCATGGTGCCGTTGCGGAGGCAGATCTCCTGCACCTCCATATCCGCCGGAAGCCCGGCCTTCACCAGCTCCCACAGGGCCAGGGTGTTGGACGTGGCGCGCTGGGAGGCGTGGAGAGCCAGCACATGGCGGATGGGGGCAGGCTTTTCCCAGCCGTTCAGGCGGGAGAGCAGCTCCGCCACAGCGGCATGGAAGGCCGTGACCTCATCGGTACCGCCGATCTGGGCCTGGGTGCGGAAATTCCGCAGGGAACCGGTGGCCTCCACCAGCGGGCGGCCGAGGAAGCCGCAGCCCGCCTGGTTGGCGGCAAAGACCATGTCCCGGGCCACATCCTTGGTGTAGAACTCGCCCACGCCGGTGACGATGCACGCGCCGATACTGTCGGAGAGCAAGTCTGTGCTGCGGCGCAGGCGGGAGAGCATACGGTAATAGGCCATATTGCAGCCGCCCTCGTCCAGCGCCACGGCGAACAGCAAACGGCGGCCGGCCAGGTCCTCCAGCCCGTCATTGGGGTCGCGGATATCGCTGCCCGGGGGCAGCAGGGGCGCCAGCAGGTCCCGCAGGGCGGGGCTGCGGTCGTTTTCGGGGAGCAGAACGGTGAGCATGGCGGATACCTCCGTTATTCTATGGCGTTCAGCTTGGCGCGGGTGTCGTCGATACGCTTTTGCAGGGCGGGCGGCAGGGTCAGCGGCTCCGTCTCGATGCCGGCGGGGGTCAGACGATTGCGGCATCCCATGAACACCTGGCCGTCGTAGACGGAGGAATAATGCCACTGCCCCCGCAGCAGGGCCAGCAGGCTCAGCGCGCCGGAGGACAGGGCCGGGGCCACATAGGGCTTGTAGCCCAGCTTACGCATCTCCAGATTGGCGTGGGCGACTTTATCCGTCAGCTCGCGGGACAGGGCGTCGTCGTAGTGCGCCACGGAGTTGGCCAGCACCAGGTCCTCGCCATGGGGGCCGAAGGCGCGGCCCTCGGTAAGGTAGGACGCGAAGCGAGGGTCCCTCCGGGCGTAGTACAGGGCGCGGGCGTGCATAACGCCCAGGCCGAAGCCCCGGACCTGGGCCGGGGACAGGCCGCTTTCACGCAGGACGGCACGGCAGAGTGGGTCCACCGGATCGCTGACCACGCAGAACAGGCCCCTGTACCGCCTGTCCCGGGCCATGCGGGCGTAGATGGACACCAGCTCCCGGTTCAGGCCGTACTGGGCCATGCGGACATCCCCCGCCGTAACGGAGGTATCCGGGATCATCCGGGAGGCGCAGAACAGGAACACATCGCCGTCGAACAGCTGCTCCGGCGTGATGATATCCACCGGGGGCAGCGCCGCACCGTCCGGGGACTGTATCTGGTTCAGCTCGAACTCCCAGCGCTCGGAGACGCCGGGGCGCACGTCGCAGATGCCGACGGAGCCTATCACGTCGCCGCCCATGAGCCGCAGGCCCATCAACAGCGTGCTGCCCACATCGCCCAGGGCCAGCAGGGTGACGCGGCACTTAGACGGGATGCGCGGCAGGGCGGTATCGTTGAGATCGATCATAGTAGCTTCTCCTGTTTCTATCTTTTTGCCTCCGGCGGGGTGCTGACGCGCAAATTTCACGCCACGGCAGGCCCCCTTGAGGAATAGAGAATGTGCCGGATTTTTCGTCCTGCGATAGCGGGACGGCACACGTCATGCCCGTAAAAGCGATGGATTTTGCGTCCTGCCGATGACGAGGCGGCGCCGCATGGCCTTGATAAAGGTTCAGATTTTGTGTCAAGACGAGGCGCGGAGGCGCAGGCCCCCCTTGAGGAATAGAGAATGTGCCGGATTTTGCGTCTTGCCGATGGCAAACCGACGAAGGCGTACCGTGTGTACGTCGAGGAGATTTGACGATGGCAGGGCGGAAAAGACGGTGCATTATCTCGCAGGACGCATACGTTTCAGGAGTTCTATATCTCCCTCAAGATACGTGCTGGCGGCGCGGGAGAGATCGTAGGTCATGCAGCCGCCCTTGTCGGGACAGAGGGGCAGGATGACCGCTTCGCCGAGACGGCTGAGGGTGAGGTTGCGGGCGTAGAGGGAACGGAACTCGGTCTCGAGGGCCAGAAGAATGTCGCGGGCATTCTCAAGGCAGCAGAGGGAGAGCTCCCAGGCGGTCTCGTCGTCCATGCCGGTGTATTCGGGGGCGGCGTAGGGCAGGATGCGGTTGACGGCGGGCTGAAGGCCGCCGGGCAGGGCCTCGCTGCGGCGGACGGTGTCGCCGCCGATGAAGGGATAGAGCGTGGACTCGACGAAGCGCAGGCGCAGGTTGGGCAGGTAGTAGATGGCGTCCACGTCGTAGCCCAGCTGCTCCATCAGATCGCGGCCCATGCCGGTGAGGTAGCCCACCAGCACCTGGTCCACGGGGGTGTTCGTCTCGGCGAGCAGCGGGGCCAGGCGGCGGATGCGCTTGCCGTCGTGGAGCATATCGTCCACGAGAATGACGGGGCGGGCAAAGGCGTGGATGGTGCGGACCTGGTCGGGCAGGGGCGAATAGTCGGGGTAGGCTTCGATGGAATAGGTGCTGAGGTCCGGCTCGTAGACCTTGTCGGTACGCAGGGTCTTGGTGACGGTGTTGGGCACGGCCACGCCGCGGAGGATCTTGCCGTAGGGGACGCAGATATCCGGGCCGAGGACGCGGGGCGTGGTGGGCTCCGCGGGGACGCCGTTGCGGCCGGTGATACGCTGGAGCAGCCGGTGGTAGATGACGCCGGCGGACAGGCTGAGCACCAGAGATCCGGGCTGCAGCTTTGTCAGCGCCGCCTGCAGGCGGCGGTGGGCGGCGGCGATGGCGGCAAGCACCCGGGGCGAGGAGCTGAAGGGCGCCTTCACCGCAGTGTCCACGTTGCGGCTGAGGACGATGGGGCAGCGCATATCCACGGCCAGGGCGTCCGTGCTGTCACCAGCCGGGACGAAGCCCTGGAGCGTCAGCAGCTGGCGGCCGTAGCCGGAGACGGCGCCCTCCAGGGGAAGGTAGAGGGCATAGGTGAACTCACGGCTGAGAGCCAGGGTCAGCACCTCGGTGATGAGCAGCTGGCAGAGGTCGCTCTGGCGCTCGCCCCGGGGCACGAACAGCCCGCTGATGAGCAGGGTGCGGCCGCCGGCGTTCTGGCGGACCAGACCGGAGAGGGCCGGGTCGCCCAGGCGGGCGAAGAGGCGGGCGGAGTCCAGGCAGGCGTAGCTGGCCGCGCCCAGAATGGTGCCGTCGGTGTCCCGGCAGACCATCACGTCGTCGCCGCGGCTCTCGATCTGCGCCCGCAGCGCCGCGGCGGTGGGCACGGAGAGCATGGTGCGGAGGAATTTCTCCGCCGTCTCCGGCGAGGCGGGCAGGAAGCTCAGGTCCTCGGTGCGGAGAACGGGCTTGTCCTGGGGCTCGCGGAGGTACAGGCCGCGGCGATAGATGAACTCTTGCACCGTGGGATCGATGAGGTTGGAGATGTCGCGGTTGGCATCCACCGCCTCGCGGATGCGGGTGGAGCTGATCTCCTCCAGCTGGGGCGGGAGCGTCAGCTCCAGCACCTTGCCGGTGATGCAGCTGTAATCCGCCGGCTCGGCGTCCGGCTCGGTGCGGCGGAAGACCACGTGGTCGAAGGTGTGGATGGAGTCCGGCGTGACGGACTTTTTGTAGGACGAGGCGTGGAGCACCACGTCGCTGCCCACCACGATGGACACGCTGCGGCCCGGGAAGGCGGCGCGCAGCTCGTGGAGGTTCTCCGGGTTGGCGATGTTCACCGGGAAGTCCTCCGGAAAAATGCTGACGTGGAACACGTCGGCCACGGCCATGGCGGCGATGCGCCGGCGCAGGCGGTAGGGCTGGGTCTTTTTGGACCAGGAGAACTCGTCAATGGCCAGCAGGACCTCGAAGCCCTGGTCGCGGATGGCCCGGACGATGCCCTTGTGGGACAGGGTGAAGGGGTCGAAGGTGCCGGGGAAGAAGGCCACGGGGCGGGGCGCGCCGAAGTCAAAGCCCTTGTGGAACAGGCGCTCCTCGGTGATGAAGCGGTAGAGCTTGCCCAGCATGGCGGCCCGGTAGTAGAACGTCAGGCCCTCGCCGGGGAATTCGTCCTGGGCGGAGAGCAGCTTGCGCTGGGTGAGCATAAAGGCGCGGCGCTTTTCGTGGCGGCCCAGCTCTCCGGAGCCGAAGACCCGGCGGCCCAACACGAACAGGGCCTCCTGCCGGGTGGCGCCGTCAATGCCGCTGAGGCCCCGCATCAGCAGGCCCAGCAGCCGTTCACGGCGGCGGCGGTAGGCGTCGTCCGTCTCCGGGAATCGGGAGCGATAGGCATCGTACGCCTCATAGATGACACCCACGGTATCCAGCACGGAGGCGGTAACGCGGCTGTCGGAGGAGCTGAGGTTCACGCGAAGGTCGTCCAGCACCTCATCCAGCTCCGCCGGGGGCAGCCACAGGGCAAAACGGCCCAGGTAGTCGGGGATATACTTGGTGAACTCCTGCTGGCCCAGCTCCAGGCCGCGGCACAGCTCCACCGCCACCTCGTTGCGCTGGTCGGCCGTCAGGCGGGGCGCCAGGGCCAGCAGGGCGTTGCCGGCGCTGTGGCGGACGGTGACGCGGTCACTGACCTTGATGAGATTGGACAGGTGGGTGGCGATATGGAGGGCGGGGCTTTTGCCGCTGCGGGCAAAGTCCGTCAGCAGGCGCAGGTTGCCCTGCTTGGTGATCCACGGCGTGGCGGTCTTCAGGTTGTCCAGGAAGATCTCGGAGACCACGTCCTCCGGCAGAAGAAGGGGCGCGCCCTGAGAGAGCACATCCTGCTTGAGATAGCGCAGGGTGCCGCTGTCGCCGTCGGGGACGGCGGTCACGGCCTCCAGCGCGCGGCCGTCCTCCGGGTACAGGCGGGCGAGACGGTCCAGCAGCAGCACGGCGGCCATGCGGATGGTCAGGTCCTTACGCAGGGACAGGGCGGCGGCAAAGTCCGTCATCTGCCGGGCGCGGCTGGCCGTATAGGCCGTATCCGGCAGGGCGGCGGCGGTATCCAGCAGCTGGAAGGCGGTGTAGTCGTCCAGATCCTCCGGCCTGCGGTAGTAGGCGAACACCGGGACCAGGAAGCGCTCCTCCCGGCCGGGGCAGTGGCTCAGCAGGGAGCCGACGGCGAATTTCAGGGTATAGCCGATCCAGCGGCGGTGCTGGGGCATGAGCTTATGGTCGGGATACAGTATCTTGTCCAGATAGAGCCTCCACTGGTCCACGTCGGTGATGGCCCGGGGGTCCGGGCGGATGTCGGCGGGGCGCTCCTTGGCGTAGCCGGCGTGGAAGCCGGCGATGATCTCGCCCAGCAGCGCCGCCGCCTGACGGCGGATATCGCCCTCGCGGTGCATCAGCAGCTCGTAGAGGAACGTCAGGGTCTGGACCTTCTGTGGGATATGCAGATAGAGGGAGTAGGACTCCATCACCGCCAGATAAGCGCGGAGACGGCGCCAATCCGTCTCGCCGCGGGCCTCCTCCAGCAGGCGGGCGAAGCTGCGCTGGTCGGTGAGGCGGTGCATCAGCTCCATATTGTGGCCCACGCAGCGAAGCGTCAGGGCGCGGAGGGCCTCGTCGTCGGTCATAAGGGCGGTGTGCTTCTCCGGCAGCGGAGGCGTATCGCCGCCGGACATGGTGACATCCACGCCGCGGCTGACCATGAACTGCTCAAAGTCCTCCAGCCGGGCGTAGACCCGGGTATAGCGCTTCTGCTTCTCGCCGTCCACGTCATCCAGCTTATCCAGGATCACCTGAAATGCCTCGGCCAGAGTGGAGATACGTGTGATCTCCCGGCCCTGTGCATCGTGGAGCTGCTTGACGCGGAAGTCGGCGTAGATCAGCAGCAGCGCCTCCACGGAGAGGTAGTCGGGCTCCAGGTCCCAGACGGAGTGGTTGGCGGCCACGTGGCCGATATCGGTCATCCGGCGGCGGCGGAACCACTGGTCGGTGTAGAAATAGTGCAGGTAGGGCACGCGCTCGCCGGGGCGGCAGCCGAACTTGCCCAGATCGTGGCCGGCGGCGGCGCCGGAGACCAGGGCCACGTCCACGGCCACGCCGCTTTTCCGCAGGGCGCGGGCGGCGGTGACGGCGATGTGGTGGACACCGGCGATATGCTCAAGGGTGCGGTAGGGCGTGACCTCCAGGCCCAAACGCATCAGCTCATAGACGAACTCCCGCCTCCACAGGCGCAGGAAGCGCTGATAGGACGGGGCACAGGGACTGCCGGCCAGCTCATCATCGGTCAGGAAATCGAAGGTCCAGGCCGGGTCGTGGGGCAGCAGCTCCGCCTCGGCGGCAAACAGCACCTGCAGCACCGACAGCAGGAACACCGCACCGGGGGCGAAGGGCTCCGCATCGGTCTTTTCCGGGTAGAGCAGGCGGCGGGCATAGTCGTAGGCATAGGCCAGCCAGCCCTCGGACGGTTCGCCGGGGCACAGCGTCTCCAGCTCCGGGCGGCAGAGGGCCAGCACGTCGGCGCAGCGGAGGCGCGCGCCGCTGAACAACCCGGCAAAGCGCTGCATATAGCCCTCGCTCTCGATGGTGCGGAGCAGGGCGTCCCCGGGGGCAAAATAGTCCGCGGCGGGACGGTCGGAAAGGCGGCGGCGCAGGGCCAGGTCCATCTGGCGGATACGTTTTTTGTTCATGGCAAAACCTCCTGCCGGTGGTATCGTACGCGGGCCGTGTCCGCCGAAAGGCGCCCGTACACCGGTAAGATGTCCGGGATGGACACGGCACACCATAATAATAGGACACTCCCCCGCACGCTGTCAATATTCCGCGGGGCGTTTTGCCACCGTTTTGATACGGAACCTTAGTAAGGTCTTAAGCGTGTGTTCACGATTTATTCACATTTTGAGGGCCAGGCGCATGATATGATATTGTCGGGGGCAGCGGCGGAACGGAATGACAATTTCTGCCGTCTAAGTAAATAGGCAAATCATCCCGCGGGCGCGCGGGAAGGAAAAAGGAGAACACGACATGAAAAAAGCGGCTTTTGTACTGGCGCTGGTGATGCTGCTGGGCTGTGTGTCCGGCTGCGGCGCAGCGGAGGGCGAGGCCTCCGTGCAGTCGGTGTCTATGATCTGCGGGCTGGGGTCCGTAGGTCTGGCGGACCGGTTCGCAGGCATCGTCAGCCCGCTGGGCGAGACGACCATCAAGAAAAACGACGCCATGACCATCGACACCATCAAGGTGAAGGTGGGCGACAGCGTGAAAAAGGGCGACGTGCTGCTGACCTATGACCTCAGCCAGATCCGCACCGACCTGGAGATGGCCCAGCTGGAGCTGGAGCAGCTGAACGCCACGCTGGAGGACCAGCAGGCGGAGCTGGAGCGTATACAGAAGCTGATGGACAGCACCTATGACGACGCCACCAAGCGGCAGTACGCCCTGGATCTGCGGGAGCAGAACGTGAAGGTGCTGGAGACGAAGGCCAACATCGCCACCAAGAAAAAGGACATTGAGAAGCTGAAGGCCAACACCGCCGACAGCACCGTCAAGTCCCCGGTGGACGGCGAGGTGCAGTCCCTGAACCCGGACGGCGGCACGGACAACTCCGGCAACGCCCTGCCGTTCATGACCATCGTGGAGACGGGCGGCTTCCGCATCAAGGGCTATGTGAATGAAAACAACGCCAGCGTGCTGACCGAGGGCACGGCGGTTGTCATCCGTTCCCGGGTCAGCGACCAGACGTGGAAGGGCAGCATCAGCTCCATCGACTGGAACAACGCCCAGCAGAGCCGCAGCGACTACGGCGACAGCGACACGGCCATGTCCAGCAAGTACCCCTTCTATGTGACGCTGGAGGGCGACGGCGAGGGCCTGCTGATGGGCCAGCACGTGTACATAGAGCCGGACTACGGTCAGGAGGACACCCAGGACGAGAGCCTGATCAACCTGCCCAGCTACTTCATCAACGACGCCGAGGGCAAGCCCTGGGTGTGGGCTCAGAACAGCAATGGCAAGCTGGAGAAGCGGAGCATCACCCTGGGCGAGTACAACACGGAGACGGACACCTATCCCGTGACGGACGGCCTGACGGCGGAGGACTACATCGCCTATCCCGACGACAGCCTGAAGGCGGGCATGACGTGCATCACCTATGACGACGCCACCTTTGACCCCAGCGCCGGCGGCGGCGAGGTATACCCCGAGGGCGGCGGTGAAAAAATCGACGAAAACGTGCCCATGGACGGCATGGACGGCGGCGATATGCCCGCTGAGAACGACACCGTCACGGACGACGGCAGCACCGCAGCCGTGATTCCCGGCGGCGCGGCCGCCTCCGCGTCAGCGGTCATTCCGCCGATGGAGGGCTGAGCATGATTTTGGAAATGCGCGATATATGCAAGGACTACCCCATGGGAAAGTCCGTGGCACATATCCTGAAAAACGTGAACCTTGACGTGGAGGAGGGGGAATACCTGGCTATCATGGGTCCCTCCGGCAGCGGCAAAACCACGCTGATGAACCTGATCGGGTGTCTGGACGTGCCCACCAGCGGCAGCTATCTGCTGGGTGGGCGGGACGTGACCACCTGCAACAACAAGCAGCTGGCGGAGGTGCGGAACAAGGAGCTGGGCTTCGTGTTCCAGAGCTTCAACCTGCTGCCGAAGCTGACGGCGCTGGAAAACGTGGCGCTGCCCCTGCTGTACGGCGGGGTGAAGAAGGCGGAACGCCTGGAACGGGCCCGGGCCGCGCTGGAGACAGTGGGGCTTTCCGACCGGGTGGACCACCGGCCGGACCAGCTGTCCGGCGGACAGTGCCAGCGGGTGGCTATCGCACGGGCCATCGTGGGCAAGCCGAAGCTGCTGCTGGCCGACGAGCCCACCGGCGCGCTGGACAGTGCCAGCGGCGCGGCGGTGATGGAGCTGTTCCAGCAGCTGCACGAGAGCGGCTCCACCATTATTATGATCACCCATGACCATTCCATCGCCAACCACGCCGCCAAGGTCATGACCATACGGGACGGCGTACTGTCGGGAGGTGACGACTATGAGTGAGAAGCTGACGCTGCGGGAAAAGCTGCATATCGGTGAAAAGCGCACCGACGGCGAGAAGCCCCGTATGAGCAAGAAGCTGAAAAAGGGCATTATCGCCGCCGCCTGCGTGGTGGGCGTGTGCGGCGCGGTGTGGGGCGGACTGACCATCGCCCGGAACGCCCAGCGGGGCGATGTGAACGTATACGCCGTCAACGAGTGCGCCATGACCGACTACTGGGGGGACACCTCCAACACCAGCGGCATGGTGACCACGGACAAATTGCAGAAGATCTACATCTCCCAGAGCCAGACGGTGAAGAAGGTGTGGGTCAAGGAGGGCGACAGCGTCAAGAAGGGTACGGTGCTGGTGAGCTATGACTCCACCCTGACACAGGCCACCGTGGAGCGCGCCAAGATCGACTATGACCGGCAGACGGAGAACCTGGAGGTCATGAAAAACGAGCTGGAGCTGCTGAAGAAGGCGAAGAACAAGGAGACGCTGCAGGCGGAGTATGACAAGCTGCAGAAGGAGCTGGCGGAGGAGATCGCCAAGATCAACAACCACGAGGGCTATGATCCGAATGCTAAAATAACAAAACCCGACAAAATCGAAGTGGAGGGCAGCACTGGCTATGACAAGGGCCATCCGCTATACTACCAGATCCTGTCGGATACCAAGCTGAACGACGCTACACTGAACGGCATACTGAGAGAGTTTGGCCGAGCAGACCCCACCAGCAATATGCCGGAGATCACGACGTATATTGTGCTGGTCACGCGGGAAAACGACAAGAAGGGCGGCATTCCCAGCAGTCTGGGTCTGGCGCTGACAAAGACCTTCACGTCGGATGCCACCAGCGGCGGCAGCGAGGTCACGACCACCGCCAACGAAAACCAGGGCACGGGCCAGACCGAAACACCTACGACACCTGTGGCTGGGACGGTGAGTTTCTCTTTCCAGGTCTGTGATCTGGCCGATTACGTTGACCCGGGCCGAACCTATAATACCGAGGAATACAAGAAGCTGCAGCGGAAGGTGGAGCAGATTAAGGAGCTGCTGGAGTCCTCCATGACCCAGCTGGATCTGAACAAGGCCATTCTGGAGAAGGCTCAGGCGGTAAAGGAGCAGGAGGTCAACCTGAAGGTGGCGAAGCTGAAGCTGGACAAGAAGCTGGCGGAGCTGGGCGACGGCAACGTGTACGCGGAGTTCGACGGCACGGTGAAGGCCGTACGGGACCCGGACGAGGCCTATAACAACAGCGAGGCCGTGGTGGAGCTGTCCGGCGGCGGCGGATATTACGTCACCGGCACCCTCAGCGAGATGGATCTGGGCAGCGTGCAGGTGGGCGACAGCGTATCCATCAGCAGCTGGATGACCGGAGCGGCCTGCGAGGGCACCATCGTGTCCATCGACGACTATCCCACCAGCAACGGCAACAACTGGGGCGACGGCAACAGTAACGTGTCCTACTACCCCTTCAAGGTGTTTGTCACCGAGGACGCGAATTTGCAGCCCAATGACTATGTGGATATACAGTACCAGAAGGACACCAGCGCGGAAGAAAGCGGCAGCTCACTGTATCTGCAGAGTATGTTCATCCGGACCGACAACGGCAAGAGCTATGTGATGGCCCGGGGCGAGGACGGCAGACTGGAGCAGCGGTGGGTACAGACCGGCCGGGATCTGTGGGGCAGCTACACCCAGATACGGGGCGGGCTGACCATCGACGACTATGTGGCGTTCCCCTATGGACGCGACGTGGTGGAGGGTGCCCACACCCAGGAGGCCACGACCGACCAGCTGTACAACTACGGCATATAAAGGAGGCGGGATAACCATATGTTGGAAAATATAAATCTCGCCTTTCAGGGCGTGTGGAGCCACAAGCTGCGGTCGTTTCTGACCATGCTGGGCATTATTATCGGTATCGCCGCGATCATCACCATCGTGTCCACCATTCAGGGCACCAACGAGCAGATCAAGCAGAACCTGATCGGCGCGGGCAACAACGTGGTGCGGGTGACCATCGGCGCCACGGACAGCCAAAACTATTTCGACCTGAACTACTCGGCGCTGCCGGAGGGTATCGACCCAGTGACCCGGGAGATGCGGGATGAGATGGAGAAGCTGGGCAGCGTGTCGCTGGTGAGTATGTACTACTCCCGGGATTGGTGCGACAACGTGTACGTGGGCAATACGGCGTTCAGCGGGTCGCTGTACGGCGTGGACGACCACTATCTGACGGCCGTGGACTACGCGGTGAACTACGGACGCTCCTTCACGGCGGCGGACTATGAGAACCGGCGGAATGTGGCGCTGATCGACGCGAAGTCGGCAAAGTCGCTGTTCCAGGGCGAGAACCCCATCGGCGGCACCATCGAGATCAACGGGATGCCGTTCACCGTGGTGGGTGTGGTGTCCTCCCGGTCCAGCAGCGGACCGGTGATCAACAACTTTAAGGATTATCAGATGTACGCCGGCAGCACAGCGGGGACCATTTTCATCCCGGACGTGTGCTGGTCGGTGCCGTACCGGTATGATGAACCCCAGTACGCGGCGGTGCGGGCCACCAGCACCAACGACATGACCGCCGCCGGCGACAATGTGGCCAAGTATCTGAACGAGAACGCCATCCGGACCACGAAGTACAAGTACGAGTCCAAGGACCTTCTGCAGCAGGCCAGCGATCTGCAGAGCCTGTCGGAGAGCACCAACAAGCAGTTGATCTGGATCGCGGCTATCTCGCTGGTGGTGGGCGGCATCGGCGTGATGAACATCATGCTGGTGTCCGTCACCGAGCGCACCCGCGAGATCGGATTGAAGATCGCCATCGGCGCGCAGCAGAGCCGCATCCTCTGGCAGTTCCTGACGGAGGCGGCGGTGCTGACCAGCATGGGCGGCATACTGGGCGTGGCCACGGGAATCGGCCTGGCGGAGATGATGTCCCACATCATGGGGACACCGGTGGCCATCAGCGTACCGGCGTGCATCATCGCGGTGGCCTTCTCCATGGTCATCGGCGTGGTGTTCGGCCTGGTGCCGGCCATGAAGGCATCGAAGCTGAACCCCATCGAAGCCCTGCGGAGAGAATGATACGCAGAAAGAAAAGACCGGCTTTCGCCGGTCTTTTTCTCTGTCTGCTCCCGGCGAAGACACAGCGAAAGCAGAAAACAGCCCCCGGCAGGGGGCTGTTTCTTTATTTACTGCGGCAGCTCGCCGGGGGCGACCAGGATGATCTTGTCGGCCCGGTCATAGTCGCTGTACGCCTCCTTGGTGCTGCGGAGGAGCGTACCGTCGCCGGCGTAGACGTTGCGGTAGGTCTGGACGGCGTAGCCGTTGTGGCCGTACTGCTCCACCTCCGTGGTGCCGGGGGCGATGCGCTCGGACTCCTGATAGACCGTCTTGCGCTCGGAGTAGGAGAGGAACTGGTTGGTCATCTCCACATAGTGGTCGTCGGTCTTGGTGCCCAGCAGGGTGATGGTCAGCTGGTTGGTCTCGTCGTTGTAGCTGGTGGTGATCTTGATGGGGTAGTTGGTGCTGTTGCGGAAGGCAAAGTCCGGGCCGCCCCAGCTGACCGTGGCATCACAGCCCGTGACGGGCATATAGCCGGGGTCGAACATATGAGCGTAGCGCAGGACGATCTGCAGGTCCGCCATGAGGGCGGAATAGTACAGCGTGGAGGATACCTGGCAGATACCGCCGCCGATGGAGGTAACGGTCTTGCCGCCGGAGTAGGCGGCGGCGGGCTGGAAGCCCCGGGCCTCGGTGCGCTGACCCACAGTGGCGTTGTACCAGAACTCCTCGCCGGGGTTATAGATACGGCCGTTGATGGCGGCGGAGGCCAGCTTGATGTTCTGGCGGCGGCCCCAGGGGCCGGCGCAGGTGGTGGTGCAGGTGCCGATCACATCCCGGAACATGGCCTGCTCCAACTCCTCGGTGGCGGCGGGCGGGAACTGCACCTGGGCGTCGGCCAGGAATTCCTCGCCCGGCTGGGCGGCGTCCAGTTGCTTTTGCACCGTCTCCACATCGAACTGTACGCCCACGCGGGACTGGGTGGGCTTGCCGGTGGATTTGTCGCAGATGGCGGCGGCCATGGTGCCGGCGATCTCGTCGTGGAGCGCCTGCACGTCCATGGGCGCGGCGGTGTGGGCCGCAAACACACATTCCACGGACCGGGCTGCCGCGGACAGGTCGCGGCTCTCGAAGCGCTGCGCCAACTCGGCGCGCAGCGCCGCCGCGTCCAGCTTCTCGCCGTCCTGCGGCTTGGTGATGTACAGGCCCTCACCCTCCGCCAGCCGGTAGCCGCCGTCCGTTACGGTGCAGCCCACGGTGTCGGACAGCTGTTCACAGGCGGCGGTAAGCTTCGCCTCGTCCACGTCCAGCTGGGGCGTGACATCCACGGCCCTGAACCAGCTCTCGATAAAGCGCCAGCCGCCGCGGAGGAATGCGGTCACATCGCTGCCCCAGCCCCGGTCCTGCACGTCGCAGCCGGCAGCCTTGGAGACATAGACCGGCAGAACGGCGACGCCCAGGTCGGAAAGGGTGGTGCTGCCGATCTCCTGCCCGTCACGGGTCAGGCGGATGGTCATGCCGTCCAGCAGGGCACTCCCCTGCTCCGTCCAGCGCTGCTCGGCCTCCTGCGCCGACAGGCCGGACACATCCATGCCCAGCACGGAGGTGTTGGGAAACGCCGTGTGGGAATACAGCGCGTTGGCGGCCACACAGCAGCCCGCGTAGGCCAGCACCAGCACCGCAGCGATGATGCCGATGATCAATCCGGCCCTTTTTCCGGGGGTCTTGGGAGGCTTTTCTTCCGGGGCCGCGCGCTTGCCGGCCGTCTCCGGCGCGGGATCGGCGGTAACAGAGGACATATTCAACTCGTCGCTCATGGTGTCCCCTCCTTTGTATCATCAGGTTTAGGCAATACCGGCAAAATGCCGTGCCGTTACTGCATTGTATCACGGTTTGTCAAGGAATGGGTTACAAAAGCGTTACGACACATCTTTCTGCGGCTTTGCGCGGGGAATGGTAACGGTAATGCAGATGGTGTCCTCCGTATCCCGGCGGGAGACTTTGGCGCCGACGCCGGCGGTCTGCATGAGCCGGACGCCCCGGTCCACGCTGTTGAGGAACAGCCGGACGTCCTTGATGATATACGCGCTGCGGCGGCGGGGCTGCGTCGTCTGGTTTTGCGCGACCAGACGGTCTATGTAACCTTCGGCATCGGCGACGTTCAGCTGGTTTTTGCCGATATGCTCGACGGCGGCAAGGCGCTGCTCCGGGTCCTCCAGACGCAGGAGGGCACGGGCGTGGCGCTCGGTCAGGCCGTAGTGGTGCAGAGCCTCCGCCACCGGCTCCTCCAACCGCAGCAGACGCAGCTTGTTGGCCACGGCGGACTGGCTGCGGCCCAGCCTTTCCGCCGCCTGCTGCTGACTGAGCCCGTAGCGGCGGAGCAGGCGGGCGATGGCGGCCGCCTCCTCCATGTAGTCCAGGTCGCGGCGCTGGAGGTTCTCGATCAGGGCCAGCAGGGCGGCATCCTCCTCATCCACCCGGGCCAGCAGACAGGGCACCTGCCGCAGCCCGGCGATCCGCGCCGCCCGCCAGCGGCGCTCGCCGGCCACCAGCTCGTAGACTGCGCCCTGCTGCCGGACGGTGATGGGCTGCAGAATGCCGTAGGCGGCGATGCTGGCCGCCAGCTCCTGCAAACTCTCCGAGTCGAACCGGCGGCGGGGCTGCTGGGGATTGGGACGGATATCGTTGATGGGTATGTATCGCACACGGGTAGAGAGGAAATCGGTCTTCTGGTCTTTTTTCATGGCGGTCGCCTCCTTTTTTCGCCTATTGTACGGCGGGAGGCCTGTCGAAAGCGGGCGAAGACCGTCGGGAAATAAAAAAATGCACCCGCCCCTGTCGGGACGGGTGCGGCGGTCACTGCTTTGTGCGGATATCCTCGCCGAAGAAGGGCAGGATCTGGTAGGCACCCTCGATACGGGAGAGGATGGGCGCGCCGTAGCGATGGCCCAGCTCCTCCGGGGCCAGGTTGGTGCTGATGATGGTGGACCTGCCGGAGAGCATACGGCCGTTGACGATCTGATAGAGGGCGCTCTGGACAAAGGCGGTGGTCATCTCGGTGCCCAGGTCATCCAGGATCAGCAGGTCGCAGCTCTCGCAGCGGCGGACGTCGGCATCGCTGACCTCGTCGGGGCGGAATTTGGCGTCCTCATAGCGGGAGAAAACGCTGATAGCGGTGTCGTAGACCACGGAGAAGCCGGCGTCGCTGACCTCCCGGGCGATGCAGGCGGAGAGGAACGTCTTGCCCAGGCCGGTGCCGCCGGAGAGCAGCAGGCTACCGCTGCCCCGGGAGAACTGGCGGGCAAAGTCCCGGCAGACGTCGAAGTTGCGCTCCATGTTGGCCCGGGGCGAAACGCCGTAGCTGTCCCACACGGCGCTGTCGTACAGGTCGAAGCGGAAGGTGTCGAACCGGGCCTCGCCCAGCGGCAGGAGCCGGGAGAGCTCCGCCAGCTGCTCGCGGGCATAGTACTGCTTCAGGCAGGCACAGACGCCGGACCGGGTGTAGCCGGTGTCTCCGCAGAGGGGACAGGCAGGCTTGTCCTCCAGGTAGTCGGCGGGATAGCCCATGTCCTCCAACAGGGCGGCGCGCTCGCGCTGCAGGGAGAGATTTTCGTCCCGCAGGACCCGCAGGGCGGGCAGCGGGTCCTCGCCCTTTTTGGCGGCGGCGGCCACGATACGGCTCATGGTGGTGCGTAGGGTGCGGTCGATGTCCCGCAGGCGGGGCTGGCGGGCAAAGACCTCCCGGCGGCGCTGGTCCAGCTCGGCCTCCCGACGCTGGCGGGCCTGGTCAAAGCGGGCAATGGCCCGCTGCATGATGATACCGTCGTATGACATACTCTCACCTCTTGATATAGCGGCGCATCCAGGCGTCCTTGCCCCCGGCGGGGGCGGCGGACTTACCGGCGGCAGCGGGCCGCTTGCCGGCCGCCTCGCCCTCCTCTACCTGGCGGGGCGTATGCCAGCCGGCGTCGTGCCAGCGGCGCAGGATGCCGTTAAGATAGCGCCAGTTCAGGTCCTTCTTGTAGAACACCGTGCGCTCATAGGCCAGAGCCACCGTCTCCGGTGGGAAGCCCATGTCCATCCACTGGTCGATGTAGCGGCGTTCGGCCTCCACCGGCGGCCTGTTAAGAATTCGTAAATTCGACAAATAGGAAGTGTACTTCCTGTTACGCTCTGCCCATTTTTTCAGGTATACCGCGGCAGAATTCTGGTCAAATATGCCAAGCTGTGCCCAGCGATAGCCCTCTTTTTCCACCTGGCGCATGGTTGGTCGTCTGCCCTCGCCCCACTGGCTGCGGGCCCGTTCGACACAGTGGCACACCAGGAGATAGATCACGTCGGCGGGCATACCCAGGTCATCGTAAAGACCGGCCAATATCTGCAAGTCGGCGGTGCGGAGCTTCTTGCCCAGCTGCTGCTCCGTCTGTGGCACCAGCAGGCGGAAGCCCTCGTTGTCCGTCAGCAGTCCGGCGATGTCCTGGGCGGTGTAGACCGGGCGTTCGTCCGCCGGATCGGGCGGTGCCTGGCGGGCCGGTCGAGGCAGCAGGTCCAGGTCCTGAAGGACCTTCTCCGCCGCGTCGATCCGCAGGCGGCTGATGGGCAGGACCTTTTCCAGCTCCTCCGGCGTGACGCCCCGGCCGAAGCGGCGCAGGGCCAGATACAGCAGGGCGGCGTCGCCCTGCCCGCTTTGCAGCAGCTTGTCGGCCGCGTCGGCGGGCAGCGTCAGCTGCTCCTGCCTGTTCCGAAGTATATAGCCGTCCATGGCGATGACCTCCCCTCTCATTCGTGCTCTCCATTCTACACGAAAAAGGGGTCGGCGTAAAGCGGGGCGGGACAACTTTTTACAAATTTCCGCTTTTCGCCAAAATAGACTTTTCTCCGGCGGGTTTTGTGGTATAATGCTATTTGTATAAGTATATATACCCAACGAAATGAATTAAGGAGGGTTTTGGCATGGCGAACCGGGTAACGATGTCTATCTGCGGCACGGAGTATATCCTCGTAGCGGAGGAGGACGCCGCCTACATGGAGAAGATCGGCAACATGGTGGATGCGGAGATGCAGAAGCTGATGGACAGCGCCCACATGAGCCGTGACGCGGCGGCGGTGCTGGCGGCGGTCAATCTGGCGGACCAGCTCACCAAGGCGCAGGAGGGCGCGGAAAATCTGCGCCGGCAGGTAAAGACCTATCTGGACGAGGCCAGCCGCGCTAAGAACGAGGCCGCTGAGCTGCGCCGGAAGCTGCAGAACGCCCAGAACCAGAATAACCGCCGGTGATGATGGAGCTTTTGGCCCCCGCGGGGGGATATGAGGCGCTGACCGCCGCGGTGCAGAATGGCGCGGACGCGGTGTATATGGGCTTCGGTGCGTTCAACGCGCGGCGAAGCGCGAAAAACTTTACCGACGAGGAATTCGCGGCGGCGGTGCGGTATTGCCATCTGCGGGGCGTGCGGGTCTTTTTGACCCTGAACACCCTGCTGACCGACCGGGAGCTGCCCGGGGCGGCCGCGGCGCTGCGGAAGGCCAGCGCCATGGGCGTGGACGCGGTGCTGGTGCAGGACTGGGGCCTGCTGACCCTGGCAAAGGAGATCGTGCCGGACCTGCCTCTTCACGCCAGCACGCAGATGAGCCTGTTCACGCTGGGCGGCGCCAATGCGGCCGCGGCGTTGGGCATGGAGCGCGTGGTGCTGGCCCGGGAGCTGGACCGGGACGAGGTACGGGAGATCTGCGCCGGCTGCGGCGCGGAGATCGAGGTGTTCGGCCACGGGGCGCTGTGTATGTGCTACTCCGGCCAGTGCGAGATGAGCGCCGTGCTGGGACAGCGCAGCGGCAACCGGGGCGCCTGCGCCCAGCCCTGCCGCCTGCCCTACGGCGTGAACGGCCCCTGCCGGGACGCGCATCCCCTGAGCCTGAAGGACGCCAACCTGTCCGCCTATCTGCGGGATATGGCGTCTATGGGCGTGGACTGCCTGAAGCTGGAGGGACGGCTGAAGCGGCCGGAATACGTGGCCGTGGTAACGGGCATCTACCGCCGCCTGCTGGACGAAAGGCGGCTGCCCACGGCGGAGGAGTCCCGGGCGCTGGAGCAGGCCTTCTCCCGCAGCGGCTTCACCGACGGCTACTGGCTTGGTAAAAAGGGCAAGGCCATGTTCGGCACCCGGCCGGAGAACGTACCGGAGCCGAAGGAGCTGTTCGCCCGCGCCCGCGAGACATACGAAAACGGAAAAGAGAACCGGAGGATACCGGTGAACCTGCGGCTGACGGTGCGCCGGGGCGAACCGGTGCGGCTGAGCGGCGCGTGCGCCGTCCGGAACGGCGTGGCCATGGGCATGGCTACGGGCAACGTGCCGGAGGAAGCCCGGAAACGGGCGGTGACGGCGGAGGAGCTGCGGCAGCGGCTGACCAAGACCGGCGGCACGGTGTTCGCGGCGGATCAGATCGAAATAGAGCTGGACGAGGGGCTGATGGTGTCCGCCAGCGCGGTGAACGCGCTGCGGCGGGAGCTGCTGGACGAGCTGGCGGATCGGCGGATGGACACTCCGAAGCGCCGTGAGTTGCCCGCCTCTCCCCTGCCGGAGGCCCCGGCGGGCGCGACGGAGCTGGACTTTACCGTGTCCATCAGCAGGCCCGATCAGCTGACGGCCGAGCTGCTGGCGGAACGCCCCGCCATCGTGTATATCCCGGCGGAGCTGCTGGATAAGATGGACCTGATGCCCTATATCGGGCAGGCGGAGTTCTGCGCGGTGCTGCCCCGGATATTCCGCACGGCGGACGAACCGGTGTTCCGGGATATTCTGCAGCGGCACCCGGAGGTCGCCTCCGCGGCCATCGGCAACCTGGGCCATCTGGCCATCGTGAAGGGACTGGGCAAAACGCTCCGCGGCGACTTCGGCCTGAACGTGTACAACAGCCGGGCGGTGCGCTTCTGGCAGGAGCAGGGGCTGTCGTCCGTGACGGCCAGCTTTGAGCTGCGGTGGCAGCAGGTGCGGGACCTGGGAAAATATGCGGACTGCGAGGCCCTTGTCTATGGCCGCCTGCCGCTGATGATCACCGAAAACTGCGTGACGAAGAACAGCGTGGGCTGCGCCCATGGAGCGGGCAGCGTGCTGACCGACCGGCGGGGCGAGCAGTTCCCGGTGCTGTGCGCCTACGGGTGCCGGTGCGAGATCGAGAACGGAAAGACGCTGGTGCTGGCGGACAAGCCGGAGGTGTTCCGGTGCGGCCTGCGGTACGGACGCCTGCGGTTTACCACAGAGACGGCGGCGGAGTGCGCGACGCTTCTCCGCGCCCACAGGGCCGGGACTGTCACCGCCGACGACAACAGCACACGCGGGCTGTTCTACCGGGGCGTAGAGTAAAACAAATGGTATAACACTCGTTATAATTTACAAACCGTATTCAATTTCAGGAGAAAAAGGTGTTACTATGGAGCTGAAGATCAAGGCCCTGTCCCCCAAGATCGGGACGGAGATACCCCTCCCCCGCTTTGCCACCGCCGGCGCGGCCTGCATGGACCTGTGTGCCTGCATCGACGAGGCGGTGACGCTGGCAGCCGGGGAACGGCGGCTGGTGCCCACCGGCATCGCCATCGCCCTGCCGTCGGCGGACTACGCGGCGCTGGTGTTCGCCCGCAGCGGGCTGGGCATCAAGAAGGGCGTGTGCCTTTCCAACGGCGTGGGCGTCATCGACAGCGACTACCGGGGTGAGATCGGCGTGGGGCTGGTGAACCTGGGGCGCGAACCGTACACGGTGCAGCCCGGGGACCGGATCGCCCAGCTGATGGTGGTGCCGGTGGTGCAGCCCACGGTGACGGTGGCGGAGGACCTGGACGAGACGGACCGGGGCGCCGGCGGCTTCGGCTCCACAGGCAGGTGACGTATATGGCAAAGATCGTACTGGCCTCCGGGTCCCCCCGGCGGCAGGAGCTTTTGCGTCGGATGGGCATCACCGACTTTACCGTCCGGGTGCCGGAGGTGGAGGAATACTTCCCCGCCGGGCTGACGCCGGAGGAGACGGTGTGCTACATCTCCCGGGAGAAATCCCAGGCGGTGGCGTCCGACGCGGACGAGATCGTCATCACGGCGGATACGATGGTGTTTCTGGACGACAAGAAGCTGGGCAAGCCCGCCGACGAGGCGGAGGCCCTGCAAATGCTGACGGCCCTGCAGGGTCGGCGCCACACCGTCTGTACCGGTGTGACGGTGCGACAGGGGGCGAAAGCCCTGACCCGCGCCCAGCACACGGACGTATATTTCCGTCCGGCCACACAGCGGGAGCTGAAGGCCTATATCGCCGGGGGCGAGCCCATGGACAAGGCCGGGGCCTACGGCGTACAGGGACAGGGCGCGCTGCTGGTAGAGCGCATCGACGGCGACTTTTTCAACGTGATGGGGCTGCCGGTGGTGCTGCTGGCGGAGATGCTGGGCGAATTCGGGATACAGCTGCTGGGATAATGCCCCTTTCGCTCCCTCTGAGAGGGTGCGCTGCCGCCTCCCCTGCCGGGGGAGACTTCAGAGAGGAACAAACGACACATGAAGCGATTTTTTACGAAAACGGGAATATGGCTGCTGGCCGCGGCGGCCACCATCGCGGTGGTGCTGTGCGTGGTGTCGGCCCTGAGCTCCGGAACGGGGCTGCTGCACAACGCCCTGGGCGTGATCGCCTCGCCCTTCCGGGCGGCGGGTTCCGCCGTGGCGGGCTGGGTCGGCGGCATTAGCCAGCGGTTTGAGGACGTGGAGACCCTGCAGCAGGAGAACGACGAGCTGCGGCAGCAGATCGCGGAGCTGGAGGAGCAGCTGCGGCAGATGGAGCCAGCGGCGACCGAGAATAAAGAGCTGCGCCAGCTGCTGGGCCTGCGGCAGCAGCGCAGCGACCTGGTGTTCGAGGCGGCCCGCGTCACCCAGCGCGACGTGTCCAACTGGGCCAGCACGCTGGTGCTGGACCGGGGCAGTCAGCACGGCGTGGCCATAGGCGACTGCGCGGTGGACAGCGCCGGGAACCTGGTGGGTGTGGTCACAGACGTGGGCCTGAACTGGTGCCGGCTGTCCACGGTGTTGGACACGGACTCCCAGTTCGGCGCGCGGGTATTCCGCACCGGCGAGACGGCGGTGGCCGGCGGCGACCTGGCCCTGATGGCCGAAGGCCGGCTGCGGCTGCAATACCTCAGCGACAGCGCGAACCTGATCAAGGGCGATGTGATCGTCACGTCCGGACTGGGCGGCTACTATCCCGCCGGGCTGGTCATCGGTACGGTGGAGTCCGTGCAGACGGATGACGGCGGGCTGGCGCGGTACGCGGTGCTCTCGCCCAAGTGTGAGGTGGCGGCGATACAGGAGATGTTTATTATCACGGATTTTGACGTGATCCAATGACGGAGGACGGCTATGACACGGCGGGCGATACTGCTGAAGTGGATATTGTACTGTCTGTGCGCGCTGGCGCTGGCACTGCTGCAGGGGCTGGTGCTGGTATACGTGCGGGTATGGGGCGTGCACCCGTTCCTGCTGCCGGCCATCGCGGTGATACCGGCCACGCTGGAGCGCAACGAGCAGGCGCTGCTGTACGCGGTATTTTTCGGGCTGGTGTGCGACCTTCTCTCGCCGGTGGCGGGCCTGCCGTGCTTTTACGCGCTGGCGTTCCTGCTTGGCGCGGCGGCAGCGTGGCTGCTGAGCGGGCAGGTCATCATGGCGGGCGTGGTGTGCTCGCTGGTGGTGACAGGCGTATGTATGCTGCTCTGCGGACTGCTGCACATGGCGGTGCTGGCGGGACACAGCGGCGCGGGGCTGACCGCGGCGGGCCTGCTGCTGGGCAGGGAGCTTTTGGTATCGCTGCCCTTCGCGGCGGCGGCGCACCCGCTGTTCCGGTGGGCACAGCGGCGGACACTGAGCGAATGACCATAGGAGAACCAAGCTATGATGAAAAATCCTCACCCCTCCCGGCGGCGGGTATATGTGCTGCTGGGGTTTTTCTGTGCGTTTCTGGTGCTGTTTTTTGCGGTGCTGTATGACGCACAGGTGGTACACGGCAGCGAAAATCGGGCCAGATCCATCACCAGCAACACCGCCAGCGAAACGGTGACCGCCTCCCGGGGCATCATCACCGACCGGAATGGCAAGGTGCTGGTGAGCAACCGGCTGGCCTATACGCTGGTGGTAGACAAGAGCAGCTTCGGCAAGGACGAGGCCGCGCTGAACGACGCCATCTGGCAGCTGATACAGCTGTGTCAGGAGCAGGGCGTCACATGGAACGACACCCTGCCCATGACCACAGGGTCCTCTCCCCAGCTGACCAGCAAAAGCCTGACCGAGAGCTTCCGGGAGTATCTGGACGGCAACAAGCTGCCCACGGACGGCGGCAGCGCGGAAGTGCTGGCCGCCATGCGGAAGCTCTACAAGGTCGACGACAGCTATACCGACGCGCAGGCGCGTCTGATCGTGGGTGTGCGGTATGAGCTGGACGGGCGCAGCAGCTACACCTTTGCCGAGGATGTATCCACGGAGCTGCTGGGCCGCATCACCGACGGAAAGTACCGGGGCGTGACCATCAAGACAGCGGCGGCGCGGGTGTACAACACCAAGCTGGCGGCGCACATTCTGGGCACCGTGGGCGCCATATGGCAGGAGGAGTGGCGCAGCGACGAGAGCACCGGCTATGTGGGCTACGCCGACAAGGGCTACAATATGAATGACCTGGTGGGCAAGGACGGCGTGGAGAAGGCCTTTGAGGAATATCTCCACGGCAATGACGGCAAGCGGCTCATCACCACCGACGAGAACGGCAAGATCACCGGCGAGCTGTACACCCGGGAGCCCCAGCCCGGCGGCACCGTGGCGCTGACCATCGACATCGACCTGCAGCAGGTGGTGGAGGACACGCTGGCCAGTACCATTCAGGGCATGATCGACAAGGACAGCAACGAGCGCGGCGGCGCGGCGGCGGTCATTCAGGTCGGCACCGGCGAGGTACTGGCCATGGCCAGCTACCCCACCTACGATCTGGAAACGTTCAACCAGGACTATGAGGAGCTGGTGAAGGACGAACGCCTGCCCATGTTTAACCGGGCCACCCAGGGCGTGTACGCCCCCGGCTCCACCTTCAAGCTGTGCACGTCCGTGGCGGCGCTGGAGGAGGGCATCATCACCCCCAGCACGATCATTGAGGACAAGGGTATCTACACCTACTATGTGGACCCGCAGCCCATGTGCTGGATCTGGCGGCAGGCCCACACCACCCACGGGCGCATCAACGTCAGTCAGGCCATCGTGGACTCCTGCAACTACTTCTACTACGAGGTGGGCCGGCTGACAGGCATCAAGAAGCTGGACGAGTACGCCACAGCCTTCGGCCTGGGGCAATCCACGGGCATTGAGATCGGCGACGTCAGCGGCGTGCTGGCCTCCCCGGAGTGGGCGGAGGCCCACGACCGGGAGTGGACCGACGGCCAGACCATCACGGCGGCCATCGGCCAGTCCTACAACCTGTTCACCCCCCTGCAGCTGGCCAACTATGTGGCTACGCTGGTATCCGGCGGCGAGCACTATGAGGCACATCTTCTAAAAAACGTAAAATCCTATGATAATTCGCGAGTTATCGGCGTATATGGCAAGGGGCCGCTGAACGACCTGAACATCTCGGACAGCACCATGGCGGCGGTGACCAAGGGTATGCACGACCTGACCTACGACTCCCTGCGGAGCGCCTTTTCCCGCTGTGTGGTGGAGGCCGGCGCCAAGACCGGCTCGGCCCAGGTGGGTACGGATATCGCCAACGGCACCTTTGTGGCCTACGCCCCCTATGACGATCCGGAGATCGCCATCGCCATCGTGGTGGAGAAGGGCGGCAGCGGCAGTCTGCTGGCCAATGCGGCCGTGGACATCATCAACGCCTGGTTCACCCGGGATGGCACCGGCGCCACCGCCGCCGGCGAGGACGCGCTGATGCGGTAAATCTGTTATAGAGACAAGAGGCACACATGGGACCCTATTTCAATTCGAGAGACAAACATTATAAAGACCCCTTCGGCGCCGTCCCCTGCGGCGCCGAAGTGCGCTTTGCGCTGGCGGACGACACCTACTACGGCTGCGAGCTGCTGGTGCTCCGGGAGTTCGCAGGCACGGAGGACACGTGCGCCCTGCCGCCGGCGGAGGGCGGCTTCGCCGGCACATACACCGCGCCGGCTGGCGGTGAGCTGTGCTGGTACTGCTTCCGCCTGACGGACGTGGACGGGCGCTGCGTGTGGTACGGCAAAAATGGCGTGCAGGACGCGCCGGAGAAGGCGGCACGCTGGCAGCTGACGGTATACGAGCCCTCCCCCGCCCCGGACTGGTTCGGGCGCGGCGTGACGTACCAGATCTTCCCGGATCGGTTCCGCCGTGTATCCATGCCGGACGTGAGCCATATGCCGGGGCACCGGTGGCTGCACCGCGGCTGGAACGAGCAGCCGGTGTTCCTTCCGGACGAGCACGGGCAGATCACCAACCGCGACTTCTTCGGCGGCTCGCTGCAGGGCATCACGGAGAAGCTGGACTATCTGGCGGGCCTGGGTGTGACGACACTGTATCTGAACCCCATTTTTGAGGCCGCCAGCAACCACCGCTACGACACCGGCGACTATCGGGCCATCGACCCGCTGCTGGGCACAGAGGCTGACTTCCGCGCCCTGTGCACCGCCGCCCATCAGCGTGGGATGCGTGTGATACTGGACGGCGTGTTCAACCATACCGGCAGCAACAGCCGGTACTTCAACGCCGAGGGCTACTATCCGGAGCCGGGGGCGGCCCAGAGCCAGAATTCAGAGTATTACAACTGGTACAGCTTCCACCCGTGGCCGTCGGACTACGATGCCTGGTGGGGCGTGAAGACTCTGCCCGCCGTCAATGAGGCGCAGCCGGCTTACCGTGACTTCATCTTCGGCGATCAGGACAGCGTGGTCCGGCATTGGCTGCGCTGCGGCGCGGACGGCTGGCGGCTGGATGTGGCCGACGAGCTGCCCGGCGACTTTATCGAGGGCATCCGCTCGGCCATCGACGCGGAAAAGCCCGGGGCTTACCTGCTGGGTGAGGTCTGGGAGGACGGCAGCAACAAGATCGCCTACTCCCAACGGCGCAGATACCTGCTGGGCCGCCAGGTCCACGGCCTGATGAACTACCCCTTCCGCACGGCCCTGCTGAACTGGCTGGCCGGCGGCGACGCCGCGGTCTTCCGCGACAGCATGGAGATGATTCATGAGAACTACCCGCCCTTCGCCTTCTATGGCGCCATGAACTTCCTGGGCACCCACGACACAGCGCGCATTCTGACGCTGCTGGGCGCGGAGGGCACACCGAAAACCAAGGCGGAGCGTGCGGCGTACCGCCTCTCCCCCACTGAGCTGGCCCGGGGCCTGGCAAAGCTCCGTCTGGCGGGAATGCTGCTCTACAGCTTCCCTGGCTCTCCCACCCTCTTCTACGGCGATGAGGCCGGCGTGCAGGGCTTCGAGGATCCGCTGAACCGGGGCGCCTTCCCCTGGGGCAGCGAGGACGCGGCTCTGACGGACTTCTTCCGCACTCTGGGACAGCTGCGGCGAACGCGGGAGAGCCTGCGCTCGGGCGCCCTGCGCTATCTGCTGGCCCGAGGCGGCGCTCTGGCCATCGAGCGTGAGCACGGAGGCGAACGCACGGTAACGGCGCTGAACGCCGGGGACGCGCCGGCAGACCTGACGCTGGCCTGGGACGCGCCCACCGCGCAGGACGCGATGACCGGACAGCGATTTCTGGTCATCGACGGGAAAGCGCACCTGACATTGCCGCCGCTGGACGGCGTGATACTGGTATAAGGAATGGGGCGGTTGTTTCACGTGAAACAGCCGCCCTGTTTTTGTCCCTTTATGTTTCACGTGAAACAAAAGGGCGAAAATTTGCATTTTCCCTCTTGAAACCCTCCATGCAGGTGGTATATACTATCATAATGAACTCAGACAGAAAGAGGAATTTGCTGTGGCGAAAATCATTGCGATCGTAAATCAGAAGGGCGGCGTGGGCAAGACCACCACCTGCGTAAACCTGGCCGCTGCCGTAAAAGCCGCTGGCAAGCGGGTGCTGCTGTGCGATTTTGACCCCCAGGCCAACGCCACCAGCGGCATGGGCGTGGACAAGACCACCAGCAACGGCGTCTACGATGCGCTCATCAACGGCGCAGAGACGGCCCAGCTGATCGTGACCACGCCCTATGGCGACGTGCTGCCAAGCAGCAAGGCGCTGGCCGGCGCCGGCGTGGAGATGATCAACATGGAGGACCGGCAGTTCCTGCTGAAGGCCGCGCTGCGGCAGGTGGCGGACAGCTATGATTTCATCTTCATCGACTGTCCGCCCTCGCTGGAGCTGCTGACGCTGAACGCACTGTGCGCCGCCAACAGTCTGCTGGTGCCGGTGCAGGGCGAGTACTACGCGCTGGAGGGACTCAGCGACCTGATGAACACCGTGCGTATCGTGCGGCGCAGCATGAACCCGGGGCTGGACATCGAGGGCGTGCTGCTGACCATGTTCGATGGCCGCACCAACCTGTCCATTCAGGTGGCCCAGGAGCTGAAGCGGTTTTTTGCCGGGAAGGTGTACAGCACCGTGATCCCGCGGAACGTGCGGCTCAGCGAGGCGCCCAGCCACGGCAAGCCCATCACCGCCTATGACAAGACCTGCCGGGGCGCGGACGCATACACGGCGCTGGCGGCGGAATTTTTGCGGAAGAACAACTGCTGAAAGGAGACGCGGTATGGCGAACACAAAAGGTCTGGGCAAGGGACTGAGCGCACTGCTTGGTGACGACGTCATCGCCGCCAAGGACGAGCGCGCCTCCTCCCTGCTGCTGCCCATCAGCCAGGTGGAGAGCTGCTCCACCCAGCCCAGAAAGAGCTTTGAGCCGGAGGCCCTCAGCGACCTGGCGGACTCCATCCGGATACACGGCATCATCCAGCCGCTGACCGTGCGGAAGCTGCAATCCGGCTACTATCAGATCATCGCCGGTGAACGGCGGTGGCGGGCGGCGCGGATGGCCGGGCTGACACAGGTGCCCGTGGTGGTCATCGAGGCCGACGACCGCAAGGCCATGGAGCTGGCCATGATCGAAAACCTCCAGCGAGAGGACCTGAATCCTATCGAAGAGGCCGAGGGCTACCGGGTGCTGACGGAGCAGTACGGCATGACCCAGGACGAGTGCGCCCAGCGGGTGGGCAAGTCCCGCCCCACCGTGGCCAACGCCCTGCGCCTGCTGGGGCTGACCGAGCCGGTGCGGGCCATGGTGGAGGACGGACGGCTTTCCGCCGGACACGCCCGCGCCCTGTTGACGCTGGGCAGCAAGCAGCAGCAGGCCGCCGCGGAGACGGTGGTCAAGGACGCCCTCTCCGTCCGCCAGACGGAACTGCTGGTGAAAAAACTCACCGCCGAGAAAAAAGAAAAGCCCCAAAAGGACGCGCTTTCCGTCAATTATGTTGAGGAGGCCGCCCGTGAGCTGGGCGAAAAGCTGGGCCGCCCCTGCCGCATCGTCAACGGCAAAAAGAAGGGGCGCATCGAGCTGGAATACTACGGCACCGAGGATCTGAACGCCCTGCTGGAGGCCCTGGAGAAGCTGGGAAAGCGATAAGCGTTTCACGTGAAACATCATCGAATAGAGGTATAGAATATGCTTGACATCAAGTTTATCCGGGAGAACCCGGACCTGGTAAAGGAGAATATCCGCAAGAAGTTCCAGAACGCCAAGCTGCCCCTGGTGGACGAGGTCATCGCCCTGGACAGCGAGCGCCGCGAGGCCATCAACGAGGGCGAGACCCTGAAGGCCGAGCGCAACAAGATCTCCAAGGCCAACGGTCCCCTGTTCGGCAGGCTGAAAAAGTGCGCCGACGAGGCGGAGAAGGCCGCCCTTCAGGCGGAGATCGATGCCAACAACGCCGCCGTCAAGGCCAACGCCGAGCGCATGACCCGTCTGGAGGAGAAGAAGGCCAACGCCGAGGCCGCCATGAACAAGCTGCTGCTGGTCATCCCCCAGATGATCGACGAGTCCGTGCCCATCGGCCCGGACGACAGCTGCAACGTAGAGGTGGAGCGCTTCGGCGAGCCCAAGACCCCGGACTTCCCCATCCCCTACCACACGGAGATCATGGAACGCTTCGACGGCGTGGATATGGACGCTGCCGCCCGTGTATCCGGCAACGGCTTCTATTACCTGATGGGCGACATCGCGCGGCTGCACTCCGCCGTCACCGCCTATGGCCGTGACTTTATGATCGACAAGGGCTTCACCTACTGCATCCCGCCGTTTATGATCCACGGCAACGTGGTGGAGGGCGTGATGAGCCAGACGGACATGGACGCCATGATGTACAAGATCGAGGGCGAGGACCTGTACCTGATCGGCACCAGCGAGCACTCCATGATCGGCAAGTTCATCGACCAGATCCTGCCGGAGGACAAGCTGCCCCAGACGCTGACCTCCTACTCCCCCTGCTTCCGCAAGGAAAAGGGCGCCCACGGCATCGAGGAGCGCGGCGTGTACCGCATCCACCAGTTCGAAAAGCAGGAGATGATCGTGGTCTGCAAGCCCGAGGACTCCAAGGCCTGGTACGAGAAGATGTGGCGCTGGTCCGTGGAGCTGTTCCGCAGCCTGGATATCCCTGTACGGCAGCTGGAGTGCTGCTCCGGCGACCTGGCGGACCTGAAGTGCAAGTCCTGCGACATCGAGGCCTGGTCCCCCCGGCAGCAAAAGTACTTCGAGGTGTGCTCCTGCTCCAACCTGGGCGACGCCCAGGCCCGCCGCCTGAAGATCCGCGTCCGCGGCGAGGACGGCAAACTGTACCTGCCCCACACCCTGAACAACACCGTGGTAGCCCCGCCCCGTATGCTCATCGCCCTGTTGGAGAACAACCTGCAGGCGGACGGCTCCGTGCTGGTACCCAAAGCGCTGCAGCCCTACATGGGCGGCAAGGAGCGCCTGGTGCCGCTGCACTGATAGCGTATCGTAATAGTTATCCGTAATTATACTTTTAGTATAGGAGCTTTTACACATGAAGAAGTTTTTTGCGGAATTCAAGGAATTCGCCATGCGCGGCAACGTAATGGACATGGCCGTCGGCGTGATCATCGGTACCGCGTTCGGTAAGATCACCACCTCTCTGGTGAACGATGTGTTCATGCCCCTGATCGGCCTGCTCATCGGCGGCGTGGATCTGGGACAGCTGAATATCGTGCTGAAGCCGGAGGTGCTGGACGAGGCAGGCAAGGTGGTCACCGAGGCCGTTACCCTGGGCATCGGCACGTTTCTGAGCACGGTCATTGACTTTGTTCTGGTGGCCTTCGTCATCTTCCTGATGGTCAAGACCATCAACCAGCTGCACAAGCTGGGCAAAAAGGACGAGGAGCCGCAGGAGGAGGAAGAACCGGCTCCCACCAGCGAGGAGCTGCTGACCGAGATCCGCGACCTGCTGAAGGCACAGCAGAAATGAGGGACCTCCTGACCGCCGGCCTGACGGCCCTGGACCTGGACCCCGCCGCCGCGGACAAGCTGGCGCGCTACGCCGAACTGCTGCTGGAAAAGAACAAGGTCATGAACCTCACGGCCATCACCGTTCCCCATGACGTTGCCACCCTGCACCTGCTGGACTGTGCGGCGCTGGCGGCGCAGCTGGACCTGTCCGGCAAGCGCGTCATCGACGTAGGCACCGGCGCAGGCTTTCCCGGCATGGTGCTGGCGATCTTGACGCCGGACGCCCGCTTCACGCTGCTGGACAGTCTGGGCAAGCGGGTGGACTTCCTGAAGGAGGTCCAGACGGACCTGGAGTTGAAAAATGTGACCTGCGTTCACGCCCGGGCGGAGGAATTCGCCGCGCAGCACCGGGAGCAGTTCGATCTGGCGGCCTCCCGTGCCGTGGCCCAGCTGAACGTGCTGTGCGAGCTGACGCTGCCGCTGGTAAAGGTAGGCGGACGGTTCGCCGCCATGAAGTCCGTCTCCACCGACGAGGAGATACGTCAGGCCCACAGCGCCATCGCCCAGCTGGGCGGACAGCTCTCCGGCGTCACGGACTACACCGTGCCGGAGACGGACGTGGTGCACCGCATCGTATCCATCGAAAAAACACAGCACACACCGAAGCAATTTCCCCGGGCCTTTGCCCGGATCAAAAAAGCGCCGCTGGTATAAGCGGCCCGTGAAAGGAGGAAGTCCATGGGCAAGATCATCGCCGTGGCGTCCGGCAAGGGCGGCACCGGCAAGACCACCTTCACCGCCAACGTGGCGCTGTCACTGGCCCACATGGGGCAGCGGGTGCTGTGCCTGGACTGTGACATTACCCTGCGGAACCTGGATCTGGCGCTGGGGCTCAGCGACCGGGCACTGATGGACTTCTCCGACGTGCTGGAGGGCCGCTGCACCCTGCGCGAGGCGGCGGTGCCCCACGAGCGATACCCCTCCCTCTCCCTGCTGACCGCGCCCATGGCCGACCGCCCGCTGTCCCTGTCGGTTCCGAAGCTGCAGGCGCTGGCGCGTGAGATACGGGAAAGCTACGACTGGTGCCTGATCGACGCGCCCGCCGGACTGGGCCAGGGCTTCCAGATGGCAGCGTGCATGGCCGACCAGGTGATCGTCATCACCACCACGGACGTGTCCGCCATGCGGGACGCCCAGCGCACCGCCGCAGAGCTGTCCGCCTTTCCCAGCGGGACGGTGCATCTGGTGGTGGGGCGCGTGTCCAAAAAGGTGCTGCGTCAGCTGCACACCACCATCGACGACGCCATCGACGCGGCGGGCCTGCCGCTGCTGGGCGTGATACCGGAGGACCCGGACGTCCCCTACTGCCTGAACCGCGGACTGGTGCTGCGGGAGCAGAACTACTACGCCGCCCGGGCCTATGAAAACATTGCGAAACGCATCATGGGGCAGAAAACCCCGCTGATGAAGATATAAGGAAAGGAGCCCTCCATGAATATTGCATTGATGGCACACGACAACCGCAAAGAGCTGATGGTCCAGTTCTGCACCGCCTACTGCGGCATCCTGGCCAAGCACACCCTCTGCGCCACCGCCCGCACCGGCCAGCAGATCGCCGACGCTACCGGGCTGACCATACACCGCTTCCTGTCCTTCGCCCACGGCGGCGGACAGCAGATCGCCGCCCGCATCGCCTATAATGAGATCGATATGGTGCTGTGCTTCGGTGACCCCAACCAGAAAACGCCGGACGCAGACATCACGTATATTTCCCGCCTGTGCGACCAGAACAACGTGCCCTTTGCCAGCAACCTGGCCACCGCCGAGATGCTGGTGCTGGGTCTGGACCGGGGCGACCTGGACTGGCGTGACATCGTCAACCCCAAGAACAAGCCCTTTACGGCTTGACAACCATCGGCAAATCGCATACAATAAGGGATAACCGTGCAGACCTCGCAGGAGTAGCCTGTACACCGCCGCTGCAAGAGAGGTGCGCCATCGGCTGAAAGTGCACCGCGGCAAGGCACAGGTGAAGACAGCGAGTTAGCGGGGATGGAAACATCCACGGCGCGCTCCCCGTAACAGGAGCAAAAAGGGCCGCAAGGCCGAATTTGGGTGGCACCACGAAGTGTTTTACGCTCTCGTCCCAATGCAGGGACGGGAGCGTTTTTTCGTCCGCGCCGCCGACACAAACACAAAGGAGAACGCTATGCAGGCTGTTTTGGACTTCATCAACAACCACGTGCGGGACATCTTCATCCCGCTGACGGCGCTGGCGCTGCTGCGGGTCGGTATGTGCCTGGCGCAGCTGAAGCGAATGACGCACCTCCGGGAGAAAAAAGGTGCCTACCACGCCGTCCGGGGCCACTATAAGGAGCTGGGCGTCTGGTTCGGCGCGCTGGCGGGCCTGCTGCTGCCCGTCATTGTGCCGGGTCTGTGGTACGTAGGTCTGGCGCTGGCCATAGTCGGCGGCGTCATCGGCCAGCGCATCGGCGTGAAGAAGGGCCGGGCCCTGGATGATATCTACCGCGAGGTCGCCTGGGAGCTGAAGCACGAGGCGGAGGCCGAGGCCGCCCGCGAGTCCGCCGCCCACACGCTAACGCCCGGCGCGGAGGAGCTGCCGGAGACAGGCGAGCAAAATGAAACCACCGAAGATAAAGGAGAAACGGAAAATGGCTGAGATGACCCCCCGGACCCTGTCCGGCTTTATGGAGCTGCTGCCCAAGCCGCAGCAGCAGATGGAGCGCATGATGGACATCCTGCGCCGCACCTATTCCCTGTACGGCTTCACCCCGCTGGACACCCCGGTGATCGAAGCGGCGGAGGTGCTGCTGGCCAAGGGCGGCGGCGAAACGGAGAAGCAGATCTACCGCTTCAACAAGGGCGACGCCGACCTGGCCCTGCGGTTTGACCTGACGGTGCCGCTGGCCAAGTATGTGGCCCTGCACTACAACGACCTGTCCTTCCCCTTCCGCCGCTACCAGATCGGCAAGGTCTACCGGGGCGAGCGCGCCCAGCGCGGCCGCTTCCGTGAGTTCTATCAGGCGGATATCGACGTGATCGGCGACGGCAAGCTGGACATCACCAATGAGGCCGAGATGCCCGCCATCATCTACCGTGCGTTCAGTGAGCTGGGGCTCAGGCGCTTCTGCATCCGGGTGAACAACCGCAAGATCCTCAACGGCTTTTATGCCATGCTGGGCCTGACCGACAAGGCCAGCGACATCATGCGTACCGTGGACAAGCTGGACAAGATCGGCGCAGAGAAGGTCCGTACCCTGCTGACCGACGAGGTAGGCGTGTCCGCCGAAAGCGCCGACGAGATCCTGAAATTCATCGCCATCACCGGCAGCAACGATCAGGTACTCTCCGCCCTGGAGGGCTACGCCGGCCGGAACGAAACGTTTGACGAGGGCCTGGACCAGCTGAAAACCGTGGTGAAATACCTGTCCGCCTTCGGCGTGCCGGAGGAGAACTTTGCCGTGGACCTGACCATTGCCCGGGGCCTGGATTACTACACCGGCACCGTGTACGAGACGGCGCTGCTGGACCACCCGGAGATCGGCTCCGTCTGCTCCGGCGGCCGGTATGACAACCTGGCAGAATACTACACCGACAAGCAGCTGCCCGGCGTGGGCATCTCCATCGGCCTGACCCGGCTGTTCTACGTGCTGGGCGAGCAGGGAATGCTCAACGGCGACCTGCCCACCGCCCCGGCGGACGTGCTGATCCTGCCCATGACCGAGGACCTGTCCGCCGCCGTCACACTGGCCACAAAGCTGCGGGACGCCGGCGTGCGGACCCAGCTGTACACCGAGCAAAAGAAGTTCAAGGCCAAGATGAATTACGCCGACAAGACCGGCGTGCCCTATGTGGTGTTCCTGGGCGAGGACGAGGTGAAAAATAACGTCATCGCCTGCAAGGATATGACCAGCGGCGAGCAAACCACCCTAAACTTCGACGCTACTCTGGCGCGGATACGGGACGGCCTGGCCGAGAGGAACAAGGGCAGGGTCATCGTGGAGAAGTAAGCGCCTTACCCTACGGCGCAAAGCATTTCCGGCAGGCGGGTGTAGGGGGCGGCGTTTTTGATAAACGATCCGTAATAATTCAACAAGGTTATACAAAACACAATCATAAATGGGAGGAAAACAACAATGATGCAGATGCGTACACATACCTGCAATGCGCTGCGGCTGGCCGATGTGGGCAAGTCCGTGAAGATCGTGGGTTGGATGGAGAACGTCCGCGAGGTGGGCGGCAATCTGGCCTTCGTGGTGCTGCGTGACTTCTACGGCACCACCCAAGTGGTGGTGGAGGACGAGGCCGACCTGAAGATCATCAAGGGCCTGAACAAGGAGTCCACCATCAGCGTGGAGGGCACCGTCCGCGAGCGCGCCAGCAAGAACCCCAAGCTGCCCACCGGCGAGATCGAGGTGGTCCCCACCAAGATCGAGGTGCTGGGCCGCTGCCGCTATAACGCCCTGCCCTTCGAGATCAACCGCAGCCGCGAGGCCGACGAGACCCAGCGGCTGAAGTACCGCTATCTGGACCTGCGTAACCCGGCGGTCAAGCAGAACATCATCCTGCGCTGCCAGGTGGTGGCCGCCCTGCGCGCCGCCATGATGGAGCACGGCTTCCTGGAGATCACCACCCCCATCCTGACCGCCAGCTCCCCCGAGGGCGCCCGCGACTATCTGGTGCCCGCCCGCAAGCACCCCGGCAAGTTCTACGCCCTGCCCCAGGCCCCCCAGCAGTTCAAGCAGCTGCTGATGACCTCCGGCTTCGACCGCTATTTCCAGATCGCCCCCTGCTTCCGCGACGAGGATGCCCGCGGCGACCGCAGCCCCGGCGAGTTCTATCAGCTGGATATGGAGATGGCCTTCGCCACCCAGGACGACATCTTCGCCGTGCTGGAGGACGTGCTGCCCCCCATCTTCGCCAAGTTCGGCACCTACAACGTGGCCTCCTCCGCCCCCTTCCGCCGCATCCCCTACAACACCGCCATGGAGACCTACGGCTCCGATAAGCCCGACCTGCGTATCGACCTGACCTGCAAAAACGTCAGCGAGTTGTTCGTCGCCAGCGAGTTCGAGGCCTTCAAGGGCCAGACCGTAAAGATGGTGCCCATCAGCGACTGCGCCCTGACCCGCAAGCAGGTGGAGAAGCTGCTCACCGACTGCGAGGTCCAGTCCGGCAGCAAGGCCTACTGGTTCAAGGTGGACGAAAACGGCCAGCTGGCCGGCGGCATCGCCAAGTTCGTCGCCCCGGTGGAGGCCGAGCTGGGCAAGATCATCGACCTGAAGCCGGGCACCCTGGTGCTGGCAGCCGCAGGCCAATACGCCACCAAGTCCGTGGGCGTGCTTATCAAGACCTTCGGCGCCGCCTGCGAAAACCACTTCGACAAGGAGCGCTATGAGTTCTGCTGGATCGTGGACTTCCCCATGTACGAGATCGGCGACGAGTCCGGCGAGCTGGAGTTCTGCCACAACCCCTTCTCCATGCCCAACGGCGGCATGGAGGTGCTGCTGAAGGCCGAGCGCGGCGAGATCGACCCGCTGGACATCTACGCCAACCAGTACGACCTGGTGTGCAACGGCGTGGAGCTCAGCTCCGGCGCCGTCCGTAACCACGACCCCGAGATCATGATCAAGGCCTTCGAGCTGGTGCGCCTGGGCGAGGAGGACGTGAAAAAGAAGTTCCCCGCCATGTACAACGCCTTCTGCTACGGTGCGCCTCCCCACGCGGGCATCGCCCCGGGCGTGGACCGCATGGTCATGCTGCTGGCCGGCGAAAGCTCCATCCGCGAGATCATCCCCTTCCCCATGAACAAGAACGCCCAGGACATCATGATGGGCGCGCCGTCCACCGTGGAGCAGAAGCAGCTGGATGAGCTGCACATCGCCATCGTGGGCGAGGTGGAGAAGGACGACTGATGGAGACCGTCAAGCTCTACTACGAAAACGCCTTTCTGCAGGCCTTCACCGCCGTGGTGGAGTCCTGCGGGGCTGTGACGGGCGGCTTTGCGGTGGTGCTGGACCGCACGGCCTTCTATCCCGAGGGCGGCGGACAGCCCGCCGACCACGGCACGCTGGGGGATGCCCGCGTGCTGGACGTCCATGAGAAGGACGGCGTCGTCACCCACCTGTGCGACCATGAGCTGCCTGTGGGCGCGGAGGTCAGCGGCCATATCGACTGGGCGCGCCGGTTCGACCACATGCAGCAGCACTCCGGCGAGCACATTGTCTCCGGTATGCTGTGCAGCGCCTTCCACTGTGACAACGTGGGCTTCCACCTGGGCGCGGATACCGTGACCATCGACTACAACGCCGACATCAGCTGGGAGCAGGTGCAGGAGATCGAGCGCCTCGCCAACCGGTACATCTGGGAAAACCACCCCATCCACATCTGGTATCCCTCCCCGGAGGAGCTGGCCGTCCTGCCCTACCGCAGCAAAAAAGCCCTGGAGGGGCCTGTGCGCCTTACGGAGTTTCCCGGCGCGGACCTGTGCGCCTGCTGCGGCACCCATGTGGCCGCCAGCGGCCAGGTGGGCCTGGTGAAGTTCGTGGGCTGGCAGAAATTCCGGGACGGCGTGCGGCTGGAGCTGCTGTGCGGCCAGCGAGCGCTGGACCATCTCTCCGCCTGCTGGGAACAATCCCGCCAGATCGGGCAATCGCTGTCGGTAAAGCCGGAGGCGTCCTTTGCCGCCGTGGAGCGGATGCAGTCCGAGCTGCTGGCCGCCAGGGAACGCGCCGCCGGATTGGAAGCGCAGGTCTTCGCCCACACAGCGGCGGAATACGCCGGCAAGGGCGACACCGTGCTCATCACCGCGCCGCTGGAGGGCGACGGTGTCCGCCGCCTGTGCGACGCCGTAGCCCAGACGTGCGGCGGCCGCTGCGCCGTGTTCTCCGGAACAGACGGCGCGTACCGGTACGCGCTCATCCACGCCGGACAGGATATCCGGCCGCTGGTGAAGGACATGAACGACGCGCTCCATGGCCGCGGCGGCGGCCGCGATGGCTTCGCCCAGGGCAGCGCCGCCTGCACGGCGGAGGAGATCCGGGCCTTTTTCTCCCGCCGGTAAACTGCTTCGCTGCGCGAAATAATTTTGCGTTATTTCAACAAAAAACACCCCCGAAATGTGCAGAAAAAGCGCATTTCGGGGATTTCCTTTTATGGATATACATGATACAATAAGAGACACTGAATATTTCGCACAGAAAAGAGTGATACCTTGCCCGAAGAAAACAAGCTGGGCGTCATGCCCATTTCCAAGCTGATCTGGAATATGTCCCTGCCCATCATCGCGTCCATGCTGGTGCAGGCCCTGTACAACATTGTGGACAGCGTGTTCGTCAGCCGTGTCAGCGAGCAGGCGCTCACCGCCGTTTCGCTGGCCTTCCCCGCCCAGAACCTGATGATCGGTCTGGCCACCGGCACCGCCGTAGGCGTCAACGCCCTGATGGGCCGGGCACTGGGTGCCGGACAGCGTGAACGCGCCGACAAGGTCGCCAACCACGGCATACTGCTGGCGCTGGTGGGCTTCGTCATCTCCGCCCTTTTGGGTGCCACCTGCTCCGACCTGTTCTTCCGTTCCCAGACCCAGATAGAGAACATCATCCGCATGGGCAACGACTACCTGCGGGTGGTGACCATCGGCTCGCTGGGTATGTTCTGCCAGATCATGTACGAACGGCTGCTCCAGGGCACGGGGCGGTCTATCCTCAGTATGTACACCCAGGGTCTGGGCGCCATCATCAATATCATTCTGGACCCCATCTTCATCTTTACCCTGAACATGGGCGTTACCGGCGCCGCCGTGGCCACCATCATCGGCCAGTTCTGCGGCTGCGCCCTGGCCATATACTTCAACCACAAGAAGAATACCGACATCACCCTGTCCATCAAGGGCTTCCGCCCGGACTTCCGGCTCATCGGCGAGATCTATGCCATCGGCCTGCCCAGCGTCATTATGATCGCCATCGGTTCGGTGATGACGTTCCTGATGAACAAGATACTCATCACCTACCATGCCGCCCACGAGACGGCGGCCACCGCCTTCGGCGCGTACTTCAAGCTGAACTCCTTTATCTTCATGCCCGTCTTCGGTATGAACAACGGCGTGGTGCCCATCGTGGCCTATAACTACGGTGCCCGGAACCGCAAGCGCATGGTGGAGACCATCAAGCGCGGCGCGCTGTACGCCTCCATCATCATGGTCTTCGGCACCGTCCTCTTCTGGGTCATCCCCGGCCCTCTGCTGAAGATATTTGACGCCACCGACACCATGCTCTCCGTGGGCATACCCGCCCTGCGGATCATCTCCATCAGCTTCTGCATGGCCGGCGCGTGCATCGCCCTGGGCGCCTCCTTCCAGGCGCTGGGCAGATCCCTGTACTCCATGATCACCTCCATCGTCCGCCAGCTGGTGTTCCTGATCCCCATCGCCTACGTGCTGGCCCGGTACGGCGCCTCCGTGGGCAACAGCGACCTGGTGTGGTGGAGCTACCCCATCGCGGAGGTATTCTCCCTGACGCTGACGCTGTTCTTCTTCCGCCATCTGTACAAGACCGTCATCGCCCAGCTGCCCGAGGGCCGCGAATAAGAAAAGCGGAACTAAACCCCGCCGCGCTCCGTCTTAGTGGATAGAGGGCGGGCCCATCGCCCTCCCCGCCCCCGGGCGGTGTATATACACAAACAAATAGAGACAGAAAAGGAGGCACGACCCCCATGAAGAAGTTTTTAGCATTTATCCTGGCCCTGGCCTGCGCCCTGTCGCTGATGGCCTGCGGCAAAAAGAACAACGACGACAAGCCCGACCCCGATCCCGCGCCGGACCCCCAGCCCACCGTCACCACCGCCGAGTTCACCCACGGCTATGTGGACATGGCGCTGGACCTGCCTGAGGGCTGGAGCTGGGAGCAGGTGTCTGATAACGGCACCGACAAGACCGAGGGCATCCGCTTCTACAAGACCGATGACCCCACTGTCAGCTACACGCTGCTGTGCTGGACGGGAGGCTACGGCATCTGCGGCACCGGCGTCACCAGTGAGGAGATCACCCTTGCCAACGGCATGAAGGTCTGGCAGCACACGGAGGAGAACACGGAAAAGGGCACCATGGTCATGGCGGACATCTTTTTTGAGGACGTACCGGGCAGCTATGTGGCTTCCCCCTCCGAGACCATGACCACCGAGGTGTGGAGCGCCAACCGCGATGCGCTGCTGTCCATTCTGGGCACCGCCCAGATCGGCCGCAAGAGCGTCAGCCAGCAGGCCGCCATCGACGCGGCCAAGGCCCAGTACACCGGCGCGTACGATCAGGTGTACGCCACCTATGACGTCACCTCCGGCGCGTGGACAGTGAGCTTCAGCAAGAGCGCCGCCGGCGCAAAGACCGACCGTCTGGTGGTGGATGCCGCCGGAAAGGTCATGGCCGCCGGGAAGTAACCGAAAACAGCCGAAAACCGCCGCAGCTGCGGCGGTTTTTGCTTTGTGTGCTTGACAACCACCCCGAAACGTGCTATTCTTTTCCCGATACAGGCGATGACGGGCGTGGCGGCCCTGAGCCGCGGGAGGAAATGCCCGCCGGAAGCCCCGTTACCGGCAGAAGAGTGTGGAAGTATCCAAATTCAGGTGGAACCACGGACTATGTTTAGTTCGCCCTGAGCCTTACCGGCTCAGGGCGTTTTTTTGTTGCCAAAACACTTCATATAGGAGGAACCTCACCATGAAAAACACCGAAAAAACGATGGACAAGATCGTCGCCCTCTGCAAAAACCGCGGCATCATCTTTGCCGGCAGCGAGATCTACGGCGGCCTGGCCAACACCTGGGACTACGGCCCCCTGGGCGTGGAGCTGAAGAACAACATCAAGAAGGCCTGGTGGAAGAAATTTGTCCAGGAGAACCCCTACAACGTGGGGCAGGACGCCGCCATCCTCATGAACCCCCAGACCTGGGTGGCCAGCGGCCATCTGGCCGGCTTCTCCGATCCCCTGATGGACTGCAAGGAGTGCAAGGAGCGCTTCCGCGCCGATAAGCTCATCGAGGACTGGTGCCACGAGAACGGCTTTGAGCTCAGCAAGCCCATCGACGCCTTCTCCCAGCAGGAGATGAAGGACTTTGTGGAGGAGCACAACCTCCCCTGCCCCTCCTGCGGCAAGCACAACTTCACCGATATCCGCCAGTTCAACCTGATGTTCAAGACGTTCCAGGGCGTCACCGAGGACGCCAAGAACACCGTCTATCTCCGTCCCGAGACGGCCCAGGGCATCTTCACCAACTTTGTGAACACCCAGCGCACCACCCGCCGCAAGCTGCCCTTCGGCGTCTGCCAGATCGGCAAGTCCTTCCGCAACGAGATCACCCCGGGCAACTTCATCTTCCGCGTCCGTGAGTTCGAGCAGATGGAGCTGGAGTTCTTCTGCAAGCCCGGCACCGACCTGGAGTGGTTCAACTACTGGCGCACCTTCTGCCACAACTGGCTGCTGGGCATCGGATTGAAGGATGAGAACCTCCGCCTGCGTGACCACGACCCCGAGGAGCTGTGCTTCTACTCCAAGGCCACCACGGACTTCGAGTTCCTGTTCCCCTTCGGCTGGGGCGAGCTGTGGGGCGTGGCCGACCGCACCGACTACGACCTGACCCAGCACCAGACCGTGTCCGGCAAGGACCTGACCTACTTCGACCCCGAGACCAACGAGCGCTACATCCCCTATGTGGTCGAGCCCTCTCTGGGCGTGGAGCGCAGCGTCCTGGCCGTGCTGGTGGACGCCTACGACGAGGAGGTCGTGGACGCGGAGAAGAACGACGTCCGCGTGGTGCTGCACCTGCACCCGGCCCTGGCGCCCTACAAGGCCGCCATCCTGCCCCTGAGCAAGAAGCTCTCCGAGCCCGCCCGCAAGATCTACGAGGACCTGTCCAAGGAGTGGATGCTGGACTTCGACGAGACCGGCTCCATCGGCAAGCGCTACCGCCGCGAGGACGAGGTGGGCACTCCCTTCTGCATCACCGTGGACTTCGACACCGTGGGCGATGCCGAGCACGCCGGCGACAACTGCGTCACCGTCCGCGAGCGCGACACCATGGAGCAGGTGCGTATCCCCATCAGCGAGCTGAAGGCCTATCTGGCCGAGAAGCTGGCCTATTAAGCGTAAAAAAAGAAAGCCCCGCGGGGCTTTCTTTTTTTGCTCACATATCCACGATCTGCAATTCGCTCTCGTCCACCTTCTGCATGTCCTTCTTGTTCATCATGTCGTACATACAGGGCACCACGAACAGCGTCATCAGCGTGGCGTACAGCAGTCCGCCGATACAGACCACGGCGATGGGCTGCATCAGCGCCGTGCCGGCGTTTTTCGCCGTGGCGGTGACGATCAGGCCCAAAATCGTGGTCAGACTGGTCATCAGGATCGGCCGCAGGCGGGTCACGCCCGCGTCGATGATTGCCTCCCGGCGCTCCATGCCGGACAGCCGCTGCTGGTTGATGTAATCCACCAGCACGATACCGTTGTTGACGATGATGCCCACCAGCATCACAAAGCCGATCAGGCTGATGACAGATACCTCGATCCCCGCGATCAGCAGGGCCAGGAAGCCGCCGGTAAAGGCCAGCGGGATGGTAAACATGACGATGAACGGGGACTTCAGCGACTGGAACTGTGCCACCATGATGAAGTACACCAGCACCACGCCCAGCAGCAGCATCAGCAGCAGCTGGCTCATGGCCTCCATGATCTGCTCGTTCTCTCCGTTGAATTCCGCGGTGACGCCCTCCGGCAGCGTCAGACCGCTGACGGCCTGCTGCGCCGCGGAGGTCACGTGGGTGACGTTGTAGCCATCGGCGATGGCGGCGGTCACGGTAACGCACCGGCGCTGCTGGTCACGGGAGATGGTGTTCATGGACACCGTCTCCGTCACGGTGGCCACATCGCCCAGCTTGAAGGTCTTGTCCTCCTCACTGCCGCCGGTCAGCTGGCCCATGGTGCCGCTGCCGGTCATGCCTGAGGCGCTGCCGGTCATGCCTGAGGCGCTGCCGGTCATGCCTGAGGTGCTCCCAGTCATGGCGGAGGCCGCGCTGCTCTCCGCCGACAACTCCAGCTCCAGCAGGTTCTCCCGCTTGAGGACGCTGCCCTCCGCCGCGTCCACGGTCAGGTCCATGTCCTCGCTGTCCAGCGTCACATCCGAGACGCTGGCGCTGCTCTGCAGCGCCGCGGCGATCTGCATATACACCTGAGCCACGGTCAGCCCCTTCTCCGCCGCCGCCTTCCGGTCGATGGTCACCTGCAGCGCCGGGGCCGAGGCGTCCAGCCCGTCGCTGACCTCACCGACGCCCTCCACCTGCTCCAGCCGCTTGGCGATGGTCTGTGCGCTGCTCTGCAGGTCCGCCATATCGCTGCCGAACACCTGCAGCGACACGCCGCTGCCGGTCATATAGCTCATCATACCGCTCATCACGCCGCTGGCCGTCACCTCACAGGGCAGGTCGGCACACAGCGTCTCGATCTCCTTCCCCGCCACAGAGCCGAAGGTCCCCTCCGGCATGGTGATGTAGCCCTCCACGTCATAGCTGCCGCCGGAGGTGCCGCCCATGGCACCGCCCATGTTCAGGCCGCCCATGGTGCCGCCGCCCATCATAAAGCCGGCGTCCTGCACGTCGTCCACAGTCATCACCCGCTCCAGCACCTCGTCGGCCAGCCGTACCGCCTCCTCGCGAGAGGTGTCCTCCGGCATGGTGATGGTCAGGGACAGGTTGTTCATATCCATCTCCGGCATAAAGGTAAAGCCGCGGCGCAGGCACGCGCCGGCACTGGTCACCAGCAGCACCAGCGACAGCAGCAGCACGCCGGCCTTGTGGTCCAGCGAAAAAGCGATGGCCTTCCGATAGGCGGGATAGACCTTGTCCAGCAGGCCCGGCTTCTGCACCATGGGCCGGCGCAGCATACCGCTGGCCATCGCCGGCACCAGTGTCAGCGCCACCAGCAGGCTGGCCAGCAGCGAGTAGGTGATGGTCAGCGCCAGGTCGGTGAACAGCTGGCGGGTCAGGCCCTCTACGAACACGATGGGCGCGAACACGCACACGGTGGTCAGGGTAGAGGCCGTCACCGCGCCCAGCACCTGGCCCGCGCCGGACACCGCCGCCTGAATGATGGTGGCGCCCTTGGCCCGCAGGCGGTAGATATTCTCAATGACCACCACGGAGTTATCCACCAGCATACCCACCGCCACGGCCAGACCGCTCAGGGAGATCATGTTGATGGTCACGCCGGTGAAGTACATAAGTACGATGGCAAAGATCACGCTGACGGGGATAGACACCAGCGTGATGACCGTGGGCCGCCAATCCCGCAGGAACAGGTACAGAATGACCACGGAGAACAGCGCGCCCCACAGCAGCGACGAGGTGATGGTCTCCACGATCAGGTAGATATAGTCGCCCTGGTCCATCAGCGGCGCGAAGGACAATCCCTCGTACTGGCCCTCCAGCTCCTCGAACCGTGCGCTGATGTTATTGGACACCTCCGCCGTGGCGTAGTTGGACTGCTTGGTAAAGGTGATGAGAATGCCGTTGTCGCCGTTGACCTTGGTGTACAGCTCCCCGGCGTTGTCCGTGACCACCACGGTGGCGATATCGCCCAGTGTCACCGGCTCGATGCCGTCCATGCCCAGGTCCAGCAGCACCATATCCTCCAGCTCCTGGCGGGAGGACACGTTCTCGCCCACGGATACCATGTATTTCACGCCGCTGTCGTCCTCAATGTACCCGGCAGGCATGGCGAAATTCTGTGCCGTCAGCAGCTGGCTGACGGCGGAGATGGACAGCATCCCGCCCACGTCCGTCTGGTCGGCGATGGACTTGTACGCCTCGTTGATCTGGTCCATGCCGGCCTCGATCTGGGTCATGGCCTCATCCAGCTGTATCTGCGCCTCCGTCAGCTGAGTAATGCCGTCGATCAGGGAGAGCGTCATGTCATAGACCTCACTGGTGACCTTCCGCTTCAGCTCACCGCTTTCCAGATCCTGCATCAGCTTATCCAGCGTCGCGTTCAGCCGTTCCAGCGTCTTTTGCAGCTGTTTCAGCTCCTCCTTCCCGGGCACGGTGATGGGCGGCTTACCGGGATCCGGATCCGGGTCTGGCCCCGGGATCTGGCCCCGGGCCTCCTTCAGATATTCGTACAGCTTATCCACCGCCGCGCCCGCCTTGGCCGCCGCGCCGGCGGCAATGGCCTCCTTGGCCTCATCCAGCTGTGCCTGCCCCTTTTCCACCTGGTCCTTGGCCTTCTGCAGATCCAGCTTCGTCTTGTTCAGTTCGGTACGCACCGCATCCGCCAGCTTCTCCGACAGGGCGTCCAGCTTGGCCTCGTCCAGGATCACATGGGCCTCCCGGGTCACGGCGCCGCTGACCGAAATGCTGGCCACGCCGGACACGCCCTCCAGCTTGGGGGACAGCTCTCCGGTGACGAAATCGCTGAGCGCGTACACGTCCATGTCCTCCCGGGACACGGCGGCCACCATCACCGGCAGCATGGAGGGATTGATCTTCAGCACATAGGGGGCGGAGACGGTGTCGTCCCAACTGCCCTGCAATACGGAGATCTTCTGCTGGATGTCCACACTGATGGTATCCATATTGGCGCCGTCCTCAAACTCCAGCGTGACCATGGATACGCTGTCCTGGCTGGTGGAGGTGACGGTCTTGATCTTATCCAGCGTAGCCATGGCCTGCTCCACCGGCCTGGTGATGGACTGCTCAATGGACTCCGGGCTGGCACCGGGATCAGAAGTGACGATGATGACATAGGGAAAGTCCATGTTGGGCAGCAGATCCGGTGTCATTTTCAGATACGCCACCACGCCCAGCACGATAATGCCCAGCACCGTCACAAAGATCGTCAGCGGTTTTTTCACGCTGAAGCCGGCCATATCCGTCCCTCCTTCTTCCGCCTGCAGCGCCCACGCACCCAGGGTAAAACTGTAATAATGTGTAAGTGTACCATCCCCGCCGCCGACTTGCAAGCGGGACGGCGCAGAATTCACGAAAGCGTTACAAATACAGGGTTTTTTCGGAAAAATAGTTCGGAGTTCGTAGTATTTCTTTGCGCCGTCTTTACGCATCCGGACGATGAAAAACGCGGACGCACCTGCGTCCGCGTTTTTCGCAAATAAGAAAGAGAAAAGGGAAGAAAACAGCAAAATCAGCCGGTGCCCCGTTACAGCAGCGTGCACAGCAGGCGCAGCTCGGCGGCCAGCCACACCGGCATCAGTATGGCGGTGACACGGCACACGGGGTTGATGTTCCCCGTCAGCAGGCACACCAGCGTGAACGCCAGAATGACCGCGATCACAACAGCGGCGATCGCCTTTGCCGGGGAAGTCTTGGTTTTCGTGTTTGTCATAGGGAACAACTCCTTTCTGTATTGTGGCCAAATCATACCACAAAGGTTGGTGCTTGTAAAATTGATTATTCTACGGTATAATATAGACATAAACTATAATTTGGAGAGCCGCCTATGACCAACCAGGACATCGAGACCTTTTTCGCCGTGCTGGACCACGGCACCATGACCGCCGCCGCCGAGGCGCTGTACATCACCCAGCCGTCCCTGTCCGCCCGGCTGAAGTCGCTGGAGGACCAGGTGGGCGCGCCCCTGTTCCACCGCGGCAAGGGCCAGCGCCGCATCACCCTGACGGATGCGGGCCAGCACTTCCTGCCTCTGGCCCGCCGGTGGCAGAACCTGCTCTCGGAGACGCAGACCTTCGCCGCCGCGGAAAAGCGTGAGTTTCTCCACGTCATCGCCGCCTACACCGCCAACCAGTACATCCTGCCCCCGGTGTACCAGCGGTTTCTGGAGCGTGAGCTGCCGGTGAACCTGTGGGTGGAGTCCATGCGGACGGACCAGGCGGTGTCCGCCGTGGCCCGGGGCGACGCGGACATGGCCATCGTGGACGGCGCATTGCACTACGATCTGCAGATCGAAGCCAAACCCCTGTTCCGCGAGGGCTTCTTCCTGGTGGTGCCCAAAACGGTGGCACTGACGGAACCGGTAGAGGCCACCACCCTGCACGTGCAGGACGAGATACTCATCTACGGCCAGCCGGAGATACTGCAATGGCACGACTACTGGTACGGCGTGGATGCCCGCCCCCTGCTGTACACCGACACGCCCCAGCTGGCCGAGACCCTGCCCGCCTGCGGCAAGCGCTGGAGCATCATCCCCGCCGGCGCGACCGAGCCCTATCTGCGGATGTTCAGCAACGTGCAGGTGCTGCGCCTGGCCCACCCGCCGGCGGAGCGCACCTTCTACCTGGTCACACCCAAGGGCCGCGCCCTCTCCGCCGCCGCGGAGACACTGCTGGAGGACCTGCGGGTGCAGATACAGGATCTGGAGGGCATCACCTGGTATTGAGCAGCGAAAGAGACACACCCTTCGGTGTGTCTCTTTCTGTCGTTTTGTGTCGCATTCTGTCCTTGCACGTCGTATGGCGGCCATTCACGTCGATTTTCGTCTTTTGACGTCGCACGATGACCTTTTGCGTCGTTTCCCGTCGTTCCCCGTCGCACACAGACGTATTTCGTCGCTTCCTGTCGCAATGTGTCGAATACCGTCCTATCCCCGCCGCAGCTGGCCCCGGATCAGCCGCGTCACCGCGTCTGCCAGCCACCCGATGGCCGGCAGGCGCTCCATGGCCTGTCCGTAGATACGCCGGGCGTCCGGCACCTCCCGGTCGCTTCCGGTGAACAGACACACCGGCAGCACGCCCCGCAGCCGCAGGGCCGCGGCCTCCGCCGCCGTGTCGTCCACGCCGCGCTTCCCGGTGTAGGACCATCCGCCCAGGCCGTTGGGTATCCGCTGGTCGTCGTTGGGGCTGGCATCCGAGAGCACCAGCAGCAGCGACTGCTCGCTGCGCCGCTGCCGCAGCAGCCAGCCCATGGCCCGCAGGGCCAGCCCGTCCCGGTTCCACCCCGCGGCCACATAGTCGAATACCCCCTCGTTCTGCTCCGGATGGTCATAGTCCCGCAGCACCCGCAGCACCGTGCAGCCGCTGACGGAGCAGAACGCCGTCACCCGCACGGGGATGCGGCACCGGCTCAGGCTCTCCGCGATGAGATACGCCTGTGTGGCCAGCTTCTCCTGCTGCCGGTTCTGCGAGGCCGAGCCGTCCAGCAGCAGGTCCACGGACAGCTCTCCCGGCTCCTGCGGCGACCGGCGGGAGAACACCCGCTCGTCCCCCAGCGCCCCGGCGCGCCAGGCCAGCTCCGGCCGCAGCCTCCCGGCGCGGCCCGTACCGCCCTCGTCCTCCGCCCGCAGCAGCAGCGTGTTCTGCAGCTTCTGCGTCAGCTGTGCGATGGCCAGCTTGTTTTCCACCAGATGCTCCTGATAATACGCCCGGTTCTTCTCCCGCTGCTGCCGGAAGTGGGCCGCGTCCCAGGCCGCCTCCGGCGCGGGCGCGCGGCCCACCGGTTCGCCGCGGGTAAAGTGCAGCCGGCAGTTCTTGTGCACGCCGGTGCACAGGGTGCGCTCCGCCTCACTGCGCTGCCCCGGCGTCAGCATGGACGCGCCGAAGCAGTCCTCCACATACCGCCGCAGGATCGGCTCCGGCGTCCGGCCCTGCAAAAAGCTGAACAGCGTCTGCTTCTGCAAGCCGCCGCTGCCGCCGGGCGCGTCATGTGACAGCGCCCGCAGGGCGTTGGGCCGCACAAAGTGCACGCCGCCGCTTTTGTCCCGCTTTCGGCCTACCCACGCCGCCCACTGGCGGTCGTCGGCGGCCCGGCGGGCGCGGCGGAACCAGGTGTACAGCACGCGCTCCGTCCGCTGGATCAGCTGCGCCTCCGTGCTGTCCCCCGGCGCGGCCAACTCGTCCAGCAGCGGCGACAGGGCCGGGTCCTCCGGCTGTTCCAGCACGCGGCAGGCCCAGGCCCGGCGCACGGCGTCCCCGTTCATGCCCTCGGCCACCGGCGTCTGCGCCAGCAGCCGGCGGGCATAGTCCCGCCGCAGCGCCGGCAGCAGCGGCCGTTCCGCCGCGCCGCGGGCGAACACCGCCCCCTCCAGCACCAGGAAGAACACGTCCGTGTACAGTGCCTCCTGCGCCGACCGGTGAAACTCGTTCAGCAGCGGCCGGAACCGGTCAAAGTCGTAATACCGGCAGGCCAGGCCCAGCACCGTATTGCCGTACAGCTCGGCATCCCCCGCCCGGTCGAAGGTCAGCAGCTCCGGCTTGCGGGCATAGTCCCCCCAGCCGTTCCACACCTGATTTTCCGCCCGGCGCGTCTCTCTGTCCTGTCTGTCCATATCAGTCGAACAGCTTGTCCCGGGTGGCGTCCCTGGGCAGGCGCGCCCACACCGCGTCCGCCACCAGCTGGCGCTCAAAGGGCTCAAAGGCCTTGTTGATGATGCCCAGGTCCAGCGCCTGCCCGGAGGGTATCCCCTTCTCGATCAGGTGCAGGGCCGCCAGCAGTCCCCGCAGGTCCAGCGCCTTGGTGGATATCTCACCGCTGTCGCACTTGGTCCGCAGGTCCCGGAACAGCGCCGTCAGCTGCTCGGCCCACTCCCGCTTCAGGGTGGGGAAGCTGCGGCGCAGCAGCTTCTGCAAATTCTCGTCGGAGATCACCGGCATATCCACCACCACGAACCGGCTCACCAGCGCCTCGTTCAGCTCACGGGTGCCGGCGTAGCCGTAGTTCATGGTGCCGATGAACCGCGCCGCGTCGTCCAGCTGTATGCGCTCATACCCCGGCACATCGATGACGCGCCGGTGGTCCAGCGTGGCGTGCAGCACGGCCAGCGCCTCGTTCTTGGCCATGTTCACCTCGTCCAGCACGCCGAAGCCGCCCAGCCGCGCACAGGCGCACACCGGTCCCTCCCGGAACACCACCTGCCCGTCCTTCAGCGTGTCCGCGCCGATCAGGGCCGCCGCGTCCACGTTCACATACATGGACACGTCCCACACCGGCCGTCCGAACAGCGCCGCCAGGTCCTCCGCCAGCACGTTCTTGCCGGTGGCCTTCGGCCCCGCCAGCAGCAGGTGCTCGCCGCACAGCAGTGCCGCCGCCGCGCTCTCCCATACCTCCCTGCCGTAGTAGAGATACTTCGGCACGGGCACGCGCTCCTGTGCCTCCGGCGTCAGGGGGTGGGCCTCCCGGAAGCGGCGTACCTCGTCCAGCAGGCCGCTGTCCACGCCCTCGTCCCGCAATTCCTTCCAGATATCCATAGACTCGCCTCATTTCATCTCCGGATGATGCCAAATTATACTCCCGCCGCCCGCTAAGTGTCCGTTAAGGATGTGCGGTCCGTTCTCTTTGTCATATCCGCCCACGTTCCGCCATATAGATAGAGCACAACGGCATGGGAGTGTTGCGTTATGCGAGACGATCTGGAGCAGCGGGCCAAAGAGCTGGCCCTGTACATGATAGAGAACCGGACCACCGTCCGCGCCGCCGCCAAGAAGTTCGGCGTCAGCAAATCCACCGTACACAAGGACCTGTCCGAGCGTCTGGCCCTGTGCGACCGGGCGCTGTACACACAGGTAAAGGCCATACTGGACGAAAACCGTTCCCAGCGGCACATTCGCGGCGGAATGGCCACCCGGCGCAAGTATAAGGGGATATGAAAAAAGGGACGGCGGCGCCGTCCCTTTTCCCGTATAAACCAAAACGGACACCCTTGCGGATGTCCGTTGCGTTTGGTCATTAGCCAATGTTGTTCAGCTTCAGCGTCAGCGCGCTCTTCTTGTGGGCCGCGTTGTTCTTGTGCAGCAGACCCTTTGCAGCAGCCTTGTCGATCGCCTTGACCGCCACCTTGTAAGTGCCCTCGGCCTCGGTGCGATTGCCTTCAACGGCAGCAGCCTCGAACTTCTTGATAGCAGTCTTCAGTGCGGACTTATTGGCTTTGTTGCGAGCATTTCTCGTCTCTGCCACCAGAACACGCTTCTTAGCAGACTTGATATTCGGCAAACCAAACACCTCCCCGACTTGAATTTTTTGTGCAGCGAAAATATACACTTCCACGCAGGATGATATTTTAGCATCTTTGCCTGAAAAATGCAAGACTTTTTTGCAATTTCCGCGGCAGTTTTTGTATAAAAGCGATTTCACCGGCCATGCTACCCAAAAGCCACAATATTTTGTGTTCAGAAGGGAGCGTTGACCACTACTATGAACCTCTCGCGTACCGATCTGGCCGTGGAAACAGCGGAGGCGCTGCCCACCGGCCGGGATATGTTTGCCCCCGGCACCGGCGTCACCAAGTCCGAATGCCTGCTGTGCGGCTGTCCCGTCACCCGCATCCATGTCCATACCCCGGCGGGCGCCCGGGCCATCGGCAAGCCCGAGGGCCGCTATATCACCATCGACCTGCGCCCCGCCCTGTCCCGTCAGGAGGCGCTGACCGGTCGGGCCGCCCTCTGCCTGTGCCGCGAGCTACGCGCCCTGCTGCCGCCGCCATCGGACGGCCCCGCCCTGGTGGTGGGCCTGGGCAACGACGCCATGACCCCCGACGCTGTGGGGGCGGCGGCGCTGGAGCACCTGCTGGTCACGCGGCACATGGTCCGTTCCATGCCCCGGCAGTTCGGCGCGCTGACGCCGGTGGCGGCCCTGGCCACCGGCGTGCTGGCCCGCACGGGGGTGGAGACGCTGGAGCTGATCCGCGGCGCGGCGGACCGCCTGCACCCCTCGGTGGTCATCGCCATCGACGCGCTGGCCGCCCGCAGCCGTCACCGGCTGTGTGCCACCGTGCAGCTGGGGGACACGGGCCTGATCCCCGGCAGCGGCGTAGGCAATCACCGCAAGGCAGTCAACGCCCGGACGCTTGGCGTGCCGGTCATCGCCCTGGGCGTCCCCACGGTCATCGACGGCGCGGCCCTCTGCGGCGACGAGGACGCCCCGCCCACCGGACTGTTCGTCACGCCCCAGGACATCGACCGCCGCGTCCGTGAGCTGGGCCGGCTCATCGGCTATGGCGTCACCCTGGCGCTCCAGCCCGGCCTGACGCCGGAGGATGCAGCGGCCCTGCTGGGATAGCCCTTGCAAAATCCTCCCCGACGCGGTACAATAGGACATCAAAACTTCGGAACGGGAGGTATCGCACATGGAATTCAACCCCCAGATACAGCTGGCCGGCCTGCTGGAATGGATGGCCGAGCAGATGAATGCCTGCCACGGCAAGACCGCCGTCATCGGCATCTCCGGCGGCAAGGACAGCTCCACCGTGGCCGCCCTGGCCGTGGCCGCCTATGGCCGCGAAAACGTCCTCGGCGTCCTCATGCCCGACGGCGTCCAGCCGGACATCGACTACTCCCAGGCACTGGTGGAGCACCTGGACCTGCCCCACACCACCATCAACATCCATGACGCCGTTCAGGGCGTGCTGAACGAGATGGAAAAAGCGGGCCTGACCCCCAGCCGCCAGACGAAGGTCAATCTGCCCAGCCGCATCCGCATGGCCACCCTGTACGCCGTGGCCCAGTCCGTAGAGGGCGGCATCGTCATCAACACCAGCAACCTCAGCGAGGACTGGGTGGGCTACTGCACCATCTACGGCGACAGCGCCGGTGCCTTCTCCCCCCTGGGGATGTACACCACCGAGGAGGTCGTCGCCCTGGGCCGTCAGCTTGGCCTGCCGGAGAAGTTCCTCATCAAGCCGCCGTCCGACGGCCTCACCGGCCTGACCGACGAGGACAATCTGGGCTTCCCCTACCGCGCGGTGAACGAGTACGTCCGCCGCGGCGTGGTGGACCCGGCCATCAAGGAGCGCATCGACGCCCTGCATCGTGCCAGCCGCTTCAAATTCCAGACCCTGCCGGTCTACCACAACGGCCTGCCCATGGCGCTGACCGACGAGACCGATTATTATAACTGAGCCCCGTTTCCTTTTGTGCGCCTTTTTTCTCTCCGTCTTTTGAGAACACAAGGCTCCGGAGCCTTCCGGAACACAAAGGCAAACCGTGACTGACGCAAACGTATACAAAAGAGCGCATAAGCAGCACATGCAGAGGACAACCAGGTAAACGCTGCGTAAACCAAAAAGCAAGCAAACATACGTTGCCGAAAGCGAAAAAAAGCAGAAACACCCCGGCCGAATGGCCGGGGTGTTTCCGTGTGTTTGTGTTAGGAGAGAGAGAAAATCACATCAGGAAGTGTTGTTCCTTTGGATGATGCTATAATACCCTCTAATTTTGGCCGAATCTTGAAGCGGCCATGAACAATTTGTGAATTTTGCCTTTTGCGCCGCGTTTTTTCCACAGCAGACAGCGCATTTCACTGAAACTTTCTGCTCTCGGCCACAGCCATCTGGTCGCAGCGGTTGTTTTTTTCATTCTCCGCGTGGCCCTTCACCCAGTGGCAGCGCACCTCGTGGATATCGGTCAGCGCCAGCAGTTGCTCCCACAGGTCCGGGTTCAGCGCCGGTTTTTTGTCACTTTTCACCCAGCCCCGCTGCTGCCAGCTTCTGGCCCAGCCCTTTTCCAGCGCGTCGATGACGTACTTGCTGTCGCTGTACAGCTCCACCACGCACGGCTCCTTCAAAAGCCGCAGCGCCTCGATGACGGCGGTCAGCTCCATGCGGTTGTTGGTGGTCTGGGCCGCGCCGCCGGAGAGCGCCTTCTCCGCACCCTTATAGCTGAGTATCGCCCCCCAGCCGCCCGGACCCGGGTTGCCGCTGCAGGCCCCATCGGTGTAGATCGTAACGGTTCTCATATATCCTTCCTTCACTCCACCCCAACGACCCGCACGGTCCCGTCCTGCACGGTAAAACGCACGTTCTTTCCTGCGTAAGCCATGCCGTACACGCGGTCGGGGTCGTCCTGATACCGGGGCCGCGGGTCGGCGGCCAGGGCGCTCAGCAGCCCGTGGCGCTGCCCGCTGTCAAACTGCGCCAGCAGCTCCGGGGGAAAGTCCACCGTCAGCACCGCGCCGGCATCGCCGCCGGTAAAGCCGCCGGCGGCGTCGGGATAGCTGTCCGCGTAGGCCAGATAGGGTTTGATGTCTACGATGGGCGTTCCGCTGACCATGTCCGCGCCGCGGACATACAGCACCGGACCCTCCGGCTCGTCCAAGGCCACACGCTCCAGCTCCACAGCGGACAGCCCCAGCCCGTTGGGCCGGAAGGGCGAACGTGTGGCGAACACGCCCACGCGCTCGTTGCCGCCCAGCCGGGGCGGCCGCACCGTGGGCGACCAGCCCTGCCGCTGCGCCCGGTCAAACTGCCAGATGAGCCAGATGTGTGAAAAGCCCTCCAGGCCCCGCACCGCATCCACGTCCCGGAAGGGCTTTTCGAACACGATACGTCCGGGGCTGTCGGCAATGCCGCTCTGCCGCGGCACGCCGAACTTCTCCGCAAAGGGCGTCTCTATCCGCGCGATGATGTCCAGCCCGGAGCCGTTCACAGCGGGGCCTCCTCCGACGCGGGCTGCTCCTTCTCCTCGGGATCGGCCAGAGCCAGCGAGATGACCCGGTCGCCCTCCTCCTTGAAGCGCATGACGATGACGCCCTGGGTGGCACGTCCCGCTACGCGGATATTTTCCACAGGTGTACGGATCAGGATGCCCGCCGCCGTTACCAGCAGCAGGTCCTCGGTACCGTCCACCACCTTCATGCCCACCACCGGGCCGGTCTTGTCCGTGACCATATAGTTGCGGATACCCATGCCGCCGCGGTTGGTAATGCGGTACTCCTCAATAGGCGTTCGCTTGCCGTAGCCGTTCTCGGTGATGGACAGCACGGTCTTGTCCGCGTCGGCGCGGGCAGCCCCGATGACGTAGTCGCCCTCCCGCAGCCGGATGCCCCGGACGCCCACGGCCGTGCGGCCCATGGCGCGCACGTCCGTCTCGTCGAAGCACACCGCCTGTCCGTCGTGGGTGGCGATAAGCATACGGTCATGCCCCCGCGTCTCCGTCACGGAGATCAGCTCATCGCCCTCGTCCAGCGTCAGGGCGCGGATGCCGTTGTTCCGCAGGTTCTTCAGGGCGCTGACCTCCAGACGCTTCACAGTGCCGTCGCGGGTGGTCATGAACAGGTACAGCTCCTCGTCTCCCGTCTCCCGGAAGTGGAGCATGGCCTGTACGCGCTCGCCCGTCTCCACCTGAATGATGTTGACGATGTTCACACCCTTGGCGGCCTTGCCGCTCTCGGGGATCTGATAGCCCTTCTTGCGGTAGACCTTGCCGGTGTCGGTAAAGAACAGAATATAGTCGTGGGTAGACGCGGTGAACACGTCCACCACCGTGTCCTCCTCACGGGTGGTGATGCCCTTCTTGCCCATGCCGCCCTTACTCTGGGCGGCGTATTCGGACACCGGCGTGCGCTTGATGTAGCCGTTCTCCGTCAGGGTGAAGACGCACTGCTCCTCCTCGATCAGGTCCTCGATGTCCAGCTCGTCCTCCACGTCCTGGATCTCCGTCTTGCGGTCGTCGCCGAACTTGTCGGCAATGGCGGTCAGCTCCTCCTTGAGGATGGACTTCACCAGTCCCTCGTCGCTGAGGATACGCAGGAAGTAGGCGATCTTCTCCTCCAGCTCCTTGTACTCGGTCTGGAGCTTCTCCCGGTCAAGACCCTGCAGCGCCTTCAGGCGCATATCCAGAATGGCCTGGGCCTGCACGTCGTCCAGCCCGAAGCGCTGCATCAGGTTCTCCTTGGCGTTGTCGTAGCTGCTGCGGATGATTTTGATGACCTCGTCGATATTGTCCTGGGCGATCAGCAGGCCCTCCAGCAGGTGGGCGCGCTCCTGGGCCTTTTTCAGGTCGAAGCGGGTCCGGCGGATGATGATCTCCTCCTGGAATTTCAGGTACTCGTCGATGATGTGCCGCAGGGACAGTATTTTCGGCTGCCGCTGGTTTTCCACCAGCGCCAGCATATTGATGGCAAAGGTGGTCTGGAGCTGGGTCTGGGCGAACAGGCGGTTCAGCACTACCTGGGGATTGGCATCGCGCTTCAGCTCGATGACCATTCGCATACCGTTGCGGTCGGACTCGTCCCGGATGTCGGAGATACCCTCCAGCCGCTTGTCCTCTACCTGGTCGGCGATGGCCTTGATGAGCATCCGCTTGTTCACCTGATAGGGCAGCTCCGTGATGATGATACGGGTGCGGCCGTTGTTGAACTCCTCAAACTCATGCCGGGCACGGACCATGAGCCTGCCCCGGCCCGTGGCGTAGGCGGCGCGGATTCCGCTGCGTCCCATGATGATACCTTTTGTGGGGAAGTCGGGTCCCTTCACATGCTCCATCAGGTCGCTGAGGGTGGCGTCCGGGTTATCCAGCACGCAGATGCACGCGCCGATGACCTCCCGCAGGTTGTGGGGCGGGATGTTGGTGGCCATGCCCACGGCGATACCGCTGGAGCCGTTGACCAGCAGATTGGGGAACCGGCAGGGCAGCACGCGGGGCTCCTTGCGGCTCTCATCGAAGTTGGGGTCCCAGTCCACCGTGTCCTTTTCGATGTCGCGGAGCATCTCGTTGGAGATCTTGCTGAGACGGGCTTCGGTGTATCGGTAGGCGGCAGGGGGGTCGCCATCCACGGAGCCGAAGTTGCCGTGGCCATCCACCAGCATATAGCGCATGGAAAAATCCTGCGCCAGACGCACCAGCGCGTCGTACACGGAGGCGTCGCCGTGAGGGTGATACCGGCCCAGCACATCGCCCACGCAGGTGGCGGATTTCTTGAAGGGCTTGTCGCTGGTCAGGTTGTCCTCGTACATGGCGTACAGGATACGCCGGTGCACGGGCTTCAGGCCGTCCCGCACATCGGGTAGGGCGCGGCCTACGATAACGGACATGGCGTATTCGATATAGGAGTTCTCCATCTCCGGCACCAGCGGGGACTCTACGATATGCTGGTTGGGAAAACGTATTTCTTCTGGGTCGTATTGGGGCTTTTTGCTCATACTGACACGACCTCCTTAATAATCCAGATTTACCGCGTACTTGGCGCGCTGCTCGATAAACTCCTTGCGCGGCTCCACCTTCTCGCCCATGAGGACGGTGAACGTGGCATCGGCCTTCACCGCGTCATCCAGCGTGATGCGCCGTAGGGTACGGGTGGTGGGATCCATGGTGGTCTCCCACAGCTCGTGGGCGTCCATCTCGCCCAGACCCTTAAACCGGCTGATGTTGATGGTCACATTGGGGTTGCCGCCGCGCATCTCCGCGGAGATGCGGTCCCGCTCCTCGTCGGAGTAGGCCACCCGGGAGGTCTTGCCACGGGTCAGCTTATAGAGCGGCGGCACGGCGGAGTAGACATAGCCCTCCTCAATGAGGGGCCGCATATACCGGAAGAAGAAGGTCAGCAGCAGGGTGCGGATATGGGCGCCGTCCACATCGGCATCGGCCATGATGATGATCTTGTGATAGCGCAGCTTGTTCTCGTCGAACTCCTCGCCGATACCGGCGCCCAGCGCGATGATGACGGGCTGGAGCTTGTCGTTGCCGTAGACCTTGTCCACCCGGGCCTTCTCCACGTTGAGCATCTTGCCCCACAGCGGCAGGATGGCCTGGAACCGGCTGTCCCGTCCCGCCGTGGCGGAGCCGCCTGCGGAGTCGCCCTCCACGATGTACAGCTCTGTCAGCTCGGGGTTGTTCTCGTTGCAGTCCCGCAGCTTGTCCGGCATGGCCGCGCCGCCCAGCACCGTCTTGCGCCGGATGGACTCACGCGCCTTCCGCGCCGCCTCGCGGGCGCGGTTGGCGGTCATGGCCTTATCCAGAATGGTGCGGGCCACTACGGGATGCTCCTCCAGATACACCGCCAGCTGGTCGTTGACGATACTGTCCACCAGCGTGCGGATGTGGGCGTTGCCCAGCTTGGCCTTGGTCTGTCCCTCGAATTGAGCCTCTGTCAACTTCACGGAGATCACCGCCGTGATGCCCTCGCGCACGTCCTCGCCGGAGACCTTGTCGCCCTCCTTGATCATGCCGTACTTCAGGCCGTAGGCGTTGAGTACGCGGGTCAGGGCCGCCTTGAAGCCCGTCTCGTGCATGCCGCCTTCCGGCGTATGGATATCGTTGGCGAAGGACACCAGCGTCTCGTTGTAGCCGTCGTTATACTGGATGGCGATCTCCGCCGTGCTGTCGCCCTTGGCGCCGGAGAGATAGATGACCTCCTCGTGGAGCGGGGTCTTGTTCCGGTTGATGTAGATAACGAACTCCCGGATGCCGCCCTCATAGCACATGGCCTCGGACTTCTCTCTGCCCGGCCGGGCGTCGCTGATAGTTATCCGCAGACCGGCGTTCAGGAACGCCTGCTCCCGCATACGGGTGTGCAGCGTCTCGTAGTCATACTCCAACGTGTCGAACATCTCCGGGTCCGGCTTAAAGGTCACGGTGGTGCCGGTATGGTCCGTCTCGCCGATGATCTTCATCTCCTGGGTGATATTGCCCCGGGAGAATTTCATCTCATAGATTTTGCCGTCCTTGTGTACCTGCACCGTCAGCCACTCGCTCAGAGCGTTCACCACGGACGCGCCCACGCCGTGCAGGCCGCCGGAGACCTTATAGCCTCCGCCGCCGAACTTGCCGCCGGCGTGCAGCACGGTGAACACCACCTCCAGGGCGGGCCGGCCCGTCTGGGCCTGGATATCCACGGGAATACCACGGCCGTTATCGGTGACGGTGATGGTGTCACCCTCGTTGATGGTCACGGTAATGTCCGTGCAGTAGCCGGCCAGCGCCTCGTCGATGGCGTTGTCCACGATCTCATATACCAGGTGGTGCAGACCGCTGGCGCTGGTGGAGCCGATATACATACCCGGCCGCTTCCGCACAGCCTCCAGCCCCTCCAGTACCTGTATTTCTGATGCGTTATATTCCGTATCCACCACGGTCTTTTCCAGTTCTGCCATGTACTACTCTCCTTTTCCTTGGACCCGCTTGCCCAGCGTCCGGGAATTGATCTGCGACAGATACACGATCTGCCGGTGATAGGGATGATCACACACCACGAAAGACCGCGGTATGTCCTCGCAGGCGCTCTGTACCACGCCCTCCTGCTCGGCTCCCTGTAAAAACTCTCTCGTTTTTTTTGAGGTAGAGGTGTTGTCCAGGTCAAAGATACCGATGACCCGCCGGTCCTCTACCATCACGTTCATACCGATGTGCAGATACGCCATCACAGTACCTCCCCGCCCCGCACATGGAACACCCTGCCGCTGAGCAGCGTGTCCAGCCGGTCGTTTTCACAGCAGGTGATAAACACCTGTCCGCCGCTGATGCGATTCAGTACGTATTCCTGCCGCCGGGGATCCAACTCGCTGAGCACATCGTCCAACAGCATTACCGGATACTCCCCCATGGCGTTTTTGTGTATCTCGCGCTCCGCCAGCTTCAGGCTCAGTGCCGCCGTCCGTACCTGCCCCTGCGAGCAGAACTGCCGCGCGCTGCGCCCGTTGACCAGCACCTCGATATCGTCCTTGTGGGCGCCGGAGAGACACAGCTTCGACGCGCGCTCCGCCGCCTGATGGCTCTCCATATGCGCCGTCAGCGCCGCGTAAATATCTGCCTGACTGCCCAGCGGGTCGGCGACGGTCCTGACGGTCTGGTACGTCAGAGTCAGTTCCTCCCTCTCGCCGCTGCACTCATAGTGTGCCTGTCGGGCATATTCCGCCAGCGCCGCACAGAACCGCGCCCGATAGCCTACCAGCACTGCGCCGCTACGGCACAGGCCTTCGTTGAATTCCGGCAGCAGGTCCAAAAGCTCCGGCTTGTCCTCGCTGTCCCGCAGGATGCGGGTCTTGTGCTCATACAGCCGACTGTACTGGCTCAGCGCCTCGGCGTACCGCGGCCGCAGCTGGCACAGCGACAGGTCCATGAACCGCCGCCGTTCCGCCGCACCGGCTCGGATCAAAAACAGATCCTCCGGCGCAAAAAACACCGTATGCAGCACGTCGGACAGGGCGGCGCTGTTTTTGGCGGGCACACCGTTAACGGTCATTTTCCGCCGCTTTCCGCGGAAGAGGCGTATGTCCGTCACAAACTCCCGCTGCCGGGAAAAGATATTTCCCAACAGCGCGGCCTCCTGCATATCAAAGCCGATCAGCTCCTTATCTCCGTGGGCGCGGGGACTTTTTCCACAGCTAAGATATACGATGGCCTCCAGCAGATTTGTTTTTCCTTGGGCGTTCTCTCCGTAAATAACGTTGCAGCTGGGGTCGAACGTCAGCGCCTGCGTGCCGTAGTTCCGCCAGCCCTGCAGGTGCAGGGCATCAACTCTCATACGTCACCGTCAGCGTCTGCCCGTTGAAGGCCACCACGTCGCCGGGTCGTATCTTCTTGCCCCGCATGGTACACACCTCGCCATTGACCGTCACGTCACCCTCCTGGATGACGAGCTTGGCCTCGCCGCCGGTCTCTACCGCCGCGGCAAACTTCAGCAGATCCTGCAATTTGATATATTCCGTTGTGATGGTGATAGTCTCCATAATAATGAACCTCGTTCATAGATATAATATACGATTTTTTCGTCAAGACAAGGCGCGCACACAGTTCGGTAAAGGTGCAGAACTTGCGTCCTGCCGATGGCAAACCAACGACGGCGTACCGGGTGTATGTCGAGGAGGTGTAACGGTGGCAGGGCACAAGAGATGTGCCTTTATTGCGCCTTCAGGCGCACCGGCAGCACCATATAAAGAAAGTTGTCACTGTCATCTACGGGCGTGATAATACAGGGCGAAATACCGGTGTTCAGCTGCATTTTCACCGTGTCCGCCGGGGCATAGCGCAGGGCGTCCATGAGATAGCGGTTGTTGAAGCCGATCTCCAGCTCCTGTCCGTCGCCGCGGACGGGGCAGATATCCCGGGCTTCGCCGTTTCCGGTCCGGGCGGACATATACACCCGGTCCTGGCTGAACAGGCAGCGTACCGGACTTTTCAGCTTCTCGCTGATGACCACGCTGACGCGGTCCAGACTTTCGATCATCGTCTTGTTGTCCACCTCGATGCAGATGGGGTTGGTGGTAGGTATGGCATTCTTGTAGTCCAGGAATTCACCCTCCAACCGGCGGCATATCAGCTGGGTAGCCCCGGCCTCGAACATCAGATGGCGCTTGCCCTGGGTCACCGTCACCATGTCGTCGGTGTCAGCGCATATTTTCTCCACCTCGTTCAGCGCAGCGCCGGGGGCCACGAACTTAAAGGCCCCGCCGTCGATGTGCTCCAACGGCTCGCGGCGCAGCGCCAGACGGAAGCCGTCCACCGCCACCATGGTCAGTCCCTTGTCGCTGATCTCAAACAGGGCGCCGGTGTGGATGGGACGGGCCTCGTTGACGGAAACAGCAAAGCTGGTCTGGTTGATCATGGCCTTCAGCGTCCGCTGCTCCAGTGTGACGGAGAACTGGTCGTCCACCTCCGGCAGCTCCGGATAGTCGTCGGCGCTGAGGCCGGGAAGCTCGAAGCTGGCATCGCCGCAGTTCAGCTTCACGTTGAACTTGTCGTCTGCCTCAAAGGTCACCATATCATCCGGCAGGCGGCGGATCATCTCGCCGAACAGTCTGGCGTTCAGCACGATGTGCCCTGCCTCGGACACTGCGGCCTCTACCGTGGTGCGTATGCCGGTCTGCATATTATAGCCGGACAGCCGCAGTCCCTCGCCGCACTCCAGCAGGATACCCTCTAGCGCCGGGATGGAGCTTTTAGCCGCCACAGCCCGGGACACCGCGGCCACCGCCTGTTGTACCAGTGCCTTTTCACAGGAAAATCTCACCATATCCGTCGTTCCTCGCTTTCCGAAAGTTATTGCCGCCTGCGCTGTCTGAAAGATCAGCCCTATGCAAAAAAGCGGTTCTATTTTTCTAAATCAAATCATAAACTAATCTTTTATTTCAGTAGTCTTATTAGTAGGGAAATTTTATGTGGACATCCATGTTTATCCCGCGCTGTTATCGGCTTTTTTATAGACATACCTTTATGGAAAAAACGCCGGGTTTCCCACAGTTGTATGTGTGATGCGGATGTTACACAGATTTTCCACGTGGATTACACAGGAAATGGGGAAAACCTTGCCCTTTCATTTTCTCTCCCCCACACCCGTGTTTTTTCACTTTTTGCTGTTGATGTTGGTGGTGATTTCCTTCACCTTTTCAGCAAAGGCGGGGTCGGAGCGCATTGTGCTCTCCACCTTGTCCAGAGAGTGCAGAATAGTGGAGTGGTCCCTGTCGCCGAACTCCTTGCCGATGTCGTTCAGGCTCATGGAGGTCATACGGCGGATGAGATACATGGCGATCTGCCGCGCGGCCACCACATCGCGGCTGCGGCTTTGTCCCCGCAGCGTCTCCTCGTCCACATGGAAGTAGCTGCATATGTATCCCACGATAATGGCAGGGGTGGGGGCAAAGTCGTTGCTCTTCTTCAGCATATCACGGATGGCCCGGCTGACGGTCTCTTCGTTGACCTGGTCGTCCAGCAGATCCCGATAGGCCAGTATCTTATTCAGCGTGCCCTCGATCTGCCGCACGTTGGAGGTGATGTTCTCCGCGATGTAGTCCGTCACCTCGTTGGGCAGCTTCACGCCCAGCATGGCAGCCTTATTCTGCACGATGGCGAACCGTGTTTCAAAGTCCGGCGGCGCCACATCCACCATCAGGCCCCACTCGAACCGGGTCCGCAGCCGGTCCTCCAGCTGAGTGATCTCCTTGGGCGGCCGGTCTGACGTCAGCACGATCTGCCGGCCGGACTCATACAGGGTGTTGAAGGTGTGAAAGAACTCCTCCTGGGTCTGTATCTTGCCGGCGATGAATTGGATATCGTCCATCAGCAGGATATCCGTCTGCCGGTACTTTTCCCGGAACTCCGCGTTGCGGTTCTCCCGGATGGAGGCGATCAGCTCATTGGTGAAGTCATCGCCCTTCACATAGACGATCCGTGCCTCCGGCCGCTTTTTACGCAGGGCGTTGGCGATAGCGTACAGCAGGTGCGTCTTGCCCAGACCGGAGTCGCCGTAGATAAACAGCGGGTTGTAGTTCTCGCCGGGCTTCTCGGTCACCGCCTTGGCGGCGGCAAAGGCCAGCTTGTTCTGGGGTCCCACCACATACGTCTCAAAGGTGAAGGCCTCCGACTCTGACAGATCGCCCGGCCTGTCCGGCGCCACACCGTGGTAAGCCGCCAGCTGCTGATCGTCCAGAATTTTTACCTCCAGGTCCGTGGAGAACAGGTCCCGCAGCGCCGCCTTGATATGGGGCAGGAACCTGGCCTCGATGGTGCTTTTTTTAAAGGTATTGCTGCAATGGAGCACGAAGGCCGAGTCCTCCATTGTCACCACCGTTACCTCGTCGAACCAGGTGTTGATGGTGGTTTCGGACAGCTCATGGCTCAGCCGCTTGAGCACGCTGTCCCACAGGTCTTTCATGGAATTCAAGTAAAAGCTCCCCTTTCGGCGGAGGCTGTCTGTTTTCCTCCGCAGTAAAATGGCGGGGGGTGTACCGCCGCAAAATATCCCACTACATTATAGCAGAAAACACGCCGGAAGTCTACACCTATTCTAAATATAAACTGCCGGCTTTTTTCCTGTTTTTCCCGCAAAACCGGGCGCTTGTGGGTAAATTTTTGTTGACAGTGCCCCCCTGTATCTGTATAATATACTCCGCGTGGTTGCACGCAGATGTGCAACAGGCGTGGAAATGTTTACTGCGGCGGTGAATATCTCACCGCTGTCGAGTAAGCGCGGGGCCTTGTTGTCCCGCCGGATAATCTTAAAAATGGAGGTGTCATGCAATGTTCCGTACCTATCAGCCCAAGAAGCGTCAGCGCTCCAAGGAGCACGGCTTCCGCAAGAGAATGGCCACCCGCAACGGCCGCAAGGTTCTGGCTCGTCGTCGTGCCAAGGGTCGTGCCCGTCTGACCCATTGAGGTCACGGAAGGTGCATCGCACATACAGATAAGCCCTGAGGGACGGAGGATCGAGATCCCCGTCCCTATCGGTGTATCTGGCGAGGCAAAACCAGTATAGCGAGGGAACACATGGACGCAAGAGTAACGGTGAAGCAAAACAGCGACTTCCGCCGCATTTACCGCAGGGGCCGGTCCGCCGTCTCCGGCGGCGTGGTGGTCTACTGCCTGAAGAACAGACAGGGAATGAGCCGCCTGGGCGTCACCGTCTCCACCAAGCTGGGCCACGCCGTGGTCCGCAACCGTGTCCGCCGCCGGTTTCGTGAGCTCTATCGCCTGCACAGGGCCGATATGCTCCCCGGCTGGGATATTATCATGGTGGGCCGTGTCCGTGCCGCCGAGCTGCCCTATCATAAGCTGGAAAAGCAATACCTCCGCTGCCTTGCAGAGCTGGGATTGCTGCGGGAGGATGTATGAAAAGACTTCTTCTCTCCGCTATCCGCTTTTATCGCCGGGCCGTCTCGCCCCTGTTCCCACCCCGCTGCCGCTACATTCCCACCTGCTCGCAGTACGCCCTTGAGGCGGTCGAGAAATACGGTGCGGCCAAGGGCGGCTGGCTGGCCTTCAAGCGTCTTATGCGGTGCCATCCCTTCCACCATCACAAGGGCGGCTGGTATGATCCGGTGCCCTGAAGCCACCCCCTCAAAAAACTACGGAGGAATAAAAGCCTATGTTCGCACAACTCGGCTACTACATCTGTGTGCCGTTCGCGTGGCTCACCCGCCTGTTCTATACCTGGACGGGCTCTTACGGCGTCGCTCTGATCCTCTTCACCCTGATCGTCAAGCTGGTGCTTCTTCCCTTCCAGCTCAAGAGCAAGAAGAGTATGCTCCGCATGGGCCGCATGAACAGCAAGGTGCAGGAGATCCAGAAGAAATACGCCAACAACAAGGAGAGGCAGCAGCAGGAGATCGCGGACCTCTATGCCCGCGAGGGTGTCAACCCCATGTCCGGGTGCCTGTGGTCCTTCCTGCCCTTCCCCATCCTGATCGCCCTGTACTACATCATCCGCACTCCTCTGCGCTACTTCATGTCCCTGTCCAACGAGGTCATCGCCAAGATCACCGAGCTGGCGGTGTCCCTGGGATATGTGTCCGGCGCCAGTGGTCAGGCCTCTGCTTATGACCAGATCTATCTGGCCAAGTTCATCCACGATAACTGGTCCAGCTTCGAGGGCAAATTCGATGGTCTTATCGACCTGAACTACACCTTCCTCAGCATGGACCTGTCCGCCGTGCCCAAGGATCTGTTCAGCCAGTTCCCCTCCGGCGGCTGGCCCGTCATCGGCATCATGATCATGCCGCTGATCTCCGCCGCGCTGCAGTTCCTGATGACCCGCATCTCCATGAAGACCAACGGCAACAGCAACATGAACGGCTCCTCCAAGGCGATGCTCTACATGATGCCCCTGATGACGGTGTGGATGGGCTACATCCTCCCCGCCGCCCTGTGCGTCTACTGGATCGCCAACGCCGCCTTCTCCTGCATCCAGGAGCAGGTGCTGAACAAGCACTTCTCTAAGGTGCTGGACCGCGAGGAGACCGACAAGGAGCGCCAGAAGCGCGAGGCCCGCTACGCTAAAATGCAGGCTGCCCGCGAGAATTACAACCGTCAGCTGGAGCAGCAGGCCCAGTCCAAGGGAGGCAAGAAGCCCCAGCCCCAACCCAAAAAGAAAAAGACCGGCGAGAGCACCACGGAAGCCGGCAAGGTGGGCAACCGTCCCTACGCACGGGGCCGCGCCTACCGCGAGGAACACTACGACGAATAAGGAGTTTTGTCTATGAGTTATATCGACGTAACGGGCAAGACTGAGGACGAGGCGCTGCGTAAAGGCCTTGAGCAGCTGGGCATGGACCGCGATGACGTGTCTGTCTCCATTCTGGAGCGTGCCAAGACCGGCTTCCTGGGCATCGGCGCCACCCCCGCCCGTATCCGTATCACCTATGGTCCCGAGGAGGCAGACGTTGCCGCCCCCGCCGAGGTGAAGATCATCCCCGAGACCCCTGCCGCCCCCAAAGCGGAGCCCAAGCCCGCCGTCCCCGCTAAACCGGCGGCGCCAAAGGCTGACAAGCCCCGTCAGGACCGTCAGAGCCGTCCCGACCGTAGCGACCGTCCCCGCCCCGAAAAGAAGGAGCGTCCCGCCCCTGTGGCCCCGGCCATCGACCTGCCCGAGTGTGATGACGATAATGCCAAGCGTATCATCGCCTTCGTCTCCGGTTTGCTCCAGCATATGGACAGCGCCGCCGAGGTCAAGGTCTACGAGGTGGAGAAGGGCCGCTACAAGGTCATTCTGGTGGGCGAGCGTCTGGGTCAGCTGATCGGTCATCGCGGCGAGACGCTGGATGCCATCCAGCAGCTGACCAATTATGCCATCAACACCGGCAGCGACAGCAAGCGTGACCGCGTCCAAATGGATGCCGAGAACTACCGTGCCCGCCGTGAGCAGAGTCTGGAGAGCCTGGCCCGCAAGGTGGCGACCAAGGTACAGAAGTACCGCCGTAGCGTGACCCTGGAGCCCATGAACGCCTACGAGCGCCATGTGATCCACGCCGCCCTGCAGGATGTCCCCGGGGTCACCACTTACTCCGTGGGCACTGAGCCAAACCGCCGCGTGGTGGTCTCCTATGACCGCGCCCAGGCCCGATAACAGCAAAAAAAGAAAGCCCGAAGGGCTTTCTTTTTTTGCTGTTATACGCCTGTTCCGTCAAAAGCCGGCGTGTATGCCTCCTCGGCGGAGGTCCGTTCCTGCACGAAGCCGTCCTCAATGCCGCAGTTCCGCATATAGGTCACTGCCGCCCGGTACTCCGCCGCCGTCACCCGTCGCGCCAGCCGGCCGGTCATGCCAGTCGGCGGCGTATACTGGCTCATCAGGGACATCGCCACGTCGCCGGGTGCGAAGGTCTCCGCGATCCAGTCCAGCACTTGCCGGGTGTTGTTCAGATACCCCGGCAGTACCAGGTGCCGCAGGATCACACCCTGTTTCATCAGCCCGTTCTCGTCGTACACCGGCCGTCCCACCTGACGGAACATCTCCCGTATGGCTCCGCAGGCCGCAGGAAAGTAGTCCTCCGCCCCGGAGAGTGCCTTAGCCAGCGCGCCGTCGGCATATTTCAGGTCCGGCAGATATATGTCTACCTTTCCTTCCAGCTGCCGCAGCGTATCGACCTTTTCATACCCACCGCAGTTGTACACCACCGGTACCGGAAGCTTTGGCTCCAGGGCCGGCAGTATCCACGGCAGAAAGTGTGTGGGCGTCACCAGCTCGATGTTGTGTGCGCCCCGGGAGATCAGCTCGTCGAATATCTCCCGCAGCCGCGCCGTGGAGATATCCTTTCCCTGACCACCGGCGGAAATGCTGCCATTCTGACAGTAGCAGCACCGCAGGGTACAGCCGGAGAAAAACACCGTTCCCGCGCCATTCGTGCCGGAGATGGGCGGCTCCTCCCACTGGTGCAGCATGGCCCGTGCCACCCGCAGTCCGGCGGGCATACCGCAGAATCCGCTGCCGTGCTCCGCAGTGCGCTCTGCCCCGCAGTTACGGGGACATAAGGTGCAGATCATACCTTGTGGATGTCAAAATCCGGGCCCAGGTCGCCAGCCATCCAGTGGCGGCGACACAGACCGATATACTTGTCGTTGGCGCCCAGCACCACCTGTGCGCCCTCCTTTACCACATGGCCATTTTCGTCGAAACGGGCGTTAAAGGCCGCTTTTTTGCCGCACCAGCAGATGGTTTTGACCTCCTCCAGCTTGTCCGCCAGCACCAGCAGATGGTAGCTGCCCGGGAACAAGTCGCCCTTGAAGTCGGCGCGGAGACCGTAGCAGATGACGGGGATGCTGCAGTCATCGACGAGGTGGACGAGATAATAGACCTCATCTTTTGTCAGGAACTGGGCTTCGTCGATGATAATGCAGGCATAGGTCTGCAGTTCGGTTTCCGACATTTCGCGCATCTCGTCAAAGTAGATGCAGGGGTGTTTCAGGCCGATGCGGGAATAGACCATGTGGTCGCCGTCGCGGGTGTCCAGACGGGGCTTTACCAGCAGCGTTTCCTGGCCGCGCTCCTCATAGTTGAACCGCGCCATCAGCGCGTTGGCCGTCTTGCTGGAGCCCATGGCGCCGAACTTAAAATACAACTGTGCCATCCCTGTTTCTCCTTTATTTGCATACGATTTTATTTGTTTTCCAACTTTTTGAAGGCGGTGGGCATGGGGTAAAGATCCCGGTCATCAGATGCCCAGACCCAATCCGGAGGGCCGTCGCCAGCGACGGTTAAGCGAAATACCGTCATATTCCAGCGGAGATGGGTAAAGATATGCCTGTCCGAAAAGCGCTTCTCCCAGGAAAGCGGCGTGAGTCCCCAGTCCAGAAGCTGTTGTGCCGCAAGGGCTTCCGTCAACTCGCCCGCGGTGTTGGGAAACTCCCACAGGCCGGAGAGCAGGCCCGTTTCCGGGCGGCGGCGCAGGGCTGTGCGGCCATCGGGGGTTGTCAGCAGAAAGACCGTCAGGTCCTTTTCCGGCTTGGCGGTATTTTTTTCCCGCACCGGCAGCCGGGACTGAAGCCCCGCAGCCTTTGCGGCACAAAGGCTTGCGGCGGGACAGCTTTCGCAGTTGGGATTTTTTGGCAAGCAGACTGCGGCACCCAGGTCCATCATGGCCTGGTTAAAATCGCCGGGGCGGTCGGTGGGCATGACGGCCGCCAGCGCATCGCGGACGTGCTGGCGTGTCCGCAGGTCAAGGACGTTATCGCCGCAGGAGGTCAGCCGCGCCGCGATACGCAGTACGTTGCCGTCAACGGCAGGAGCGGCCTTATTAAAGGCGATGGAGAGTATCGCGCCCGCCGTATAGTCGCCGATTCCGGGAAGCTGTATCAGGTCACTGTACGTGTCGGGGAGACAGCCGCCGTATTGGTCCACCATGACACGGGCGGAGCGCTGCAGGCTGCGGGCGCGGCTGTAATAGCCCAGGCCCTGCCACAGGGAGAGCAAGCGGTCTTCCGCTAATTCCGCCAGGGCGGGCACGTCCGGCGCGGCGGCCATAAACCGCTCAAAATAGGGAAGCACCGCCTGTACCCGCGTCTGCTGGAGCATGATCTCCGACACCCAGGTGCGGTAAGGCGTGACGATATCTCGCCAAGGGAGAGAACGCTTTTCCCGGTCGTACCAGGGCAGCAGAGCCGCCGGCAGGGAGGCCAGCGGGACCGGTATTTTTTGGGAGCTTTGGTTGCTGTTTTTGTTACTCTTGTTTGCCATTTATTTTCAAATGCTGTTGTCTGATCGTTACTTTTTGTTGCTCTGCGGTAAAGGTATATTAAAGCGGGAGGCGTAGTGGCAGCGGCGGCAGAGGGCCTCGGCGGGCTCACGGCAGTCAAAGCCGCGGCGGATGCGCTGGGCCCGGGGCGTGTTGAGAATGTAGTCCAGGCTCTGGTGGAAAATGTTGCCCAGGGCCAGCCGGCCCTCGCTGTCCAGACAGCAGGGGATCACGGTGCCGTCGCACAGCACGCCCAGCTGGCGGCGCAGGCCGTAGCAGTACTGGGTGTCGTCGGGGCAGTCGTTGTTCTCGTCGCCGGGCCAGTAGAAGTGCTCGTCCTTCTGTATGTAGATGCGGGGGGCCAAGCGGCGGTTGTGGAGCATATCCTCGGGGAGGTGGGCGGTATTCTGCCCGGTGAGCTCGCCCAGGATGCGCTCGATCTCCGGGTTCAGGGCCTGGGGCATGCCGCTGTTCCACAGGCGCAGGGTGCAGTTGACCCCAGCGGCGGCCAGCTTCTGGCAGCTGCGGAGACAGCCGGTGACGTAGTCCTCCAGGGGCACGTTCAGGTGGTTGCCCTCGAAGGAATGGAGAGAGACGGCTACCTTATGCAGGGCGGGGCAGGCAAGCAGGATATCCAACTTTTTGGGCAGGAGCGTGCCGTTGGTGGTGATGCAGACACGGAAGTCCAGCTGGGCGCAGGTATCCAAAATTTTCCCCAGCTCCGGGTGGAGCAGCGGCTCGCCCATAACGTGGAGGTAGATATACTGCGTGACAGCACGCAGCTTTTTGGCCGCCACCGCAAAGTCGTCGGTACGCATGGCCATCAGCGGCCGGTGGTGGCCGGCGCAGAAGTCGCAGTGGAGGTTGCAGAGATTGGTGATCTCCACATAGGCGCGCTGGATGTTCATGGCAGAGCCCCCTTGTCCTTATCGTGTCGGGCAGGTGTGCCTGCCCGCACTGTGCTATGGCAACATTGTATCACATCGCGAGGCGTTTGAATAGGGAAAGTTTGCCGGGACGGCAGGAGGCGCGTATAAAATGTTTGGTACGTTTGGGATGATGAAAACCATGTATTTTTGAGAAAAATACCGTGTTTTTATCATATAATAGTTGCAATTTCTTATAGAATGTGGTACGGTATACGCAGAACGAAGCCACGCCCGCGAGGCGAATAAAACGGAACATCAGGAGGTACGTCCATGAAATACCCGAAGACCGGCAGTGAGGTCTATGTGAGCCTGAACCTGTCCAACACCATGCTCACCGGCATCGGCAAGGGCACCATTACCCGGGAGGAGGTCTCCGCCAGCTATCTGAAGCGGCTGTTTGCCGAGCACGGCGTCATCGTGTCCGCCAAGCCGGAGCAGCGCCGTCTGCTGGAGATCGTCAACGAGCGCTGCGATCTGGAGCTGGAGATCCCCGAGCAGCTGAAGCTGTTTCAGCTGTCCGAGGAGCACCGCCGGCTGGTGGTGATCGAGGTCACCGGTCTGCGCCGGAAGAACGGCTCCCTGCTGCCGGAGTACACGGAGGAGGAGTTCAACGAGGCCACGTTCGCGTTCGTGAAGTACTACGTGCAGGGCACCCACTACGACACGCTGGTGGAGGAGAACAAGAAGCTGAAATTCGAGCTGGAGCAGGAGCTGGAGTGGCGGAACCGCACGGACAACTGATGAGATACAAAAAGAGACGGCGAAGGCCGTCTCTTTTTTTGCGCTTGCGCGAGGGGCGCTGCCCCGGCGGCGAGCAGGTGTTGCGCCTGCGGGCGCGGGATGGGGCGTTTCGTGCTCCGGCACGAGTAACTTTCTTTTTTTGTAAAAAGAAAGTTACCAAAGAAAACCACTCAAACCTACGGTTTAAGGATCCCTTGGCGCGCTGTGGGTCATGCAGATTTGGCGGTATGCACTCGCGCATGAAGTGCAGTGGGTAACATTGTCGGTTCAGGGATCGCTTGTACCGCTTGCGCCGCTGCCGCTGACAGCAGTGAGGGTAGGGGTTGGTGCGTTGGTCGAGTGGCGATTATCAAATCGCGCCCATTGCGGCGCGAAGCACCGCAATGGGTAGGTGGCGGCTAACGCCGCCGGGATATGGGGGCACCTGTCTCCCTGCGGGTCGGTCGGTCCGCGGGTCTGACACGCCACCGGCGTGTCATTCAATACCGCGGACCCATCAAGGGGGAAGGCTTTGGGGGATGGCGGTAGGAGAGAAAAACACCTACCGTGGCTGGGGCAAGCGGCCGCGTCAGCCTCCGCGCCGGTGAACGCAGGCACAGTCCTTTTATCCGACAACGATGACAAAAGGCTATGCCCGCGAGAAGATACGGGAAATCACAGCCGGCCGTTGCGCGCTGAGGAAGTGCAGAAACGCAGTTTCTGCCGGCGTTCTTTCCCCCATTTCTTCCGCTGTTGGAAGAAATGGGGCCGTCGGAGACAAAGAAAGCGCTCGCGCCGGGGCGCGAAACTATCCCCGGCGGAGACAAAGAAAGCGCTCGCGCCGGGGCGCGAAATAGCCCCTGCGCCGGCTGCGGGCGGGGGACGAAAAAAGGACCGGCGGGGCCGGTCCTTTTGCCTTCTTTTCGGCTGCACAGCTTACTGGGACTTGCTTTGCAGCTTTTGGAGCATGGCGGTGAATTCGGGCGGCAGGGGGCAGTGGAGCTCCACCGGTTCGCCGGTGCGGGGGTGGACGAAGCGCAGGCCGGTGGCGTGGAGGCACTGGCCGGTGAGGCCGGGGACCGGCTTTTTGGCGCCGTAGACCGTGTCGCCCAGGATGGGGTGGCCGATATAGGCCATGTGGACGCGGATCTGGTGGGTGCGGCCGGTCTCCAGGCGGCAGCGCAGGTGGGTGACGCCGGGGTAACGGGCGACGACCTCCCAGTGAGTGACGGCACGGCGGCCGGTGGGGACCACGGCCATCTTTTTCCGGTCGGCGCTGCTGCGGCCGATAGGGGCGTCCACAGTGCCGCTGTCCTGCTTCATATTGCCGGTCACCAGGCACTCGTAGGTGCGGGAGAGGGAGTGGTCCTTCAGCTGCGCGCTGAGGGCCAGGTGGGCGGCGTCGTTTTTGGCGGCGATGATGAGGCCGCTGGTATCGCGGTCGATGCGGTGGACGATGCCGGGGCGCTTTTCGCCGCCGATGCCTGAGAGACTGTCGCCGCAGTGGTGGAGCAGGGCGTTGACCAGGGTGCCGTCCGGGTGGCCGGGGGCCGGATGGACCACCAGGCCCGTGGGCTTGTTGACCACGATGACGTCGTCGTCCTCGTAGACCACGTCCAGGGGGATGTCCTGGGGGGGCAGGGCCGTCTCGCGAAGCTGGGGAACGTCCACGGTGACCGTCTCACCGCCGGAGAGGCGGGCGCTTTTAGTGGCGGGCTTGCCGTTGACACGGACGCGGCCCTCGGCGATCAGGCGGGCGGCCTGGGAACGGGTCAGCGCGCCGTCGGCGGAGAGGAAGGCGTCCAGGCGGACGCCGGCGTGTTCAGTTGCGGCTGTCAGCTCCCGCGTCATGGTCAGGCTCCTTTTTCGGCTTGTCGTATTTGTCGTAGAACCACAGGTAGTACACCGCGCCCAGCAGGACGCCGATGACCACGAAGATATCCGCCAGGTTGAAGATGGGGTAGGACATGAATTCCAGGTCAAACATATCCACCACGTAGCCGCGGCAGAGACGGTCGATCATGTTGCCTGCGCCGCCGCCAAGCACCAGCATGGCGGCCGTCAGGCCCAGGGGGTGGCGGACGATCTTCTTTACCACCAGATAGACCACGGCGGCCATCAGGACGATGGTGACGGCGGCCAGAAGGCCGGTCTTGCCGGAGAAGCTGCTCCAGGCAGCGCCGGTGTTGTGCAGGCGGGTGAGCCGGACGATGCCCGGCAGCAGCGGGGCCGACTGGCCCACGTCCAGGTGGGAGGTGACCCACCACTTGAGAAGCTGGTCGCCGCCGATGCAGACGGCCAGCAGGATGACATACCACATAGTGTTTCCTCCGGGAGAATGTACTGCTGTTATGATAGACTATTTGGGCGGGGATTGCAACCGGAAAAGAAAAACGCCCCGAGGGGGGGCGCTGCGAGGGGCGGGAAAGGGGCGCCGGGAGGTCAGTCCTCCGGGAAGCCGGGCTTCATGCGGAAGGTGTAGGTGCCGTCAGCGCAGAGGGTATCCTGACTGTCGGTGACCCAGGCGTGCATGACCACCAGAGTGCGGCCCATGTGGATGGCCTGAGCGTGGCCGCAGAGGACGTCGCCCTGGGCGATGCCCAGGAAGCGGGTCTCGCAGTTCACCGTAAGGCCGCGGCTGCCGCGGGTGCAGGCGGCGGCGCCGGCCACCTGGTCCAGCAGGGTGCAGTACACGCCGCCGTGGACGATGCCCAGGGGGTTCAGGTGGCCGGCGGTCAGGCGGACCTCGCCCTCGGCACCGCCGTCGGACAGGGATGTCAGGCGGATGCCGTTTTCCACATTGAAGCTGCCGGGGAGGTTGGCCCGGCGGAGGATGGTGTCAAAAAGGGATTGTTGTTCTTCGTGGGTCATGCGGCGGCCTCCATGGCGGTGTCGGCGGGGGTATCCTCCAGCTTGACCAGCTCGCCCAGGACCACATAGCGGTAGTTGGCCGCCTCATAGGAGCAGGTGCAGAGGGTCACGATCTGGCCGGAGGGGACACCCTTGCCGGAGTAGAAGGTGGAATTATTGATGAAACGCTGGAGCTGGTCGGCGGAGAGAGAGGTGCTGAACACCTCGTGGGTGCCGGGGACAACGATGCCGGCGAACAGGTCTACCCGGTACTTGCCGGCGTTGGTGTAGAGGAAAAAGTAGGGGTGGGCGTCGTAGTACCACTGCTGCTTATAGTTGGAGATGGAGGCGAACATGGAGCCGTCGGACATATGGTGGCCATAGAGCACGTTGTTGTGGCCGGAGAAGTCGCTGGGCACGCGGGCGTCCAGGAAGATGGTGCCGTATTCGCTGTAATTGCCGTACAGATCGTGGTGGAGGTAATACTCGTTGTTGCCGTCGTAGGCGATGGGGTAGCTGATGGGGGTGCCGGGGCTGTAGACGTAGCCGATGATGTCGTTGTAGTGGCTCTGCCACCAGCTCAGGTCGATGCCCTTGGGGCCGGTCTGGCGCTCGATCTCCCGCTGGAGGTCGGCCCTGGTCTGGGCGATCATGGCGGCGGCGTCCGTCTCCGGGGTCATAGCGGCGGCCAGGTCCTCCACGGAGGGAAGGGCCTTCAGCAGGGCCACGGCCTGGGCCGGTGCGGCGGAGGAAACGGTTTTGGCCGCGGCGGTGGGGACGGCGTCGGCGGCCAGCAGGTACAGCGGCACGCCGAGGACCAGCGCCAGCAGCGCGGCGAGGATGCGGTTTTTCATATATGGAGCTCTCCCCTTCTGTCGGTTTGGGAATACACAATGGAAATATTATACGCGTACAGGCGGGCAAGCGTCAAGTTATTGAGAGGAAAAAACATCAAGAGGGGTTGATTTTATACACGATTTGACAAAAAGACGCCTGCGGTGTATACTGCGTCACAAGGACGCTGCAATAAACGGCAGGCGGTCAGTCACAGCCCCGAAAGGGGGTGACGCCATGTTTTTCGTACTTACGATCCATGTCTTAGGTCATTCGATCTCGATACGGGTCCAGAAGCTGAAAAGCAGAAACCGCCACCCGGCACGGTGACGGTTTCTAAGCTTCTTTAGATTCCTTAACCACAGGGGTTGACCGCTTGTCGCAGCGTCCCCCTGCTTTTATTATATCCATATCCCGTTGTTTGTCAAGGGGCGGCCAGCGTTGCCCACCGATGCAAAAAAGAGACAGCCGCAAAGGCTGTCTCTTTTTGTGCTGTGAGGAGATACGGCTTATTTGTCGTACATATCGATGAGCTTGAGCAGATGCTCGTAGCGGGCCTTGGCCTCGTCCTCGTTGCGCTTGAACAGCACGTCCGCACGCTCGGGGAACTCGCGGGTCAGGCGGGAGTAGCGGGCCTCGTTCATCAGGAACTCCTGATAGCCGCCGGCAGGGGCCTTGGAGTCCAGGGTGAACTTCTTGTCGCCGCCGTCGGGATTGTAGCGGAACAGGTTCCAGTAGCCGCAGTCCACAGCCTTCTTCATTTCCTTCTGGCAGTTCATCATGCCGCCCTTGATGGAGTGCATCTCGCAGGGGCTGTAGCCGATGATCAGGGACGGGCCGTGATAGGCCTCGGCCTCGGTGATGGCCTTGATGGTCTGGGCGGGGTTGGCACCCATGGCCACCTGGGCTACGTACACATAGCCGTACTGCATGGCGATCTCGGAGAGGCTCTTCTTCTTGACCTCCTTACCGGCGGCGGCGAACTGGGCCACCTGACCGATGTTGGAGGCCTTGGAGGCCTGTCCGCCGGTGTTGGAGTACACCTCGGTGTCGAATACGAAGATGTTGACATCCTGCTTGGAGGCGATGACGTGGTCCAGACCGCCGTAGCCGATATCGTAGGCCCAACCGTCGCCGCCGAAGATCCACATGGACTTCTTGGCCAGGTATTCCTTCTTGCTGAGGATATCAGCGGCCAGCGTGCAGGCGGCGCAGTCGCACAGCAGGGCGCCCTTGGCCTTCAGCTCGGCGGCGTGCGCGGCGAGCTGAGGCATGGCGGCCAGCTCCTCCACGGTGCAGATGCTCTCCTCCAGGGCCTTGACGTAGGCCTTGGCGGGCTCGGCGTTGGCGGTGCCGTCGTTCATGGTGTCCAGCCACGCCTGTGCGGCGGCCTTCAGCTCGGGACGCGCCCACTCCACGGCGATCAGCTGGCGGGTCTCGTCGGCCAGATCCTCGCGGATCTTGTTCTGGCCGGTGAACATACCCAGGCCGTGCTCGGCGTTATCCTCGAACAGGGAGTTGCACCAGGCGGGACCGTGGCCGGCCTTGTTGGTGCAGTAGGGAGACGTAGCCGCGGGACCGCCCCAGATGGAGGAGCAGCCGGTGGCGTTGGAGATATACATATGGTCGC
>OJSP01000107.1_pt1 | contig 115206 bp, 114 predicted proteins | sample 1599561 | NCBI WGS metagenome assembly OJSP01 (sample SAMN04168659, study PRJEB22393) | human gut metagenome | biome: human gut microbiome; feature: stool | host: Homo sapiens | collected 2014-05-12
GCCTGCCTAATCCGAGGACACGCTTCAAGGTACCCCTATCAGGAGTAGCGGAAGGCGGTCTCTTTTTTATGTTTTGTTGGGGGGCGCCGCCACGGCGGCGGAAGATGCTGCGCCTGCAGGCGCGGGGGGGGGAGAGTTTCGCGCTCCCGAGCGCGAGTTACTTTTGTCCCCGGCGACAAAAGTAACCAAAAGCGCCACTTGAAACTACGTTTCAAGACTTCCTTGCGCGGGGAGGGTAAGTGCAAATTTGACGGTGCTGATTTCGCGGAATGGGCACGGTGGGTGTCGTTGTCGGTTCAGGGGATTGCTTGTACCTCTTGCGCCGCTGCCGCTGATGCGGTGTGGAGGTAGGGGCTGGTGTGTTGGACGCATGGGCGATTATCAAATCGCGCCAAAGCCGCCCCGAGGGCGGCTTTGGTAGGTGGCGGCTGACGCCGCCGAGTATGGGGGGTACCGCCTGCGGGTGGAACACCTCATCCGCTCCCTGCGGGGGCACCTTCAGCTGTGCACACCCCCAGTGTGTACCCCAAGGGCACTTGCTTCGCGGCGCGCACTGGGGTGCCCTCAAGGGGAAGGCTAACGAGGACGTGTCCTTTGATGATATAAGTTTGGTTAATGGTTGGTACGCGGATTTGTTATGCCAACATCTGGATATTCCCGTTGCCTTTCGCGATACTTTCTGGTAAGATGGTCGTACAACAGAGCCTGCGCGCCAAAAAACTTTCCCAACAAGAAATTTTGCGGCACACAGGCCCGGGAGAGAAATATGTGAGCCATAGAAGGAGGAACCGCCATGAAGAGACGACTGCTCCCCATCCTGATGACCCTGGTATTGGTATGCGCGCTGCCCATATGGGCAGCTTTTGTTACATCGGGGGATGTAACAAATCCCCTGCTCACCACCGCCGCCGCGTCGGAGATGGCTTTGCAGGAGAGAATAAATCAGGCAAACGCTGGCGCAACGATTACATTGAATTCCAATACGGAGATCGCTGCCGCGCTGAAAATTACAAAAAACCTGACCCTCGACCTGAACGGCTGTGTATTGAGGATGACCGGTAACACCAGTGTGTTTTACGTGTATAATAACGCGACTCTGACCATACAGGACAGCAGCGCGGCGAAGTCCGGCACCATCACCGGCGGTAATGCCGGCGATGGCGGCGGCGTATACATAGGAGGCAATTTATCAGAAGGAGGAGAAGGACACCTTGTGATGACCGGCGGCACCATCACCGGCTGTAAAGCCGACCCCTCCTTGTACGGCGGCGGCCGGGGCGGCGGTGTGTTTGTATTTAAGGGGAGCTTTACCATGTCCGGTACGGCCAAGATCACCAACTGCACCGCTGTTTGGGGTGGCGGCGTTGCGGTACATACCGGACAGAGTACATTCACTATGAACGGCGGTGAGATCAGCGATTGCAAAGCTTCCAATACCGGCGGTGGTGTTTGCCTGATCGGCGGTGCATGGTTTGAAATGACCGGCGGTATCATCCGGGATTGCACAGCCTATGGGCGACCGGAGAGCAGTGCGATCGATATACAGCCGGGAACGATGAAAGCCCACGGCGGCACGGTAGAAGGAAATGTTTGGGTGGTGAATGAAAACAACGGTATTACGCGTGAAACTACAAAAGATGACTACACCATTTTCAACGGGAAGATCACATTTGAGAATGGCAATACTACGGCTATGTACCCGGTGAAATTCGACTTGGATCAGGGCGGCGACAATGACATTACGGTGAGCAAGACGAAGCTGGGCGACCCGGCAGAAAAGCCCGCTGACCCGACCAAACCAAATCTTGTTTTCCAATATTGGTACGAAGCGGGAACGGATGGCTCTGCCGCGTGGGACTTCAGTACGCCGGTGACGCGTCCCCTGCATCTGCTGGCCAAGTGGGAGGAAAAACCCCAAACCGGCGGCTACTACTACGCCCCGCCCGCGGAGCAGCCCATCCAGGCCCCCAAGACCGCCGACCCCGGCGTAGCCCTCTACGCCGCCCTGTCGCTCCTGTCCCTGACGGGCATGGTGGCGCTCAACGGGAAAAAGAGATAAAGAACGACGGAAAGGGAGCACCCCGCAGGGGTGCTCCCTTTTTGATTCTTGGGGAAAAGTATTGCGCCTGCGGGCGGGACGGGTGACCCCTCATCCGGCGCTGCGCGCCACCTGTCTCCCTGCGGGTCGGTCGGTTCGCGGGTCTGACAGGCCACCGGCCTGTCATTCAACACCGCGAAACCCCAGGGGGAAGGCTTGAGGGGTGCGGCGGTAGGAGCGAAAAACCCCTACCGTGGCTGGGGCAAGCGGCCGCGGAAGCCTCCGCGCCGGTGAGCGCAGGCGCAGTCCTTTTGACTGACAACGATGACGAAAAGCTATGTCCGCGAGAAGATGCGGGAAATCGCTGTTAGGTACAGCGCGCAAGGGGGTCTTAGACCGTAGGTCTAAGCGGCGTTTTTGGCTACTTTTGCCGTCGAGGGCAAAAGTAGCTCGCGCCGGGGCGCGAAATAGCCCCTGCCGCTGCGGCGGGGACGGAGGGACTACTCCGCGTCCACGTAGACGACCTCGAGGCCGGAACGGAGGGCGTATTCCACCGTGCGGCGGGTGCCGCCCTCCTGGCCGTCGAACACGGCGATGAGGCGGGCGGCGTGGTCCACCATGTAGCGGTTGCGGCGCTGCATACAGCCGGGGCCGTAGCGGTCCTGGACCACCGTTTCAAAGTCGCAGCGGTCCACGATGGCGTGCCAGCGGGCCTGCTGGTCCGGCGTCCAGCCGCCGCACTGGCTGGGGCAGGGGATGGCGGCCTCCAGCGTCAGGTCCGGGTACTGGGGACGCAGGGCCAGGACGATTTCGGCGCAGTAGGTGTCCACGCCGCGGGCCATGCCGCAGATGAAGTGGCGGAAGCCGTCGTCACAGGCGGCGCAGACCGCCCGGCGCAGGCGCTGCTTCAGCTGGGCGCAGCGGGGATCGCATTCGTCATAGCCCCAGGGGAGCTTCTCCGGACGGTAGCCGGAAAAGCATACGGTCATCTGCCGTGCGGGCATGGGTCTCACCGCCTTTCTTACGGTATATTGTAAACGAAAACCGCGCCGCTGTAAAGCTGAAAATCAGTATTGACTTCCGCGGGGCGGCGTGGTACTATACTTGTCGAAAACAACCGCATATTTGTCTTCGGGGCGGGGTGAAAGTCCCCACCGGCGGTATAGTCCGCGAGCTGCTGCGGCAGCAGGAACCGGCGCAATTCCGGTACCGACAGTATAGTCTGGATGAGAGAAGGCGTGTATGGCATTTCGTGATGCTCTTTTTTGATGCGTACACCTTGGAAGGCAATTTTCCGGGTGTTTATCATCGAAAAGGAGTGTTTTTTTATGACTCAGAAGCAAAAGACCCATCGTATCGCGGTGGCCGCCCTGCTGGCCGCCGTGGCCGCCGTCCTCCAGTTCGTGGAGTTCTCCATCCCCGTCATGCCCGCCTTTATCAAGCTGGACATCTCCGATCTGCCCGCCCTGCTGGGCACGTTCTCCCTCGGCCCCGTCTACGGCGTCGCCATCCAGCTGGTGAAGAACCTGCTGCACCTGCCTTTCGGCTCCAGCGCCGGCGTGGGCGAGCTGTCCAATTTCCTGCTGGGCGCGGTGTTTGCGTTTATTGCGGGTATCGTCTACAAGAAGCACAAGAACCGGGGCGGGGCGCTGTGGGGCGCCGTGGCCGGGGCCGCCGCCATGGCGGTCATCAGCATACCCATCAACTATTTCATCGTCTATCCCGCCTATGTGGTGCTGTACGGCCTGCCGCTGGAGGCCATCGTGGGGATGTATCAGGAGATCCTGGGGACGGTGGCGCAGATGCCGACCTCCAACGCGCTGCTGAACTGCCTGATGGTGTTCAACGTGCCGTTCACACTGTGCAAGGGATTGCTGGACGTGGCGCTGTGCTTCCTGATCTACAAACCGCTGAGCCCGCTGCTGCACAAGTAAGAAAAAGAAATCCCCCCGGCTTCGCCGGGGGGATTTTATATGGGGGTGTGAAGCGTCGCCGGGGGGATGGTTTTATGTGGGCGGCGGGAGGTTTTGCAGCTCACACGCCCAGCTTTTCCAGGGCGGCCAGCTTCAGGCAGGTGCAGAACACGGCGATGGCCTGCTCCAGCTCCGCCACCGGCGGCAGGGAGGGAGCGATGCGGATGTTGCTGTCCTGGGGGTCCTTGCCGTAGGGGAAGGTGGCACCGGCACCGGTCATGGTGACGCCGGCCTCCTTGCACAGGGCCAGGGTGCGCTTGGCGCAGCCGGGCATGACGTCCACGCTGACAAAGTAGCCGCCAACGGGGCGCTTGTAGCCGGCGATGCCCAGCGGGGCGATCTCCTTGTCCAGAGCGTCCAGCACCGCGTGGAATTTGGGGGCCAGGATGGCGGCGTGCTGCTTCATCAGGGCCAGGGTGTGGGCCTTGTCCTTCAGGAACAGAACGTGGCGCAGCTGGTTGATCTTGTCGAAGCCGATGGTCTGGATGTTGATGAGCTTGGAGAAGTAGGCGATGTTGTCGGCGCTGGATGCCATGACGCCCACGCCGGCACCGGGGAAGGTGACCTTGCTGGTGGAGGCGAACTCGTAGACCATGTCGGCATTGCCGTACTTCGCGCACAGGCTGATGATGTCGGGGAATTCCACATAGTCGCAGTCGAATTCGTGGATGCAGTAGGCGTTGTCCCACATGAGCATAAAGTCGGGGGCGGCGGGTTTCATCTTCGCCAGACGGTCGATGGTCGCGGCGGAGTAGATCACGCCCTCGGGGTTGGAGTACTTGGGGACATTCCACATACCCTTGACGGCGGGGTCCTTGATGAGGGCCTCTACCTGGTCCATGTCGGGGCCGTCGGCGGTCATGGGGACGGAGATCATCTCTACGCCGAAGCTCTCGGTGACCTTGAAGTGGCGGTCATAGCCGGGCACCGGGCAGATCCACTTGACCTTGTCCAGCTTGCACCAGGGCTTGTCGCTGTGGAGCAGACCGTTGGTGAAAGCCTTGGATACGGCGTCGTACATCAGCTGCAGGCTGGCGTTGCCGCCCACGAACACCTGCTCCGGCTTGCAGCCCAGAATGTCGGCAAACAGCGCCTTGGCGGCGGGGATGCCGGATACCTCGCCATAGTTGCGGGTCTCGATGCCGTCGGAGACAAAGTCATCCGGCTTGGTCAGCAGGCTGAAAATGGGTGTGACCAGGTCCAGCTGGGCCTTGCCGGGCTTGCCCCGGGCCATATTCAGGCTGAGACCCATGGCCTTGAGCTTTTCGTATTCCGCCTGCACGGCGGCGTATTCCGCCTGACGCTCCTGAAGGCTCATGTCTGTATACTTCTTCATTGCATTTTCCTCCGTTTCCTTGTGTTCCATGCGGATTTCTTGCGAATTATACTACACTATTTGCACAAAAATTGCAACCACAATTTGTGAATATCGCAGAAGGGAATTTCTCCGGGCGGGTGGGAGGTACCGTATATTTTGACAAAAAAGTGCCGCCGCGGCCAGGGGGGGTGTGCCGCGGCGGCAAAGACAGGGAGCGTTATTGGGCGGAGACATCCTCCGCTTCCTTTTCCAGCAGGGCCTTTTTGGCGGCCACGGCGGACTGGGCGCAGCCGTACTCCCAGTTCCACGGGTCTTTCCGGCAGACACCGTCGGCAAAGGGAACGAAGATGGACAGCAGGCCCACGGCGGCCAGGATCCAGCAGTACCACATACCGCCCACGATGGCGGCGGGGCTGGTGTGCAGGGCGTCGGAGGTCACGGTGGCGTTGGCCAGGGCGGCGGCGCTCAGCAGCTGCGCGCCGTAGGGGATGATGCCCTGGAACACGCAGGAGAAGATATCCAGCAGGGAGGCGGTGCGGCGGGGATCCACCTTGTATTCATGGGACACGTCACGGGCCATGTCGCCGGCCACGATGATGGCCACGGTGTTGTTGGCAGTGGCGCAGTCGCACAGGGAGACCATGGCGGCGATGCCGACCTGAGCGGACTTGTTGCCCTTCATGACCTTCCGCAGCTTTTGAATGATCCAGGCGATGCCGCCGTTTTTGGCGATGAGTTCCGACATACCGCCGCACAGCAGCGTCAGGAAGAATACCTCGTTCATGCCGGTGAAGCCGTCCCACACGCTCTGGGCGAAGGCGGCAATGGTCAGATCACCGCAGCAGATGCCCACCAGACCGGCGGAGAAGATACCCACGGTCAGGGCCAGGAACACGTTGAGCCCGCACAGGGCCAGGACCAGCACCAGCACGTAGGGCAGGACCTTGATGAGATCGAAGGGCAGGGCCTCCAGGGGCATGACCGTCTCCGGACGGCCGAAGATCAGCAGGAGGACCAGGGTGATCAGTGCCGCCGGCAGAGCGATGAGGAAGTTGACACGGAACTTGTCGCGCATTTCGCAGCGCTGGCTGCGGGTGGCAGCGATGGTGGTGTCGGAGATCATGGAGAGGTTGTCGCCGAACATGGCGCCGCCCACCACGGCACCGATGACCACGGTGAGGGACAGGCCGCCTTTTTCCGCAATACCCACGGCGATGGGGATCACGGCGGTGACGGTACCCATGGAGGAGCCGGTGGCGGTGCCCATAAAGGCGGAGATGACGAACAGACCGGCGGCCAGGAATTCCACCGGTACCAGGGACAGACCCAGATTTACCGTGGATTCGCGGCCGCCCATGACCGCCGCCACGTTGGCGAAGGCACCGGCCAGAATGTAGATCATCAGCATGGTGAGGATGTCCACGTTGGCGGCACCCTTGGCAAAGGTGTCGAACTTCTCGTTAATGGTGCCCTTGAACATGATAAAGGCCGCCAGCACCGCCAGGAACATGGCAGTGACGGAGGGGAACTGGTAAAAGGCCATCTCCATACCCTTTACCTGGTAGTAAATACCGGCGCCCATGTAGATGACGATGAACATCGCGAAGGGGAGCAGCGCCAGCCCACTGGGCCGCTTTTCGTTGAGGTTTTTCATAGCTGGTATCCTTTCTTTCTATCCAAACAGCGCCTGCGGCGCAGAAAATGTCCGCGCTGCGAGGACAGCGCGGGCATCCACAAATCGTATGGTATCGTAAAAGGAAACTTTTGTCAACGAGTATTTTAAAAAATTTCGCCATCTGGCTATCTGAGAAATCGATAGCAGACCTACCTCCGGCGGATATCGTATATATCCGTCCGGCGGGCGGAGAGAATAGGCAGCTGCTGCCGGACAGCATCCACCCGGGAGAGATCCAGGTCGACGACGGCGGTTTCCTCGCCGCTGCCGCATTCATGCAGCACCGTGCCCCAGGGGTTGCAGATCAGGGAGTGGCCCCAGGCCACATAGGAGGCGGCCTCGTCCCGGGCGGGGGCGGCACCCACGGTGAAGCACTGGTTATCTACCGCACGCTGACGCAGGAGCAGTTCCCAGTGGGCGGGACCGGTGGTCATGTTGAAGGCCGCCGGGGCCAGCAAGACCCGGGCACCCTCCAGAGCCATGAGGCGGCACAGCTCCTCGAACCGGAGGTCGAAGCAGATGCACAGGCCTATTCTGCCATAGGGTGTGTCGAAGAGGGTGATATCGCTCCCAGGCGACAGGGTGGCGGACTCGCGGAAGGACTGACCGCCCTGCACGTCGATGTCGAACAGGTGCATTTTCCGGTGGCGGGCCACGCAGGTGCCTGTGGGGTCAAAAACGTAGGCGGTGTTATAGATCTTGTCACCGTCCAGCTCGGGGAGGGAACCGCCTACCAGCCAGAGGTTTAGCTCCCGCGCGGCGCGAGAAAGCATCTGATATGCCGGACCGCCCTCAGGCTCGCCGTAGGCGCGGAAGCAGGCGTTGTCGTAGGGGCAGCAGAACATCTCCGGCAGAATGGCCATGTCGGCGCCGCGGACGGAGCGCAGCAGGTCTTCCGCGTGGCGGAGGTTGGCGGCTTTGTCGGCGGTGACGTGCATTTGAATTTGTGCCAGCTTCATGAGGGTCCCTCCTTAATACTCGCGCAGGACCAGCTCGGTGACGCCCTCACTGATACTGACAAGGCGTTTCACTTGACTGCGCTTGTTGTACACCGTCCACAGCATATCCCGGATGGCGGTGCCGCCCCGGTAGCCGTGGATGAGGCGCAGGCGGTAGACACCGCCGCCGCAGCGGCGCAGCGCCGCGTCGATGGCGATCTGCGCCTGGTACGTATTCATGCCGTGGAGATCCAGCTCCATCACGCCGCCCACCATATTGAGCACCTCCGAACTTTTGTTGCTTTTATGATACCGCAAAGGCGTTGAGTTTGCAAGGTGGACGTGGTATAATACGTCACAAATAGGATACATTTGTGAGGCAATTATGAGAATTCTGGTACTTTCCGATTCCCACGGGAATGTGGACAATATGGCCCGCGCGGTGGAGCTGACAGCGCCGGACCGGGTGCTGCACCTGGGGGACTGCCAGCGGGACCTGACGGCCCTGCGGGCGCGGTTCCCGGCGCTGCCCATGGAGGGCGTGCCGGGCAACTGTGATTGGGGCAGCTGCGACCAGCCGGAACGGCTGCTGGAGATCGGCGGCGTGCGGATCTTTGCGCTGCACGGGCATACGCGGAACGTGAAGCGTTCGCCTATGGCCGCCATGTACGCGGCGAAGGAGTACGGTGCACAGGTGCTGCTGTTCGGACATACCCATGTGCCGCTGGTGGACAACGACGGCTCACTGCTGACGCTGAACCCCGGCGCGGCAGGGGATCCACTGCATCCTACCTGCGGCGTGCTGACCATCGAAAACGGCAGGGCTGATGTGTCCACCCTGCGGCTGTGAAGGGAGTGAAGGCCATGTTCTATATCGGGTGTCATCTGTCCGCCTCAGACGGCTTTTTGGCCATGGGCAGGACGGCCCTGTCCATCGGGGCAAACACCTTTCAATTTTTCACCCGCAATCCCCGGGGCAGCAAGGCCAAGGCCATCGACCCGGCGGATGTGGCGGCGTTTCTGGCGCTGGCGGCGGAAAACGGCTTCGGTACGCTGGTGGCCCACGCGCCGTATACCATCAATCCCTGCTCCAAGGACGAGCACACCCGGGAGTTTGCCCGCATGACGCTTGCGGACGACCTGAAGCGGATGGAGCACCTCCCCGGCAACGTGTACAACTTCCATCCCGGCAGCCACACCGGGCAGGGTATCGAGACGGGCATTGCCCAGATCGCGGAGACGCTGAACGCCATCCTTACGCCGGATATCCGCACCACGGTGCTGCTGGAGACCATGTCCGGCAAGGGCAGCGAGGTGGGAAGCCGGTTCGAGGAGCTGCGGGAGATCATCGACCGGGTGGCACTGTCGGATAAGCTGGGGGTGTGTCTGGACACCTGCCATGTGTCCGACGCGGGGTACGACATCGCGGACGACTTGGACGGGGTGCTGACGGAGTTCGACCGGGTCATCGGCCTTGACCGGCTGAGAGCCGTCCACGTCAACGACAGTCTGAACCCACGGGGCGCCCACAAGGATCGCCATGCCCGCATCGGCGAGGGCTGCCTGGGTGCGGAGGCGCTGGGGCGGGTGGTGCGGCATCCCGCATTGCAGGGGCTGCCCTTTGTGCTGGAGACGCCCAATGAGCTGCCGGGCTACGCACGGGAGATCGCACTGCTGAAGGCGCTGCGGGAGGGATGACTGTGCTGCGGCTGTCGGCGCTGGTGATCGTGCTGGTCACCGCCATCGGACTGTACAAAAAGGCGTGGCTGCCGGAGAAGCACTGTATCCGCGCCGGTTTTTTCGTGTACTACACACACCTGAGCAATCTGCTGATACTGCTCTATGAGCTGGCGCTGGGCGCCAGCGGGCATGACCCCCACTGCGGCGCGTTCCGGTGGCTCAGTTCCCCGGGCGTGGCGCTGAGTATGACGCTGTGCATCTATGTGACGCACCTGATCTACGCCTTTGTGCTGCTGCCGACCGCCCACCGGCGGGACGATGAGAGCTGGCTGAAGGGGCGCTTTTCCTTCGGGAATGTCTGCGTACACTTTATTACGCCGGGGCTGACGGTGCTGCAATGGCTGCTGTGGCAGGATAAGGCAGGGCTGACGGTGGGGCACGCCGTCTGGTGGCTGGTGCTGCCGCTGGCGTATTTTGCCTTTGCCATGCTGCGGGCCGGGACCGGCAAGCCTATCGGACGCACCGGCCAACTGTACCCCTATCCGTTTTTGGACTATCCCAGGCTGGGGGCGGGGCGGTTCTGGCTGTACGCCACAGCCATCCTGACGTTTTTCTTTGGACTGGGGTGTCTGTTTGTGGGGATCGGGCATTTACTGGCATAGAGCGTCATGTATGAGCAACGGACCGCTTTTATTCTCTGTGCGCTGCACAGCAAAAAAGACCGCCGGAGGGCGGTCTTTTTTCATGCAAACAAATTCCAGGGCCAGGCATCCGGCGGGGGACAGGAAACGTCGATGGGCTTGCCGGTGACGGGGTGTGTCAGCGCCAGCCGCGTGGACCACAGGGCGGGGGAGCAGTCGGCCTTGCTGCCGTAGCGGATATCCCCCAGCAGGGGGAGGCCGCGGGAGGAGAACTGCACCCGGATCTGGTGGGTGCGGCCGGTGTGCAGCTGCACGCGCACCAGCGTCAGGCCGTCCGCTTCGCCCTGGACGGTGTAGCTGAGGGACGCCTGGCGGACGCCCTTCCGCATACGTTTGACCACGTAGCTTTTGTTGTGGGCGGCGTCGCGGAACAGCAGGTCGGTGAGGGTGGCTTCGTCCTGTGCCGGCGTGCCCCGGAGAACGGCCAGGTATTCCTTGGTGACGCGGTGCTCTGCCACGGCGGCGGTGAGCTTTCCGGTGACGTCCCGGCGGCGGGAGAACAGCATAACGCCGCCCACCAGCCGGTCCAGCCGGTGGACGGTGGCGATATAGTCGTTCTGCCCCAGGGCGCGGTAGTGCTCGCGCAGCAGGCCGGGCATACAGGCACCGGAGGGGCTGTCCTCCGACAGGACGCCCACGGGCTTGACGCAGAGGACCAGATACGGGTCCTCGTAGAGTATACGGATAGGCGCCATATCAGTGACGGCGGCCGCGGTAGGAGTGGTGGCGGTACTGCTTGCTGCCGGGCTTGCCGTAGCGGCGGTTGCGGCCGTAGAACCGGAACCACAGAACCAGGGCGGCGACCAGCACCACCAGCGCCAGAACGGCGATGCGGGCGGAGCGCTGGGAGAAGAATTCGCCGATGGCGTGGCGCAGGGACAGGAAGCGGCTGGCGGACACGTCGGCCACGGCCAGCAGGGGTACGGTGACGTAGGTCGTGTCGCCGTAGCTGACGGTGATCTCGCCCAGGCGGTCGCCGGCGGCGATGGGGGCCAGCGCCGTCTCGTTATCCAGCGTGACGGTGCGGGTCAGGGCACTGACATCCAGATCCTTGGGCAGCATGGCGTCGGCGCTCTCCGCCGGGTGGACGGCCACGGTGGAGACCTGCTTGCTCAGGGCCACGGGGACCTCCTGGATCAGCTCATTCTCGTCCAGCACCTGCTGGGGGGCAAAGTTGTCAAAGCCCCAGTCGAACAGACGGGCCGTCTCGGTAAAGCTCTCTACGATGTAGCCGGAGCCGTTCTCCTTTTCGACCTTCTCCGCGCCCAGCACCACGCTGATGAGCGTGCGGCTGCCGCGGACGGCGGAGGAGACAAGGCACTGGCCGGCGGCATCGGTGCTGCCGGTCTTAATGCCCTGGGCGCCGGAGTACAGATAGCCCGCCAGACGCCAGTTGGAGATCAGGGCGTTGGTGCTGTGGAGCACGCGCTCCTCCTCGGTCTTGTTGGTGGGAGGTATCTCATAGGACTTGGTGTTCACCATGGTCATGAAGTCCTCGTGCTTCATGGCCTCGCGGGTGATGAGATACAGATCGTAGGCGGAGGAATAGTGGCCGGACTGGGTCAGGCCGGTGGTATTGGCAAAGTGGGTGTTTTTGCACCCCAGCTCCTGGGCGCGCTGGTTCATGCGCGCCACAAAGGCATCTACGCTGCCGCACAGCGTTTCGCCCAGGATGTTGCACGTCTCGTTGGCGGAGATGACCAGCATACAGTACAGCAGCTGCTCCACCGTCAGCGTTTCGCCTTCCACGATGTCGGCGGTGCTGCCGTCCTCCGGCAGGCCGCGCAGGGCGGTGGCGGTGGCGGTGACCTGCTGGTCCAGCCGCAGCTCACCCCGGTCGATGGCCTCGAAGACCAGCAGGGCGGACATGATCTTGGTGGTGCTGGCAATGGACAGCTCATCGTGGATATTTTTGTCATAGAGTATCGTGCCGGTCTCGGCCTCCACCAGCAGCGCGGCCTTGGCACGGATGGCCGGATCCTCCAGCGCGGCGGCGGGAACGGTCAGAACTCCGCATAAAATCAGGGCGGATAAAAAAACAGCAATAAAACGACGGATTTTCATGTGACTTTTTCTCCATGTATGCTATAATATAGGGGGACGGCCCCGTCCGGAGCATGGGGCCGGTATGTCCATGACCTATTATAAGCAAAAGAGGCGGGGTAGTCAACTGTGGGAAAGCGGATAAAATTGACAAAGACGGACGTGTTCCTGCTGGGACTGACGGTGCTGTTCGTCCTGGCGATGGCACTGACGTGGCTGCTGACGCCGCGGCAGGTGCGGGGCGGCTATGACATCAGCGCCGTGCCGCCGGAGGAGGCTGCGCCCGCACTGCTGAAGGTGAACATCAACACCGCCGGCGCGGAGGAGCTGGACGGCCTGCCGGGGATCGGCCCGGTGCTGGCCCAGCGGATCGTGGACGAACGGGAGGCCAACGGACCCTATACCGGCGCGGAGGACCTGACGCGGGTGGAGGGAATCGGACAGGCCATCGTGGAGAGCATACAAGATCACATCATAACGGAGGATACGCAGGAATGAAGATATTGGTGGTAGACGACGAGAAGCTGCTGGTGAAGGGCATGAAGTTCAATCTGGAGAACGAGGGGTATGAGGTGATGACCGCCTATGACGGCGCGGCCGCCGTGGAGCTGGAGAAGAAGGAGAACTTCGACCTGATCGTCATGGACGTGATGATGCCCGGCCTGTCCGGCAGCGACGCCTGCATGAAGATACGGGAGTTTTCCGATGTGCCCGTCATCATGCTGACCGCCCGCAGCGAGGACAGCGACAAGCTGATGGGCTTTGCCTGCGGCGCGGACGACTATGTGACGAAGCCCTTTAACATTCTGGAGCTGAAGGCACGCATCCGGGCACTGCTGCGGCGGTCCATGAACGGGAACCAGGCGGCCCAGAGCCGCCAGCGTACGCCGCTGCTGACCGTGGGCGACCTGAGCCTGGATACGGAGCAGCGGGTGGCCCTGCGGGACGGAAAGACCATCGACCTGACCGCAAAGGAGTATGACCTGATCGAGCTGCTGATGAAAAACCCCCGGCGGGTTTACAGCCGGGAGAGCCTGATGGACCTGGTGTGGGGGTATTCCTACGCCGGAGATTATCGGACGGTGGACGTGCACATCCGACGGCTGCGGGAAAAGCTGGAGCCGGACCCCGCCAACCCGGTATACATTATGACGAAGTGGGGAGTTGGTTACTATTTTAAGGGAGAAGAACAGCCCACCGTGTGACACGGCGGCAGCAAATACGGACCAGACCCCGCAGGCGCAGACTATGCGGCAGCGCCTGGGCCTTGGTATACGCAAGCTGCGGGGCAAGGCGACCTTGCAGCTGAAGTTCAGCCTGAGCTATATCCTGGTCATCGCGGCGGTGCTGATCCTGCTGAACTCCTATCCGCTGCTGGTGAGCCAGAACATGATGGTGGCCTCCAATCAGAACAACCTGAAGAGCACCGCGAAGGTCATCGAGTCGGCGATGATAGGCTTGGAGAAGCTGACGGTGGAGAACGTGCAGGCGGCGCTGGAGGGCCTGGACGAGTCCGGCGCGGCCCGTATCATGGTGACCAACAGCGCGGGACTGGTGCTGTACGACACCCGGCAGGGCAGCAACGCCGTGGGCGAATACGCGCTGTACTCCGTGGTGGCGGTGGCCCTGCGGGGACAAGACGCCAGCTATTGCAGCTACGACGGCACGGCGTTTTTGAGCCGCGTGGCCACGCCTGTGGTGTATCACAACCAGATCGTGGGCGCGGTGTACGCCTATGACTACGACACGGAGCAGTCGGAGCTGCTGGAGGCGTTCCGGCACAACCTGCTCATTATCTCGCTGCTGATCGCCCTGCTGGTGGCGGGGCTGAGCATCGTGCTCAGCCAGATGCTGACCCGGCAGATCAGCGGGCTTTTGCAGGCCATCCGCAAGGTGCGTGAGGGCGCGTACAGCCACCGGGCTGACGCCAGCGGCACCGACGAGATCGCCCAGATCGCGGCGGAATTCAACAGCCTGACCGACCGATTGCAGACCACGGAGAACGCCCGGCGGCGGTTCGTCTCCGACGCCAGCCACGAGCTGAAAACGCCGTTGGCGGGCATACGGCTGCTGACGGACTCCATCTTGCAGACGGATCACATGGACGAGGAGACCACAAAGGAGTTCGTCACCGACATCGGGCGGGAGGCGGAACGGCTGAGCCGCATTACCGAGAACCTGCTGCGGCTGACGCGGCTGGACAGCGGCGTGGTGCAGCAGCCCTATCCCGTGGCGGTGGGGCCGGTGCTGGAGCGCGTGGAGCGTATGCTGACCATGGTGGCCCAGGAGAAGGGCGTGACCGTATCCGGCGCGGCGGACGAGGATGCCGTGGCGCTGGCCACCGACGACGATGTACATCAGATCCTGTACAACCTGATGGAGAACGCCATCAAGTACTCCGCCGCCGAGGACGGATTCGTCCGGGCGGAGGCCCATGTGGATGGGGACAGGGTGGTGCTGACGGTCAGCGACAACGGCATCGGTATACCGAACGAGGACCTGCCGCATATTTTCGACCGGTTCTACCGGGTGGACAAGATGCGCTCGCGGGAGGTGGGCGGCACGGGACTGGGGCTGTCCATCGTGAAGGACACCATCGAGAACCGGGGCGGTACCATCTCCGCCGGCCACGGCGCAAACGGCGTGGGCACGGTGTTCACCGTGTACCTGCCGCTGGCGGAAAGGGGGGAGGAGGCATGAAAAAGCGTATCATTTCCCTGCTGTTGGCGGCGGCGCTGGCGGCGAGCCTGTGCGCCTGCGGCGAGCAGCAGACGGCGGACGGCGGGAGCCTGCGGCTGTACTGCCCGGCGGACCTGAGCGAGCAGAACAAATCCGCCGGCGGCGGCGACGCCGTGCAGGGCATCGCCATCCCCTGGGCGGACATCACCGCCGGGGACCGGGGACGCCAGCAGCAGGCGCAGTACATCATGGAGCTGCTGCTGGGCGGCTGCACGGCGGAGGGATTCATCGCGCCCATACCCGTGGGGACGCAGCTGCTGAGCTGTACCGTCACCGGCGGAACGGTGTCGGTGGACATGAGCAGCGAATACGACCAGCTGATCGGCATTGACCGGACCATCGCGGACTACTGCATCACGCTGTCGCTGATGCAGCTGGACGGCATTTACGCCGTGCGGCTGACGGTGGCGGGCGAGCTGCCTGCGGACCGGACCAGCGAGGTGTACACCTCAGAGGAGGTGCTGCTGACCAGCCCGGACGACGTGGTGCGGACGGTGAAGGTGCAGCTGTACTTCCCGGACGGCGGCGGTACGCTGGTGGGCGAGGAGCGCCGGCTGACGGTGTACGAGGGGGAGACGGTGGCCCAGGCGGTGGTGAAGGCACTGACGGAACGGCCGCTGGACAGCTACGCGGACCTGTACCCGCTGCTGCCGGAGGGCTTTACGGCCCTGAACGCCAGCACGGAGGAGGGGATATGCTACCTGAACCTGCCGGGGAGCGTGGCGGCGCTGCTGCCGGAGGACGCGGAGGCGCAGAACCGCATGATACAGGGGCTGGTGGACTCGCTGTGCTCACTGGAGGATGTGACGCAGGTGCAGCTGATGCTGGACGGTGAGTACCAGCTGATGCTGGGGAGCGTTCCCATCAGCCGGCCCATACTGCCCACGGGCGGCGTACAGCCCATGGCGGAATAACCGAAAACAGCCGGACTTTTGCACAAAAAGTCCGGCTGTTTTTGCATTTAATGCCGAAAAATATGCCGTTCCCTCCCTGCATATTGTTTCAAAGACGGCAAAGTGGTATAAAGAAGGAGTAATTATGTGCCGCCAAGGGAGTATACTCCCTTTCAACGTTTCAGCGGGCTGAAACGAACTCTCTTGGCGGGAAAGGAGAGAGGAATATGAAAAAAGCAGTCAGCCTCCTGCTGGCGCTGGTGATGGCGGTGGGGCTGTGTGTGAATGTGTGGGCAGAGGGGGGACCTCCTGCGCCCACCGGAAATACCGGAACAAGTACAAATTATTCAGATGTTGGGAATGATGCTGCAAATAACTTTATCAAGACTTACATTGTATTTGACCAGGTAAATGGCGGTATGTTCCCGTCTATTAAAGGAACAACTTTCGGGCAGAATGGAGGTTTCACAGCGGAGTCTATTTCTGTTGCGGAGACCGCGCTACAAGCGTATACTGCTCTTACGGAGGAGGCCAAAACCGCACTTGATGTACTGAAAATTTCGGATGGTATGCATTTGCTGTATTTCAGCGAGATGATGCGATCCTACGAGGAGCGAATTAAAAATGGCCCGGACACGCCGAGTGGTGGACAGGTGGATATTGACAAGGCGTTGAAGGACGCAGGTTATACGGCGCCTGTGCTGCGAAGCGAGGGGAATGCAGGGGACTTTTATATTACGTTCCCAAAGGACCTTGAAAGGGGAAAGGACTACGAATATACGTATGCAGATGGTGTGCTGACGGTCACGGTGCTGAAGGGCTCCGAGGAGCACTGGCTGGCGGCGGCGAAGGACGCGAAGAACGGAAACGTGGGGTATACGCTTCATTTTGTGAAGCCCGAAAATGCAGCGCGTATTGCAAAATTTAACGGGAATAACGATCAAACGGCATATCAATTCATAAACGGTAATATGAAATTTAATGGGGCAAGTAACGAACAGGCCTTTGGCGGTGTGATGGCAGCCGTAAACCAGTCGGGCGATGTATTGAGTGTTACAGCGACACCTAATTTCAACGGTATGCGGTCTTTCGTGGTATGGGCTGCGGGCGCTGAAAGTGAAGAAGCGGGTCAAAATACGCCAATTAAAAAGCTGGCTATACGCGCCGAGATCGTCATAGAGAAGGAAAACTATTTCCACTATGAGACGATCAGCCAGCCTATCAATGATGTGGAAGTTTCGCGGCTGATAAGCGGAGCAAAGCTTGATACACAGTATGAGAATTCTTGGGAATGTATCGCGCTGGAGTCGGGAGTGCTGATCGTAAGACCGATTGACGATAAGACCGTGAAGGAGAGTTTGAACGCCAGTCAGAATGTTCATCTGGGCAAGGTCACCATAACGGCACCGTCGGGTTATACTCTGGTACTTGACGAGTGTAAGGTCTTGAATGGTAACAGGGACGCCATTTCCGAGAACAAAAATACAAATGGCGATAGCAAGTGCGTGGTCTCTTTGATCGCATTGGACGGCCATGTGAGCCGGGCGCAGTATGAGCTGGTGTGGAAGGATGTGGCCGGAAACATCAAGCGGGAGAGGTTTTCTGTGAGCGTGGAGGATGGTGCAAAGCTGTCCGGCCTTGGTACGGGAAATAAGCCAATTTCCGTTCCGGTGCAGAGTGACATGGACACGCCGACCGGCGGTGTGAATGTAACATACGATGGGGGACACTTCTACACCTCATTTGACAGCAATAGCGCACAGTTACCCAACTATCAGGAATTGGAAAAGGGTATTACCTTAAAGCCAGACGCAAGTTTACAGGGTGTAACGCATTACCGTGTCATGTCGGTGACTGGCAACTCTTCTGCACTTGAAGGCGAGATACTGAGCAGTTTTAATATCCTGTTCCGTACGATTGACTCGAACACGGTGAGGGAATATAATCCCCAAAAAGGTGAACGAGATCTGCAAATGCGTTATGTGGAAGTAGCCTATCAGGATATCGGCGGCGTTACGGTGGGCTATACGTCCATGCTGGGATACCGCCACATGGCGGCAGAATGGCTGAAGAAAAATGATGACGGCACGTATGAGGTGCTGGGCTATACCTATGTCTGTGGGCGGAACGATTCCTTTGTGCAGACTACCATAACGGATGCGGAGAGAAGTGAAAAAAATGCTGAGAAGCCCTATATCATCGGAAAAGACGGCGAGAAGTTCAAGTGCGACCGCTACCCCCAGCGGGGAGAGGGCAAGGACAAGCAGTACTTCCAATTTACGCTTATTGGTGGACAGGGGCGCGAGAACGGAAAATATGTCGTCTATGTTCCCTACGCCTATTTCGGTATGACGACTGCTGACGGTGCGGCGCGAAAGGCCCGTGGTGAGTATCCGACGATCAAGCACTACTACAACAACAACCACGAACTCCGCGAGGAATTCAAGGGTGAATACACCGAGTACGGCATCAAATTTGAAGTGAGCGACTTCTCGCCGTTTGTGATCAGCACGGCGGCGCAGAGCAGCTCCGGCGGCGGGTACTACTACTACGGCGGCGCGTCCACGCCCGGAATTTCTGCGGTGAAGACGGCTGATGCCGCCAAGAGCGCCACGGATTACACCTCCGGCATCTACGGGCTGACGTTCCGCAGCACGGCGGCGTTCAGCGGCTTTAAGGGCGTGCAGGTGGACGGCAGGACCATCGCTTCGGCCAACTACGTCGCCGAGGACAACGGCGGCATCGAGGCCTATCTGAAGGCGGTGTATCTGCGGACGCTGAAGGACGGCAGGCACACGGTGACCATTCTGTCCGACGCGGGCAACGTGACGATGAACTTCACCATCGGCGGGGTGGACAGCCCCACCACGTTCGACGCGGGCATCGGGGCCTACATGGGCATGGCGCTGGCGTCCGTGGGCGGCATGGCCTGGATACGGAGAAGGAAGCGCTGACCGGCCTATACGGCGGCGCACAGCCAGTACCCCGGCTTCGCCGGACCGAGCGTGCAGCATACGACAAGTACCCCCGGCGAAGCCGGGGGTACTTTTTTGAAATCAGCTATTGCAAAAACGCGAAAATGTGGTATCATACGTGCGAGCGCCGCACTCTGCTGGACGGAGGCGGCAGCAGGAGGTAACAATATGAATAACGAAACGAAGCGCGGGAAATACACCGTGCATGACCTGGTGCGCATTTCCGTACTGGTGGCCATTATGCTGCTGCTGGAGGTCACGGGTCTGGGCATGATCAAGATGCCGGGACTGGAGATCACGCTGCTGATGGTGCCGGTGATCGTGGGCGCCATCGTCATGGGGCCGGCCAGCGGCGCCATTCTGGGCGGCGTGTTCGGCTGCATCAGCTTCTGGGAATGCTTCGGCAGGAGCCAGTTCGGCGCGGTGCTGCTGGGCATCAACCCCATCTACACGTTCCTGGTGTGCGTGCCCACCCGTATTCTGGCGGGCTGGCTGTGCGGCGTGGCCTTCAAGGGCCTGAATAAGCTGGACAAGACGAACCTGTGGTCCTTCGGCGCGGCGGGCCTGATCGGCGCGCTGTGCAACACGGTGCTGTTTATGACCACGCTGTGCCTGTGCTTCTATCACACGGAGTACATTCAGGGCTTTGTGGCCGCCCTCGGCAGCGCCAACGCATTCCTGTTCGTCATCGCTTTTGTGGGCGTGAACGGCCTCGTGGAGGGCGTGGTGTGTCTGATCACCGGCGCGGCTATTGCCAAGGCCGTTATGTACAGCCGGGGCAAGCTGGCTGCCCGCAAGACCAACGCATAAGACGGGAGGCGCGCGTATGCTGCTGGCTTTGGACGTGGGAAATACCCATGTGGTCGTGGGACTGATGGAGGGGCGCGAGGTGCGCCGCAGCTTCCGCATCGCCACACGGCGGGACAACGCCGTGGGCGATTACGCCGTGGCACTGAGCCAGCTGTTGGAGCTGGCGGAGGTGAACAGGCGGGAGGTGGAACAGGTCATCATCTCCTCGGTGGTGCCGCCGGTGACCCGGGCCCTGCAGGGCGCGGCACGGCTGCTGACCGGAAAAGAGCCGTTGGTGGTGGGCGGGAATGTCCGCTGCCGCGTACCGGTGCGTATCAAGCGGCCGGAGACGCTGGGCGCGGACCTGCTGACCGCCGCCGTGGGCGCGCTGGATCTGTATCAGCCGCCGCTGCTGCTGGTCGACATGGGCACCGCCACCACGGTGACGGTGCTGGATGAGCAGGGAGCGTTCCGGGGCGGGGCCATCCTGCCGGGGGCAAACCTGGCGCTGTCGTCCCTGGCGGGCGGCACGGCGCTGCTGCCGGACATCCCGCTGGCGGTGCCGGATAGAGCCATCGGCGACGACACGCTGACGTGTATGCAGAGCGGCTGCGTGCTGGGCTCGGCGCTGCTGCTGGACGGACTGATCGACCGTATGGAGGCCGAGCTTGGCCGGAAGGCCACAGTGGTGGCCACCGGCGGCATCGCGCCGGTGATCGCGCCGGCCTGCCGGCATGAGATGCACATGGCCGCAGACCTCATTCTGCGGGGTCTGGCCGTGCTGTATGAGCAGAATAAGTGAAGGAAAGACCGCCTCCGGCAGTGCCGGAGGCGGTCTTGTCATATTTCAGCGGTCACTTCAGCAGGTTGAAGGTCATGATGGCGGCGCCGAGGATCACCAGCACCACGCCGGTGGCGCGGTTCAGCGTTTTAGGTTCAGCCTTGTTGGCAAATACTGCGGCGATGCGGGCCCAGATCAGGGTGAACACCACGCACAGCGCCAGCACCGTCCAGTCCGGCGCGCCGCCGATAGTGAAGTGGGAAATGGCGCCGGTCAGCGCCGTAAAGGTCATGATGAACACGCTGGTACCCACGGCGGTTTTCAACTCATAGCCCAGCACCGTGGTCAAAATCAGCAGCATCATCATGCCGCCGCCCGCGCCCACGAAGCCACAGATGAAGCCAATGACGATGCCGCAGACCACGGACTGGACGGCACGCTTTTTGGCGGAGACACCCAGCATGGCCTCCTTGGTGGTCATAACGGGACGGACGATGAACTTGACGCCCAGCAGGAACGTCATGATCACGGAGAAGCTTCCCATGGTGCGGGAGGGCACCAGGCTGGCGATGTAGCTGCCTGCCACCGTGAACAGAAGCACGGTGACCATCATAATGATGCCGTTCCGGATATCCAGGTTCTTGTTTTTGCGGTAGGTGTAGGCGGAGACGGCGCTGGCCAGCACGTCGGAGGCCAGAGCGATGCCTACCGCCATGTAGGGGTCCATGCCCAGAAATGTGATGAGCATGGGACTGATGACCGCCGCGGCGCTCATGCCCGCAAAGCCGGTGCCCAGTCCTGCGCCCATACCGGCGAAGAAGGTGACGGCCAGTGTCGTGATGAACTTCATGCGGTATTCCTCCGATGGACGCCCCCGGCGACGCCGGGGGCGTTTCGCTTATTTTTTGTTCAGGATCTCCATGAACTCCTCGCCGGTGATGGTCTCCTTCTCGTACAGGAAGGCGGCCAGCTCGTCCAGCTTGGCGCGGTTGTCGGTGAGGAGCTTCAGCGCCTTCTCGTGCTGCTGCTTCACCAGTGCCACCACCTGTTGGTCGATCTTCGCCTGGGTCTCGGCGGAGCAGGCCAGAGACGTGTCGCCGCCCAGATATTGGTTCTGCACCGTCTCCATGGCCACCATGTCGAAGTCCCTGCTCATGCCGTAGCGGGTGATCATGGCGCGGGCCAGCTTGGTGGCCTGCTCGATGTCGTTGCTGGCACCGGTGGTGATGGTGCCGAACACCGTCTCCTCAGCGGCGCGGCCGCCGGTGAGGGTGGCGATCTTGTTCTCCATTTCCTCCTGAGACATCAGGTAGTGGTTGCCCTCCTCCACCTGCATGGTATAGCCCAGAGCACCGGAGGTGCGGGGCACGATGGTGATCTTCTGCACCGGGGCGGAATTGGTCTGCTTGGCCGCCACCAGCGCGTGGCCGATCTCGTGGTAGGCCACGATATGCTTCTCGTGATCGGTCATAATGGCGTTCTTCTTCTGGTAGCCGGCAATGACTATCTCGATGCTCTCCTCCAGGTCGGCCTGGGTGGCAAAACGGCGTCCGTCACGGACGGCGCGGAGGGCGGCCTCGTTGACGATGTTGGCCAGCTCGGCGCCGGAGGCACCGGAGGCCATACGGGCGATCTTGTTGAAGTCCACGTCCTCGGCGATCTTGATCTTTTTGGCGTGTACCTTCAGAATGGCCTCGCGCCCCAGCAGGTCGGGCAGCTCCACGGGTACACGGCGGTCGAAACGACCGGGTCGGGTCAGGGCCGGATCAAGGGATTCGGGACGGTTGGTGGCGGCCAGAATGATGACGCCGGTGTTGCCCTCGAAGCCGTCCATCTCGGTGAGCAGTTGGTTCAGCGTCTGCTCCCGCTCATCGTTGCCGCCGTACTGGCCGCCGCTGCGCTTTTGGCCGATGGCGTCGATCTCATCGACGAACACGATGCAGGGGGCTTTCTCCTTGGCCTGCTTGAACAGGTCGCGGACCTTGCTGGCACCCATACCTACGAACATCTCTACGAATTCGGAGCCGGACATGGAGAAGAAGGGCACGTTGGCCTCGCCGGCCACAGCCTTGGCCAGCATGGTTTTGCCGGTGCCCGGAGGGCCGACCAGCAGCACGCCCTTGGGCATGGACGCGCCGATCTCCTGATATTTGCTGGGGTCGTGTAGGTAATTGACGATCTCCGTCAGGTTCTCCTTGGCCTCGTCCTCGCCGGCCACATCGGCAAACTTGATGCCCTCGGCGGACTTGACGTAGATCTTGGCGTCGGACTTGCCCATATTGAACATCAGGGAGTCGCTGCCGCCCATTTTCTTCATCAGGCTGCGGGAGATGATCTGACCGATGGCGATAAAGATCACCAGCGGCAGCACCCAGCCCAGGATATCCGTCAGCAGGGAAGTCTGCTCGATCTCCTCGCCGGTGGTGGAGATTCCGGCGTCCAGGAGCCGCTGCACCAGGCCGTCGTCAGGCACGATGGCGGTCTTGTAGATGGTTTTGCCGTCGGTGGAGGTAAAGAGGATGCGGTTGCTCTGCTGCTGGATCTCCACCTGGCCGATCTCATTCTTCTCGGTCATGGAGACGAAGGTGTTGTAGTCCACCTCCTTGATCTGGTGCTCCGCCAGCCAAGGCATGGCCAGCAGGTTGAACAGCAGCACCAGCAGTACCACGATCATGTAGTAGTAGATCAGAGGTTTCTTGGGGGATTTGACCTCGTTCATGGTAAGGCCTCCTTGTTCTGCATAGCTTTTTTTCTTTGATGAATTACCCTACCACATTTTGCCCGAAGTGTCTATAAGCAAATCCACAAAAACTGCGGGAAAACCCCGTTCCGGAGGCCGGAACGGGGCAGAATTTACGTTTCTGACACAATTACAGGGCGGCGAACAGGCGGCTGCCGGTGCGGTGGAGCCAGCGCAGCAGCACCAGCGTCAGCACGACGGTCAGCACTGTCCAGGCCAGCAGATACCACGCTGCACCCATGTCGATACCGAACGGGTAGTACAGCACGCCGACAAGGGCGGCGTACACCCAGCCGCCCAGCATGGCAAGCAGCACCGTCAGACGCTGCTTGATGACGGTGATCTCATTGGTCCAGACCAGGTTGGGGCGCTTCAGGTCCATGGTCAGGCCGAAGGCTGCCGACAGCCACACAAAGGCCTGAGGCAGCGCTATCAGCAGGAGGGCCAGCGGCAAGGCGGGGCGGACGGCCAATAGTATCAGTACAGAGGTGACTGCCATGGGGATACCCGTTATCAGCACCTGTACCAGCAGCTTTGCACGCAGTACCTGCCACGGTGTCACCGGCAGGGACTGTGCCAGCCACAGGTTCTTCCCCTCCAGGGAGATGGAGGAGGAGGCCATGTCGTTCATGGAGCCTACCAGGCACAGGGCGGCGCACAGCATCGTCGCCAGAAGACCGGAGGACTCGTCGCCGGCCATTTCGTATATAACAGGCAGCAGGTCGCTGCTCTTTACCAGCAGCAGCACGCCCAGAATGGGCAGCATGACCGTGCCCAGACCGCAGTTGAGCATATAGTTGGGACTGGCGGTGAAGCGGCCCAGCTCCTTACGCAGCAAGGCGGCGGGCACACCGGCGGCCCTGACGGTCGTCTCCTTATAAACGGCCTTGGCGCCGCCGTTGTTGGCGGTGGCAATGGACAGGAATGTGCGGCTGAGCAGCAGGTATGTGAGCGCGCACAGCGCCGCCATTACGGCCAGCACCAGCACGACAGCCAGATAGTCGCCGGCGCCCATACGGCCCATGAGATATAGGGGATAGGCGCTGCCGCGGATGGCTGCACCCACCTCATTCAGGTGCAGCATGAGCTGCTCGATCAGTTCATTTGCACGGAAGCACACCATGTAGTACAGGGCAAAGAACGCCAGCGCGATCAGGGTGGTAAGGAGGTTCTTGCGCTTGAGCTTGCTGTGGATCTTGGCTACCACCCAGCCCAGCAGACAGGAGAGCACCAGCACCAGCAGGGAGACGGCCAGAATCAGCGCGATGCCGCCAAGCACAGTGGCGGCGGTCAGCACACCGACGGCCCAGTAGACGATGACGCAGGGCAGCAGGATCACGCCGGAGAACATCAGACCCATCAGGTATACACCCAGCAGCCGGGAGGCCAGAATGGCACGCACGGGGATAGGCAGCGACAGCAGCAGGTCGTTGTCCTTGGCCTGGTACAGGCCGGAGAACGTGTTGAACACGCTGCCAAACACGCCCATCAGCACACCGACCAGGGCAAAGAGGGTGAAGTACAGCCAATCCAGACCGGCCTCGTGCAGGGGAGCGCACAGACCTATGGAGAACAGCGTGAACATACCGCCGATAACGCCCACCATCAGCAGCACATACAGCACGATCAAACTGACGGTGCTTGCCTTGGACCGGGGTTTGTTCTTTTTCGCGTCGTAGAAGTAGCTGCGGAAGATCTCGGACAGCTGTTTTTTCAGCAATAATTTGACCATCACTCCGCCTCCAGCTCCAGGAAGACCTCCTCCAGGGAGTCGTCGCCCTTGACCTCCTCCATGGTGCCGGAACGGATGAGCCGGCCGCCCTTGATGATAGCCACCTTGTCGCAGAGCTTTTCCGCTACCTCCAGCACATGGGTGGAGAAGAAGATGGCGCCGCCGTTGTCGCAGATCTCACGCATCATACCCTTGAGCAGATGGGCAGCCTTGGGGTCCAGGCCCACGAAGGGCTCGTCCATGATGATGACCTTCGGGTCGTGGAGCCACGCGGCGATGATAGCCAGCTTCTGCTTCATGCCGTGGGAATAGGCGGCAATGGGTTGGGCCAGGTCACTCGTCAGCTCAAAGGCATCCGCGTAGGTGCGGATACGAGCCTGCCGGGTCTGGGCGTCCACGCCGAATACGTCGGCGATGAAGTTCAGATATTTGATGCCGGTCATGTAGTCGTACAGATCCGGGTTATCGGGGATGTAGGCCATCTCCCGCTTGCAGCCCAGGGGATCGGCCTTGATGGACCGGCCATCGATGGTGATCTCGCCCTGGTCAAATTGCAGGATACCCACCACGGATTTCAGCGTGGTGGTCTTGCCGGCGCCGTTATGGCCGATGAAGCCGTAGATCTCGCCGGGGGCGATGTGCAGCGTCAGATCATCCACGGCCTTCTTCTCGCCGTAGGTCTTGGTCAGATGTTGAATGTCCAGCATGGGGTCAGTTCCTCCTATTTCTCTCCTAAGCTTCTATTGTGGGGCATCATCAGCCGCGGCTGCGGCTGATGATGCGGACGATGCCCATAACGGCGGCGTACAGCACGCCGGCCACAGCCCAGATGATCCAGCTGTACCGGGGTTGGCCGTTGCCGTGGGGACCGTAGGTGTACAGCAGGAACACCGCCGTGGCGGTGAGCCAGTAGATCATGGTGACGGTGCCCATCAGCTTGTGGTGCTTTTTCTGGGGACGGGTGTAGTCGCCCTCCTCCAGCAGCTGTTCCATGGCGCCCTGATACACGCCGGCGGTGACCAGCGCCAGGCAGCCGATGGCCACCAGTACCAGCAGCGCGCAGACAGCGGCGATATAGAGCAGGTCGCTGCCGTCGTTTATGCACATGGCGGCGAACAGCGGTACGGCGGCCAGCACACACAGCACCACGCCCACGGTGACGAGCCGGGTGTGGGTGTCCTTGTATTCCCGCTGCCGCTGGCGCACCATGCCGGTAACGCCGTACTCCGTTTCAAAGGGTTCTTCCTCCAGGAACCGGTACTCCTTGGCTTCTGCACCTGTCCGCAGAAAGATGCTCACAGCCAGCGCTACAAGCGCCAGCAGCACGCACAGACCGATGCCCGCGGCAGCATTTTCGGAGATGTGGAAGCGCTGCACCTCGCTCATGCCGGCCAGCAGGATCAGCGTGACCGGAGAGATAATGCACAGGGCGGTGGCTACGGCGATCTTCGGCGCGGCGGCCTTACGCAGGGCCAGATAGGCGGAGGCCTGGGTCAGGCTCACGCGGCGCAGGGGCGTGTCATCCTCCTGGGCCGCGGCGCAGGGCGCTTCCTCCTCCAGTTCGTCCTTCAGCAGGAAGTCGGTGGAGATGCCGAACAGGCGGCTCATCATCACGACCTTATCCATATCGGGCACGGACTGTGCGCCCTCCCATTTGGATACGGACTGGCGGGTGACGCCCAGCTTCTCGGCCAGGTCCTCCTGGCTCCAGCCTGCCTTTTTCCGCAGGGACACGATCTTGTCAGCTAAAATCATAGGTATGCGCTCCTTCCGTATGACGGCGGGTGCCGCCGTTTGGTTTTGATGGCGCTATCATACGGGTTTTGCCGGTTGCGGTCTATAAACCGGGGCTGGAAATGTGTCAACCGGCGGTTGCGTTTCGGATTTTTGGGCAGTTTTCCCCTTTTGCTACAGGCTTATTGTACGCGAAAACGTTTTCACTGTCAACTTACAGGACGGTAAGATTTTATTAAGATATGTGCAAAAAAAGAGCCGCCCGGAGGGCGGCCCGTCTGTATTTTGTTATTCCTCCGTGAAATGCACGTGGTTGAAGATGTGGTCCTGACAGAAGCAGTGGTACCCGACGCACTTGCTGCAGTAACGGAATTGCAGATCAGGGTAGTCGGTATCCGTGCGGCCGCAGACGGCGCACTTGTGGCGATAGCCCTGCTGCTGGGCCTGCTTGGCCTGCTGCTGTTGGGCCTGACGGAACTGGACGGTCTTGCGGGAGTTCTGGTATTTGGCGCGCTCCTTCAGGTAGTGGACCTCTGGCCAGATGAACACGGCGAAGTTCAGCAGGGCCACGATGGGCAGCACTACACCGGCCCAGTTGTGGGCGCCGATGGCCTTGATGATGTCGAAGGCGAACAGTGCGCCGTCCAGGTACGCCAGCCACTTCATCCTCACGGGGAGGATGAAGAACAGCAGTACCGTGGTGTCCGGGAACAGGAAGGCAAAGGCGAAGAACATGGACAGGTTCACATAGCCGGTGCCCGCTGCGGTCAGGTAGGGGTTGCCGGTGATGAGACTGGCCAGCACCACGCCCAGCACCGTCAGCAGCGCGCCGCTGATGTAGTACAGATTAAATTTGGCCGTGCCCCACTGTCGCTCCAGCGTGGAGCCGATCCAGTAATAGAAGTAGAGACTGATCAGCAGGGCAAAGGGACTGGAGTAGGCGGGCACGAACACAAAGGTCACCAGCCGCCACACCTCGCCATGGAGCAGAGCATTGAGATTGAAGGTCAGAAAGCTCAGGGCGTTGGCGTCGTTGGCCTGGGTCAGCAGCATGAGCACATAGACCGCCACGTTGCCGATGACGATAACGCGCATGAGGTTGGGGATGCCGAACCGGGGATGGGCGGCGCAGAAGCGCTGCACCCCGTCATAGAGTTTTTTCAAGGGGAGTGTCCTCCTGTGTACAAATTGTGTTCAGTATAACCCATAATGGCGGAAAAGTCATGTCATTTTTTTGAACAATGGCAAAGTTTCCGTACAGTTGAATTATTTGCAAAAATCATGGAAATGCTATTGACAATGCTAAAAAAACTGTTACAATATGCTGTACAAGTAAATACCTTATCAAGAGTGGCGGAGGGACCGGCCCGATGAAGCCACGGCAACCTGTTTTTTCAAGGTGCCAAATCCGGCGAACGAATCGAAAGATGAGGATGAGCAAAGAAGCACAGCGCTCTGTCGGTTCGGCAGAGCGCTTTTTTCAATGACCATCCGCGAGATGAAAGGAGAAAAAATCATGGCAAGACATCTGTTTACCTCTGAGTCCGTTACCGAAGGGCATCCCGACAAGGTATGCGACCAGATCAGCGACGCGGTGCTGGACGCGATCTTCGAGAAGGACCCCAATGGCCGCGTGGCCTGCGAGACCTGCGCCTCCACCGGCCTGATCCACATCATGGGTGAGATCACCACCAGCTGCTATGTGGATATCCCCAAGATCGCCCGCCAGGTGGTGCTGGACATCGGCTATAACTCCTCCGAGTGCGGCTTTGACGGCAACACCTGCGCCGTCATCACCAACATCGACGAGCAGTCCGGCGATATCGCTTTGGGCGTGGACAAGAGCTATGAGGCCAAGGCCTCCGGCAAGAGCGAGCTGGACAACGGCGCCGGCGATCAGGGCATGATGTTCGGCTACGCCTGCAACGAGACGCCGGAGCTGATGCCTCTGGCGATCTCCATCGCCCACAAGATGGCCAAGCGCTTGACCGACGTGCGCAAGCAGGGTCTGGTGGACTATCTGCGTCCCGATGGCAAGACCCAGATCACCGTGGAGTACGACGAGAACGGCAAGCCCGTCCGCGTGGATACCGTGGTGCTGTCCACCCAGCACAGCCCTGACGTGACGCTGGAGCAGATCCGCAAGGATATGATCGAGCTGGTCATCAAGCCCACCGTGCCCGCCGAGCTGCTGGACGGCGAGACGAAGATCTATGTGAACCCCACCGGCCGCTTCGTCAGCGGCGGCCCCGCCGCCGATACCGGCCTGACCGGCCGCAAGATCATCGTGGACACCTACGGCGGCAGCGCGCCCCACGGCGGCGGCGCTTTCTCCGGCAAGGACCCCACCAAGGTGGACCGCAGCGCGGCCTACGCCGCCCGCTGGGTGGCCAAGAATGTGGTGGCCGCCGGCCTTGCCGACAAGTGCCAGGTGCAGCTGGCCTACGCCATCGGCGTGGCGCGTCCCGTCAGCGTGCTGGTGGAGACGTTCGGCACCGGCGTGGTGGCCGACAGCGAGCTGGAGGCCGCGGTGGAGAAGGTCTTTGACCTGCGCCCCACCGCCATCATCCGCGATCTGGACCTGCGGAAGCCCATTTACCGCCAGCTGGCGGCCTATGGCCACATGGGCCGTGAGGACCTGGGTGTTTCCTGGGAAAAGACCGACCGTGTGGAGGCCCTGAAGGCCGCCCTGGGCAAGTAAGTTTTCGATAACGGGGGCGGCAAAGCCGCCCCCGTTTATCCAATAAAAAGGAGTGTATCGCTATGATGAAGAACCTCGATGTGGCCACCGTGCTGACCCTGCGGGATCAGGTGGCCTATCAGCCGGGGCAGGTGGTCAGCAAGACGCTGGCCCAGAACGACGCCGTCAGTGTGACGCTGTTTGCCTTCGACAAGGACGAGGAGATCAGCACCCACGAGTCCGGCGGCGACGCGCTGGTGACGTGCCTGGACGGCGTGGGCCGCGTGACCGTGGACGGCGTACCCCATGTGCTGCATACCGGCGAGTCCATCCTCATGCCGGCGCGGCATCCGCACGCGGTGTATGGACAGGAGCAATTCAAAATGCTGCTGGTGGTCGTATTCTGAGAACGTCAAACGTGCGTGGATCTGCTTTGGCTGGCGGTGGAAATTGTCTGTTGCAATTTCCACCGCGTTGTGGTATCATGCGAAAAAATTTCCCAACAGGAGGGATGCATATGTACACAAACCATGAGAAATATGCGCTGGTGAACGGCGTGATGCTGGACGGTACGCGGGACATGACGCCTCGGACGAGGCTGGCTGTCTGTGTGGATGGGGACCGCATTGCTGCCGTCTGCGACGCGGCCGATGTGCCGGAGGGCTATGCGCGCGTGGACCTGGGCGGCAAATACCTGCTGCCGGGGCTGATCAATCTGCATGTGCATCTGCCCGCCTCCGGCAAGCCCCGGAAAAAGCCCTCCGACCCTAAGAAGCTGGTGAAGCTCATCACCTCCAACGGCCTGATGCGCCGCATCGGCGTGAAGATGTGCGAGGGTTACGCCAGGACGGAGCTGCTGTCCGGTGTGACCACCATTCGCACCGTGGGCGGCGTGGCGGACTTCGACACGATCATTCGCGATGCGGCCAGGCGGGGCGAGATCCTGTCTCCCCGGGTGGTGGCGTCCAATATGGCGGTGTCGGTACCCGGCGGGCACATGGCCGGGTCGCTGGCCTATGAGGCCCGCACGCCGGAGGAGGCCGCGGCCTTCGTGGAGAAGATCGCGGCGGAAAAGCCTGACCTGATCAAGCTGATGATCACCGGCGGCGTTATGGACGCCGAAGTGGTGGGCGAGCCGGGCGTGCTGCGGATGCAGCCGGCACTGGTCAAGGCGGCCTGCGATAAGGCCCATGCGCTGGGAATGCAGGTGGCCGCTCATGTGGAGAGCCCGGAGGGCGTCCGGGTGGCGCTGGAAAACGGCGTGGACTCCATCGAGCACGGCGCGAAGCCGGATGAGCACATCATGCAGCTGTGTAAGGAACGCGGCGCTTTCCAGGTGTCCACCATCTCGCCTGCCGTGCCCTATGCGCTGTTCGACCGCAGTATCTCTCACGCCACCTATGAGCAGCAGGAGAACGGCAAGGTGGTGTTTGAGGGTATTATCGCCATGGCGAAGGCCTGTCTGGCGGATGGTGTCCCCGTGGGTCTGGGCACCGACACCGGCTGCCCCTATATCACCCACTACGATATGTGGCGGGAGCTATGCTACTTTGTGAAGTACTGCGGCGTGACGCCGGCGTTTGCGCTGCACAGCGCCACGCTGGGCAATGCGGCGCTGGCGGGTATTGCCGGCGAGACCGGCTCCATCCAGCCGGGCAAGTGCGCGGATATGATCGTCTGCGCGGCGGACCCGCTGGCCGATCTGACCGCCCTGCGGACGCTGGATATGGTCATTAAGTCCGGCTATCGTGTGGAACATCCCCAAGTGAAGAAAATGGACAATGTGGAACGGGAGCTGGACAAGTTCCTGTAAATACAGTGTATCCCCCCGGCGGAGCCGGGGGGATATTTATTCGCTTATTGGCATTGCAGGCCCAACTGGTAGAAGGCTACGGCAGCCGCGGCAGCTACATTCAGGCTGTCCACCCCATGGGTCATGGGGATCATCACCGTGTGGTCGCATTGGGCGATGGTGCCGTCGGCCAGCCCGTCGCCCTCGGTGCCCAGCACCACCGCCAGCCTCTCCGCTGACAACAGGCGTGGGTCATCCAGCCGCAGGGAGTCCTCCCGCAGGGCCATGGCCGCGGTGGTGAAGCCCAGATCGTGCAGTGCCGCCGTCCAGTCGCCCTCCGGCAGATAGGTCCATGGCACCAGGAATACATTACCCATGCTCACCCGGGAAGCCCGGCGGTACAGGGGGTCGCTGCCCTCTGTGGTCAGCAGGACGGCGTCCATGCCCAGGGCGGCCGCGCAGCGGAAAATGGCACCCACGTTGGTGGGGTTCATCACGTTTTCCAGCACGGCGATGCGCCGCGCCCTGGCGCAGACCTCCGCCACAGAGGGCAGGGGCGGACGACGCATGGCGCACAGCATCCCGCGGGTCAGGTGGAAGCCGGTGAGCTGCGTCAGCACCTCCAGGGAGGCGGTATAGACGGGGAGGTCCGGGTCACAGCGACCCAGTATCTCGGCGCCCTTGCCGGTGATGTGCTGCGGCTCCATCAGGAACGACACCGGTACGCACCCGGCGTCCAGCGCACGGCCGATGACCAGCGGGCTCTCGGCGATGAACAGGGCGTTGGCCGGGTCGGCCCGGTTGACCAGCTGGTTTTCCGTGGCCCGGGCGTAGACGTCCAGCGCCGGGTCGGAAAAGTCGTGTATCTCAATGACCTGTGCCATATCACTTCCACTCCTTCAGCAGCATTTCCAGTGCCGTCCGGTAATAGGCGGCGGCGTTGGCTCGGGCGTCCTCAAGGGTCGCCCCGGTAGGGTTGATACTGCGGACGGCCCGCAGATCCAGCGGTGCCCATTGCTCCGGTGTCAGTGCCACACGCCCGGCTAGCACGGCAGCGGGGACACGCAGCTTCTGACACCGGCCTGCCACGCCGCTGATGGCCTTGCCGCCCAGGCTTTGGGCATCAAAGGAACCCTCGCCGGTGACCACCAGGTCGCAGCCCACTGCGCGGCGGTCGAAGTCCACGGTGTCCAGCACCGTCGTGATACCGGAGCGCAGGGCACCGCACAACAGCGCAGCGCAGCCCGCGCCGAAGCCGCCGGCGGCACCGCCGCCGGGGAGGGTGGACACCTCCGCGTTCAGTTGTTCATGCAGCACCGCGGCGAGATGCCGAAGTCCCGCGTCCAGACGCTGCACGCAGGCATCGTTCGCCCCCTTCTGCGGAGCGAAGATGTACGCCGCGCCGGTTTCGCCGTACAGGGGGTTGTCGATGTCGCACATGACCGTCAGCACACCGGGCCGCAGGCCGGGATGCCGCCCGGACAGGTCGATAGCCTCGATGTCCGCCAGCGTGCCGCCGGTGGGCACGAAGCCGCGGCCCTGCCGGTCGTAAAACCGAACGCCAAGCGCCGCGGCCGCACCGCAGCCGCCGTCGTTGGTGCAGCTGCCGCCCAGACCCAGGATCAGGCGCTTTGCGCCGTGATCCAGCGCGTGGGCCAGAAGCTGTCCCACACCGTAGGTGGTGGCCGCCTCCGGGTCGGGACGGCCCTCGGCCTGGTGCAGACCCGCTGCTGCGGCGCACTCCACCACCGCCGTCCCGTCTGGCAGCAGGCCGTAGAAGCCATCGATAGTGCCGCCAAAGGGACCGGACACGGGAAGGGCGATACGCTGTCCGCCGCAGGCATCCAGAAAGCAGTCTGTGGTGCCCTCGCCGCCATCGGCCACCGGCAGGGCGTCGATGTGCCAGCCGGGGATATGGAGACTGCGGGCGATGCGGCAGATGTCCGGGGAGGACAGCGTGCCTTTGAATGAGTCGGAGAGGACAAGACAGCGTTTCATGGAGCGCACTCCCTTCGTTTTGATAAGGGGATTATACCAGCCGGGAGAAAAAAACACAAGGGACGGCATATGCCGTCCCTCATGTTTTGTACGTTATTTGCTATACCGATTTGAGGAGAGGAGAGAACTTACTTAGCCAGCAGTCTGGCAGCGCGCTTCTTGCCGTACACGCAGCAGCCCACCACATAGGCGATGGCGCACACCACACCGATGATGTAGGCGGGCGTCCAGGGGATATTGAAGCCGATGTGGGCGTTGGCGATGTAGGTCACGCAGATGAAGGTGTAGAAGCAGCCGGGGATCATGGGGATCCAAGCCCATTTGCCCTTGCCGTTCTCGAACATCCACGCGGTGATGCACAGGAAGGCGAACAGGGACAGGGTCTGGTTGGCCCATGCGAAGTAACGCCACAGGATGTTGAAGCCGTCGGCATTGGTCTTGGCGAACACGAGGATAGCGATGACCAGCGCGAAGATGGGCACAGCCAGCTTGATGCGCTTGCCGTTGGTAGACTGGTCGATGTGCAGCGTCTCAGACAGGCTCAGGCGCAGGGCGCGCAGTGCCGTATCACCGGAGGTGATGGGCAGCACGATGACGCCCAGCAGGGCGATGATGCCGCCCACATGACCCAGCAGGTACTTGCAGACCACGCCCACGGTGCCGGTAGCCAGCCCGGCATTGGGCTCCTGCAAAGCCAGGTTGTACACGCCCATGGCGCCGGCAGCCCAAACCATGGCGATGAAGCCTTCCAGCACCATCATGTTGTAGAAGGTGTTGCGGCCCTGACGCTCGCTCTTCATGGTACGGGAGATGATAGCGGTCTGGGTGGAGTGGAAGCCGGACAGAATACCGCAGGCCACGGTCACGAAGAAGATGGGCAGGAAGTGCTTGGTGGAGAAGTAGTCCGCGTAGGTGAACGTACCCACGGTGCCGTCAGCACCGGTGAGGCTCAGCACGGGAGCAGCCCAGCTGTCCCAGATGTTCATCAGGGGCATACCGGTGACGAAGATGCCGATGAAGATGCCGATGGCGGAGAACAGCAGGATACCGCCGAAGATGGGGTAGATCTTGCCGATGATGGCGTCGATGGGGAACACGGTGGCGATCAGATAATACAGGAAGATGACACCGTAGATGACCCACGTGGAGACGGAGGTAGCCTTGCCGTCAAAGCCAAAGAGCTGCGTGGCGGCGATGTCGCCGGGGGTGTAGATGAACACAGCGCCCACCAGCAGCAGCAGCACGCACACGAACACGTTGTAGAACTTATAGATACCCTTGGTGGAGTACCGGCGGATCATCTCAGGCATCTGGGTGCCGCCGTCGCGGAGGCAGATCATGCCGGAGAAATAGTCGTGCATGGCGCCGCCGATGATATTGCCGATGGGGATGGTCAGGAACGCGATGGGCCCAAACAGGATGCCCTGGATCGGCCCGAGGATGGGGCCGGTGCCCGCGATGTTCAGTAGGTTGATGAGGCTATTTTTCCAGCCGCGCATGGGAACGAAGTCAACGCCGTCCTCCTTGGTGTAGGCGGGCGTCTTGCGGTCGTCAGGACCAAAGACCTTTTCGCAGAAGCGGCCGTACAGTGCAGCACCGCCCAGCAAAATAACGAGGCCGATGATGAATGTCGTCACAAAAACACACTCTCCTTTGTAAAGTGGATTTTCTCTTTCCGGAACGTCCGGATCGTCCCGAAAAATCATGCTCAGATTATAACACTGAGTGAATAAATTGCACGTTAATCTTTGCGGCGTGTACATAAAAATGTCATAAATAAAAGGTCGAAGCCTGTAAAGAATTGCCGTAAAAAGAAACTTGTAAAAGTCTTTAACAATGAGGGACTTTTACAAGTTTTCCTGTCGCGAACCAAAATACAAACGGTGTTTGGCTGGCAAAATTTTTGTCTGGCGGTAACGTTGCCGGGGAAACGGCAAGATCACCTGGGCACTTGCCCGCTTTCGGCAAACGTGGTATCATAGCAATAATATGAGAAAGGGAGGATATGCCTGTGGAATACAACAAGTCCATCAACGCCATGACCCCCGGCGACGAGATCGAGGGCTACTACATACTCAAGTCCGCCAACCCCAAGGTGGCCGCCAACGGCAAGCCGTTCCTGACCGGAGCGCTCAGCGACCGTACCGGCACGATGGAGCTGAAGGTCTGGGACTATGCCGGGCCGCTGACCGCCGCCGACGAGGGCACCGTTGTCAAGGTGCGGGGTACCGTGGGTGAGTATCGGGGCACCGCGCAGTTCACCGCCGCGCGTATCCGTCAGGCGGCCCAGGAGGATCCGGTGGATGTGTCCGCCCTGGTGCCCACTGCGCCCATCGACTGCGGCGCGGCGATGGAGGATCTGCGCCGTGCGGCGGCCTCCATTACGGACCCGGACTACCGTGCCGTGGCCGAGGCCATGCTGGAGGCCCACGGGGAGACGCTCGCGTCCATCCCCGCCGCCAAGAGCGTACACCATGCCTTTCTGGGTGGCCTGCTGATGCACACCGCCAACATGGTGAAGATCGCGGACTTCCTGGCGGGAATGTACCCGGAGACGATCGACCGCAGCCTGCTGCTGACGGGGACGCTGCTCCACGATATGGCGAAGGCGCAGGAGTTCGTGTTTTCGCAGCTGGGTCTGGCCACGGATTACTCTATTAAGGGGCAGCTGCTGGGGCACCTGGTCATGGGAGCGCAGGACGCGGCGGAGACTGCCGCCCGCCTGGGCGTGCCGGAGGAGAAGTCCGTGCTGCTGCAGCACCTGATCCTCTCCCACCACGGTGAGCCGGAGTTCGGCGCGGCGGTGCGCCCTCTGTTCGCCGAGGCGGAGCTGCTGAGCCTGATCGACGCGGTGGACAGCCGTATGGAGATCTACCGCGAGACGTATGATACGATGGAGCCGGACACCTTCAGTCCGCGCATCTTTGCGTTGGAGAAAAAGGTGTTCAGGCACGCGTAGGCTCTTGACAAACGGCGGCGCGGAGAGTACCCTGTCGTCAGTGCCCGCAGGGCGCAATACACATTTTATTAAGGAGACGCGTTTGAATCTCAATACTCTGACACTGGAGCGTGTGGCCTGACCGGGAGGTCTGGCAGCCATCGATTGACAAGAGCAAACACGCCTGCCCTTGTCAATCGATGGCGATATGCACGCCATTCCTCCCGGAGCATGAAAACACATCTTCAGGAGGAAACACCATGAACCGCGAAAACAAGCGGAAGACTTTTGAAAAAGGCTACTACAAGAACCATCCCTGCAATGACACCTTCACCTGCAAGGTCTGCGGCCGACTCTGCACACCGCAGGAGGCCGGCAGCGACCACCGCAACCACTGCCCCAACTGCCTCTCCAGCCTGCACGTAGACATCGAGCCCGGCGACCGGGCTGCCGACTGCGGCGGCATCATGGAGCCGGTGGCGGTCTGGGTACGCAAGGGCGGCGAGTGGGCGATCATCCACCGCTGCAAGCGCTGCGGCGCGCTCAGCTCCAACCGTGTTGCGGCGGATGATAACCCCATGAAGCTCATGTCTATCGCCATGAGGCCTCTGTGCGAGCCGCCGTTCCCACTGGAGCGCATCGAGGAGATGACCGCCCGCATGGCCGGCGACGGCAGAATGAAGTAGCCCCAGCAAAAGCAAAACCACCCGTTAGGGTGGTTTTGTTTTTGCTGTTATCTTATCATGGCACAAATAGATTCGAACACGTCCCCATACCGCAAGGGAGGCGCTGCGTGCAGGGCGGCCTATTAAGGGAGCAGCTTCAGATCAGCGAGGGTGCATTGCTTTCAATGGCGGGTATCTGCATAAGTGGTACCTCCCGGCAAAGCCCTTGTGTATTTGCGGATCATCGAAGCGGCGTAAAGCATGACCAGCAGCTCCGTGACTGGCATCGCAAACCAGATCGCATCGGCGTTGACCAGCGCAGGAAGAACCATGATCAAAATGCCGCTGATGACAAGTCCCCGTGCCACAGAAACAACGAACGCTGCCTTCGGCTTCATGATCGCCTGGAAATAATAGGTCGAGAAGATGTTGAACGGCAGCAGCAGGAAGGATAACGCATAGGTGCGGACAATGGTAGGAGTCATCCGCTCCGAAGAAGGTCAGGATGGGACGCTCGAAGCATATGGCCCCGATCCATGCCAGAATGGATAAGATCACTGCGCCGATCACGGCCGATGTGAAATACTGGTTCTCACTCCCGTCGCATTTCTCGCTGCCGCGCTTTGTACTGAAAATCACGCTGCCGCCGATGCCCATCAAAAGGCCAAGACTGTAGATGATGTTCCAGACCGGAGCGACGACCGCCAATGCCGCCGTTCCCTGCGGCCCGTGGTACTGGCCGAATAGACCGATGTGATCATGGCGCTGCCAAACGCAGCCGACAGGTATTTAAAGTACATTGCATCACCTCCAATAATCTATTGTAAAAAACGTCGAAATGTGTTAGAACAAAATGGAAATATATTTGAAGGAGTGGTTTTATGCTAAATTATACTTTAGGAACGATAGAAGCTTCTGAAGCCTTGATCAAAGATTTATATATTGATTTAAGAGCAAAAGTTAATGCATGGTCAAAAATAACTCAACAAACGCCTCAGGCACGTATGGGATATGTTGGTCAGCATTTGGTGAGTGTCGTAACAGGATATCCTGGTGGAAAATCTGGTGCTCGTGGTTATGATTTAGTTATAGATGATGAAAGACATGGTGAAATTAAAACTTGTTATAGAGTCGATCAATTAGGGTCTTGTAATGCTTGTGGTGCAGTTGTTTCAAGTTTAGAAACGGAATGTGCTGTATGCGGCTCTACAAGCATTAATAGGAAAGATGATTCGAAGTGGTTAATAGCAATCCGAAACAATGACGAGTTTGCAAAGTTATTGGATCCTTACAGATATTACTTTGTTCTTTTTGAATTCGAATCCATATATGATAGCAACAACAACGACATTATTGCATCAATATGGGAAGTTGACCCAAAGAGTAAAGGGTTTGCGTACTGTATGATTGACTATTATCTCAATATTCGTTCACAGTCAACATCTAAAGCACCGTTTAACATGTGGCCTCATATGCTAAAATTCGCATTAACAGAACCAACTTTGATTTACAGATCAAAAATCACAAATGATGGCAATATAATCACCGATGTATTCCCATCCAAAAACAATACTTATTCAGATGTACTACTTCCTTTAAGTTCATATTCTGGATCAACTACCATAAGTGTAGCTAACATTAAAAATGTTATTAAAAAATACAGCCCATCTGCTCGTGTTAATGGATTAAATAAAGAAAAGCTATTGCAATTATTAGAAGACATAAGGAAAAATAATAATATAACCAATGCCGATCTATGCAACAAATTCGCGGATGAAATATATTTGCCTAAAATCGTTTTGAAAAAAGCAGATATACCACTATCGTTACGCTCACAGTTTATCGATTTAAGATAATTATAATAGCGTCATCTGTCTACATGCTAATCGTTCTAACGACTTTTCGTAATACTCTTGCTCTATTTCAAATCCAATATAATTACGCTTGTTATTAATACAAGCCAAGGCTGTTGAACCTCCACCCATAAATGGATCTAAAACAATATCGTCCTCATCACTGCTTGCAAGAATTAGTCTTGCAAGCAGTTTTTGTGGTTTTTGGGTAGGATGGATGCGGTCTTTTTCTTCATAAAAATTCACATCATCCCATACATCTGTTAACCCAATTTGTGCATGATATGTTTGACTAATCTTATCGTATGGAATGTTAAATTCAAGAATTGTTTGCAATTTGTCCCACAATTCTTCAGTGGGTAATTGCTCGCAAACATTTTTGCCTGTATAAATACTCCACATACCGCCACCGTTTGATTTGACACCCAACATCTCATTGATTTGTTTTGCGGAATAACCTAATTCTTTTTGCCTTTGCTTTAAAAAGGATTTTGCAAAAGGTTTGGGATCTTTACATAAAAATAAAATACTTTCGGTCACATTAGGGAACATTCGATAATTTTTAGTTGCTCGCCCAGATACAGCTTGCATGCCTTTATTTAATACTATTTGTTGTCTAAGTTCAAAACCATACTTTTCTAAAATAGGCAACAATCTACTTAACATTCTAAAATAACCAAACAAATAGAAACTACCGCCCATTCTTAAAACACGGGCAGCTTCTGCAATCCATTTTTCTGACCATTCAAGATAGTCTTCTTCTGTTCTCCAAAGATAATCCCATTTTTCGCCGATAACCTTAAAATATGGTGGATCCGCGATGATAAGGTCTATAGACGCCTCATCTATCTTTTGATTCATTCCGGCGACGCAATCTATATTATAAATAATGTTTGTATCCATTTTTTTACCTTCTCTTTATTTATCGAACCTGATCTCCATTAGCTAAAACAAAATACTGTTCATATTTCACATTGAGCACATTAGCAATTTGATTTAGCTCATCTTGTGTAACCGTATTTCTCTTAAGTTTAACACTGAAATTTTGTGGTGTTTGATTTATTCTTCTTGCCAATTCTGACAAACTTACGCCAGAACGCACACAAAGAACTCGTATCTGTTCAGAAGTAGTCATAATAAGCCTCCATACAACTATTATCACAGTTGACATTATAAATCGTTTGATTGATAATATCAACTGTTTCTTTGAGAAACGAGGGTGGCAAACTCGTTAAGTTAAGTTGATATGCAAAAACGAGGGAGACCTGAACTCAAGTCTGACAATGAAACAAAAAGAAACCTTTGAAAAAATCAAGGACTGCACAAGTGAACTGTCCTGCATCACTGAGTGTGAAGCGTTCAGTTCAGGATTTATCTTGGCCACTCGCATCATGGCGGAAGTGATGCAAGGCTTGGAGGAGGCCGAGAATATGCTACAAACCACAGTAATTTCTAAATTATAAAACAACTCATAAAAATCAAAAATCCGAACGTATCACCATTGATGATAATGTTCGGATTTTTTGACTTGTGGTGGAGCTGAGGGGAGTCGAACCCCTGTCCGAAAGCGCTTTGACAAGACTTTCTCCGGGCGCAGTCAGGTTTCAGCATTCCCTCTCCGCGCAGACACCTGACAGACTGCGCGGTTCAGTAGAGTCATAATGCATGGGCGGGGCAACTCTTACCCGCCGCACGTCCGCCGCATAAACGACGCCTTCCCCGGCCTGCGGCCTCTCCGGTTCAGACGGCTGCCTTTAGTTAGGCAGCGACAGCAATACGATTGTTGTCAGTTAATTTTTAAGTTGCCCGTTTTATGGCGGTCAGGCGCCGCCGCCCGCTTATCCAGCCTCCACACCCCCGTCGAAACCGGTGCAGCCCCATATTGGGGATTTTTTTGGGTATTGTTCCAATACCCGGGGAAAATCGGTGCAGCCCCATGAGGGGTTTTCGCGTTGTGCGACACTGGGGAACAGCGTAGTCCGCGAGGGACTTGCGCGTTGTGCGATACTGGGGAACAGCGTAGTCCGCGAGGGACTTGCGCGTTGTGCGATACTGGGGAACAGCGTAGTCCGCGAGGGACTTGCGCATTGTGCGATACTGGGAAACAGTACAGCCCATAAGGTTTTTGCGCGCTGTGCACACACGACCCATGGGAATATTTACATATGTGTGGGGGAGGGGGACCCTCCCCCGCGCAGAAAACTTATCTTCCGAAGGGATCGGCCAGCTTCTCCGGTTCCGGATACGTCACGCCCTGAGTGTCCACGGTGACCTTCGCCATGACCTGGTCCTTCTTGGGCTTGTTGGTCATCATGTTCCGGGGCTGGTTGGCGATGCGGTCCACCACGTCCATGCCGTCCATCACGCAGCCGAAGGCGGCGTACTGCCCGTCCAGATGGGGCGCGTCCTTGTGCATGATAAAGAACTGGCTGCCGGCGCTGTCCATGGGCTGCGCCCGGGCCATGCTCAGCACACCGCGGGTGTGCCGCAGATCGTTCTGCACACCGTTGGCGGCGAACTCGCCCTTGATGCAGTACCCCGGGCCGCCCATGCCGGTGCCGTCGGGGCAGCCGCCCTGGATCATAAAGCCGGGGATGACCCGGTGGAAGATCAGCCCGTCGTAGTACCCGGCGTTGGCCAGGGCGATGAAATTGTACACGCTTTGGGGCGCGATGTCGGGATACAGCTCGGCAACGATCTTGCCGCCGTCCTGCATTTCAAAAGTCACGATAGGATTTGCCATTCCGCTTCCCTCACTTTGTCATAAGAATATGCGCACTTCCCGCGCAATGTCATACCATTCAATACCCGCGGTTTTTCTCCCGCATGGCGCGGTCCATCTCCCGCTTGGCGTCCCGCTTGGCCACGGCCTCCCGCTTGTCGTAGGTCTTCTTGCCCTTGCACAGGCCCAACTCCACCTTCACCCGGGAATTCTTGAAATATACCGACAGCGGTATCAGCGCATAGCCCTCCTGCTTCTGCAGGTCGTGAAGCTTCCGTATTTCCCGCTTGTGCAGCAGCAGCCGCTTGGGCCGGTCCGGGTCGCGGTTGAAGATGTTGCCGTGGTCGTAGGGGGAGATGTGGAAGCTGTAGGCGTACACCTCGCCGTCCTTGGCCACGCAGAAGGCGTCCTTCAGGTTCAGGGTGCCGGCGCGGATGGACTTGACCTCCGTGCCGAACAGCTCGATGCCGGCCTCGTAGCGGTCCTCCACGAAGTAGTCGTGGTACGCCTTGCGGTTCTGGGCGATGGTCTTGGTGCCGGACTTGTCCATGGAGACACCTCCTTCCGGTAACGTGAACGATAGTATACCATATTTTCTCGCATCGCGCAAGGGGGATAGAGGGGTGGTAATTTTGAACTTTCTGTGCTATACTGGGGCAAAAAAACGAAGGGAGACGCTTCTATGGATATGACTGAGAAAACGCTGGAGAGCCGTGAGGTCTACCGCGGCCGCATCCTGCACGTGCGGGAGGACAGGGTACGCCTGCCCAACGGGAAGGAGGGTGTCCGCGAGGTGGTGGAGCACCCCGGCGGCGTGGGCATTCTGGCCCTGGACGGCGACGACGTGCTGCTGGTGAAGCAGTACCGCTACGCCTTTTCCCGGGTGCTGACGGAGATACCCGCCGGCAAACGGGAGCCGGGCGAGGACCCCTTCGTCACGGCCCAGCGGGAGCTGAAGGAGGAGATCGGGGCCGCGGCGGAGGCATGGACGGACCTGGGGGCGCTGATTGCTTCTCCCGGCTGCTATGGCGAGACGCTGTACCTGTTCCTGGCCTGTGAGCTGACCTTCGGCGAGACGCACCCGGACGCGGACGAGTTTTTGGAGACGGTGCGCCTGCCCTTCGACGAGGCGGTGGAGCTGTGTATGTCCGGCGAGCTGACCGATGCCAAGACCGTGGCGGCGATCCTCAAGGCGAAAGTGCTGCTGGGGCGGTAAATTGCCCTTGTATTCTGTCCGCTTTTCCGCTACAATCAAACCAGTGGGCGCGCCGCGTCCCAAGGGAGGAGAGAAACGCCAATGTCCATGAATACGAAGAAAAACATATCCATCGTGCTGCTGGTCCTGGCCCTGCTGCTGTGGCTGCTGCGGAAGATGAACGTGCTGTACATCCCCGGCCTGTCCATGGTGCTGCTGGGCTTGTCCATGATCATGGTGGGTATCATGATGTTCCAGGTGAAGCAGAAAAAGAAGCTGGGCGGCACGCTGATCCTGGCCTTCGGCCTGTTCTGCATCGTAACGGCCGTGATGGAGATCAAGGGCTATTTTGCGTGAGAGACAAAAAGAGGAGCACCCGACCGGGTGCTCCTCTTTCGCGCCGTCCCCCGTTCCGCCGCAGCATCCCCCCAATTCCCGTTTTTTGCCAAATTCTCCCGTTTTCCATTCCCGGTAACAGAAAAAATATGTAAAATTTCCATAAAAAGGCTGGACAAACGGTGAGACTGTGCTATAATCTGACTATCCGCAGAGGTACCTCTGCATTTACGTTTTAATGGTTATTAAAACGAGTGCACCTGCGGAAATCTAAAACAAACGGGGTATGAGACATGAAAAAATTGGTAGCAACCATTCTGGCGCTGGTCATGGCGCTGGGCGTCACCACCATTTCGTGGGCTAGTGAAGTCGAAAATGTGGCGCAGACCACGAAGGGCAACACGACTACACAGTATTCATCTTTGGCGGAGGCACTGAACGCGGCCAAGGATGGCGGCACGGTGGAACTGCTGAAAAATGTTACACTTACCGGAAATTGGACGACGGTAGGTACTGAGTCCGAGCCGTTTGAGGGCACCTTTGACGGTAAGGGCTATACCATCACCGGACTGAACATCCCCACCAACGACAATGAGTATGTGGGCCTTATCGGCATACTGGATGGCGGTACGGTCAAGAATGTGAAGTTTGCCAGTGTGTCCGTCACCGGCAAGAACGATGTGGGCACGGCGGTTGGCCGTATCATCAATGGCGGCACCGTATCCGGGGTGCAGGTGCTGGGCGGTACAGTCAGCGGCGCCAAGCGCGTTGGCGGTGTGGTCGGCAGCATCAAGGCCAAAGGAACGGTGAGCGATTGCACCAACGCGGCGGGTGTGACCGCAAATGACCGCAATGCCGGTGGTATTGTGGGTTCTGCTTACTACACTGAGACTGGCAAGCAGATGTACATTACCGGCTGTGTGAACAACGGGGCGGTGACGGCCTCCGGTGGTGTATGCGGTGGTATCGTCAGCCTGTCCGCTGCAAATGTCTCCGGAAATACCAACACGGCTGCGGTAAAAGGTACGGAGGTTGGCGGCATCGTGGGTGAGCAGAAGTCCTACGGCTCTGTGACCAATAACACCAACAGCGGCGCCGTTATGAATACCGGTGGGAATGCTGCCTACGGTGCCGGCGGTATCATTGGCTGGCTGCGGTATCATGGTAGAAGTGAAGCCAATGCGTATCCGGTGTCTGAGATTATCTCTGTGACCGGCAACAAGAACTCCGGCAGTGTGACCGGAGGCAACGATGCCGGTGGTATCGTGGGAACAGTGTACAATTCCGCGGTCATTATGAACAACAAGAATACGGCGACCTCCTTCTCCGCTGCTACTTTTGCGGCGGGCATCGTGGGCAACTATCAGACCGTCGAGACTCCCGCGGCAGAGGCACCTGCACAGAACAAGCTGACCTTCGGCAGCGACAACACCTCCGCGGCAACGCTGGAGCAGATCACCGCGCCGTGCAAGGCCCTGCTGATCTATACCAACGATAATCCCATCATAGAAGAGGTGGTTCCCGACCCCGCCCCCGAGCAGCCGCCCCGCTACTACTACAGCTCCACCACCACCGACACCAAGGCCGACGACACCAAGGGCAGCCCCAAGACCTTTGACGCGGGCGTGGGCATCTACGCGGTGACGGCAGTGCTGTCCGTGACCGGTATGGCGTGGACCGCTAAAAAGCGTCACTGAGAGCAAAAAAAGAAAGCCCGAAAGGGCTTTCTTTTTTGCCCCGGCCAGCGGGCAAAAAGAGAGCACCCTGCCGGGTGCTCCTTTTTTAATCAACGATATCCACAGACACCTTGGCGCCGGTGCGCTGGGCGTAGGAACGGATCACGGTGCGTATCTCCTTGGCGATACGGCCCTGACGTCCGATGACCTTGCCCATGTCCTCCGGCGCGACGCGAAGCTGAAGCGTCAGCTCGTCACCGTTTTCCACCTCGGTCACGCTGACCTGCTCCGGGTGCTCCACAAGGTTCTGCGCGATATACAGCAGCAGATCCTTCATGGCGCGCTCCCGACTTACAGTACGTCGACCTTCTTCAGCAGGGCGCGGACGGTATCGGTGGGCTGGGCACCGGTCTTGATCCACTCGCGGGCGCGGTCAGCGTCGATACTGATCTTGGCGGGGGAGACAGTGGGATCATAGGTGCCGATCTCCTCGATGAAGCGGCCGTCGCGGGGATAGCGGGAATCGGCGACGACGACGCGGTAATAGGGGGCCTTCTTAGCGCCCATTCTTCTCAGACGAATTTTAACCATTGTTGTGTTCCTCCATGTAAATTGATTGTTTTATATCTGTTAAATGCGACTGCACTTACACACTTTTTCTACTTTTTTTAACTTTATTTCAACCGTTTTTTTCGGCCAAAACCGTGCATGGCGCCTCTGGCCACCTTGCCGCCGAAGCCGCCCATCATGCCGCCCAGGCCGCGCATACCGCCGCCCTTGGTCATGGCTTTGGTCATCTGCTGCAGCATTTCAAAGGACTTCAGCAGGCGGTTGACATCCACCACCTCCAGGCCGCAGCCGGCGGCAATGCGCTTTTTGCGGCTGGCGTTGAGGATCTGCGGATTTTCGCGTTCCAGCGGGGTCATGGACTGGATGATGGCCTTGTTGTGGGCCATCTGCTTCTCGTCGATCTGGCTGGGGTCGAAGCCCTTAGCCATGCCGCCGGGGAGCATATCGGCGATCTGGCTCAGGTCACCCATGCCTTGCAGCTGCTCCATCTGGTCCAGATAGTCGGTGAGGGTCAGGCGGTTCTTGCGGAGCTTTTCCTCAAGCTTTTTCGCCTGTTTTTCGTCGTACTGCTGCTCGGCCTTCTCAATGAACGTGAGCATATCGCCCATGCCCAGTATCCGCCCGGCCATGCGGTCGGGGTGGAAGGGCTCGATCATGTCCAGCTTTTCGCCGGTACCCACGAACTTGATGGGCTTACCGGTGACGGCCCGGATGGACAGGGCAGCACCGCCGCGGGCGTCGCCGTCCAGCTTGGTCAGCAGTACGCCGTCGATGCCCAGCGCGTCGTCAAAGGCCTTGGCGGCATTGACCGCGTCCTGGCCGGTCATGGCGTCCACCACAAGGAGTATCTCATTGGGATGGACGGCAGCCTTGACGGCCTTCAGCTCGTCCATCAGCGCCTCGTCGATATGCAGACGGCCGGCGGTATCCAGAAAGACGATGTCGTGGCCGTGGTCGGCGGCGTACTTCACCGCCTCCTTGGCGATGGTCACCGGGTCGATCTGGCCCATCTCGAAGACGGGGATGTCCAGCTGCTTGCCCACCACCTGCAGCTGGTTGATGGCAGCGGGACGGTACACGTCGCAGGCCACCAATAAGGGGCGCTTGCCGAAGCTGCGGCGCATGAGCCCCGCCAGCTTGGCGCCGTTGGTGGTTTTACCGGCGCCCTGCAGACCTACCATCATCACAACGGTGGGACCCTTGGAGGCGGTGGTCAGGCGGGCGTTGGTGCCGCCCATCAGCGCCGTCAGCTCCTGGTTTACGATCTTGATGATCTGCTGGGCGGGGGTCAGGCTGTCCAGTACGTCGGTGCCGACGCACTTTTCGGTGACGTCCGCCACGAAGTCCTTGACGACCTTATAGCTGACGTCGGCCTCCAACAGGGCCAGACGCACCTCGCGCATACCCTCGCGGACATCGGCTTCGGTAAGGCGGCCCTTACCGCGCAGGCGCTTGAATACGCCGTTCAGTTTTTCGCTAAGTCCCTCAAATGCCATGGGTCGTTACTCCTTCAGGGCGGCGGCAGCGTCCAAGATCGTCTCCGCCAATTCCTCTAACCGGGGATTTTCGTACTGCCGGTAGTTGATGGTTTTAATGTCTCCGGCAGCGGTGATGATACGGTCCACGTGCTGCTGCATCTGCAAAAAGCGGCGGACCAGGCCGGTCTTGTCCTCCAGCTCGGTCATGGCGTTCTCCGCGCGGACGATCACGTCCCGTACGCCCTGCCGGGAAATGCCGCAGTTCTCCGCGATCTCTGCCAGGGACAGGTCCTCATTATAATACAGGTCGAACAGCTCACGCTGCCGTGGGGTCAGGATATCGCCGTAAAAATCGAACAGCATGGTCATGCGGTATGTCTGGTTTTTCACGGTGTGGCCTCCTTCTGTAAAGTTATATGCCTTTACAACCTCGAATATCATACACGATTTCGGGAGAAATGTCAAGGTGAAAAATGGGGCGGCGGAAAAAATATTCCCTTCGGCGAAAGCCGAAGGGAACAGAAGACGGGATTAGTGCTTCAAACGCTTGTCGCACCGCTTGCTGAGCCAGGTGCCCACGCTTTGAAACAGCTGCACCAGCAGGATCAGAATGACCACCGCCACCAGCATCACCAGGTACTTATAGCGATAGTAGCCGTAGTCGATGGCGATCTTGCCCAGGCCGCCGCCGCCGATGATGCCGCTCATGGCGGAGTAGCCCAGAATGGTGGTCAGCGCGATGGTGACATTCTGGATCAGGGAGGGAACGCTCTCGGGGATCATCACCTTGCAGATGATCTGCATGGGGGTGGCGCCCATGCTCTGGGCGGCCTCAATGATATTACCATCCACCTCGCGGAGACTGCTCTCTACCAGACGTGCCACAAAGGGGAACGCGGCCGCCACCAGCGGAACGATGGTGGCTGTGGTGCCCACGGCGGTGCCGATGAGCAGACGGGAGAGGGGGAAGACCATGATCATCAGGATCAGGAAGGGGATGGAGCGCAGTAGGTTGATGATGACGTTGATGACCTGCATGAGCCAGCGGGGCAGGGGCAGGACGCCGTTTTTCTCGCCGGCCACCAGCAGCACGCCCAGGGGAAGGCCAAGCACCAGCGACAGCGCCGTGCTGACCACGGTGACGTAGAACGTCTCCCAGATGGCAAAGGGCAGGGAGGGCAGCACGCTCATCAGGTCCTGTACGGACTGGGCGGAGAACAGATTACTGTACATGGTGGTCCACCTCCTCGACCTGAACATTGGCCACATTGTGGATAAAGGCCACGGCCTTATCGTACTGCGTGCTGGGGATGCCCAGCATCATGCTGCCGTATACCGTTTCGGACAGCTTTTGGGTACTGGCGGAGATCACGTTGCAGAAGACGCCCTCCTCCGCCGCCAGCCGTGCAATGAGGGGAATACTGGTGGTTTTGCTGTCCTTGAACACCAGGCGGACCAGCTTTTCGTCCTGGGGGTTGTATACCTGCGCGTCCGCGCCGCCGGGGAACACCAGCCGCCGTCCGGCCTCGGACTTTGGTGCGGCGAAGACAGTACCCACCATGCCGGATTCGGCCACACAGCCGTCGTCCAGGATAGCCACATGGGAGCAGACCTCCTTCACCACGCTCATCTGATGGGTGATGATGACCACGGTGATGTTCAGCTTTTGGTTGATGTCCCGGATCAGCTCCAGTATCTGCCGGGTGGTCTTGGGGTCCAGGGCACTGGTGGCCTCATCACACAGGAGTACCTTGGGGTCGGTGGCCAGGGCACGGGCAATGGCCACGCGCTGCTGCTGGCCGCCGGACAGCTGGGCCGGATAGGCGTCTGCCTTGTCAGGCAGGCCAACCAGCTCCAGCAGCTCGCGCCCGCGCTTTTCCGCGTCGGCCCGCTTTACACCGGAGATCTCCATGGGGAAGCAGACGTTACGCAGGCAGGTGCGCTGCATGAGCAGGTTGAAGTGCTGGAAGATCATAGTGATGTTCCGACGGGCGGCGCGCAGCTGGGCGGGGGTCATGGTGTCCAGCCGCTGGCCGTCCACGATGATCTCGCCTTTTGTGGGGCGCTCCAGCAGGTTGATGCAGCGCACCAGCGTGCTCTTGCCCGCGCCGGACATACCGATAATGCCGTAGATGTCTCCATCCTCAATGGTCAGGGACACATCCTTCAATGCGTCCACGCCTCCGTTGGTACCGGAGTCGTATGTCTTGCTTACGTGTTTCAGTTCTATCACGACGGCGTTCCTCGTTTCTGTTTAATTCGCGCTGTTTCCTTTCTGCATCCCCCGCGCCCTGGCGGGAGCTCCGGAAAAGAAACCGGGCGTTTCGCATTGTCCTGTTTCCGCGGTGTTCCCCGCCCTGTGCAGGGCGGGGAACACGCGAGGGGGAGAGGAGGGTAAAATCCTGTTGTTTTATGTTACTGGGCGGAGGTGCTCAGCGCGTCCAGCGTGGTCTGCTTGCCGCCGTACAGACCCATGGGCTCCACGTGGATGGCGGCGATGGAGGCGATGTGGGTGCCGTTCTGGGCGTTGAAGTCCTCCAGATAGGGCAGGTGCTGGAAGTAGTTGGCGTCCACGGTGCCGTCATCCACCACGGTGTTGGGCACCACATAGTCGTTGTAGACCTGAATGTCCAGGGTGATGTCCTTGGCGGCCAGAATCTCCTTGGCCACCTCCAGGATCTCGGCGTGGGGCGTGGGGGAAGCAGCCACGGTGATGGTCTCGCCCTTCAGCGCGTCATAGTCCACGGAAGCGTCATAGCCGTCAGTGGGGTTCTCCACCACGGAAACCACGGAGCCGGTGTACTTCTCAGCGATGAAGTCGGCGACCTGCTTGCTCTCCAGGGCGGCTTTCAGGGCCAGGATCTTGGGGGCGGTCTCGTTGCCCTCCTTGACGGCCAGAATGTTGGCGTAGGCGGAGGCGCTGCCCTCGATCAGCAGGGAGTCGTTCACGGGGTTCAGGCCGGCGTTGATGGCGTAGTTGCTGTTGATCACGGCGTAGTCCACGTCGGGCAGCAGGTTGGGCAGCTGGGCGGCCTCAGCCTCCACGATCTCCACATTGTACGGATTCTCCACGATGTCGTTCTTGGTGGCGGTGATGCCCACGCCGTCCTTCAGCTTGATGATGCCGTTCTCCTGCAGCAGCAGCAGGGCGCGGGCTTCGTTGGTGGTGTCGTTGGGTACGCCGATCTTGATGGTGGTGGCAGTAGCGTCGCCGCTGTTGTCGTCGGTCTTGCTGCCGCAGGCAGCAAGGCTCAGGGCCAAGACAACGGCCAGGGCCAGGGTAATGATCTTAGTCAAAGTGTTGTGTTTCATGTTCGCAGTCTCCTTTGAAATGATTAAACTTGGTTGGTTACGATTTTATCTCAGCACCGCCGCCCGGCCGGAACGGCGGTACATAAGCAAAACAAAAACAGCGGCTGGCCATCACTGACCCTCCGCTGTCTGCTTACACATCGGCTTTTTTTCAAGCCGTCAAACAGTTTTCGGAAAGCTGATGACCTTTTCGGCGCGACGAAACATGCACATGGACATCATACCCATGCACATCTCGCACATCATCATAGAAACGGTACGCTTCATGTCAGCTTTCCTCCTTAACTGTGGTTTTCCCTGTCGGGATGGTGGCATAATACGCCCTTTGTGTGCCGTTGTCAACCCCTTTTTCGCCTTTCTGCGTTTCAAACAAAAAGCCAGGCGGACAGGTAGGTGATTTCGTGTATTTTGGTTATTTGACTATTGGGGCTTGCATGGGGCACAATATGTGGTATAATGGTTGACAAAATAATACAATACGTGGGGAGAGATGGGTGTGACATCCAAGGTTTTCGACTATATTGCCATGGAGCAGCGGCGGCAGGAGACAACGGTGGAACTGATCGCCAGCGAGAATTTCACCAGCGAGGCGGTATGCCGCGCCGTGGGCAGCTGCCTGACCAACAAGTATTCCGAGGGGTATCCCGCCCACCGGGAGATGGGGAATCAGGGACGCTACTACGGCGGCTGCCTGGTGGTGGACGAGCTGGAGACGTACTGCATCGCCAAGTGGAGGGAGGTGTTTCACACCGACTACCATGTGAACGTGCAGCCTCACAGCGGCACCTCCGCCAATCTGGCGGCGTATATGGCGCTGCTGCAGCCGGGAGACCGGGTCCTGTCCATGAGTCTGGCCAACGGTGGGCACCTGTCCCACGGACTGCCGGTAAATGCCTCCGGCAGGCTGTATGACATAGCTGCCTACGATGTGGACGAAAACGGCCTGATCGACTATGACGGTATGGAGAGACTTGCGCGGGAGTTGAAGCCGCGGCTGATCATCGCAGGAGCGTCGGCCTACAGCCGGACCATCGACTTTGCACGTTTTGCCCAGGCGGCGCAGGCGACGGGGGCGTATTTCATGGCGGACATCGCTCACATTGCCGGGCTGGTGGCGGCGGGGGAGCACCCCAGCCCCTTTGGACTGGCAGATGTGGTCACGACCACGACGCACAAGACGCTGCGCGGCCCGCGAGGCGGACTGATCTTCTGTCGGCCGGAGCTGGCGAAAAAGGTGGACAGCGCCGTTTTTCCCGGTATGCAGGGCGGCCCTTTGCAGCACGTGATCGCCGGCAAGGCGGTGGCTGCGGAGGAGGCGCTGACCCCGGAGTACCGAGCGTATATCCACAGTGTGGTGGTCAACTGCAGGGCGATGGCGGCGGAGTTCATGACCATGGGCTACAAGGTCGTTACCGGCGGCACGGACAACCATCTGTTTTTGCTGGATCTGACGGATACCGGACTTACCGGACGTGAGGTACAGGAGGAATTGGACCGCTGCGGTATTACGCTGAATAAGAACTGCGTCCCCGGGGACAAACGCTCGCCGTTCCAGACCAGCGGCGTCCGCATCGGCACCGCCGCCATGACCACCAAGGGCTATACGGCGGAGGATTTCTGCCGCGTTGCCCGCCGTATCGACGAGGTGGTGCGGCAGATGATGGCGGAAAAGGCCGCGCAGGCGTAAGGCGCCTTAAAGAGAGCAAAAAAGTATCCCGCGGCTGTGCCGCGGGATACTTTTTATGTTGGTTATGCTGCGGTTTTCCGCAGGAACCGCCGGAGGAACCACACGGCCATTACCGCGCACAGCGCCTCGGAGATCACCGGCGCAAACCAAATGCCCGTGCCGCCCACGGCTGCCGCCAACAGCAGCAGCGCACCGGCCTGGAAGAGCAGGCCACGGCCCACGGAGATGGAAATAGCCGCCTTCGGTCGCTCCACCGCCGTCAGGAAGCCGCCCATGAGGATGTTGCTTCCCAGCAGTATGTAGCACAGACCGTACCGCCGCAGCGCGCCGGCGGTGTCCGCCGCCAGCCACGGCTTATCAGCGTCCACGAATATGCCGGAGATCTGGGGGGCAAAGATCATCACACCGGCGAAGATCACCGCCGTCATGATGCCCACCGCTGTAAAGCCATACCGCAGCAGCTTCTTGTAGCCCGCCACGTCCCCCTTGCCGTAGTGATAGCTGACCAGCGGCTGACTGCCCTGCGAGATGCCCAGCATGGTGTTGACGATCAGCGTGTTCACGTAGGCGATGATGGTGTAGCTCACCAGAGCGTCATCACCCAGACAGCGCAGGATTACCCGGTTGAACAGGAAGATCATCACGCCGTTGCACAGCTCCGTTACGCCGTCGGCAAAGCCCAGCGGGATCAGCCGCTTGTAGATGCCCCAGTCCATCCTGAACTTCACAAAGTGGAAGGTGTTGTGTCCGCCCAGGAAGTGGCGCAGATAGATGATGCACGTCAGAAGCTGGGAAAGACCTGTGGCGAAGGCCGCGCCCCATACGCCCAGATTCAGCACAAAGATGGCGATATAGTCCAGCACGCAGTTGGCCAGACAGCCGGTGATGACCGTCAGAATTGCCAGACGGGGATAGCCGTCGGTCTTGATCAGCACCTCCATGTTATAGGAGATGATGAAGCACAGCGCGAAAGGGGCCAGGCCCCGGAGATAATCGATGGTATATTGATACGTTACGCCCTTTGCGCCCAGCAGCACGGCGAACGGCTCCAGAAATACGAAAACGAGGACGGTGATGGTCAGGCCGACGCACGTCAGCAGCACGATGTTCTGAGAGAACAGGCTATTGGCCTTCTCGCCTTGGTTTTGTCCCAGATAGATGGCGATGATGGTGCTGGTACCGACGGCGAAGATGACGCCGATGGAGAACAGCACGTTGGTGAAGGGCACCGCCAGATTTACCGAGGCCATGGCGTATTCGTTCACACCCTTGGATACCATCAGCCCGTCCACGATGGAGTACAGGCTGAAAACCATGAGGGATGCCACCGTAGCGGCTACGAAATGCAGAAATTGTGATAACAGACTTCGCTCATTGAGCATTTTCGATGAAGTTCCTTTCTTCGCTTTTAGCGGCGGGCGTTCACACAGACACCTGCTGCAATTCTATTCTAACGAAAAATACATCGGAAGTCAAATATACTTGCCGTTAAGAGCAAGAGAGTATATAATGAAAACCACAAGAAAAACTGGGAGGTATACCCTATGAAGCTCTATGTGATGGACGCCTTTGCCAATCGGATCTTCGGCGGCAACCAGGCGGGCGTGGCACTGCCGGACCGGGAGCTGTCTGATGAGACCATGCGGCAGATCGCTGCGGAGATGAAGCACTCGGAGACGGCCTTTATACATATGGAGCCGGACGGCTCCGTATCCCTGCGCTATTTCACCCCCGCCGGGGAGGTGGACCTGTGCGGCCACGCCACGGTGGCGTCCTTCGCCCTGCTGCGGCAGCTGGAGAAGATTGGCGACGGCGACCACACGGCCCATACGAAGGCCGGGGAGCTGAACATCACCGTCAGGGGCGGTACTGTCTGGATGGATATGGCGCCGCCGCAGCTGATCGGTGACATCCCGGCAGCGGAGCGCGCCGCGCTGTACGCCGCCTATGGCCTGACGGAGGCGGACTGCCCGGAGGGATATATCCCACGGATGGTGTCCACCGGCCTGGCGGATATTATGATGCCCGTCCGGGACCATGAGACGCTCATGCGGGCAGTGCAGAACGCACCGATGGTCACGGAGCTGTCACGGAAGTACGATGTGACCGGCGTGCATATGTTCTGCCCGGGGCGGGATGGAGTGACGGCCTGGTGCAGCAACTACGCGCCCCTGTACGACATCCCGGAGGAGTGTGCCACCGGGACCAGCAACGGTGCACTGACGTATTATCTTTACCTGCGAGGCGATGTGGAGCCGGAGCAGGAGAATGTGTTTTTGCAGGGCGAGCACATGAGTCGGCCCAGCGAGATACGCAGTATGCTGTATGAAAAGGACGGCGCCGTGATGGTCCGTATCGGCGGCAGCGCGGTGATGAGCCTGGATTGTGAACTGAAGCTGTGAGCAAAAAAAGAAAGCCCGCGAGGGCTTTCTTTTTTTGCGGATATAGGCCACGGCGAAGAGAGAACAGGTATCAGACGTAGCGCTGGGTGGTGACGTCGAACACGCCGCGGGTGGTGATACGCAGGCTGGGGATCACCGGCAGGGCCATGAAGCTCAGGGTCATAAACGGGTCGATACCGGTGGACACGCCCAGGTCGTAGGCAGCTTTTTTGGCGTTCTCCAGGTCGCGGTTCACGTTTATGAGGGTGTCGTCGGACATGATGCCGGCGATGGCCAGCAGCAGCTCACCCTTCACCTGACCGTTCTCCACTACGGTGATGCCGCCGTGCTGCTGTACGATGCGGTTGGCGGCGAAGGCCATGTCCTCCTCATTGGTACCCACTACGATGATGTTATGGCTGTCGTGGCTGATGCTGGTGGCCACGGCACCCTTTTGCAGGCCATAGCCCTTGATGTAGCCCAGACCGATGTGGTGGGTGTTCTTATGACGCTCGATGACGGCGATCTTCAGAATGTCATAGTCCACGTCGATACGGTCGGTGTAGCCGCCGTCAGTGGTGGTGATCTCGCCGTTGACCATGCCAATGACCGCGTGGGGACGGCTGTCGGTGAAATCGGCGGCGGTCAGCGGGGCCACGTGGAAGGTGTCATGGGCGCGGTTGACCAGATAGGGGTCGATCTCCGGGACGGGGAAGTCCGCCACCACGCCATGGTCTACCATCAGTACACCGCGCTTGTAGACCTTTTCGATGTTAAAGTGCTCAAAGTCGTCGATGATGACGAAGTCCGCCAGATAGCCGGGTGCAATGGCGCCGCGGTTGTTCAGCAGGAAGTAGCGGGCAGCGTTGTGGCAGGCGGCCTTGATGGCGGTAATGGGGTCGGCGCCCAGGGAGATGGCCTTTTTGACGATGTAGTCGATGTGACCCTTTTCCAGCAGGTCGTTGGGGTGCTTGTCATCGGTGCAGAACATACAGCGTTCCACATACTTGTCGCACAGCAGGGGGACCAGCGCTTCCAGATTGCGGGCTGCGGTGCCCTCGCGGATCATAATGAACTGGCCGCGCTGGAGCTTTGCGATGGCGTCGTTCAGGTCGTGGCACTCGTGGTCGGAGTACACGCCGGCGGCGATGTAGGCGTTCAGGTCGTTGCCCACCAGGTCGGGGGCGTGGCCGTCGATCTTCTTGTGATGGGCCTGGCTGGCCACGATCTTCTCCACCACCTGGGGATCGCCGTTGATGGTGCCCACGAAGTTCATCATCTCGGCCAGACCCTGTACACGGGGATGGTCATAGAAGCTGTCGATAGCCCGGTAGTCCAGGTTGGCGCCGGACTCGTCCAGCGGCGTGGCCGGCACGCAGGAGGGCAGCATAAAGCGCACGTCCACGGGCAGGTCCTCGGTGGCCTGGAGCATATACTCGATGCCATCGGTGCCCATGACGTTGGCGATCTCGTGGGGGTCGGTGATGACGGTGGTGGTGCCATGGGGCAGCACCGCTTTGGCAAACTCCGTGGGACTGACCAGGGAACTCTCCAGATGAATGTGGGCGTCCACAAAGCCGGGGAGGACGATCTTACCGCCCATATCTACCTCTGTATTGCCGCTGTATTCACCCATGCCCACGATCAGGCCCTCGGCCACGGCGATGTCGCCGTGACACAGCTCGTTGGAGAATACGTTGACATAGGTGGCGTTTTTCAGCACCAGGTCGGCCTTTTCACGGCCGGCGGCCACGGCGATGACCCGCAGCTTTTTCGTAAGCTTCCGGTTGATCTTGCCGGCATAGCTCTCTTTTATTGCCATAATGGAACTGCTCCTTTCTCCCACTCAAAGCATTAGTTTTATTAATTCTACATATTACCATAACTTATCATAAAAGTCTATCCCCGCACGCTATAAAAAATGTGCGGCAGATGGCGGCGGTCATGCGGTTTTGCTAATGAGAGTAAAAAAAGAGAAGCGCCTATAGGCGCTTCTCTTTACTTGATGCTTCCGTCGGCGTTGAATACCGGAAGGACATTCAGGTACTTGATGTCCTTGCGGTCCGCCGCACCGCCCTCGGCCAGCACGGCGATGCGGTCCACTACGGTACCGCCGGCCATCTTCACCAGCTCCTCCATGGCGTGGAGGGAGCCGCCGGTGGAGATCACGTCATCCATGAGAACGATGCGCTTGCCGCGGATCAGGTCGGCGTCGTCACGGCCCAGATACAGCTTCTGCACCCCGGCGGTGGTGATGGACTTATCCTCCACATGGATGGGGTCGGGCATATACGCCTTGGGGCCCTTGCGGGCGATGAAATACTTTTTCGCACCGCTTTGACGGGCCATCTCGTGGATCAGGGGGATGGACTTAGCCTCGGCGGTGAACAGATAGTCATAGCTGTCTGCCTCCAGCATGGCCAGCATATCACGGGCGCAGGCCACAGTCAGCTCCGCGTCGCCAAAGCAGATGAAGGCGCCGATGTACAGGTCGTCCGTGACCTTACAGATAGGCAGCTCCCGGTGGAGCCCAGCGATGTCCATGGGATAAACAGGCATGATACAAAACTCCTTCAAGCGGTCCTGCCTGCGGGCAGCCGCGCATAATAAGCGGCGCATGGGGCGCCGTAACCCTAATTATAGTAAATCGTTCGACAAAAGTCAAGGATAAAGCAGTTCGGGTTATTCCAAGTTTTGTGTGGGATTTTTTAATTTAAGCCCCATTTCGACCGAGCGATTCCTTCCAACTTTTCTGTGGGATTTCAGTTTTAAGCCCCGATTTCGGGCGAGCGACTTCTTCCAACTTTTGTGTGGGATTTCCTCCGAGTAAACGAATTGTATATAAAAAAGGAAGCTGGCATCCAATAGGACACCAGCTTCTCTCCAACCCTCCGAGGATATTTTGTATAATCTTAAACTTACAGTTTGACATGAGTCATTTTTCTTCTTGATAAGGTAAGTTGACCGCGCACATGACAGGTTCATCTTCACTACGGCAAAAGAAACAAATATTCTGCAAGTCCTTGGCTGCACGAATGGTTGCGTATTCGTGCAAGTGCGGCAAATACACATCCAGCCTGTGCTGTTCGTACTTGAAGTGCTGCGGGTCATAGTCCCACACGAAATTTGTGTTCAAAATGGCGACTCGAACCTCTGATTGAAAATGATATTGCGGGTATTTCCAAAAGAGTTCTGCTGATGGGCTTGGCTCATCGTAATAGATGTCTGCAGGTGAATGTCGAGCATAATCAACTTTATCTACAAAAAGTTCACAGTCGTCATTTCCTTTAGCACGATAATATCGGTCAGCAGTTAGAATGCTTGCGTTTTGCTTGATGGCTATTGGGACTTGTTCTTTCAACTCCTCAAAAAACTTTTTCGGGTCATTTATGAATAAAAAACTGGCAGTATCTTTTTTGTAGCACATTTCATCCAAGTACCTATCAGGCAGAAAAGACACCACATGAGGGAATATAGGCATCTTGCCATCATTTATAGCAGCTACTTTCGCTGCGTCGAATGAATAGAAGCACATAGCTGGTGTCAAAAGTGTCGGAATGAAACGCAGATAGTATGTATCCGTTCTGGGGTCATATAAGGTTTCAAGGTGATTTCCCATAGGGATACCGTGTGAATCTTTAACATTCATCCGAGAGTCACCATTCTTTAGGTGGGCGAAAACACATTCTAATTGGTCTCCAGTTACCTTGTCGCCTGTTTTTGAATAATCAACCCAGTTTGCAGCACATCCAAAAGATAGCGTCCTTGTATTAAAGCACTGTTCAATACGCTTTGTAGAACCAAGTCGCATAAGGAGGATAGTTGAAAAATGGCTTTGTAACATAAAAGTTGGTTCTCCTTTCTCGTCCCAATGGTTATTTCAAACTCAAGAACAGCGCCGCCCGACAAGACACCGGGCGGCGTTTTCGTATATTTTATCAGTCTGTTATTGTTAGGGTGACTGATGTAGTTCCGTTATTGATTTTCCCAGCAACCTTGTAAGCTGTGGCAGAGGTCAGATTTGAAAATGTAACCGTTGCGGCGCTTTTTGTGAGAGTCGCATATAAGATAGGCTCGGTTGTGTTTTCCTTCGAATACAGAAACAACTCTACTTCCGCAGACCGCTCCATGTTCTTCGCAGACACAACAATTTTTGTCGTGTTTGTACTGAGAAATTCTTCTGTCTGTTGAGCATCATCGGAAACTGCGTCAAGGCACAACTCAACAGTTTGCACCCCCAAAGCAATGCTTTCTACGCCGGAACTATTTTCGTTTGGCGCGAAAGTGTCAATGTCGCCCGTTTCATTTGATTTGCAGGCAACGAATCCAAGCATTAAGATTAGCACGAAAACTAAGGATAGTGCTTTTTTCATATTAGCGACCTCCTTTGCTAAACACGAATCTGTTCATATCTTTTTCAAAAAGTTCCTACTATGTCATAATCGTACCATGTCTTTCACAATATCGCAAGATTATTTTACTTTTTTGGTATCCTTGCTTTATTCAAAAAAATCCAACAAATTGCAAAAAGTCTCTTGCGCGAACAGAACATTTGTGCTATTCTATGGTCATGGTATACCAAAAGTAAATAGCGTAGTCTTCATCAATTATTTGAATACATTTCCCCGGCACATTATTTTTGATGAATCTGAGAGGTATACCACGATGAAGACTGTGAATCACATTCGACTGACTCCGGATGATATGGAGGAGGTCATTCCCATTCCGCACCTGAATTTGCGCGGCATAATTGAAGATGCCTGCTATCGACCCAAGGCAGGGCATCCTTACTTACTGTTCTCCTGCCATGCGGAGGACTACCGAAATCGAAAATGCCGTTTCTGCGGCAGTACCGCCGTTCACGCACACGGCCAAACAGGGGCTCCGCGCCGCATTCACGATGTCAACAGCGGACGCACGAAGGTCGATATAGACCTGACGGTGCAGCGGTACATCTGTAGCGAATGCGGAAGGTCCTTTTCCCCGCCATCGCCGGACATTATGGAGAGTCGGCATTTGACAAGGCGGCTTTATGACGAAATCAGACATGAGGCGTTTACCAAGCCGCTGAGTACAGTCGCCCTAAAATACGGCTATTCCGACACCATCATCGGCAAAATTTTTGACGAGTATTCCAAAGAGTTGGATTCAGCCCATGGCCCTGTTATCGCTCCCCGCGTATTGGGCATTGATGAAAAGCACATTGTCCATAATATGCGGGCCATCTTTACGGACATTGAAAACCGTGTTCTGCTGGAGATGTGTCCCGACAACAAGAAGGATACCGTCATTGCAGCCATTGAGAGCATGGTCGGCTACGACACCAATATCGAGGTCGTAACGATGGATATGTCCTGTGGCTACCGTACTTATGTGCAGGAGTGCTTGCCCAATGCCGCCATCGTCGTGGACAAGTTCCATGTCTGCCAGTCCGTCTATGAGAAAATCGCCAAGGCCCGCAGCAAAATCATGGCCTATATCGGCGCCCTCATCCAAGCGGAGCCGGAGGGCGGCGCAAAGAAGCGCATGATTGCGGTGCGGAACCTCGCCCAGACGAACACCTATCTGTTCAAGTTCAACGCCAAGAATCTTGCCAAGAGTGAGAGGCGTATCAGCGCAATGGCAAATATCTGCGCGACTTTCCCTGAGTTCAACCATCTGCGGCTTATCAAGGAACGCTTTGACCGCATCTACACCGCCCCTGACCGCAGGACGGCGGAGGCATACTGCAAGGAATGGGCGGAGCTTATCCCGCCCTCCGGCTGCCGCCAAATCGAGGCATGGAAGAAGCGGTTCGAGGTGGAGCCGGAGCTGTTTGACGACCTTCGTTCGGCCAAGAACACCCTCACGAGGAAGTGGCATGAGGAAATCTTCAATTACTTTGAACCCAACCGCCGCTTCACCAACGCCGTAACGGAGGGCTTGAATCGGATGGTGGAGGACATGAGCCGCATGGGGAACGGGTACAGCTTTGAACGGCTGCGTGCGCGGGCTCTTTACAGCGACAAGGTTGCGGCTCTTGTTGTCTACACGATGCAGACGGAGAGCGTCCCTGTTGCCGAGGAGCCTTCTTACAACAAGCCGCCTCACGCGATGGGATATATGTCGTTCCTTTCGTTCTCGAAGCCGAAGGTACACTGGGAAACGGTCTGCTCTATGAAGCCGGAGTTTGCGCCGCAGGAAGACTCGCTGCTGGCCTTCAGCAACTATGTCCGCGAGGACGATGACAACGGTGAATGCCCGTTGCAGAATGAGGATTTTGCGGCAGAAGAGCAGGAGGTGGAGTAACATGGCAATGGCAGATGTACGGATTGACATGGAAACCGCCCTGTACGAGCAGATGGCCGCGCTGTGCGCCAAACTTGGCACCACCGTTGAGGCGATGGCGGTACGGTTCAGCGAGGAATTCGTGCGGATGGAAACGCCTCCCGTGCCTGAGTCCTACGCCTCTATGAGCGTGGAGGACAAAATCGACTTTATTGCTCAGAATATTCTGAGGGAATACAATTCCAAATGACAGAAAGCCTCGTGAGAGTAATTCTCACGAGGCTTTTACCAAGCGTTTTAACTTGAAACCCTTGTGCTGCAACGCTTCTTTGTATATAATTACTGTAAAATTAGCGAACGGAAATTCAGGGAGGCTATTATGGATAAAACATATCAGAAGTTTTTGCGGAGTGGAATTGACCTCTCTCCTGTGGGAGTGGAACGTCGTGAAGATAATAACCCTTATTTCTGCACGCCAAAGGGTGCCTCTATATTTGGCTGGGCAGGCGTGGACGGCATCCACTTTTGCTTTATACGAGGATTCGGCGGTATGGTCTTTGCTGTCAGTCCCATGAACTCCGCGCCTGATTTTGTTCACCCTTTGGCGAAAGATTTTACAGACTTTTTGCGGCTGCTTCTTGCTTGCGGTGATGTAGCAGCACTGGAGCAGGCTTGGATGTGGAACAAAGCACAATTTGAAGCCTTCTTGCGGAATAATCCACCGACGCAAGCACAACAGGTGCGGCTATCTGAAGTCGCTGCACGGCTGAACTTGACTCCGATGGAGCATCCGTGGGCTTATCTCAAAGAGCTGCAAGCATCCTTTGATTACGGAAAAGTCAAGTATACAGAGGACTACTACGATGTTGATATGAACCCTGCGGCAGAACCGACTGCTCCGGAATGGAAAGTCTACTTTGAAGGGAATTTCTGGGGGCATTTGGGAAAAGACCGTGCTGGGACAGAAATCAAATTGAATAAACAATTTGATTGGGCGGAGCATCATTGGGTTATCCCTGCGGTGTATTCTTGCAGCAAGGGGTTGGTCGTGGATTTCTGTATGCGTGCCGAAGCGGAGGACATCCGTAGGTTCATAGCAAAATGGAACCTGACTGCTGAGAATGATTCAGCGGAAAACTTTACGCAGGAAAAGCAGACGCAGATGGAATTGGAGAATCCGCTCTGCCTTGATTTCAGTACCAAAATAGAGTTGAACGGGAAAACAATACTGCCTTCTCATGGTTGTGCAGTAAGCATTAGTCCATGCTTGCCAGATGGAGTAGCAAACGAGAAAGTGGCGCAAGAAGCAGCCGCGCATTATGGCTTAGACGACTCCTACGGCTGGATGATTTACAGGGAGTCTTATCCGTGGGGCAGGAAACGCCGCCCTGAAATAAAATCACTTTCTCTTGCGATGGAGCAGCAGCCGTGCCATGTACCCGGCCCGCATTTCAAGACGCACGCTCCCGGCGATTCGTTTTCTTTCTCCCATCCGGTCAGCGGAACGGAATACACATTGACTGTGCAGGAGTTGGAAGAACAGGCGATTTCTCAACAACAGTTTGACTCGAATCGCTGGTGCTACCCGACACATTTTACTGCCATGAGCTATACCATTTCTCCTGAACCAGATGATGATGATATTTCAATCTGCGATTGTGCTGAGGGCGACAGGCCTCTGGAAATCGCCCCATGTGCTGACAGCTATGCGCCGGAGGCCAGAAACGGTATTGTCTGTGTCGGTGTTATCGGTGGCGCGGTTGGCCCAGCCGCAGTTGTGTTCGGAAAGAACGCTCAAGGACATCTACACGCTGTCTGCTCCGCGCTGCATTTTGAACCAGTGGCAGAAGATATTGAATGGCGCGTTGAGTTTCATGTCGTTCAATTTTCAAACGAAACATTCTTACTCATATAACGCTACATACATAAGCCCCCTCGTGAGGTCAATTCTCACGAGGGGGTTCTTTTTCAGGCACCGAGCGTACCGCTGCGTAGTGCCTCCACCAGCGGCAGCACCTGCCACTTGGGGATGGTGTACTCGTTGCCATCCAGCAGCAACAGCCAGTATACCTGCCGCTCCAGCAGCAGGGTCTTGTCCGCGTTCCATCGCTTGATGCCGACCTCATAGACGCCATCTCCCGGCAGCTCCACATCGAACCGCCGGCCTTTCGGTGTCTTTGGCGGCCACTGATATTGCAGGAACTTGCGGGCAAAGCGGTACTTGGGGTCTGGACCCATGATGCGGGACACATAGGGATACGCCCGCGTGTTGGGAATATGCGGCACGAATATGGAGTAGCCCCAGTACCAAATGTCATCGTCGTCCTTGCACGGAGGAACATTGTTTCTGCGGTTCGTGTCCATCGGGGTTGCCCTCTGCCGCCTACGACTCAAACCCCGGCGGCGTCAGCTTCCGAAGGATTTCCGCTGCTTCCTCGGCGGTGTAGTGCTTGTAGTAGGCATCCAGTGGATGCAGCATCTCCTCGTAACGCAGGGTCGCTATCTCGTAGCCCTCCATATCGCCGAGGTGTTTTGCCTTCTGCTTCAGCAGGCTCAGTTCGTTGGGGCGGATGTCCTCCAAGGGCAATTCGCCCGACAGGATTTTCTCCTGACGCGGCGTGTACGCCGTCCCATACTGCGGTTTGTACTCTGCGCTGTCCCTGTCTTTGAAGGAAAAATACGGGTCTTTTCTGCTCATAAAAATCACCTCCTGTTACAGAAAATTCTATAACAGGAGGTCTTAAATTGGTAGCACACGAGAAAAGAAACTCAGCACAACTTTTTTGCGCCGTTCCAACACGAAACGATTTAGCTCTCAGCTCCCTGCTTTTTCCCGCCCAACCCACACAAAAGTTGGGATACCCGCAGTTCGCCGAAGCTGGAGATGTAACGGTCACAGGTGCGGGCCATTTCGTCAGCGGTGGAGGCAAAGTAGGGGTCTGCCACGCCCACGGTGTGCATCCCGGCGGCCTTGGCGCCGCGGATGGCCTCCACGGAGTCGTCGAACAGGGTGCAGTCTGCGGGGGAGACGCCCAGTGCGGCGGCGACTTTCTCCCAGAGGGCGGGGTACTTTTTCTCGGTGCCCAGCTCCTGGGCAAAGAAAATACGCTCGAAATAGGGCAGCAGGCCCAGGTGGGTCAGCGCCGTACGGCAATGAACAGGGACCGCGCTGGTGACCACAGCCATACGCTCGCCGCGGCGCTTCATCTGCTCCAGATAGGCGCGGACACCGGGCTTTTCCGTTACGTCCGTGGCGTAAATGTCGCCGGCCATTTCCATCCACTCGGCCATGATGGCGGCTTCGCTCTCCGGCAGATGGCAGAATTCCTTTGTGAATTTGGCCGCCAGCGGGAAGATGGTGTGGGCCACGCCCTCATAGTATTCCTGCGTATAGGGCAGACCTCGCTTCTCCAAGAAACGCGTGTCCACGTCCTTCCAGATGCCGTTGGAGTCGATCAGCGTTCCGTCCATGTCAAACAGCAGCATGAGAAACCTCCTTTTCCGGGGAAATATGGCTTGCTATTCCGCGTTGTAGGTGTTATCATATCATGGTTATTGGACGCTGTAAATGGGGAAACTACCCGATTTCTGTAGGAAAGTGAGGGGAAACGTATGCAAACGGTCAACTACCGCAAGGGCCTGGGGGCTATGTCGGTGTGCTTTTTCATCTGGGGTTTCCAGCCGCTGTACTGGTATATGTGCACCAATGTGTGCGGCGAGATCGACACGTTTTTCATCATGGCCTGCCGCATTATCTGGGCAGCGGTGGCCTGCCTGTGTATTCTGAAGGTGCAGGGAAAGCTGCCGCAGCTGTGGGCCGTATTCAAGGACAAGCAGGTGCTCAAGCGGGAGATGCCTGCATCGGTGCTGCTGTTCGGCGACTGGCTGGTGTACCTGTGGGCGGTGCAGAACGGCCGCGTGCTGGAGTGCAGCCTGGGGTATTACATCCAGCCGCTGGTGGTATTTGCCCTTGGGGCCGTTATCTTCCGCGAGAAGATGAATTGGCGGCACTTTGTGATTATTGCCATCGTGGTGGTCGGCATCGTGTTCAGCACCTCCGGCTTCGGGGGCGTGCCCTATGTGACCATCGCCCTGGCGCTGATGTTTTCCATCTATGCAGCCATCAAGAAGAGCTTGACCATCGATTCCATCGTGTCTACCACGTCAGAGATCCTGATGATGGTGCCGGTGGCACTGCTGTTCATCCTGTTTTTCCGTATGGGGGACAATGGTATGGGCAGCATGACGGTCGTCAAGCAGCTGCTGATGATCGGCGGCGGTGTGATCACCGGACTGCCTATGGTGTTTTATTCCATCGGCGTTAGGCATCTGCCGCTGATGACCACGGGCATCTGCCAGTATATCAGCCCGTCTCTGTCTATTATCTGCGGTGCCATCATGGGCGAGGCCCTGACCCGCGAGAAGCTTGTAAGCTTCCTGTTTATCTGGACGGGTGTTATCCTGTATGTGCTGAACACCGTCTATGAGGAGAAGCAGAAGAAAAAGGCCGCCGTGCAATAGCGTATCAGGGGCCGTCCCGGAGGGGGCGGCCCTTTTGCAGGGGACGGGCCCGTTTGAATGGTTTACAAATGGGGAAAACTGTGGTACAATACCCTGTACTATGGGTCAGTGTGTCCAAAGGAGGCGAGCGCTGTGCAGGGAAAACTCATCGTGTTCGAGGGGACGGACGGGTCCGGCAAGGCTACCCAGTCCCGGCTGCTGTGCGAGGAACTGACGCGCCGCGGTATCCCTTTCCGCAAGCTGGAGTTCCCCCGGTATCAGGAGGAGTCCTCTGCGTTGATCCGCCTGTATCTGGGCGGTGCCTTCGGGGACAAGCCCGGCGACGTGAATGCCTATGCCGCGTCAGTGTTCTACTCTGTGGATCGCTATGCCTCCTACAAACAGGACTGGGGCGCGTACTATGAGCAGGGCGGACTGGTCATTGCGGATCGATACACCACCAGCAACGCCGTTCACCAGACCGGTAAGCTGCCGCCGGAGCAGCGGGACGGTTTTCTCGACTGGCTGTTTGACTTCGAGTACCGGCTGTTGGGGCTGCCGGAGCCCACACGGGTGCTGTATCTGGATATGCCCACAGAGGCCACGGAACAGATGATGCGCCTGCGGGAGGCCGCCACCCACACCACTGCTGACATCCACGAGAAGGACGAGGAATACCTGCGCCGCTGCCGGGAAAACGCCGCCCATGTGGTGGCACGCTGCGGCTGGACGCGCATTGACTGCGCCCGGGCGGGCGCGCCTCGCCTGATAGACGACATACACAACGAAGTGATGACCTGCGTGGCCGATCTTATCGGCTGACGCTGGGAAAGGAGCAAAGACTTATGGGAAACCGTGAAGAACGAAACGAATACGCCACGGCGAAGTGGGACGCCGAGGAGGTCCGCCGGCAGGCGTCCTCCGAGCAGCGCCGCCACAGTGACCGCCGCCGTCAGGCCAAGCGCAACCGGACCATCATCTATCTGGCCTGTGTAGTGCTGGTATCCTGCCTGCTGGCGGGCATCGGTTGGCTGCTGGTCAACGACGTGTGTTCGCTGAACAAGCCCTATACCGAGGTGGAGATCACCGTAGAGGAGGGTGACAGCCGGGGAGATGTGGCCAAGAAGCTGCACGACGCGGGGCTGGTGAATTCCCGACTGGTGTTCAATATTGCCGGCACGTTCCTGCACTACAACCGCTACGTGGAGCCGGGGACCTACAAGCTGAACAGTGATATGGACTTCCGCGCCCTGATTACCAATATGCACGACTGGGAGACGGACGCCAAGGAGGCCCAGGGCCTGATCAAGGTCACCATCCCCGAGGGCTACACCGTCCGGGAGATCATCGATCTGCTGGCGGAGAAGGGCGTGGCCACCAAGGAGGATCTGGAGGATGCCTGCGCCAACTTTGCGTATGAGGACTACGATTTCCTGGATGACGACAAGCTGGGCAGCATCGATCGCATGGAGGGCTTCCTGTTCCCCAGCACCTATGAATTCGACAAGAACCGGTCCGCGGTGTATACGGTGGAGACGATGCTGGTGTACTTCAAGAACAGCATCAGCCAGCAGATGCTGGCGGACATCAAGGCGTCTCCGTACTCCCTGCAGGAGATCATCACCATGGCATCCCTGATCGAGAAGGAGTCCATCGGCGACGACACCGAGCGCAAGAACATCAGTTCTGTCATCCACAACCGTCTGGAGAACCCGAGCAGTGAGAAGGGCGGAAGAGCGCTGCAGCTGTGCTCTACCATCAACTATATCATGAAGCACGACGGGGTCAAGACATTCGATACAGAGATCGACAGCCCCTACAACACCTATATCAACCCCGGCCTGACTCCGGGACCCATCTGCAATCCCGGCCTGTCCGCCATTGAGGCGGCCATCTACCCGGCGGACACCGATTATTACTTCTTCGCCCTGGGCAAGGACGGCAAAAGCCACTTCTTTACCGACTATAACGAGCACCTGAAGTTCATTAACAGCGGTGAATACCAGCCTATCTACTCCTGATGATGAAGATGAAAAAGCCGGAGCTGCTGTCCCCCGCAGGGGACTGGGAAAAGCTGCAGATGGCGGTTCTGTACGGCGCGGACGCGGTGTATCTGGCCGGTACGTCCTTTGGGATGCGTTCCTTTGCCGGAAACTTTGACGACGAGCAGCTGCCCCGCGCGGTGCAGTTCGCCCACGACCACGGTGTAAAGGTACACGCCACGGTGAACACCATGCCCCGCTGGAATGAGGCGGAGGCCCTGCCCGCCCATCTGGAAAAGCTGGACGCGGCGGGGGTGGACGCCCTGATCCTGGCGGACCTGGGCGCGTTCACCCTGGCGGGGAAGTACGCGCCACACTGCCAGCGGCACATCAGCACCCAGCAGTCCATTGCCAATCACGTCTGCGCCCAGGCCTGGTACGATCTGGGCGCCAGCCGCGTGGTACTGGCCCGGGAGCTGAGCCTGGAGGAGATCGCCGCCATTCGGGCCAGGGTATCCCCGGAGCTGGAACTGGAGGCCTTCTGCCACGGGGCTATGTGTGTCAGCTACTCCGGGCGCTGCCTGCTGAGCAACTATATGACCGGACGGGACAGCAACCGGGGCGAATGTGCCCAGCCCTGCCGCTACCAGTATGCGCTGATGGAAGAGAAACGGCCCGGGGAGTATTTCCCGGTGTTCGAAGACGAAAAGGGCACATACATTATGAACAGCCGGGATATGTGCATGATCGACCACCTGGACGACCTGATGGCCGCCGGGGTGGACTGCCTGAAGATCGAGGGTCGGGCTAAGTCCGCTTACTACGCGGCCATCGTTACCGGCGCGTACCGGCACTGTTTGGACGACGTGGCCGCAGGGCGCCCGCTTGACCCGGTGTGGCGGGATGAGGTGGAGCACATCAGCCACCGGCACTACGCCACAGGTTTTTTCTACGGCCAGCCGGGGCAGTATTATGAGAGCGCCCGGTATCTGCGGGACTGGCAGATCTGCGCCGTGGTGACAAACTGTGATGAAAATGGGCTGGCCACCCTGAGCCTGCGGAACAAATTTGCCGCCGGCGACATTGTGGAGGTGGTGGGGCCGGATACGAAGCCCTTTACGATCACCGTGCCAGTGATGCGCGACAGCGAGGGCAATGGCCTGGCGGAGCCGAAGACGCCCCAGATGGTGTTCACCATGCAGCTGCCCCGTCCGGTGCCGCCCATGAGCTTCATCCGCCACGCGGTGGCGCTGAGTGGGAAATAAGTACATAAAAATTGTCCCCCGGCGAAGCCGGGGGACAATTTTTATGCGTTGCTGGTGGGGTGGGCGCTGCTGTCGGGGATGGTCTCCGGTTCCTCGGCCAGGGCTTCATGCCTGCGTTCGCATACGGACAGGAAGAAGGCCCAGGCGATAAGGGGCAGCACGGCCAGCGCGCCGCGGATATACCACCACGTCACGGCGAAGTAGGCCGCTGCCGCGCCGATGTGGAAGCACAGCAGGGTGAGGGCAAAGACCTTCAGCTTCCGCAGGTGGGCGCGGTCATGGTCACACAGGTAGTTGGCCAGGGCCAGAGAAGTCTGCTTGGTGTTGTTGGTGGAGAAGATGGTGGAGCTGTAAAAGCCGCGGGCGCCGCCGAAGCTGCTCCACTGGATGCTCATGGCAAAGAAGATGGGATACAGAGCCACCACAACGTTCAGCGTTTCCGGCAGGAAGGCTACGGCCACGGCGGCTGCGGCGGTGATAACAGGCGATACATAGTGCATATCCCAGCCCCACCAGTGGGGCAGCAGCACCGTCAGCATAGTGCCCAGCACGTACAGCACCAGCGCGCCCAGGTGCAGGAGCACGGCGTGTAGGTCGCCCCGCAGGGCGTCCAGCAGCAGCTCGATCAGGTTCACTGTCTGGGCGTTGCCCATGACGCCGCTGTGGATAAGAACAGCGTAGCAGCCGAAGAAGCCGCCCACGGCACAGAAGGATAGGTGGCGGTACAGGTCGATGTGGTCGTTGTGGGAGAGCTTTTGCACGGGAGGTCCCTCTTTCTGTAAAAATGACGGTACTCAGTATACCACAGCAGTGCGGAAAGACAAGGGGGAATATCTCACAAAAAGAGAAATTTCGTGTTGACAATGGGGAACATTGTGGTAAAATAACGCTATATTCCATAATGGCGATGAGAGAGAAGAGTTACCGGAGGCCGCCCGGAGCGAGACGGGGACAGTGCAAGCCCGTTGGGATCGGCACGGTGACAGCCGCTTTTGAGCCTGCCGTGATGAATGGCACGGGATGCTCCCGTTACAGGGCACTGAGAGGGCGGCTCGCCGCCAAATCAGGGTGGTACCGCGGAAGTGATTTTCGCCCCTGTTTGCTATGGCAAACAGGGGCGTTTTTCGTTGCAGGAGGTGGGAGATGCACTATACGATCATCGACATGGAAAAAGACCCACGCTGCGGGCAATTCGCCTATTTCCGGGCCATGCAGTATCCCTTTGCCAGCGTTACCGTGGAGGTGGACATTACCGACATGATGACAGCGCGGGGCAGCAGGCCCTTTTTCCTGAGTCTGCTGTATGCAGTGGTGCGGGCGGCCAACGCCGTGCCGCAGCTGCGGCGCAGGCTGGCGGAGGACGGCACGGTGGTGGAGTACGACTGGTGCGCGCCGTCCTACACCGTGATGAAGCCGGACGGCGTGTACGTCTACGCCACGGTGGAGGGCAATCTTGCCTATGAGGAGTTCGTGGCCGAGGGGCAGCGCCGCCAGAAAGAGGTGCTGGAACGGGGAACACTCACCGAGGACGGCGACCTGCGGAGCTTTTTCTTCGTGTCCAGCGTGCCCTGGCTGCACTATACGCACGCGCAGAACCCCATGGAAAACCCCAATGACAGCAACCCCCGCATCAACTGGGGCAAATACGTTACCGCCAACGGGCGTACCACCTTGCCGGTGACACTGACGGTACATCACGCGCTGGCGGACGGGCTGCATATTTCCAGGTTCTATCAGAAGCTGGAGGAGGAACTGGCGGATATGACCCGCCAATGGAACGAGAGCGAAAAAGATTTTTAGTATATATTGCAAAGGAGACAACGACTATGAGCCATCCCTATCACGGCCTGAACGAGCTGCGGGAAATGTTCCTGAAGTTCTTTGAGACGAAAGGCCACCTGCGTCTGCCCAGCTTTTCGCTGGTGCCCCAGAACGACAAATCTATCCTGCTGATCAACGCCGGCATGACCCCCATGAAGCCCTGGTTCAAGGGCGAGGAGGAGCCGCCCTGCCGCCGCGTCTGCACCTGTCAGAAGTGCATCCGCACCGGTGACATCGACAATGTGGGCAAGACCGCCCGCCACGGCACCTATTTCGAGATGCTGGGCAACTTCTCCTTTGGCGATTACTTCAAGCACGAGGCCATTGCGTGGAGCTGGGAGTTCCTGACCTCCCCTGAGTGGGTGGGGCTGGAGGCCGACCGGCTGTATCCCTCCGTGTACGAGAGCGACGACGAGGCCTTCGCCATCTGGCGGGACGAGATCGGCATTCCTGAGGACAGGATCTTCCGCTTCGGCAAGGAGGACAACTTCTGGGAGCACGGCTCCGGCCCCTGCGGCTCCTGCTCCGAGATCTACTATGACCGCGGACCGGAGTACGGCTGCGGCAAGCCCGGCTGCACCGTGGGCTGCGACTGCGACCGCTATATCGAGATATGGAACAACGTGTTCTCTCAGTTCGACAACGACGGCCACAACAACTACACCGAACTGAAGCAGAAGAACATCGACACCGGCATGGGTCTGGAGCGTCTGGCCTGCGTGTGCCAGAACGTGGCCAGCCTGTTCGACGTGGACACGGTGATGAACATCACCCACAAGGTCAGCGAGCTGACCGGCGCCCACTACGGCGAGAGCTACAAACGGGATGTGAGCCTGCGGGTCATCACCGATCACATCCGGTCTGCCACGTTTATGATCTGCGACGGTATCCTGCCCAGCAACGAGGGCCGCGGCTATGTGCTGCGCCGCCTGCTGCGCCGCGCCGCCCGACACGGCAAGCTGCTGGGCGTCAACGAGCCGTTCCTGTACAAGGTGGTGGACACCGTGGTGCATGAGAACGAGGGGCAGTACCCCGACCTGAAGGAAAAGCAGAGCTACATCACCAAGGTCATCCGCACCGAGGAGGAGAACTTTGCCCGCACCATTGACGGCGGCATCCGCATCTACAACGAGATGCTGGCCTCCCACAAGGAGAAGGGCGAGACGGTGTTCTCCGGCGCGGACGCCTTCAAGCTGTACGACACCTTCGGCTTCCCCATCGACCTGACGGCCGAGATGGCCGCCGAGGAGGGCATGACTGTGGACGAGGACGCCTTCCAGTCCCTGATGACCCAGCAGAAGGAGCGTGCCCGCGAAGCCCGCAAGGCGCTGGGCGATCTGGGCTGGGCCGGCGTGGAGTTCGGCAAGGACATGCCGGCCACAGAGTTCGTGGGCTATGACCGCGACACGGTGAACGGCGCGAAGGTGCTGGGTATCGTGGCCGAGGGCGAGCTGGTGGACGAGATCGTGTCCGGTATGGAGGCCATCCTGGTGCTGGACAAGACCCCCTTCTACGCCGAAATGGGCGGTCAGGTGGCCGACCACGGCGTGATCACCGGCGACGGCATGGAGTTCGTGGTCAGCGATGTGCAGAAGAACAAGGGCGGCAAGTTCATGCACTACGGCAAGTTGCTCAGCGGCAGCGTGGCCGTGGGCGACAGTGTGACGGCGTCCATCGACACCGACCGTCGCGCCGCTATTCGCCGGGCCCACAGTGCCACTCATCTGCTGGACGCGGCGCTAGTGAAGGTGCTGGGCGACCATGTGCATCAGGCCGGCTCTCTGGTGGAGCCGGATCGCCTGCGCTTCGACTTCACCCACTTCGAGGGCATTACGCCCAAGCAGCTGGACGAGGTGGAGGATATGGTCAACGACGCTATTCTGTCCGGGCTGCTCATTACCACCGAAGAACTGCCCATCGCCGAGGCTAAGGCCCGGGGCGCGGTGGCTACCTTCGGCGAAAAATATGGCCAGACCGTGCGGGTGGTGACCATGGGTGACTTCTCCATGGAGCTGTGCGGCGGCACTCATCTGGACAACACCGCTAAGGCCGGCCCCTTCCGCATCAAGAGCGAGAGCAGTGTGGCTTCCGGTGTGCGCCGCATCGAGGCCACCACCGGAAAGGTCACCATGGAGGACATGCGCCGCAGCCGCGGGCTGCTGAACCGGGCGTCCCAGTTCTTCAAGTCCGCGCCGGAGACGCTGCTGGAGCATCTGGAGCAGCAGGCCAGCGAGATGAAGGCGCTGCGGCAGGCGTTGGAGAAATTCAAGAGCGAGGCGTCCATGGGCGAGGCCAAGCAGATTCTGGCCTCCGCCAAGACCGTGGACGGGCTGCACGTCATCACCGGCACCCGTCAGGGTCTGGACGCAAACGCCCTGCGGCTGATGGGCGACTTCCTGCGGGACAAGGATCCCAGCGTGGTGGGCGTGCTGGCCAGCATCGTGGGCGAGAAGGTCACGTTCCTGGCGGTGTGCGGCAAGGAGGCCGTGGCGCGGGGCGTGAAGGCCGGCGATTTGGTTAAAACCGTGTCCGCCGTGTGCGGCGGCAAGGGCGGCGGCAAGCCGGACAGCGCTATGGGCGGCGGCACCGACCTGCTGAAGGTGGACGACGCGCTGGCGGCCGTGGACGATTTCGTGGCGGAAAAGCTGAAGTAAGAACGCGCAAGACTACCGGAAAAGTCGTTCCCATCATTCCGAGGAGTACCCCAAGGGCACTTGCTTCGCGGCGCGAAGCGACGTGGGAATCCGTATTCTTTTAGCTGAAATCTGCAAAATGTAAGAGCTGTGCATTTTGGAGACGGATTGCCGCGCCAGTGTGAACACTAGCTCGCAATGACAGACTTTTTCCGGCAGGTTGAACGACCACTATACTATACTATATCCGAAAGGAGATGCGACCATGAAGAACGATTGCCTGTTCTGCGCCATTATTGACGGGGAGATCCCCAGCAAAAAGGTGTATGAGGACGAACAATGCTATGCCTTTTATGATATCGAGCCGCAGGCACCGGTACACTTTTTGGTGGTGCCCAAGGCACATATCTGCTGCGCCAATGCCATCACGGCGGACAACAGCGGTGTGGTGGCCCATTGCTTCGAGGTCATCGCCAAGATCTGCAGGGAGCTGGGTGTGGAGAGCTACCGAATCGTCAACAACTGCGGCGATCAGGTGGGACAGACCGTGAAGCACCTGCACTTCCATGTGCTGGCGGGGCGGGATATGACCTGGCCTCCGGGCTAAAGGAGAACAGAAAAAGGGTCGGCGGGAGCCGGCCCTTTTTTCTGTGCGGCGGTGCGGGGCGGGACGGGGGCGTTTTACGCCGCTGCGCGGCTACACCTTATCCGCCCCCTGTGGGGGTACCTGTCTCCCTGCGGGTCGGTCGGTTCGCGGATCTGACAGGCCACCGGCCTGTCATTCAACACCGCGAACCCCAGGGGGAAGGCTTAGGGGGGCGTGCCCTTAAGGGGACGGCTGGGGGAAAATTTTGGGGGTGTTGTCCGTTTGCGGGCAACTTTTTTGCTTTCCGGGGGATGGGGTATAGACGATCTTGATAAGGGGGTACGGATATGAAGTACAGAAAGAACGGGACGGACGCGGTGTGCGGACAGTGCGACCTGTGCGGCGGAGAGCTGCGGCGGGGAGAGCGATACTACCGGATCAGCGGTGAGAACGTGTGCAGGGGCTGCCTGGCAGATTTCGCGGCGCAGATACTGGCGGCGTATGAGGTGGTCGGAGGTGAGGCGGATGCATAAGACGGCGGCACCCTGGGAGGAACTGCGGGAGAAGTACGAGGCGGGCGGATACACCTATATGCAGCTGGCGAAGGAATACGGCGTTTCGGTGCAGACCGTGGGACGGCACGCGCGGAAGGAGAAGTGGGTCAGCGGGTGCCGGAACGAGAGACGGCGCAGGGCGGAGAGCAGGGATTGCCTGCTGGAAATGACGCGGGCGCTGATGCGGGGCGCGAAGCGGGCGGCCGAGGAGGCGGAAAAAGGTGAGGCGTGCACCAAGGAGCTGAAGGAGCTGGCGGGGATATTGCAGACGCTGGCGGGGCTGGAGAAGGAGCTGGGCGGCGGGACCGCGGTGCAGACGGTGCAGGTGCTGATGGGAGAGGGGGTACGGGAGCTGAGCGAGTAAGCACGGAGAGAGAAGAGAGACAAGGGGGAGAGAACATGGAGGATATATACATCGGGACGCCGAACGCAAAGCAGGACGAATTTCTGCGGTGCAAAAAGAAGTACGTCGCTTTCGGCGGGGCACGGGGCGGCGGGAAAAGCTGGGCGGTGCGGTGCAAGGCCAAGCTGCTGGCGCAGCGGTATCCGGGGATACGGATGCTGCTGGTGCGGCGGACCATGCCGGAGATCGAGGCAAACCATTTGGAGACGCTGCGGCTGGAGCTGGCGGGTACGGCCGTATACCGGGCGGAGGAGAGACGGTTCGTGTTCGGGAACGGGAGCGTATTGCAGTTCGGATACTGCGCCTGCGACCGGGACGCGGATCGTTATCAGGGTGCGGAGTACGACGTGATCTTCTTCGACGAGGCCACGCAGCTGAAGGAGCAGTGGATGCGGAAGCTGGCGGCGTGCGTGCGCGGCGTGAACGGATTTCCCAAGCGCATTTACTACACGTGCAACCCGGGCGGGCCGGGGCATGGGTATATCAAGCGGCTGTTTATCGACCGGCGGTATGAGCCGGGGGAGAACGGGGGCGAGTACGCATTCATACCGGCGCGGGTGACGGACAACGGGGCGCTGCTGGCGCGGCAGCCGGAGTATATACGGCAGCTGGAGGCGCTGCCGCCGAAGCTGCGGGCGGCGTGGCTGGAGGGGCGGTGGGACGTGCTGGCGGGACAGGTGTTCCAGGAGTTCACGGACGACCCGGCGCACTACGCGGACCGGCGGTGGACACACGTGATCCGGCCCTTTGACATCCCGCGGGAGTGGAACGTGTACAGAAGCTACGACTTCGGGTACGCCAAGCCCTTTTCCTGCGGTTGGTGGGCGGTGGACTTCGACGGGTGCGTGTACCGGATATTGGAGCTGTACGGCTGCACGGGAACGCCGGACGAGGGCGTGCTGTGGACGCCGGAGCGGCAGTTCGCGGAGATACGGCGGATGGAGGACGAGCACCCGTATCTGCGGGGACGGACCATACGGGGGGTGGCGGACCCGGCCATCTGGGACGCCAGCCGGGGCGAGAGTATTTATGAGACGGCGCTGAAGCACCGGCTGTTTTTTGAAAAGGGAGACAACCGGCGGATACCGGGGTGGATGCAGCTGCACTACCGGATGAGCTTTGACGGGGAGGGGTACCCCATGCTGTATGTGTTCGAAAACTGCCGGGCGTTCATACGGACGGTACCGGGGCTGTCGTACAGCACCACGGCGCCGGAGGATGTGGACACGGGACAGGAGGACCACGCGGCGGATGAGAGCCGGTATTTCTGCATGATGCGGCCCATCGTGCCCCGGGAGAGGACGGAGATACGGCGGGAGCCGTGAGAAACCGGGGGAGGGGCTGCGCCCCTCCCCCGGTCCAAATTCCGCAGACGACGAAAATGCGGAATTTTACACAAAAGGGCTGGACAAATTATGCAGCTGTGCTATAATCTGATTATCCGCAGGAGTACTCCTGCTTTGGCGTTTTAAGCTTGTTAAAACGAAGCACCCTGCGGAAATCTAAAAAACCCGGGGTAAGAAAAATGAAAAAGATATTGGCAACCATTTTGGCGCTGGTGTTGGCGCTGGGACTGTGCACCACCAGCTGGGCGGCGGATGAATATGCGCCGTTGCCTGATGCAGTGGATGGCGTAATTACGTTGGGTAGTGATGTGACTATTCCTGAGAGTACGCAGGTCACTATTCCTGCAAATACTGCTATAACGCTCAAGCTGAATGGAAAAACACTGACGGTCAATAAAGACTGTGGTATCTATGTGAAAGGGTCTTTGACCATTGAGGGCGAAGGTACTATTACTTCAAGCGTGACTCCCATCCAAATTGATGGTGGCAGTCTGACGCTGAACAGCGGAAAAATTGTAAGTGGCACGGATTATGGTACATACGCTTTGAATGGCGGTAGCGTGACTGTGAATGGTGGCGAAATCGAATCAGAGTTGGCTGCACTGACAGGTAACAATACCACGGGAACGATGAACTTTGTGGTAAATGGCGGTGTTTTAACGGCGAAGAAGGGCCCCGCCATTTATATGCCGAATCAGGTCAGACTTGATATTACTGGCGGTACTTTGAATGGCGGTGTTTCTTTGCGTATGGGTCAGGTCAATATTTCCGGTGGCGTGATCAATGCGATCACGAGCGGTATTGATGATCCTAAGGAATACTATAATTACAGCGGAAACGCTTGGCTGCCTGACGCTCTGTATGTGTTTGGCGGTACTTACAACAGCGAGGATGCACACGGTAATTCGCTGAATTTGAATATTACCGGTGGTACGTTTAACTGCGAAAACAGACAGGGAAGTGCCGTGGCTATTTATGATTTGGGCCTGGTCGCACAAGCACAGAGTGTTGATATTTCCGGCAATGCTGTGTTGAAGACGAATGCAACTGACCGAAAGGCGTATCAGGTGCTTAGTTTGGCAGATATTGAGGTGAATGAGCCCGCGGCTGGTTATGGTAACGAGGCCAATGTCGGAAAAACCGAAACGGTAATCACTGGCGGTAAGTTCAGCGATGAACCTACTGTTGCGAATGGCTACAAGGCCACCCAGAATGGCGACGGTACCTGGACCGTAACGAAGATCTCCTCCTATTACTACTATTCCCCCAGCACCACCACCCCCGATACCACCACCAAGGGTTCTCCCAAGACCTTTGACGCGGGCGTGGGTATCTACGCTGTGACGGCTCTGCTGTCTGTGACCGGGATGGCGTGGACCGCTAAAAAGCGTCACTAAGAGCAAATAAAAAAGAAAGCCCGTAAGGGCTTTCTTTTTTTGCGCTTTTTTGGTGGGAAGGCTGGGACAAAAAATTTGGGGGCGTTGCACGTTTGCGGGCAACTTTCGGGCTGGGCGGGGGCAGGGACAGAACATGAAAGGGAGGTGCTCGGATGGAGCAGGAGACAAGGACCGCGCGGGACGCCGGTGCTCCGGTGAAGATCGGGGCGGAGGCGGTACGGGCCGCGGCGGAGGTGCTGCGGCGCTATCGCGCGGGCAAGCAAAATCTGGACAGGCGCATCATCGACAACGAGCAGTTCTGGAAGCTGCGGCACTGGGAGCAGATGGAGAAGGCGGGCGAGGGCGGCAATCCGGAGGACGTGCGGCCGGCCAGCGGCTGGCTGGTGAACTGCATCCTCAGCAAGCACGCGGACGCCATGGACTGCTATCCGGAGCCGACGGTGCTGCCCCGGGAGCCGGGAGACCGGCAGGAGGCAGAGACGCTGAGCCGTATCCTGCCGGTGCTGCTGAAAAACGACCGGTTCAGGCGGACGTATTCCAAGGCGTGGTGGGACAAGCTGAAGTCCGGGTGCGCCGTGTACGGCGTGTTCTGGGACAACGAAAAGCTGCACGGGCTGGGCGACGTGAGCATCCGCAGCATGGACGTGCTGAACCTGTTTTGGGAGCCGGGGGTCACGGACATACAGGAGTCGGAGCACTTTTTCTGCACGGAGCTGGTGCCCAACAACCATCTGGTGCGGAGGTGGCCGGAGCTGGAGGGGAAGCTGGGGCGCGGCGGCGCGCAGGTGAGCCGGTATCTGTTCGACGACAAGGTGGACACGTCGGAGCAGTCGCTGGTGGTGGACTGGTACTACCACACGGAGCGTGAGGGACGGCAGGTGCTGCAGTACTGCAAGTTCGTGGGGGAGAATGTGCTGTATGCCACGGAGAACGACCCGGAGATGGCGGCGCGGGGCTGGTACGACCACGGGAAGTACCCGTTCGTGTTCGACACGCTGTTTCCCGAGGAGGGGACGCCCTGCGGGTATGGGTATGTGGATCTGTGCAAGTCGGCGCAGAAGCAGATCGACCTGATGAACCAGGCTATTCTGAAAAACACGCTGGCGGCGGCGACACCGCGGTTTTTCATCCGGGCGGACGGCGCGGTGAACGAGAACGAGTATGCCGACTGGACGAGGCCCTTCGTACACACCAACGGAAACCTGGGCGCGGACTCCATCGCACCGATCCGGGTGCCGGCGCTGGACAGCGTGTATGTGGCGGTGCTGCAGAACAAGATCGCGGAGATGAAGGAGACGGCGGGCAACCGGGACGTGATGAGCGGCGGCACCGCCGGCGGCGTGACGGCGGCCACGGCTATTGCGGCTTTGCAGGAGGCGGGCGGCAAGCTGTCGCGGAACATGATCGACGACGGGTATGAGGCGTTTTCACAGGTGGTGACGCTGTGCATCGAGCTGATCCGGCAGTTTTACGACGTGCCGCGGCAGTTCCGGCTGCTGGGCCGGGACGGCGGGGCGTTCGTCGCCTACGGCAACGGGGGCCTGCGGCCAAGGGCGCTGCTGACCGGGGGCTATCGCGTGCCGGAGTTCGACCTGGAGGTGATGGCACAGGACGAGACGCCGTACCAGACCATGGAGTACAACCAGCTGGCGCTACAGCTGTTCCAGATGGGGTTCTTCCGCAGCGATATGGCAGAGCAGGCGCTGCGGTGCCTGGAGCTGATGCAGTTCCGCAGCAAGGACGCGCTGGCGGAGGTCATCCGGCAGGGACAGAAGGAGACGGACCAGAAGGCGTGGCTGACGGAGGCGCTGCGGCGGGCGGTGACGCTGCTGGACAAGAGCCAGGGGACCCATCTGGCGGAGGCGCTGGAACGGGAACTGGAAAAACGGGAGAGCAGCGGCGGAAAGGCGGCGGTGCGCCGGAGCAGCGACGCGGTGACGCGGCAGCGGCAGGCAACGCGGCAGGCGGTACGGCCCAGATGATACGGGCCAGCTGCGGCGGCGCGCACCTTACGGTGCGGGGCCACGCCGGGTACGGCGAGTATGGGAAGGACATCGTATGCGCGGCGGCGTCCGCGCTGGTGTACGCGCTGGCGGGGAGATTGCGGGAGACAGGACGGCTGGAACGGTTCCAAAGCGCGCCGGGATACGCGGAGATCGCGGGGACAGGGGACTGTGCCCGGGAGTTCGCGTTGGTGCGGTGCGGGCTGGAGCTGCTGGCGCGGCAATACCCTGACAGGGTGGAGATCGGGTCGTGACCTACCACGGGGAGGAGAGTTCGGATGGACGAGCTGGAAAAGACGGCGCAGGAGACTGCGGAGGAGACGGGCGGAATGGCTCCCGACGCCGGGGAGCAGCAGGTACCTGCCGGGGAACAGGGGGTACCCGGCGGGGAAGAGGACTTCGAGACGCTGATACGCGGCCGGTACAAGGGGGAATTCGACGCACGGGTGCGGCGAATACTGGACGGACGGCTGCGGGGACTGCGGCAGGAGAACGAGAGGCTGCGGGAGTTGGCTGCCGCGGCGGAGACGGCGCGGCAGCGGGAGCAGGAGGCGCAGCTGCGGGCCGCGATGGAATTCGCGGTGATCCGGGCGCGGCAGCAGATGGCCCAGGCCATCGCCAGCGGCGGAAGCCGCGTGGCGGAGAACGGTGGACGGCGCAGGAGCGTCAGCCGCTGGGATCCCAAGGGTCTCAGCGGGGCGGAGCTGGCGGCGATACGGAAGAGAGTACAGGATGGAGAGAAGATCAGATTTTAGAAAGGGAGAGAAAACATGGAGATGAATTTGCAGATGTTTGCGGAGAACACCCAGACCACGGCAGGCCTGAGCGCGGAGATGAAGACCTACTACGGCATGGAGCTGCTGGAGAACGCCAAGCCGCAGCTGGTGCACAACCAGTTCGCGGCCACGAAGGGCCTGCCTGCCGGCGGCGGCAAGACCGTGGAGTGGCGTAAGTTCGGCGCCTTTGACAAGGCGCTGAAGCCCCTGACCGAGGGCGTGACGCCCGACGGCAGCGGTATCTCCGTCAGCTACATCACCAAGGAGCTGGCGCAGTACGGCGACTACACCACCGTGTCGGATATGCTGGATCTGACGGCCATCGACGATGTGGTGCTGGAGATCACTGACCGTCACGGCAGCAACATGGGCCTGACGCTGGACACGGTGACCCGAAACGAGATCCAGCAGGGCAAGCAGGTGATCTACGCGCCCAAGATCGGCAGCGACGGCACCAAGACCGACGTGACCAGCCGCATGACGCTGGACAAGGACTGCCGCATGACCAGCGAGCTGGTGGCAAAGGCGGCGACCCAGCTGAAGAAGATGAACGCGCCCACCTTTGACGGCAAGTATGTGTGCATCATCCACCCCAGCGTGGCCTTTGACCTGCGCCAGGACGAGGCGTGGATCGCCGCCCACCAGTATGCCGGGGCCACGGAGCTGTTCTCCGGCGAGATCGGCGAGCTGCACGGCGTGCGCTTCGTGGAGACCACGGAGGCGAAGATCTATCGCGGTGAGGACCTGGCCGCCGACAGCCGCACGCTGAAGGTGAACGGCAATGTTATGGCCAGCACCGACGTGACCTTCAACGGCGGCACCGTGGCCGCCGGCGCGCTGGCGGGCCGCTATGTGGTGCTGGGCGGCACCCGCTGCCAGGTGGTGAGCAACACCGACGCGAAGCTGGTGCTGGACAAGACCGTCACCGTGGGCGACAAGGAGGTCATCTACCCCGGTGAGGGCGGCAAGCAGGGCTGCGCCGTGTACGGCTGCCTGTTCCTGGGCAAGGGCGCCTATGGCGTGGTGGACCTGAGCGAGGGCACGGAGGTCATCGTGAAGCCCCGCGGCAGCTCCGGCACCGCCGACCCGCTGGACCAGCGCTCCAGCGTGGGCTGGAAGGGCGTACACGCCGCGGCTATCCTGTACGACGAGTACATGGTGCGCGTGGAGTGCGGCAGCAGCTATTCGGACGAGGACAAGGCGAACTGAGGGAGCGTGAAGCAGGGGCGGACGGGTCGTCCGCCCCTGCGGGAAATGCCGCCGTCAGCGCGGCCACGCCGCGCTGACGGGACGCCGAGGCCACCGCCCCCTGCGGAACGCGGGCGGACGGCGGGGCGAGGTTTTACATGGGGAAAGGAGAAGGGCGAGATGAAGGAGAAAATGACAACGGTGCTGCTGCCCAGAGGCAGAAAGCAGGAGGAGAATTTTGTCATCGTGTCCGTCAACGGACGCAGCTGGAAGATCATGCGCGGCGTGGAGGTGCGCGTACCGGTGTGCGTGGCGGAGGTGCTGGAAAACGCCGCCATGATGGCGGAGGCGGCCCGGCGCTATGTGGACGAGAGAGCATCCTGAGGTGACGGCCATGGCAAGGACGACGGCAAAACAGGTGCTGGACCGGGTGGACGCGCTGCTGCCCAATGGGTATGCGCGCGCGGAGAAGCTGCGGTGGCTGGCCCAGGCGGAGGGCTTTGTGCGGCGGGAGCTGTGCCGGGAGACGGGGGAACTGCCGGTGTTGACCGAGGAGACGGAGCTGACGGCGGCGCCGCCCTTTGACGAGCTGTACCGGCACTATGTGGAGGCGCAGGTGCACTATGCCAACGGGGAGACGGCACGGTACAACAGCGCGGCGGGCCTGTGGAACAACGCATTTCTGACCTATCGGGACTACCGGGCCAGGACGGCGGCGCCGGAGGGCGGCGCGTCTGCGCTGCGGCTGTGCTGAAAGGGGGCGGCGGAGATGTATTTTCCCAAGCTGAAGGCGGCGGCGCAGCAGCGGGCAGGCGTAGAGCAGTTCGGGGGACTGGACCGCCGTCCGGGCAGCGGCGCGGGGAGCCTGGAGCATATGGAGAACCTGTGGAGCAGCGGGTATCCGGCGTTGGAGACGCGGCCCCTGCGGCGGACAGTGACGCAGCTGGCGAAGCCCAACGGCATGACGGAGAAGGACGGATTGTTCTGGGTGGACGGCACGGCGCTGTATGTGAACGGCGCGAAAACGGGGTTGGTGCTGACGGACAGCCGGAAGCAGCTGGTGAGCATGGGGGCGTATCTGCTGATCTTTCCGGACAAGAAGTACATCAATACCCAGGATCTGACGGATTTCGGAAGCATGGAGAACGTGCGGGCCACCACGGGAGAGGTGACGTTCACCCTGTGCGACGGGACGGGGGAGAGCCTGGGCAGCTACGCGGCGGGCACGGAGGCGCCCCAGGAGCCCCGGACGGGGGATCTGTGGCTGGACACGGAGCGATCGGAGAGCGTGATGCGGCGGTATGACGGCAGCACATGGACGGCGCTGGCGGAGGTGTACACAAAGATCGCCGCTGTGGGCGTGGGACTGGGGTTCCGCGCCGGGGACGGCGTGACGGTGGCAGGCTGCGGCGCGGCGGAGCTGAACGGCCTGCACGTATTGCAGGCGGCGGAGGACGACTGGGTGCTGGTGCCGGCGCTGTGCCGGACGCTGGACAGCCAGACGGCTGCGGTGACGGTGATGCGGCTGATGCCGGAGATGGACTTTGTGGTGGAGCAGGGCAACCGGCTGTGGGGGTGCAAGTACGGCATCGTGGACGGTCAGGCGGTGAACGAGATATACGCCTGCGCGTTGGGAGATTTCCGCAACTGGAACAGCTTTGCGGGGCTGAGCACCGACAGCTACGCCGCCGCCAGAGGCTCGGACGGACCCTTTACCGGGGCGGCGGCCTGCATGGGCGGCGTGGTGTTCTTCAAGGAGAACTGCATGGAGCGTATCTATCCGGCGGCGGGCGGCGGGCACCAGATCGTGACGGTGCCGTGCAGCGGCGTGCGGAAGGGTGCGGAGAGGACCGTGGCCGTGGCGGACGGCGTGGTGTACTATCTGGGGAACGACGGGGTGTACGCCTTTGACGGAAGTATGCCGGTGTGCGTATCCCGGGCGCTGGGCGACAAGCGGTATACCGGCGGCGTGGCCGGCGGGGAAAGCGGCCGGTACTGGCTGTCCGCCGTGGACGCGGCGGGAGAGACGGAGCTGCTGGTGTACGACACGCAGAAGCGGCTGTGGCACCGACAGGACGATACGGCGGCGGTGGCCTTCGCCCGGTGGAACGGGGAGATGACAGTACTGTGCAGCGACGGACGGCTGCTGGATACAAGCGGTACATTGGGAACGGCGGAGACGGGGTTCTCCTGGAGCGCCGAAAGCGGCGACCTGGGACTGTACACGCCGGAGCACAAGTATCTCTCGCGGCTGGAGCTGCGGCTGAAGACGGCGGCCGGGAGCACAGTGAAGGCGTACGTCTGCTATGACGGGGACAACGTCTGGGAACAGGTGGGCGGTGTCTCCGGCGAGGCGGGGCAGACCCGCGGCGCGGTGCTGCAGGTACGGCCCCGGCGGTGCGGGCATCTGCGGCTGAAGCTGGCCGGGGACGGACCGTGCCGGGTGTACAGCGCGGCAGCGGTGTATGAGAAGGGAAGTGACGGGCCATGAGCGTGCTTGCCCTGCCGATGGCACCGGCGGGATCGGTGCAGGAGCAGATCGCACAGCAGTATGCGTATCTGGTGCAGATGGCCCAGCAGCTCAACCTGGCGCTGGGACAGCTGGAGGCGCTGGGCGGCGGGGCCGGAGAGGCCTCCGCCCGGCGGCAGGCCAACGGGCGCTTGGGCACGGCGGCATCGGAGACGGCGGACGGGCAGTATGAGACGCTGCGGAGCATGATCCTGAAGACGGCGGACCAGGTACAGAAGACCACGGCGGCATTGACGGCGAAGCTGGAGGAGGAATATGTGGCGAGCTCGGACTTCGGCAGCTATGTGGCGAAGCTCAGCGCCCAGCTGGAGGCGGCACCGGAGGCGGTGACGCAGTATTACAGCTTTTTCTCCGACCTGCAGGCCAACGTGGAGAAGGTGGACGCGGCCTTTGCACACTATAAGCTGGACACGGAGGGGTATATCCGCACGGGTATCGTGTACTACGACGGGGCCGCGCCGGTGTATGGCGTGGCTGTGGGACAGGACCTGACGTGCAGAGAGGTGGACGGCGAAAAGGTGGTGGAGCAGAACAACTTTCGCGCGGTGTTCACCGCCACGCGGCTGTCCTTCTGGCAGGACGCCACGGAGGTGGCCTATGTGTCCAACAACCGGCTGTACATCACGAACATTACGGTGCTGGGCGGTATCGATGTAGGGCAGTGGAGCATGGAGGCGGCGGAGGGCGGACTGGCCTTCCGGTGGATCGGAGGGTGAGTGTGTGAGCTATACGGCGTTGGACAGCATCCAGTGGGGCGGCGTGCCGAAGATCGGCGTCAGCTTCGGCTATGACAGCCGACGCAGCGGCAGCGCGATGCAGTACAGGATCTATGTGACCGTGGCGCCGCTGACAGGGGCATCGTATTTTGGGTACCCTATCTACTTGTCGGTGACGGTGGACGGCGGAAGTGTGTGCAGCGGGCATACGCTGAAGGCGGCATCGCCCAGCCGGTGGAGCAGCGCGATCGAGTACGACAGCGGCTGGGTGACGGCGGCGGGGGCGGTGGGCACCGCGCCGCTGGGGATACGGCTGTACAGCGGCTCCGGGTCTGCCAGAGACGACAGCTACGGCTATGCGCTGCCGGTGGAGCGCGTGGAGGACATTGGAGATTTCTCGCTGACGGCGGGGGACGCGGTGATCGGACAGACGGGGACGCTGACGCTGACGCGGCCCGGGTATGGGTACAGCTTTACGTTCAGCTATGTGCTGGGGGTGGCCTCCGGAACGCTGAGCAGCGCCGCGCTGCGGACGGTGAGCAGCAGCGCGGGGCGCGTGGTGTACCAGTGGACGGTGCCGGAGTCACTGGCCGGGGAGCTGCCGGAGACAACGCACGGCACCGGGACGGTGACGGTGAAGGTGTACAGCGGCGGTACGCCGGTGGGAAGCCTGAGCGCGGCGTTCACGGCCTATGTGCCGGAGACCATGCGGCCCACGGCGGCGCTGACCACGGAGGTAGTAAACGACGGTACGGCAGCGGAGAGCTGGGGGCTGTGTGTGCAGGGCATCAGCCGGATACGGTACGCGGCGACGGCGGCGGCACAGGGCGGCGCGTCCGTGCGGTCGGTGCAATTCCGCTTTGCGGGGCAGGAGCTGACCGGCACTGCCGGGACGACGGCGGTCATCGGCATCAGCGGGACGCTGCGGCCCACGGTCACGGTGACGGACAGCCGGGGACGGTCGGCGACGGCGACAGGCGAGGCGGTGACGGTGGCGGCGTACTATCCGCCGGCCATCACGGCGTCCATGGCGGCGCGGTGCGCCGCGGACGGCACAGAGAAGGACGACGGGGCGTATCTGAAGGTAAAGTGCGCGGCACAGTGCGCCGATGTGCAGGGGCACAATGCGGTGGTCCTGCGGGCGCGCTTCCGGCCCGTGGGTGGCGCGTGGAACGGCTATACAGCGCTGCTGCCGGGGGCGGAGCAGCTGCTGGGCGGCGGGCTGGACAGCGGGACCTCCTATGAGGTGGAGCTGAGCGCGGAGGACACGGTGGGCAACGTGCGGGTGGTGCGGTATACGGCGGCCACCAGCCGGGTGACGCTGCATCTGCGCGCCGGCGGAATGGGCGCGGCCTTCGGCAAATACGCGGAGCAGGAGGCGCTGGAGTGCGTGTGGCCGGCGGTGTTTTACGGGGATGTGGCGGTATCCGGCGCGCTGACGGTGAACGGACAGACAGTGGAGGCGATGCTGTTCCCGGTGGGCAGCGTGCGCCTGACAGACAGCCCTGCGGCGCCGGAGACACCGGCAGGTGCGGTATGGGAGAGCGTGGAGACAGGCATCGCCGGCGTGTATGGCTGGCGGCGCACGACATGACGAGGAGGAGAGAGGCATGGCATCGACGTATACGATGGTGGCGTACGGTTCACAGGGCAGCGCGGTGCGGCAGCTGCAGAATGAATTGAACAAGCGGGGGTATAGTCTGGACCAGGATGGTATCTTCGGCAAGAAGACGAGAGCCGCGGTACGGGACTATCAGAAGAAGAACGGACTGACGATGGTGGACGGCATTGCCGGCGATGAGACGTGGGGGAGCCTGCTGTCCGCGCCTACGGCGGCGGAGCAGGCGGCGCAGGCCGCTGCGGCAGCAGAGGCGGCGGCACCCAGGGCGGAGGTCACGGCGGGCACGGCGCGGCGCCTGCAGGAGCTGGAGAGGGGCTATACGCCGTCGGACGAGGTAACGGCGGCGCAGGCGTACCGGGACAGCGTGGCGGCGTTGGAGCCGGAGGCGTACCGGTCCCGGTTCGAGGAGCGTTTGCAGGCGTTGTATGACCAGATCGCGGGGCGGGAGGCCTTTGACTACGATCCGGAGGAGGATGAGTCGTACCAGCGGTACGCCAGACTGTATGCCGCCCGCGGCGCGGCGGCCATGGAGGACACGCTGGGCAAGGCGGCGGCCCTGACCGGCGGGTATGCCTCCAGCTACGCCCAGAGCGCGGGGCAGCAGGCGTACAACGGCTATTTGCAGGAGCTGGCAGCGCTGGTGCCGGAGCTGCGGCAGGCGGCGCTGGCGGAGTATCAGCAGGAGGGCAAGGCACTGCAGAACCAGTACAGTATGCTGGACGCGCAGGAGAAGGCGGACTATGACCGCTGGCAGGAAGCGCGTGGCGACTGGCAGAAGCAGCTGGAGGCGGCTCAGGCGGCGTATGAGGACGCGGGCAGCCGGGATCAGAGACTGTATCAGGCGCTGCTGGCACATTTTTCCGACAAAGCGGAGCAGGAGAGGAAACTTTCCGCCTCCGGCGTCCGTCTTACAGATAGTGGAGATACCGGCAGCAGGGGCGAGAGCCTGAGCTCTACGGCGGCGGAGAGCCTGCAGCGGGCTGTGGTGAACTATCTGAAGCGGGGCAACGGCGATCTGGCCCAGGCGTTGGCGGCGCAGTATACGGCCCGCATGACACCGGCGCAGCGGCAGCGGTTCGAGAAGCTGCTGGGCCAGTACGGCATGACGCTGGCATAAGGGTCGGATAGGGGAAAAGTGCTTGCAATCAGGGGCGCTGTATGGTATCATATCAAAGTATATTGCAACGCGGCGGACACGCCGCAGCGGCTCGAGAGGAAGAGAGGAGCCGCGGGAAGGAGCAGCAATGGAGAAGATGAAGAAGCACTTTTTACGCCGAATGGCGCTTGTGATGGCGCTGCTGACGCTGGGCTCTGCCGTGCTGGTGGGCTGCGGCGAGCAGAAGGAACCGGAACCGGACCCCAAGGATGAGGTCATCGTGGAGCCGGAGCCCATCCAGCTGCCGGACGGCGTCAGCTTTGACGAGAAGAAGTATCCGGACGTGTTCGGGTTCATCCAAATCCCTAACGCCACCCAGTGCGCCATCAGCAAGGGCCACTATCTGGCGCAGAGTCCCAAGTCCACTAAGAGCAGCACCGGGTATGACGACGATTACTACCTGCAGCGCGATTTGGACGGCAAGACCAACAAGGCCGGCTCACTGTACATCCAGGCGTACTACAATAAGTCTGACCTCAGCGACCCCATGACGGTGATCTACGGCCACAACATGGCCAACCGGACCATGTTCGGCGGTTTGCAGAGCTACGGCGAGACGCTGAAGTTCGACGACAACGCCGTGATGTACATCTATCAGCCGGGCCGTCAGCTGACCTATAAGTTCTTCGCATGCATCCCCTATGATACCAGCCACATCCTGTACTACCACGACTTCAAGGACGAGAAGGTGTTTAACGCATTCTTTGAGGCGCTGGGCAAGGCGGCCAGCGATCCTAAGTACAAGAGCGACACCAACCAGAACGCCTTTTACAGTGCCGAGGGCTGCGTGAACGTGGACAAGACCAACCTGCCCCAGGCGGGCGACAAGGTGGTGGTGCTGTCCGTGTGCAAGAACGGCGACGATCATCACCGCTATCTGCTGATGGCAAAGCTGGTGGAGGACTCCGCCGCGCCCATTACCATGACCCGCGGTGAGGCCGAGGCTGCCGGTATCCCGGCGGACCGCATCCAGGACAAGGCAGCGGCAGACGCCGCGGCCGCTGCCGCGAATGTCTCCGCGGTGGAGGATGCTGCCGCCAATAAGACCGACACTGCCAGCAAGACGGATACGGCCAAGACGGAGCACAAGGGCTGAGTCGGACCTGAAAAGTAAAAAACTCCCGGACCGTGGCGGTCCGGGAGTTTTTTCGATGCATTTTCAGAGAGCGTTGCCGTCGGTCTGCGTCAGGAGATCGGCCAGGGAGACGCTGTCCAGATAGTCGTTGATGATGGTGTCCAGCTTTTCCCACATGGGGAGCGTGGTGCAGTGACCGGCGCGGGGGCAGGTGTTTTCGTCGCCCTCCAAGCAGGTGACGGGGGCCAGAGAGCCCTCGGTCAGCCGCAGGATCTGGCCCACGGAATAGTCGGCGGCGGGGCGGTTCAGGCGGTAGCCGCCGCCCTTGCCACGAAGGCCGTCCACCAGGCCGGCCTTGGACAGCACGGAAATGATGCTCTCCAGATATTTTTCAGAGATGCCCTGCCGTTCGGCAATGGCGGGCAGGGGGAGATAGGCGGCGCCGTCGTCCTGAGCCAGCTCCAGCATGACCCGGAGGGCGTAACGGCCTTTGGTAGATACGAGCATGGGAAGACCTCCCTTATGTTAGTAAACATAGTATATCACTATGTTTATGCGATTGCAAGGGGAAAACGCTCACATATAGTGGTACTTATTCCGCTTGAGCACCAGAAAGACGCCGGAGATGATAAAGGCAAAGATCTCGGCGGCGGTGATGGCCCACCAGATACCGTCCACGCCCAGAAGTATGGGCAGGACGACGACGGAGCCGGCTTGGAACACAAGCGTCCGCAGGAAGGAGATGGCAGCGGAGACGGCACCGTTGTTCAGGGCGGTGAAGAAGCCGGAGGCGAAGATGTTGAAGCCTGCCAGTAGGAACGACCAGCAGAACAGCCGGAAGGCATGGGTGGTCAGAGCGTAGAGGCTGGCATCGTAGCCCACAAACAGCCGGGACAAGGGGGCGGCCAGTACACGGGCCAGGACCGTCAGGGTCACGCCGCCGATGGCCATCAGCAGGGCGCTTTTCCGCAGGAGGTTTTTCAGCTCACTGTGGTGCTGCGCGCCGTAGTGGAAGCTGACCACCGGCGCGCTGCCGATGGAGTAGCCGATGAAGATGGCTACGAAGATGAACTGGACGTACATCAGAACGCCGTAGGCGGAGACGCCGTCCTCGCCGATCAGGCGCATGAGCTGGAAGTTGTAGAGCATACCCACCAGGGAGGAGGAGATGTTGCTCATCAGCTCGGAGGAGCCGTTGCCGCAGGATTGGAGAATGGGGCGCAGACGCAGTGCGGCGGGCCGCAGGCGCAGCAGGCTGGTGTTGGGACGCAGGAAGTAGATCAAGGGCAGTACGCCGCCCACACACTGGCTCAGGCCGGTGGCGATGGCTGCGCCGGCCACGCCCCAGTTAAAAACGGCGATGAAGAGCGCGTCCAGGGCCATGTTGGTGATGCCGGCGGCCACGGTGACGAAAAGGCCCAGGCGGGGCTTTTCGGCGGCGATAAAGAAGCTCTGGAACACGTTTTGCAGCATGAAGGCGAAGGTGAAGCCGGTGACGATGCGGCCATAGAGAATGCAGTCGGCCATCATGGCGTCAGACGCGCCCAGCAGACGGGACACGGCGGGCATGGTGATGATGCCCACGGCGGACAGCACTGCGCCCAACAGCAGTGTGAACAGTACCAGCATGGAGAAGGTGCGGTGGGCCTCCTCCTGCTTGCCCTCGCCCAGCAGCTTGGACACCAGGGCGGTGCCGCCGGTGCCGATCATAAAGCCCATGCCGCCCAGGATCATCACGAAGGGCATGACCAGGTTTACGGCGGCAAAGGGCGTTTTACCCACGAAATTGGATACGAACAGACCGTCCACCACGCCGTAGATGGACGTGAAGACCATCATGCAGATAGACGGAAGCGTGAAGCGCAGCAGCTTGCCATACGTGAAATGGTCGGAGAGACGGATGGATTGCTTTGCCATGGGGGCCTCCTATCGAAAAAAGTAGCTCCATCATAAAGATGGAGCTAAATCATCCCGCCGAAGGCGGAGTTTGAACTTGGTGACCCGTACCGGATTCGAACCGATGTTAAAGGCGTGAGAGGCCTCTGTCTTAACCACTTGACCAACGGGCCGCATTTTTTCTTCTATTTCATCGGCCAAAGCCGCTGAAATCATGGTACACCTTCAGGGACTCGAACCCTGGACACCCTGATTAAGAGTCAGGTGCTCTACCAACTGAGCTAAAGGTGCATATCCTGTTAACGGTGTTATTATAGTCGATGTGCGCCGATATTGCAAGCTTTTTTTGCGAAAAGAACAGGATTTCTTTGAAATCAGGGAGAGAGCCGGAAAAGCGGGGGCTTTTCCGGCTCTCTGCGGGAAAGGAAAGAAGAACTGTCAGTTTTTCCACTCCACATACAGCTCGCGGACGGCATTATCATCGGCGGGCTTGGCAGGGGCGGCAGGAGCGGGCGCGGCCTTGGGCGCGTCGCGTTTTTCAATGAACTTGGGCGCCACCTGGGGGAACAGCGCCAGGCTCAGCACATCCTCGTCGGACTTGGCCAGACTCTTGAACTCCTCGCGGTACTTCTCCAGCTCCGGCTCCAACAAATCGGCGGGACGACAGGCGATGACATCCTCAGGGGCGATGCCCGCCTTGGCGCGGACCTCCTCGTTGACCTCGCCGGGCAGCTTGCCGTATTCACCCTTGAGCATGGCGCGGGACTCCTTGGGGAACGTCTTGTAGCGCTCGCCCATGATGACGTTCATCACAGCCTGGGTGCCCACGATCTGGGAGGAGGGCGTTACCAGCGGGGGATAGCCGAAGTCCTTGCGGACGCGGGGGATCTCCGCCAGCACGTCGTAATACTTGTCCTCCTTGCCCGCCTGCTTCAGCTGGGAGATCAGGTTGGAGAGCATACCGCCGGGCACCTGATACAGCAGGGTGTTGGTGTCCACGCGGAGGACCTTGGGGTCCAGGATACCGGCGTCCTGCAGGCGCTGGGCGACCTTGCGGAAGTGGGCGGCTACGGGGGACATCTTCTCCAGGCTCAGGCCGGTGTCACGGACGGTGCCCTGCAGCGTGGCTACCAGGGACTCGGTGGCGGGCTGGCTGGTGCCGTTGGCCATGGGGCTCAGCGCGGTGTCCACGATGTCCACGCCGGCGTAGGCCGCCATCAGCAGCGTCATATCGCCGGTGCCGGAGGTGTTGTGGGTGTGCAGGTGGATGGGAACGCTGACCGTTTCCTTCAGCGCCTTGACCAGAGAGTAGGCCTCCATGGGCAGCAGCAGGTTGGCCATGTCCTTGATGCAGATGGCATCCGCGCCCATGCCCTCCAGCTCCTTGGCCAGCTTGACGAAGTAGGCCTCGTTGTGGATGGGAGAGATGGTATAGCTGAGGGTGGCCTCCACCTGTCCGCCGTATTTCTTGGTGGACTTGATGGCCTGCTCCAGGTTGCGCACGTCGTTCAGCGCGTCGAAAATGCGGATGATGTCGATACCGTTTTCGATGGACTTGGCGCAGAAGGCGTCCACCACATCGTCGGCATAGTGCTTGTAGCCCAAGATATTCTGGCCACGGAAGAGCATTTGCAGCTTCGTGTTCTTCACATGCTTGCGGATGGTACGCAGGCGCTCCCACGGATCCTCGTTCAAAAAGCGCATACAGGCGTCGAAGGTGGCGCCGCCCCAGCACTCCAGAGAGTAGTAGCCGATGGCGTCCAGCTGCTCCAGTGCGGGCAGCATATCCTCGATGGTCATGCGGGTGGCCGCTTGGGACTGGTGGGCGTCGCGGAGGATGGTATCGGTGATGAGCAGGGGCTTATTAGACAGAAATTCCATAGTTACCTCCTATTAACCGAACAGGGAGATCAGCACGCCCGCGGCGATGGCCGAGCCGATGACGCCGGCCACGTTGGGGCCCATGGCGTGCATCAGCAGGAAGTTGCCGGGGTTTTCCGCCTGGCCGACCTTCTGGCTGACACGGGCGGCCATAGGTACGGCGGACACACCGGCAGAGCCGATGAGGGGATTGATCTTCTCCTTGAGGAACAGGTTCATGAACTTGGCCAGCAGGACGCCGCCGGCGGTGCCGAAGCCGAAGGCCACCACGCCCATGCCCATGATAGCCAGAGTCTTGGGGCTGAGGAAGGTAGCGCCGGTAGCGGTGGCGCCTACGCTGATACCCAGGAAGATGGTGACGATGTTCATCAGCTCGTTCTGCATGGTCTTGCTGAGGCGATCCAGCACACCGCACTCCTTGGCCAGGTTGCCCAGCATCAGGCAGGCGATCAGCGGTGCGGCGGAGGGGACCAGCAGGGCCACGAACACCGTGACCACGATGGGGAAGAAGATCTTTTCCTTCTTGCTGACCTCACGCAGGGGCTTCATGACGATCTGGCGCTCCTCCTTGGTGGTCAGCGCCTTCATGATGGGCGGCTGGATAACGGGCACCAGGGCCATGTAGGAATAGGCGGACACGGCGATGGGGCCCAGCAGGGCCGGGGCCAGCATGGCGGTGACGAAGATGGCCGTGGGGCCGTCCGCGCCGCCGATGATGCCCACGGAGGAGGCCTCCGCGCCGGTGAAGCCCAGCAGGCGGCAGCCAACGTAGGTGAGGAAAATGCCCAGCTGGGCGGCAGCGCCCAGCAGCAGGCTCTTGGGGTTGGCGATCAGGGGGCCAAAGTCGGTCATGGCGCCCACGCCCATGAAAATAAGACAGGGATAGATGCCCAGCTTGATACCCAGGTACAGCACATCGATCAGACCGACGCTGACAGTGACATTGCTGAGGGTAATGCCATAGGAGGCGAGGTACTGCTCGGCAGTTACCAGGGCGTCCAGCTGGTTGGACAGCGTGCCCACGGCCTCGGAGCCGCTGGCGGCAAGCTGTGCCATCAGGTTATCGAGCACACCGGGGTCGAACGTACTCTGCGCTGCCGTCATCACCTGGTCCACATAGGGCTGCAGCACATCGGCGGATACGCCGTTTGCCAGCATTTCCGAGAGGAACTGTGCCGTGATGGGCTCGCCGCCGAACAGGTCCCAGTGGACGTGTCCGCCGGCGAACAGGATCTCGTGGAACATCTCCGCGCCGGGCAGGTTCGTCACCAGCATACCGAATGCGATAGGAACCAGCAGCAGCGGCTCAAACTTCTTGACGATACCCAGAAACAGCAGCACAACGGCAATGACCAACATAATGGCACTCTTCCAGTTGTCGCCCTGGAAAAACTGGTAAAAGCCGGTGCTTACAAAGAAATTGGCAATAGCTTCCATGTGCAGTCCTCCGGCGTCAGCCGATGGTGCACAGCAGCGCGCCGGACTCCACGGCGGCGCCCTTGGTCACAGACACGGAGGTAACGGTGCCGTCGCAGGGAGCCATGATCTCGTTCTCCATCTTCATGGCCTCCAGGATCATCAGCACGTCGCCCTTCTTGACGGCGCTGCCGTTGGACACGTTCACCGCCAGAATGTTGCCGGGCATGGGAGCGCAGACCTTTTCGCCGCCGGCAGGGGCTGCGGCGGGGGCGGGAGCAGCCGCAGGGGCGGCCACGGAGGCAGCGGGAGCTGCGCCGGTGATCTCCTCCAGCTCGACTTCATACACGGTACCGTTGACATTGACTCTGTACTTTTTCATGGTGAAATCCTCCTCACACATTACACTTTCTTCATGGATACGATACGGATGGCGGAGACATCGGTCCCCATGTCCTCGGCGATGGCAGCGGCTACGGCGGCCATCATCGCGGGGGTGACGGCGCCAGGTGCGGGCATGGCGGCGGGAGCCGCCGGCATCTGGGGCACGGTCTTGGGCGCGGAGGTGCGGGCACATACCCAGCTCATCAGTGTGACCAGCAGTATGATGCACAGCAGCCCGGCAAACACCGTTCCCAGGCCCATCAGCACGACGAACAGGTTGGAATATTCAGGCATGGTTTGGATCTCCTCCCATACTAATATAGATTACCCACATTGTACCAAACATTTGGTAGTAATGCAATCCGAAAACGGCTAAAACTGCAAAATTGTGAGAAGTCCTAAAAAATTTTTTGGTTCATTGACGGAATACACAAACCACAGGGAAACGACCTTTCCTTGGAAGAAAATACTTTCCATCCGCTATTGTCTGTGCTATACTGTGTTTCTATTCCGAAAGCAGGGGAGGCGCGGCTATGCGGTACGAAAATGTGGTGCAGGGCCGCTTTCTCTCGCGCCCCAATCGCTTCATTGCGCTGGTGGAGCTGGACGGCGCCGAGACGGTCTGCCATGTGAAGAACACCGGACGCTGTCGTGAACTGCTGGTACCGGGGGCTGAGGTGTATCTGGTGCCGGGTGTCACGCCGGGGCGTAGGACACCCTACGATCTTGTCGCGGTGAATAAGGGCGGCAGGCTGATCAATATGGACGCCCAGGCACCGAACCGGGCGTTTGCGGAGTTTGCACGGACCTTCGACCCGCAGGCCGAGAGCATCCGGCCGGAGTTTCGCTTTGGCGAGTCGCGGCTTGATTTCTGCTTGACGCGGCCCGACGGGCTGCACCTGGTGGAGGTCAAGGGGGTCACGCTGGAGCAGGGCGGCCACGCCCGCTTCCCGGATGCACCTACGGAGCGGGGCGTGAAGCACGTGCATGAATTGATACGCGCTGTGGAGCAGGGCTGCCGGGCTACGGCCTTCTTCGTCATCCAGATGGCGGAGGTCGTTGATTTTGCGCCCAACGATGATACACATCCCGCATTCGGCGCGGCCCTGCGGCAGGCGCGCGAGGCGGGGGTCAGCATTGCCGCTTACAGCTGCCGTGTTGCGCCGGACGCCATGTATATCGATCACCCTGTGCCGGTGGTTTTGTGAGGAGAGTGTCCGTATGACATTGCTGGAGATATTCCTGATCGGCATCGGTTTGAGTATGGATGCCTTTGCCGTGGCGATATGCAAGGGGCTGGCCATGCCGGACAATGTGCACAAGAAGACGGCATTTTTTATCGCCTTATATTTCGGCGTGTTTCAGGCGGTCATGCCCGCGCTGGGCTGGCTGCTGGGCTCACAGTTTGCCCATTATGTGACGCGGTTCGCGCCCTGGATCGCCTTCGTGCTGCTGGCATGGATCGGCGGGAATATGATTCGCGAGAGCCGCGCTGAGGAAGAGGAGGACGAGCAGCCCTCCGACGGGCAGGTGAAGCACAAAGAACTGTTTGTGCTGGCCGTGGCCACCAGTATCGATGCGCTGGCCGTGGGCGTCACGTTCTCCATGGTGGAGCTGTCCGTGTCCATCTGGCTGGCCGTCTGTCTTATCGGCTGCACCACGTTCCTGATATCCCTGGGCGGCGTGTATGTGGGCAATGTGTTCGGCGCAAAGTACAAGAATAAGGCTGAATTCGTGGGAGGCACTATCCTGATTCTGATAGGTGTGAAGATCATTCTGGAGCATTTTGGCGTGCTGTAAAAAGATCCCCGGCGATGTATATCGCCGGGGGATCTTTTTACAGATGTGCGAGCAGATCCATAGTAATGCGGGCGGTGATTCCCCACAGGTGGTAAGGCAGGCCGTGATACACCGGGACCTCCAGCCGCCAGGGACGCCAGGGGTAGTCCGCAGGGACGCCGGCGTCCGCATAGGGGAAATCCGGGGCCTCCACTGGCTGCCGGTACAGGTAGACCTCCGGCGGATGCGCCTTCAACTCCCGAAGGGGCAGCAGGAAGGTGCCGGCTACCTCCTCCGGCGCGGGGCGCATTGCTGCCAGCGTCGCAGGGTCCACCTCACCCAGCACGGGCCGGAGCAGGCTGCCCGCACGGATGTGGATGAAGTCCATTTCGCCGATAACGGTCACGGCGCTTTCCGGGATGCCAAGCTCCTCCCAGGTTTCCCGCAGGGCGCACTGGATGGCCGTTTCCCCCGCCTCGCGCTTGCCGCCGGGGAAGCACACCTCGCCCGGCTGCCGGACGTTGGCGGAGCGTATCTCATACAGCAGGCAGTATTCGCCGTCCTGACGGACCAGGGGGACCAGCACGGCGGAGCCGCCTCTCTCGCCCATCAGCGTGGGCGTATGCGCCGCGTAGTAGCCGCGCAGGGGGGAAATATCCATGATCGGGCCTCCTCTCGGTCAAAAGCGGTGCTTGTCCGCATTGTTTTTATCGAAGTTTGGTTGTATCGCAGAGCGGCCTGCGAAAAAAGACGTCCCCGCCTTGCGGCGGGGACGCGTAATGCGCGGTAGATCCTCAGCAGCTGCACCCGCAGCCGCCGTTATTGCCGCCGCAGCCGCAGCCATTGCCGCAGCCGTTGCCGCAGAACAGGAACAGCAGGATGATGGCGATGATGATCCAGCAGCAGCTGCTGCCGCCAAAGCAGGAATTCTGATTACACATACCGTAACCTCCTATGAAAATTTGACCGCCACATCGGTCTCATTCTCATAGTATGCCGGCTGCGGTAAAGTGTGCGCCTCAGAGCTGCGAGATGCGATAGCTGAGCGTCAGCAGGGTGTCCACAAAGTGGATGTCCTCGAAGAAAACGCCGTCCTCCTTGGTGGAGAGCTCCACATTGGTAAAATTCCAGAAGCCGCGCACACCCAGACCGATCAAACGGTCCGCCAGCGGCTGGGCTACATTCTGCGGGACGGTCAGGACCGCCACGTTGGGGTGATAGTTGGCGACATATTCCTCCAGCTCATCCATCGAGTGGACCGAGACACCGCGGATCTCCGTGCCGATCAGCGCGGGGGAGACATCAAAAGCGGAGTCGATCCGGAAACCGACCTTATCAAAATCAAAATTTTGCAGCAGGGCGTGACCCAGATGGCCTACACCGATCACAATGATGCGGTGGCCGCTGTCTATACCCAGGATGTGGCCGATCTCCGCACGCAGCTCGGCCACATTGTAGCCGTAGCCCTGCTGGCCGAACTCACCAAAGCAGCTCAGGTCCTGCCGAATCTGGGAGGCGGTGATGTCCATTTTGGCGCCCAGAGAGTTGGAGCTGATACGCACCACGCCTTTGTTGTACAGATCGTCCAGATACCGATAGTACCGGGGAAGACGATGAATGACAGCATCGGAGATTTTTTGCTTCTTCATAGAAAAACCTTCTTTTGTGTGGAATGCGGCGCACAGCGCTCGATGTATTGTGGCTATTTTACAACAAGTATGCGAAGTTGTCAACTTTTTTAACAAAGTCGGAAGAAAAAATTTTCTTTACTTTGTGCCGGGAAGGTGGTATAGTAATGGGGCTGTAAGCTGATAAAACAGAATATGCGCCCGTAGCTCAGATGGATAGAGCGTTAGACTCCGACTCTAAAGGCCGCTGGTTCGAATCCAGTCGGGCGTACCATATTAACGAAACGGTATAGATGCGTCTGGCGAAAAGTCAGGCGCATCAACCGTTTCCGGGCTTTTTCAAGCCCGGATTTCTTCTCTCAAACCATAGATGCAAATCGCTGTTTCAGGGCGTCTGCCCCGATTCGAACCGGACGTTTTCCTGTTTCATGCAGATGCGCTCAGCCAGCGCCCTTTTTCAGCGGCGATTTTTCCGGCTGGCAGCGGTATTTTTCTCAAAAAAGAATCACAAAGATTTGGGCGTCGTTTTGTTGGTCCTGACGGACTAAGAAAGCGGTGCCCTTTTTCATTTCAAAAAGGGCGCTGGTCGCAGCGCCTGCATTTGTAGGTCGGAGCATGATCGCTCCGACCTTATTTTTTATGCATGGGAGGAGCTATATGAGCATCAGCGCAGAAGAAAAGGTCTGTTACCTCAGAGAAGCAGCAATCGTCCTTGCCAAGGAGGGTTTCCAGTTGGACGAAGTTCATACTGACAGGCTGTGTATCCTGCTTGACGGTTCGCCGCTTTGTGAAGTAACTGGGAGCGGTGGTGTTGCCTACCGCAATGAGGATATTGACGAGCCAGAACGGATCGCTGCCAAGGACAAGGTGTATGAGATTGTCAGGATCACAGCGGAGTATATGCGGCAGATGGAGATGGCGCCCTTTTTGAAAGCCGACGGTCTGGAGGACGGCTACAAGGTGCTGGCGGATTTCAACGGCACTGTGCTGGCTGGAGTTCAGAGCAAACACGGAGTCCACTTCGTCACATGGGATTGGGCCTATGGGCACACAGGAGTATGTCATGGGCACTATTTCATGGAGAACTATGCAGGAGCCAAACAGGACTTTGCTATCCGCTCCGGGCTGATTCAAAAGGAACGGCTTTTCACCCCAGAGCAGATGACCGAGATTTATCGCTGCTGTGCGGACTCTGTAGACGGAGATTTCTTTGAACTCACGGGAGAGCAGGAAAAAATGATCCGCAGTGTTCAGCACCAGATTGAGGAGTGTGTGCCGGATTTGGACGAGCGAATCCGGCAGCAGGAAGAAGCCTTGGAACAAGCCACACAGCAACAGACAATGTAATATCAAACGGAACGGGTCGGAGTCTTGGCAATAAGATTCCGGCCCTTTTTTCATTTCAGAGAGGAGTTCGCTTATGCCGTACTATTTCATGCGAGACACGCCGCTGCAGGCGTTGGAGCAGTTGATGATGTCTCAGCCCGGTCAAAAACCCAGAGGCGGTGGAATATACCGCAGCCCATTTCATTACACGCCCAAAGATGTGGCGTGCGAATACTGCCAGAACTATGACCGCAAGCATCCGTGCCGCCTATGTGAATGTACCTGCCTGGAGGAACGGATCGAAGCAGGTGTACTGGAGATGAATGAGTTCGTGCGGGACTGCTTCGCACCCTCTATGGGGCCGCAGTTCCGAAAACGGATGCATCAGCAACTCAGAGAAAGAAACCCTCAATTCTTCCTGTCCAATGCCCACCGGCGAAGATGGACATACTGGCGGGAACGCTGCTGGCATCTGTCTGACCGGAACAAAGCCGCCCTCTTCCTGCTCACGGCATACGAGAGCCTTTGGCGCAGGATGGTCTGGAAATGCGGGAACGACGGTTTTGACTTTCAAAGCGTCCGGCTCGGAGGGATCGAGCCGGAGCTCTACAGCGTCTACCAGGCGGCGAAGGCCATTGCGGTCGGCTGCTGCAATATTACTCTTGCGGACCTTGCGTCTCCGGAATTGGTCACAGATGAGGCGTTCCACCTGATCACTGGCGCACTACTGATGGCCAAATACGGAGATGCGGTTTTGAATTTGGAAAAAGGAGTGAATGAAACATGATGATTCAAGCGGTGCTCGGCAATCCGCATCACCCGGAATACGGCGTGGCGACCATCCCGTTTCCTATTCCCCGCGACCAGCACGCACACTGCATGGAGCTGCTGGAGGCGTTGGAAATCGGTGACGCGGTCAAGGCGGACTGCAAGGTGGAGAAGATCGACAGCTTCTACACCGTTCTCAAGCGAGTGGAAATGCTCACGGTCAATGTGGAGGAGCTGAACTACCTCGCCAAGCGGCTGGACAGCTTCGACACCGGCGAAGCCGCACAGTTTCAGGCGATGGCCCACAATCTGGAGCTGTTCGAGTTAAAGGATCTCATCAACCTGACCTTCTGCTGCCAGCAGGCTACGGTCATCACCGACTTTTCCGACCTCGCCGCTGTTGGCCGTAACCACTACATGAACCTGCACGGAGGATGTGCCAAGACAGAGGAATTGAATGCGCTGGATGGCGAGGAAACCGCGCGGCGGCTCATCGAAAATGGCGGCGGCACGATCACCCCCTACGGCGTGGTCTACGACAACGGCATGAAGTTAGAGCCGGTCTATGACGGCCGGTTTTTTCCCTGCTATTACTATGAGCCGAACGCCATCACCGTTGCGGTGACCTCCAAAGCCGAGCCGGAGGACACAGAACACATCACATGGCTGTTCCTCCCCATGGTGCAGGAGGAGATCGACCGCGCCCTCCTTCGCGGGGGAATCACAGATCCCGCCGATGTCCGCCTGCGGCTGGAGGACAGCCAGCTCCCCAATGAGGTGGATGTCCTGTTGGATATGGAGTACGAAACTCTCTCCGACCTCAACGAACTGGCAGAGGCAACGGATGGGTTATCAAAAGCGGATATGGAAAAGCTGGGCGCTGTGGTCATGCTGGCAGAGCCAAAGTCCGCGACGCAGATCAAAAATCTTGCGGAAAGCCTCGACCTCTTTGACTTTGCCCCCGGCGCACATACGCCGCAGGAATACGGCAAGTACATGATCCAGCAGTCCGGCCGCTTCGAGTATGACGAAAACCTCGATGCTTTTTATGACTATGAAAAGTACGGCATGGAGCGCATGAACGCGGAGGACGGAATGTTCACCGACCGTGGCTACATCGCCTATAAGGGCTATACCAGCATGGAGGAAGTGATGAACGGCAGCCAGAGCAGCCGCATGGAGATGGGAGGGATGATGTGATTATTCAAGCAGAACTCAGGCGGAAACAGTCCGAGTATGAAGGCGAAGCATGCAGTGTAGATAAGGTAATCGAGTTACCCGCCCAGCGATTCAAGCAGTTCAGCCGCGCACTGCTGGCTGATTACGATTTCATCGCAGAGAATAAAAACGCCATCCGGCACGATGAGGATGCCAGGCACTGTCTGCTCATCCTCGACGCGGATGGAACGGACGGTTTCCTTGTTGACCCACAGGGGTACAACTACGCCCGGTACAGTGCCTTTGTCCCCAACGCCCGCAGTTTGCTGACACTGGATATGGGGATCGACCGCAGCTACCTTTCGCCGGTAGAGCCTTGGCGCAATGAAAATCGGGATGAAATGCTCCGCATGACGCTGCGCGTCGAGGGAAAGCCGGACTACACCCTCGTCCTCCCCGCTGACGAGGAATACCTCGATGCGGTGAAGGCTTATCTTGATATTGATGTTTTCGCGGATGCCATGCTCTGTGATATTCGCTTCAAGGTGCCATACATCGGTGAGCTGATCCGCGATTCGGATTGCCCCGCCGTGGAGGATTACAACGATTTTGCTGAAGCCTTGGAGGACATCTGGCAGCAGGACGGTGCGCTCCTGACCTACGCCGCCGTGCTGGAGGCTGAGAAGCCGGAGACCCTGCACCGTGCCTGTGATCTCCTGCAAGATCTGGACAACTACCAGCGCATCACGGAGGGCGCCTATGGTTACGGTCAGCAGCGATTGCAGGAAACGCTGGAGCTGGATGATGAGGCCATCTACGAACTGGACGGCTACATGGATTTTGAGCAATACGGTCAGGACCGCATGGAAAATGACGGTGTAACGGAAACGGAGTTCGGTCTGCTGCGCCGCTTGGACCCGCCCTTCCCGGAGCAGCGGCAGGGGCAGCAAATGTTTCAGTAGACTTTGCGGCAGATGTGTAGTATGTTTGCCGTTACCAAGAAAGGAAGGAACACCAAATGGCTGTAAACGCAAGAACAGAGGAATTCCAACACATTGAAGTATTTGATAAGCCCGCGCTGTTCACCAACGGGCGTATTGCCCGTGATACCGTGCCGAAGGGCTGGTACTGCTATGACATTCGAGGCTCTGACGATGATCCCGGTGAGCTGTGCTACATGGAAGAAAATGTTGTGGTCAACCACGCAGGCTCGGTACTGATGCCGGAAAAGCTGGCGATGCCTAAGTTCGGACGGCTGGATGTGCGGGATGAGCTCGGTTTTCTCGATGAAGGCAACATGACGCTCCGTGAGTTCTGCGAAGCACATCAGCTCCCGTATCCCGCGGAGAACATGAAATTTCATATCCGACCCGCCCGCCCGGAGGAGGCGGGCTTATTTTATACCCCGCACCCCGAAGAAGATAAGCGGCTGGGTACCGTTGGCCATGTCCGCATGGACTTCGGGCGCAGCGGCAACGAGTTCTGGCATACATGGTGGCCCCGTGGCCCGGAGGAGCTGAACAGCCCTGTGTTCAAAGCGGAGCTGCAGGAGGTCGTGGACACGCTGCGGGAGAGTGTGCTGAAAAACCGCTTTGCCATGGAGCGTTTCTGTTATGCCCGCGGTGGCAAAATCAGTGGCGGCTGGACACAAAACTACGGTTACATCGTGGAAACGGAGCATTACCGCTACTGCCTGCGTTGTAATCCGTCCCCTGGTGACTATAACGGGTATCTGACGGCCTATGATCTGGATGTCCAGCGGCAGAACATGGCGCGGGAAGAAGCATCCCGCATGGAAATGGGCGGCATGGCATGAGTTGGAACGGAGCTCGTGCCAGAGGGCCTCCCGTTTTCTATGGCAGCTGCGCAGATTCCCGTTGACTTGTGGGCGATCCTGTGGTAGTTGTGTTGTGTACCAACACAGGACGGAAAAGAAAAATAAAAACTGGAGGTACAAAATGAAAAAACTGCAAATCATGGCGGGTATGCTGAGCGTGCTTCTCCTCGCAGGCTGCGGCGGAGCCGGAGCATCTGCGAAAACGACAGAAGGAGATCCGCCGCAAGTGGCATCTGCCGCCGCTTCCGGGACCACAGCGGCGCAAAACGGAAACGAAAACCCTTCGGAGGTCGTAACACAAGATGAGGCAGAACGCCCCGGCCCTGTCGATGCGGAGCCGTCGGGAGAAAAGAAAACCAATTCCTCTGCCGGAGAAGCGAAGCCTGCGGCGGAAGTTCCTCCGGTGCAAGTGCTGCCTGCCGAGACTGTGCCGCCTGAAACTCCGCCCACAGGATCCGCCCCCTCTGAACCCGTGACGGATGAGGCAGCTCCACAGCCGGAGGAGAAAGCCTTTGCCATGGACTACTGGCTGGCCTACGCCAAGGACTATGCCGTGAGCATCGGGCTGGTGCTGGATCCTGCGGCAGCCGGCACATGGGACACTCCCATCCGGTGCAGCAGCAAGACGGAAGATGTTTTGGCCGCCTATATCCGGGATGATCTGACGTACTATAAGGATCAGGAAGGCTGCACCGCCGTCTGGATCTGGGCAGAACAGATCGGAGACGGACAGTACGAACTGTTCATCGGTCGCGGATAACGGCAGCCATATTAGAGAAAAGGCTCTCATGGAGGGCCTTTTTCTTATGTAAAAATTTAGGAGAATAGGAGGTCTATTTTGAAACGAATCATCAAGTGCGGGACGGCTTTTCTACTGGCGTTGGTGCTGTGCCTATGCCTGCTGCCTACAACAGCCTTCGCCGCATCCAAACAGGTGTATATCTGGAATTTTCCCCTGTCAGATGATACCTTGAAGTCCAGCGGTAACTGGGGCCACGGTGTACTGAATTTGCGGTTTGGCTACCGGGTAGGGGCTTCCAGCTACACGCAGTTCCGGTGTCTGGACTCCTGGCAGGGCGAGGTAGCTTACTGCATCGAACCCGGCGCACCGCAGAAAAACTACGATTCCATCACAGACCACGACGATACCTGGTGGGATCACCTGAGCCTGCCTGACGGGCATCCCCTTACGCCCCGTGAGGTGCAGCGGCAGATCGGCCGCATTATGAGCTACGGCTATCACGGCACCATTGGCGGCGGCTGGTGGGCAGATGTAGAGAGTACAGCGGAGAAGATGGCCTGGGCCTATGCCACGCAGGTCCTCATTTGGGAGGTGGTGGCCGGTGAGCGGGACAGCAGCTTCCACCATATTGATGTGAAATCTATGGGCTATGACGAGGCCTTGGAGCGGGTGGATGCAACCCACCCCCTGCGGAGCAAGATCCTCAGCTACTATGATTCCATTGTGGATTCTGTGCAGACCCATAGTAGGCGCCCCAGCTTCTGCGCATCTACTGCCACCAATGCAGAGACGCTGGAACTGACTTGGGACGGCAGCAAGTTTACCGGCAGCATCACCGACACCAACGGGATGCTGGGAAAGTATAGTTTCAGCTGTGAGGACGCCAACCTGACTTTCAGCAAGAGCGGAGATGTGCTGACCATCTCAGCGGAAAAGCCTATCTCGGATGCCGTTACCATTACCGCCGCCAAAGAGGGCACCACCAGCGCCGGTATGGTGGTATGGGGCGATGGCGTGTGGGGCGAACCTACCGGTATTCAGGATGTGGTTACCTACTCTGCCAGCGTCCGTGACCCGGTAACGGCTTACCTGAAAATCAAGACTGCTGACATCCCCGGCAGGATCACGGTGAAGAAGGTGGATGCCGAGGGTGATCCTCTGTCCGGGATCCGGTTTCTGCTGGAATCCTCTGCGGATCAGGTGAACTGGCAGGAGGTGAGCGCGGCGGAAACAGGTGCGGACGGGGCGGTTTGCTGGGAAAACCTGACAGCAGACGGCAGCACCTACTACCGGGTGACAGAGGTGCAGACGGCGGAGGGAATGACGCTGCTGACGGAGCCGCTGTTCGTGGGAACGCTGGACGCAGGCAGCCATGATATCACCATTACCGCCTGCAACAATGCGGGCTTTGCACTGCCCTTTACGGGCGGTACAGGCTTCACGATTTATATTCTGTTTGCAGCACTCATGCTCTGCATGGGTGTTTATTTTTGCAAAAAATCCACGACGAAAAAGGAGAACTGAACCATGAAGAAAACGAAACGACTTTGGGCGCTGCTTCTGGCCATGGTCATGGCCTTGGGGCTTATCAGCACAGCGTTCGCAGCGCCGACCATTGACTCCGGACGGAAAGCGTCCCTTTCCCTTTATAAGTACGACATCACGGCAGCCAGCGCAGACGGAGCGTGGGATGCGGCGTCCTATGTCAGCACCGGTGTGCAGGACGATGCCGTTGCCGACAAGCTGGCAAAGTACGCCATCCAGGGCGTGGAGTTTAGCTATCTGCGGGTGGCTGACATCGCCATGAACAATGAACTGGTGGACGGGCAGCGTCAGGTAGGTGTGCTGTACGGCTTTGCCGAGGATACCGTACTCCAGGCCATTGGACTGACTAAGGCGGACGCTTACAAGAGAGGGAACGGCGTGTTCTACTTTACCTCCGACAAGCTAAACAAAGCCCTGGCGGGCGCTTTGGCCGACAATGCTACCACCGTCAAAAATGCGCTGGAGATTGCCGTCCGGAACGGCGGCAAGGCCATGCCTGAGACGAATGAAAACGGACACAGCAAGGTCGGTGGACTGGAGCAGGGGCTCTATCTGGTGGTGGAGACCCGTGTGCCGGAGAATGTCACCAGCACCTGCAACCCGTTTTTTGTTTCCCTGCCCATGACCACCATCGACGGCAAAGACTGGAACTATGATGTGACCGTGTACCCCAAGAACCAAACCGGCAGCCCGGACCTCGAAAAGACCGTCCGGGAGGATAAAAACAGCACAGGCAAGAACGGCGGCACGGGGGATATTGCGGACGGCTATGCACATACTGCCACCGCTTCCGTGGGCGATGTGGTGGACTATCAGATCATCAGCACACTGCCCACCATTACCTCCAAGGCTACCAGTTTGACTACTTATACCTTTGTGGACACGCTGCGTGAGGGGATTCGCTACAACAGAAGCGATGTGATCATTGAGTTCTTCCGGGATGCCGGATGCACAGATCAGATTACGGCATGGGACGAGGATTCCGGCAAGTTCGCCGTCAGCTATGATGACGCCGCCAACGCCATGACCATTGGTATGACAGAGACCGGGCTGGCGGACATCAATGAATCCGCAAGTGTCTACACCGATAGCGTGAAGCGTGGTTACAGCGACTGTACTATGCGGATCACCTATACGGCGACCCTTACCGCCGGCGCACAGCTGGGTGATACCGACAACCCCAACGAGGTGGTGCTGACCTGGAAGCGCACCAATACCGGTTACTTTGATACGCTCCAGGACTGCTGCCATGTGTATACCTACGGCGTGGATGTGCTGAAGCAGTTTTCGGACGGCAAGGGCGACCTGACGAATGTCAGCTTCTTGCTGCACAACGACACAGACGATGTGTATATCATTGCCGAGCAGAGGAATGGCATGTACTACGTCAAGGGCTTTACCGACAAGAAGGCCGATGCAACCACTCTTGTTCCGAATGACAGCGGTCATATCATCGTGAACGGTCTGGAGGACGACACCTATACGCTGACAGAGATCGCCACCGACAAGGGCTATGTGCTGCTGAAGGACGGCGTGGAGATCGTCATTGCTGCCGCAGAGAGTGAGAATGCCTGCGAGACCTGCGGCGCAAAGCTCCTGACTGCCAGCGGTACCGTCAACGGCGAACCTGCGAACATGGAGAGCGGCAATGCCATCGTGCCGCTGACGGTCATCAACAACCCCGGCTTTGACCTGCCTAAGACAGGCGGTTACGGCACCTGGATGTTCACCGTGGGCGGCTGTATGCTGCTGGGCGTGGCGGCGTTTATTGTGGTCCGGGGCCGGAAGCACAATAGGAACGACCAGTGAAGTGGCGACTGCTGGCGGTAGCCTGTGTGCTTCTGGCGCTGGGATTGCTGCTCTACCCGCTTATGGGTGAACTGGTAAGTGAAAAGTATCACTCGGATGTGGAGGCGGTGTACACCGCCGCTATTGCGGACACTGACAATGCGGAGCTGGCCGAGCAGCGTCGGGCGGCGGAGACGTATAACGCCATGCTGCGAGGCGAGGCGGCGGTCAGTACGGGAGGGGCTTCTGCTCCTCCCGTGCTCTATGCGGGGCAGCTCACCGTGGGCGGGGCCATGTGTACTATCGACATCCCGAAGATCGGCGTGTATCTCCCGGTGCGGCACGGCACGGGGGCGGAAACACTGGAGCGGGCCGTGGGACATGTGATGGGCACTTCGTTGCCTGTGGGCGGGGCAGGCACCCATGCGGTGCTGTCGGCCCACAGCGGGATGGCCAGTGCAAAGCTGTTTTCGGATATTGACCAGCTTGCGGAGGGCGACACTTTTTACATCCATGTGCTGGGTGAGGTGCTGGCCTACGAGGTGGACCGGATCGCCACGGTACTGCCTTCGGACACATCGCTGCTGCAAATCGAGGACGGGCAAGATCTGGTGACGCTGGTGACCTGTACGCCCTTTGGGGTGAACACCCACCGGCTGCTGGTGCGGGGACATCGGGTGGCGTATGTGGCAGAGCTGGTGGTAGAAAATGGGAAAACTCCGAAGGCTGCGTCTTCGTGGATGCAGCACTATCTCACGGGTTTGGGCATCGGCCTTGGTGTGTTGGCTGCGGCTGGTGGGGTCTGCTTCTTTGCAAGGAGGCGACGCCGTGGGTAAAAAAGCTGCTTTGTTGGCGGTGGCGCTGGCCGTGGCGGGGCTTTGTATTCTGCTGTGGCCGGTGGTTTCCGGGCATAGGCTGCAAGCGGACATGAGCGCGGCGGCACAGGGCTTTTTGGAGGAGGCGAGACAGTCATATCCCGAGTTGCTGGCAGACTTGCAGGGATATAACCAGCGCATTTATGCAGAGCGGCAGGCGGGACTGGCCGACGCTTTGGCCTGTGAGGAGCCTGCTGTATTGCTGAAAGACTACGGCGTGGAGGACGAGATCATAGGTGTATTGGAGATACCCACGCTGGAGCTGGTCATGCCGGTCTACTTGGGCGCGTCTGATTCGCACCTTGCCGCAGGGGCGGCGGTGCTTGGGAACACTTCGGTGCCTATTGGCGGCATGAGTACCAACTGCGTCATTGCCGGACATAGAGGGTGGCATGGTGCGGATTACTTTCGGCACATAGACCGCTTGCAGGCGGGCGATATCGTAACAGTTACAAATCTGTGGGAGATGCTCACCTATGCCGTGGTTGACATCCAGATCATCCAGCCCCATGAGGTGAACAGAATCAAGATCCAGCCGGGGCGTGACCTGCTGACGCTCATCACCTGCCACCCCTACGCCAGCGGCGGACGGCAGCGGCTGGTGGTGTATTGTGAAAGAAGGAAGTGATGCATTATAGAGCCTATTGGCAAGGCCACATTTGTCGGGGACGATGACATTCTCTATTACGATGCAGAGTCGTTTCTGGACTGTATCCGGGCGGAACTGCCCTATCGGGATACCACCGGGTTTCGCTACGAAGTCCTGACGGACGATCCTGCCGTCTGCAAGGCGGCAGATGATATTTTGCTGGATTTCTTCGGTGAGGATGATCCATATACGCTATCCGAATACACACAGAAAATGGGAGGGATCTAAAGATGTTTACATCCGAAAAAATGGTGAAATTCCTGCAGGAAAAATATCCACCCGGCACCCGCATTCGGCTGGTTTCCATGGAGGACCCCTATGCGCCGGTAGCACCCGGCACAGAGGGTACGCTTGTGTGCGTAGATGACGCCGGGCAATTTCAGATGAAATGGGACAACGGGCGGACTCTGGCCCTCATCCCCGGCGAGGACAGCTTCACTGTCCTGCCGCCCGAACGCAGCGTGCTGAAGTTGTATATGCCCCTGACTGCCGAGCTCTACGAGCCGGATGAGTGGGGCGATATGCCGGAGGAGGCGGAACGGCTCACCGGCGGCGAATTGGCATCGCATGAGGACAAGATCCGCAGCGCCTTATTCAAAAACCGCATGCAGGAGGAACAGGTCAGAGGCATCATGTACTGGTACAGAAAACCGGACAGCGTCAACGACAAGGTACATTCCGTTGTCTTCGATGTGGAGCAGCGGCACGGCAGGCTGTGGGGCGTGGCGGAGTGTCAGATCAGCGGCGAACTGTCGGCTAAAGAGCTGGCTGCGCTGAAGAAGTACATCTCCGGCCAAGCCTCAGACGGCTGGGGTGAGGGCTTCGAGCAGCGGGAGATCGCACTGGACGGTGGCCGGGAGCTGTATGTCCACCTGTGGCAGGATGAGGACTGGAGCATCCGGACGGAGCAGGAGCGGTTCGAGCCTTACCGGGACAAGCTGCCTCAGCTGTGTTTTACCCTGCTGCCGGGTACAGGCCAGCTCATCTGCGTGAAGCGTGGGGAGAGCGGGTACTATCCCAGCGACTGGTCTACGCCGGATGCACAGGAAAACCGCCGCATTGCGGATGAGCAAAACCGGAAGCTGGGTGTGACACCCGCTCAGGAGGAAGCTATGAAGATCGGCAGCATGTGCGGCTGGGATGTCCCCGGCGCAGACCCGGATAACTGCATGGACATCGTGCAGCAGAGCGGAGGTATGGAGCTTGGATAAAAAGGTTTTCTCCGTATATCTGGGTGATCCGGATAGCAGTAATCACGCAGAGCTGGATCTGCCCGCTACGCCGTGGGAACTGATAGACGCACTGGATAAGCTGCGGCTGGTGGATGGACGGGAACCCTATTGGCAGGTGGAGGACATTGGCCGGTACGGTTTTCTTGCACCGCTCCTTGATGACAGCGACCTGTATCAGTTCAACGCTCTGGCGGAGCAGCTGAGCACATTCGACCATGTAGAAGCCATTGCCTTTGAGGGACTGGTGCAGATGGAGGTCGACGAGCTGTGCCAAACCAATGGCGGTGAACTGACCCTCCAGCGATTGCTGGATCTGGCGTACAGTGTGGATGGCTGTCATGTGGTGCCGGGGATCCGGGACGATGCGGCATTGGGTCGGTTCTATGTGGAGAACGAGTTCCTGCCGGAACTGGAACAAGTACCGGATAGTGTGCTGGAGCTGTTGGACTATGCCAAGATCGGTGAAAAAATGCGCCGGGACGAACACGGCGCTATGACCCCGAACGGCTATGTAGTACGGGAAGCCGAACTGCGGCAGGCTCCGCCCAACTTGGGCAGGCCGCCACGAAAGCCGCCGTATATGATCCATTTCCTCTGTGTCAGTGATGTCCGTGCCGTAAAGTTGTACCTGCCCGCAAAGCAGGCGGAGTTGGACGCCGTGCTGGACTGTCTGGAGGTGGATAGCTGGCAGGAGGTGCAGCTGGAGGAATTCGACACCGCCATGCCGGAGATGTGGGCCTTCGTAGATATGGCTCACACCAGCATGGAGCAGGTCAATCAATTTGCGCAGTGTCTCGAAATGCTGGATGCAAATGGGGAACTGGCGGCGTTCAAGGCAGTGGCCAGTCAGCTGGATATTTACAAGCTGGAGGATGCCATGGCGCTGACAGAGCACCTGAGTGAATACGCCTTCGAACCGAATATCCACTCGTTGGAAGATCGGGCACGGGAGGAACTCGCCCTTATGGCAGATGGGCCAGAGCTTGACCTGCTCATCCGAAATTTGAATCTCACCGCCTACGGCGCAGACCTGATGTACAGAGATAGGGGCATCCTCAGCGACTACGGCTATGTCCATCGTCCGGATGGACAGCCTATGCATCTGCCGCAGCAGGGCATGGATATAACCATGCAGTAAACTGAATCAATAATGGGGCCGCTTTCCGAAAAGGGACAGCGGTCCCACTTTTTGCACCCTTTTCGGTGAGCGGTACCCGGAAAGGAGTGCAAGAATGACGAAGGAGACCATCTCCCGGTATCTGGAGAACGGATGCAAGGGACATAAGAATGTGGTCAGCAGCCGGGAATTGGAACGGGCGCTGGGCATCAGCGGAAACGAGCTTCGCAGGCACATCAACCGCCTGCGGCGAGGCACTGTGCCGATCGCAGCAGATCAGCGGGGGTATTACTATGCGGAGACGGCGGCAGAGGTCTATGCCACCATCCGAAGCCTTGAGAAAATGCGCAGCGGGTTAGACGCCGCCATCTCCGGACTGGAGCGGGCGCTGGAGAAATTCGGTGAGTAGGCAGATGACGAAGCTCATGCCGTGGGTAGGCGGCAAGGCCCAGCTCATGTGGGCCATCCAAATGCTGCTGCCTACCCACTACAAGACACTGGTGGATGTGTTTGGCGGCAGCGGCATTATCACCATGAATACTTCCGTCCCCAGCGGGTGTCTGCAGATCTACAACGACCTGAACCACGATTTATATAACCTGCTCTTCTGCGCCAAGGAGCGTCCGCTGGAGCTGGTCAGGGAGCTGGGCTTTCTCCCTATCAACGCCCACGATGAATTTGATGTATTGCAGCGTCAGCTGCAGGGCGAGAACTTCACCATGGAGTACATGGAACGGCAGTTGGATCTGACGGAGGTGTTTTTTGAACCACCCCAGGCGGAGGTCGTGCGGCAGCTGCTTTTGGAGCGTGGCAGTTTAGGCAATGTGCGCCGTGCCGCAGCATTTTATAAGCTGCAGCGCTACAGCTACAATGGCAGCGGAGACAGCTATGGCGTAGGCTCCTGCGATATACGGCGGTTTTTCCGGGATCTGTGGGAGTGCTCCCACCGGCTGAAGGATGCGGTACTGGAAAATAAGGATTTCGAGAGCATTATCACTGCCCGCAACGACCCGCAGACCGTGGTCTACTGTGACCCACCCTACTATGAGGCGGAATGCTATACGGTGGAGTTTCCACGCAGCGACCACCAGCGGCTCCACGATGTACTGGTAAAGCATACGGGCTTCGCTATGGTGTCCTATAACAACTGCCCATACATCCGGGAGCTGTACGATGATTTCTTCATTTACGAGGTGGAGCGCCCCAACAGCCAGTCCAAGAAGAAAAACAATAAGTACCGTGAGTACATCATGACCAACTACGATCCCCGCACCTTTGCGCCGCAGATGTCCTTCTTCGGCGACTATGACAGCCGGGGCAAATCGTGCAGGCTGGTGCATACACCGCAGCGGCCTTTAAAAGTATAGGAGGATCTTCGCATGAACAATGAAATGAAATTTGAAAAGAACGGCCTGCTCATTCCCAACGGTGCGCTGGAGGAACTGGGCTTGGCGGGTATCTCCCTGTCTGCGTGGCTGGGACAGGACCACATCCTGCTCATGCCGCAGGAAATGACGGCAGAGCAGCTGCTGCACGCACTGGATGGCTTGTCTCAGGCTTCCGTAGAACTGCTGGGTGTGCTGCAGGAGGCATGCAGGATGCCCTGCGCAGGCGACTGCGAAAGGGACATGGACGATGTGCCGCAGGTACCGGAGAACATTCGCCCCCTGCTCATGCTGAGTGGATGCTGCCCGTCTGCACTGGCGCAGCTTTTGGAGGAAGGAGACATTGTCTATGCTGCCGAGTGAGACGATGTACCCCTACACGGCCAAAGAGGCTCGGGAGCGGGGCGAGTTGGAGCTGTGGCGTGCCAATTTCCGCACCAACTGTGCCTGCGCCGGGGCCATAGAGCTGGCCATCCGCAAGGGCTTTGACGGGATGCATCTTTGGGCCGACTGCGCCAAAAGCGTTATCGACCAGTATGGCTACAAGCGGGTGGGCTTTGTGCTGGCCAACACCTTGCAGGAGCAGTCCTATGACGGCCGCTACCATGAGACCAATAAGAAGTGGAGCCGAACCATCTTTATCCCCGAAGATGGAGGACACCGGCATACCTTCCTCATAAATAGCCACCCCGCCGTGTTGGACGGATTCGTCAGCGAATACCGGGCAGAGCTGGCAAAGCTGCACCTGTTCGGCGCAGAACACTGTGAACCCAATTCCGGGGAGCAGGACTTCACCGGCAGGGTGCTGATCCTGTCGCCGGACACGCTGCGGGAATCCTGCTGGCAGCCGGAAAATCAGCTGTGGCTGGCGCTGAGTGGCTTTGGCTGTCAGCCCCACGCCCGTGGCCGCTCAGTACTCTGCACCTGTTTGGGAGACGGCGAGACCACGAGGTGGAACCGCTCCGAGTTCGTGGGGATTATCCGTGACGAGTGTATCCCTGATTGGGCGGCGGAGAAATTGGGTGAACTGCGGCGTGGGATGCATGAAATGACAATGTAAAGGAGAGTGCGAAATGAAAACTGTAAAGCGTATCATGCTCATGCTGAGCATCACGGCGCTGCTGTGCTGCCTGCTGTCTGTGGCGGCCTTTGCCGCAGGCAGCGGCGATGTGGCGGGTGCGGTGGAGAGCACCTGGACGGCAGCGTCCGGGCAGATCAAGTCGGTGGTCAACAAGGTGGTATTCCCCGCCATCGACATGATTCTGGCTATTTTCTTTTTCGTGAAGCTGGGGACGGCGTATTTTGACTATCGGAAAACAGGGCAATTTGAATGGACGGCTCCGGCCATTCTGTTTGCATGCCTTGTGTTCACGCTGACGGCGCCGCTGTATATTTGGAGTATTATCGGGGTATGAGTGGGAAATTGCGCTGTTGGTTGGCGGGACGGTTTTTGCATGTTCAGGAGGTGATGAATTGTTTATATGGGACTTTGTAGCGGACAAAATACTGGGCCAGATCGTGGACTGGTTTTACAGTCAGGTGGTGGGTTTTCTCGGAAATTTCTTTTCGGAAATGGGCAGCATGGGCGCAGAGCTCTTCGAGATGAACTGGGTGCAGAGCGTGGTGCTGTTTTTCTCCTATTTGGGCTGGGCCCTGTTTGCCACGGGACTGGTGGTGGCTGTGTTTGAATGCGGCATCGAATATTCTGCTGGGCGGGGCAATGTGAAAGAGACGGCGCTGAATGTCCTTAAGGGCTTTCTGGCCGTCTCTCTTTTTACCCAGGTGCCGGTGCGGCTCTATTCTTTGGCAATTTCTTTGCAGGGCACCTTGACGGCGGGCATCACCGGCTTTGGGTCCACCAGCATCGGGGATGTGGCAAAGGCGGCGCTGGCAGATCTTGAAAACCTGGAAAGCCTAACGGAGTCCACCTATCCCCTGCGGGGCTTTGGGCGGGAGACCAGCGGGCTCATGGTTCTTTTCTGCCTTATCCTCATGGCCTACGCGGTCATTAAGGTGTTTTTCAGCAATCTGAAGCGCGGCGGTATTTTGCTGATCCAGATCGCCGTGGGGAGCCTTTATATGTTCTCTGTGCCTAGGGGGTATGGAGACGGATTCGTCCAGTGGTGCAAACAGGTCATCGGCCTGTGTCTCACCGCTTTCTTGCAGGCCACCATCCTTGTGGCCGGGCTGATGGTGTTCAAAGATCACGCCCTGCTGGGCTTGGGGCTCATGCTCTCTGCCGGGGAAATTCCCCGCATCGCCGGGGCCTTTGGGCTGGACACCACCACGAAGGCCAATCTTACCTCGGCGGTTTACACAGCTCAGAGCGCCGTCAATATTGCCCGGACGGTGGCGGCCAAATGAGGTGCATTACTATGGGCAGCCTGTTTGACGGCATTGGCGGCTTTCCGCTGGCGGCTATACACAACGGTGTCATCCCCCTATGGGTCAGCGAGATCGAGCCGTTTCCCATTCGAGTCACGCAGCAGCGGCTGCCGGGGATGCTGCATTATGGAGATATTACGAAGCTGGATGGGGCCATGCTGCCGCCGGTGGATATCATCTGCGGCGGCAGCCCGTGTCAGGACTTGTCCGTGGCTGGAGCGAGAGCCGGATTATCTGGCGCCCGCTCTGGCCTTTTTATGGAGCAGGTCAGGCTGGTAAAGGAGATGCGAAATGCAGACAGATCACGAGGCCGGGCAGGTATCCATATTCGGCCCCGATTTATGGTATGGGAAAATGTGCCGGGAGCATTCTCCAGCGGAGAGCGGAAGGGCGAGGACTTCCGCATCGTCCTGGAAGAGATCGTCCGAATTAAGTGCGGTACCGTTCATGTCCCTGGACCTTACCCCTGGGCATGGCAACCTGCTGGGCGAATCCTACTGGGAACTGATTTCTCCCTATGCTGGCGGTGCCTGGACGCTCAATACTGGGGTGTCCCCCAGAGGCGCAAGAGAATCTTCCTTATCGCGGATTTTGCAGGGCGCACCGCCGACAAAGTATTATTTGTCAGCGAAGGCTTGCATGGGGATACTGCGCCGGGCGTTTGAACGGGGCAAAGCGCTGCCAAAGAAGCTGGAACGGGCGCTGAAGATCCAGGCGGGTCTTGCGCTCCCGGACGGCCAGATCACAGATATAGATGCCTATCACATCAACCAGCGGGACGAGGGCATCGACCTGCAAGGGGTGTCTGGTGCGCTGATGGCCACCTCAAATATGCAGATGCAGACTTTCGTGACGCAGGCAAGTGAAAACACTGAGGGCTTTGACGGCTACAACGGAGACTTGACCGGCGATGTGGCAGCGACCTTGGGCGTGAACTGTGGGATGTCCACCGGCAGGAATGGCGTTATAGCCTTTGCGGCCAACCAAAGAGATGAGGTTCGTGACTTACATGATGTGGCGGGTGCTCTAAATGCACAGCCGGGAATAAAACAGCAGACATTTGTCGCCGGTTTTTCTGCAGGTGCCGGAGCCAGTGCCGGGAGCATCGGATACCACGAAAGCGTTGCTCCGACACTGAAGGCGGGTGCCAGTGGGAACTGTATGCCATCCGTACTGTGCATCAACGATCAGGGCGGTCAGGTCATGAAAATTTCCGAGGGTATGACAGGTACACTGCGGGCGCAGGAGCACGGCCATCAGCCGTTGGTGTATGAAAACCACGGTATTGACAGCCGCTACCGGCAGATGGAGGAGGTAGCGCCCACCATGTCGGCCCGCTATGGGACGGGCGGCAATAATGTACCGCTGGTGGAGCAGGAACCTGTGATCTGCATTACGGGAAATGCCATAGACCGCCAGCCACAGAACGGCGGGAACGGCATCGGATACCAGCAGGACATCGCCTATACCCTGACTGCCACAGATCATTTATCTGGATATCCAGATAAATGATCTAATCCCGAGGATTGAGTTATCCCGAGGAAGTCAGATGGGCCATCGGCTT
>OJSP01000156.1_pt1 | contig 99518 bp, 111 predicted proteins | sample 1599561 | NCBI WGS metagenome assembly OJSP01 (sample SAMN04168659, study PRJEB22393) | human gut metagenome | biome: human gut microbiome; feature: stool | host: Homo sapiens | collected 2014-05-12
CCGTACTGTTCAGGAAATGTTTGAAGAGGCTGATATGTGGCTGGTTTCAGATTAAACGCCTTGAACCGTCATATTGCTTAAGTACAATCCGCCATGACTGGCAATCATTCAATACTCGCACTATCGAACGTTCGCCAGTCGGCCGCGATCATGCTCTTGCATACGGTGTGGTTGCGGCAATTCCTTTCACAAGAAAGATATCAAACTTTACTACCCTGAAGTTCAGTAATCTGTTTCTGCAATTCCTGAATTGATAACGTCAGTTTGGCAATCATTGCAGTCTCATCCAGAGAATATGCTTCGGCAGTATTGTTCTCGTCATATCCCTCTTTAAGGCCTTTGCCTTTAACACATTCCGGGGATACTGCAACTAAATCATTGGCAATAAAACCAAACTTCGTCTCACTTTCAGGGATGATACCGCGTTTCTTGAATTTGAATGTAGCAGGCCTCCATTCCATCACTTCATTCAGCGCAGTAGTTGTAGCGGATATTCCATCCATCACCTTTTTATCTGACAGGTATTCGATTTCTTTCTTTAGAAACTTGTCGGATGTGGTTACTAACTGGATTGTTCCTGTTCGAGTCGAGTCAATATAAAGACCCACAGGACCGGACTCATAGTCTATAAAGTACCCGGTACGCAATGCCGAGAAGTTATTGATCCCCGCTTTACACAGAATTCCACCCTCGGCGTTAAATACGGCTTTACGCACTCCTGATACGGACCCCAAATTTAGAATCTGACGATTAGAACCATCTGCGAAGTCATGTCTCTCAGCCCATGCTGTAAGCCCCTCCGCATTGACGATGGTAGTAAATACAAACCTGTTTGAAATATTTTCTGTTGCTGAACGAGTGAGTGCTACCTCGCCATCAACAACCCCGCCAGACTTACCATTTATCGTGTCAAGCCGCGCATCAGTCGAGTCTGCTTTATCGGCCACACTATTGATCAACTTTTTCGCTGATGGACCTGTCGTCTGACTGGTGTCAGGCAGTGTGATCGTTACATCACCGTCAGCGGTGAAAAACTGCTGCCAGTTTTGCTTGTCGTAGTTCAGGCCTCGAAGCGCTTCTGCGCTCTGAGCCACCAGCGCGGCAGTAACCATGTTCAGCGCCACACGAGGAACGGCAGACCAGGCCGCACCAGATTGTGTTGGCCCTGTGAAATTACTGACCAGCGTCAACGCTGTACCGCTTTCCACTGATTTAACCGGGAGCGTATAGGGAACGCCGCCGACAGTGACAACAATAAAATCTCCGGCCGCCACCTCGGTGGTAAACGCGGTCCCGCTGCCAGAGACCGCAGCAGAGTTATTCGTCAGGGTTAAGGTTCCTGCTGACATGGATATCTCCTGAATTCAGATAATAAAAAACCCGCCGGAGCGGGTTATTTTTGGTGTTTCATTGAGGGCAATTCGAACTGGTGAAGTTATTTTTATTCACCCATCGCCAGTTAAATGGATAACCGGCTCTGTACTCAGTCTGATTAGCAACTTTTCGCACACCGTAAATCTGCACTGACTGGGGCAGTCCACCAGCCACTAACTCAGCCTGACAAACCGGTTTCTGTTTCTCCAGAACAGGTCCTGAACATGCAGAAAGCACCAGACAGGCAATAACGGGAATAATTATATTTTTCATTTCGACACCAGAGTTAATTATTTAAACAAAAAATAATCAATGGAGTTGAATAATAAAAATAGTTTTAATAGATCAATATTCTTAAATTGATCGTTTAAATCGATCGGTTTAATCATATACGGCTGTGTTTATCGCCGTTATTACAATCCCGCTATTCGTCGTTCCGATTGAAGAGCCGCTTGCTGTTGTTGATGAAAGTCCTTTTATTCTCGTTCCCGCACCGTCATTGAAGCAACCTGTACCCACATCCACAGACTGAATTATTGGCTGTCCACCGGGTGCCGAACCAGCATGCAGAAGGACAGACCCCAGCCCCATCGGATTTACGGCCCATTTGCCTGCCATGTATGTATCGATGTTAAGCCCACCCGTTGCAGCGCCGGGTGAGCCTATAGTTGTAAGGTCGCTTAATACCCGGGACTCATTCGTAAGTACCAGTGTCCCTTCGGCATCCCATATAGCCACACCCCAGGCCGGAAGGGTAAGCGGATATATGGCAAAAAAATACGCCTCCAGCACGAAAGCCGAACCTCTGTAATTAGACGCATCAACACTGAACGTGTTGCCACTTTTTGAAGCTGATATCTTCGCCGGGGCGCTGGTTCGTGCAAATGCAATCCCTCCCTTCTGACCGTCGACAGTCACGGACGCAGAAGCACTGTTAAAATCCCCTCCAAAAGTTGAGTTTACAGTGACTTTCCGGTAAAGCGTCATTGGTGTGGAATCAGGCGTGATAAAAGGGTTCCCGTTAGGTAATGAAATCAATGCGCCATATTTAGCCATCTACGCAGTCTCCGCAAAAACGATTAACTGCACTTTGACTGCCGGGTAATCATTAATCCCATCACTACCTGAAGGCTGTATTGTTATGGTGTTTCCAGATGCAATAATATTTCTTTTATCTGTGTAACTTATTGTCCCTTTATCCTCCAGAGTACCAACTGCAAACCCAACCTTTAAGCCAGGCTCAAGGTTGAACTGGTAGCTTCCTGTTTTCTGACCTAAAGCAAGATCGATGATTCCCACCACAGAAACAGGTTTAATGCCGTAGTTATTAGGGACGCCATTTGCGTCCCACGTCTGAATTCCCCATGACATCAGAATACCCCTGTTAATTTGCCAATCTGCACGCGGAGAACGCCATTGCCATCTTTAACGCTGTAATTGAGATTGGTCATTTTCGTTGCACCCTCTCCGGCAACCGCCCCATTCATTTCAAACGTCCCGTCTGATTTCATGATGGTGCCGGTTTGTCCCTGTACATAATTAGCGGATCGCAGCTCACCAATTTTTGCCAGCGTGATTTGGCTATACTGAATAAACGCATCGCTGATAAATACCTGACCGTTGATAATGGCAAACGGTGAATATTGCGTATCACCACTGCCACTCATCAGGACGAACTGATTAGCGTTAAACCCGACGCGGGTGACTACCGGCTTACCCGCTTCCGCCAGTACCGCGATCGACATCCCGGCGTTATACATCACACCGTTTATTCGAACCCCGGTTTTAAGGGTGTAAATTGCAGATGCCCCGGTCGCATCAACCACGGCGGTGAGCTTATCTTCCAGCGCGGCAGTCACATCATTGAACTGCGCCTGCACCTGCGTCGACATTTCAGCCATCGCTTTATCAACATCAGCAATGGTCGTTTTAACCACCAGAATATCCGCACGTACCTCGCCGTACTGCGCCCACTGGTGTTCCACGGTTGCATGGTTGGCCAGCGCGTTCTGCAAAGCGGCTTCGAGATTGGTATCAATGTCGCCTGTCAGGCGGTCACCATCGGCAGATGTGAGAAAGTCATCTGCAATATCGCCCAGGTAGTCGTCAGCATTCGCATTAGATTCTCCACGAACCCAGTCGGTCCAGCCTGATTCATTACCCGTTCTGTCTACCAGCTGCGCGCGGTACCAGAATTCCTGTCCCGCCTTCAGCCCCAGTTGGGTATATTCGGCAGACGGATAAGGCACATCCGACAGCAAAAGGGGATTAGAGAAATCACTGTTCGCGGTGTACTGAATTTCCGTTTTCAGCGTGTCCCCGGTGTTAGCCGGAAATCCCCAGTTCAGGCGAATCCCCCAGTTGATCGGCGTTGTAGCAAAGCCGACAGGTTTCGGCGGATTTCCCACCTTGCCCGTCAGCGTTTTCTCTTCGGAGTAGCCCCAGCCAGAGGATATTTCAGCAGCATTAATGGCACGCACACGCACGAGGTAGCGCCCGGCATAAATACCCGATACATCAAATGAGTTGGTGGAGCTGCGCGGCACGTTTACCCAGTTACCATCATTGCGGCGCCACTGTGCCTCGTAGGCGATGGCATTCTGCGCCTGGTCCCAGCTCACACGCATGGTTTCGACGCTGATATTCTGCTGCACCACTGAAAACGAGCTGATCACAATGTTAGCCGGCGGCGACTGGTTACCCGGCGGAATCACACTCACTGGCCGCTGGTCAATGATGGCTCCGGTATCAATACGGGCATATTTATCCGGATCGTGCCATGCCCCGGTAATCGAAAAGGTACCATCATTGTTATCGGAGACACTGACAACACGATACTGCTGGGCGTAGAGTTCATCTGACTCAACCACCCATACAGCTTCGGCCTGTGGTGTCTCACTGTATGCCGTGGTGACTGTGACTGATTCCCCGTTAACCGCCTGAATAGTCCTGCTCTGTGACGCGCCGGAGGGAAGGTTGAGAATAAGGCGATCACCTGCTACTGCATCCGCCACGCGGTCAAGTTTGATTACGCGACCGTTAACGGCGCTGATGCGGCCACCCATAACCTTTCCGGAAAGCAGCTCGTCTGCCACGGCGATGATGTAGCCCGGCTGCGGAATGTTTCCGTCCAGGCCAACATCAAACGAAACAACGCGATCCTTGTTGTTGGTGAGAATACCCCAGCGCCCCTTTCGGTTAGCTTCTGACTGCCTGGTACAGCCGATGGCTGTCATCTCCAGCTGATTAAATCCGTACCGGGCCACCAGAGGCTGCTCAAACACCGGCTCCATCGCATCCGCATAGGCATTACCCGGATCAGACCAGGAAACCAGTGCCGTGGTATACCGCGTTTTTGTCGTGCTGCTGGAATAGGTAAAGCGTCCGTCGATAACGTTAGCGCGGGTGTAAGCGTAATCCACATCTCTTGGCATATCAGCAAGCGCAACAATCTGATCACCGCCCCAGTACGTCATACCCCGAAATATAGCCGCAAAGTCACGCAACACAGTGTAAGCGTCATTCCTGTCCTGAACATAGACGTTACAGGTATAGCGTGGTTCAGTCCCGTTTCCACCCTTTCCGTCCGGTACCTGCTGATCGCAATACTGCGATACCTGGTACAACGTCCATTTATCGATGTTGGCTGCAGTCAGGCGATTACCCAGACCAAAGCGATCGGTAATCACCAGATCGTAAAAAATCCACGCCGGGTTATCGGTCCATGCCCATTTAAACACCCCCTGCCATGTACCGCTGTAAGCCCTTGTTTCAGGGTCGTAATTATCCGGTACACGGATCACGCGCATTTTTGGCTCGCAAGAAATCTGTGGGATAGAGCCATTGAACTGGCTTGAGTCAAATTCGATGTACAACAAAGCGGTATTTGGATAACGCAATTTGGCGTCAATTACCTCCGTGAAGCTCTGCAGTGTCATTGTGTCGCCGATCTTGGCACTGTTTGCGTCAGCAGTAATCTTACGCAGTCGGATTGTCCAGGTACTGCCAGCCTGCGGTAAATCAATACGGTGGCTGCGCTCATAACCAGACGTCGTTTTGCCGGTTACGCTGGTATTAAGAACGGTTTGCCAGGTCCCACCATCAGTCTGTAGGTCTATCGCATAATTGACGGAATACCCTACCAGATCGCCGTTGTCCTCCTGCTTAAACAGTGAAGGCCATTTCAGTCGGAGGCGAACGGCTGATAGTTGGGTGTTGGTGAAGGTGCGCGTCCAGGCAGTAGCGCTTGATACTTCAGTTCCAACATTGATTTCGTTTTCGGTACCGGGAATGCCCTGAATGTAATTTTGTGCCTGCGTTCCCGCGCGAAACTCCCACGTTACGCCGCTAAAGTTTTGGGAGCCGTCGAAGTTTTCCAACGCCGTGCCGTCCAGGTAGATATTTTTTCCGGTTAATTGCCCTGCAAATTCCCCTTCCCCAAGCGCAACGAGGATTTTAGCCTTCGCTACAGATTGCAGATCATCAGGCTGTTCGGTAGGGGTTCGGGAACTGGAACTGCCGCCCTTGCGGCCTTTAATCTGGGTTGTTGTAGCCATATTGCGCCCATAAAAAAAGCCACCATCTGGTAGCCTGAAAGGAAGATTATTTTGGTTATTGCTGATCTTCGACGTATATTCCGGCAGAAATAATCGCCCCACCAATTCGACGCTTACCATATCCAAGAGGAACGGGATATCCCTGCGCCGCTGTATTTGTTACTCCACCAAACGCATACGAAGCCCGGTTGTCTGCACCTTGTTTGCTGGCTATGCCGGAAGGCTGCGGAGAAAGAAGCTGAATAACCCCGCCGAGGACCAACGAAGCACCAGTGGCTGCGGCAAACCCCGTCAAGCCTCCAGCAGCGAATGCAGCGCCAATACCGCCAGAAACAAAGACAGCAGCTGTTATCAAAACAGCTCCTAATATAGTCTGAAAAAGACCAGCTCGTTTACTGCCAATAATTACAGGCATGATCCTTACTACGTCGCCTTCAGAGGGAAAACCCATCTCATCTGCAGCGATATTCCTTTTTCCTCTAAACACCGCAAAAGTTAATCCGCGACGTTTACTGCTGATCATGAAACTTTCGAAACCGGGTATTGTTTTACTTAGAGCAATAGCAGCTTCACCAGTTCGCGCTATCAGTCGTTGATGGGTTCTACCGAAGGTCTTTCCTAACACTCCACCAAGCTGTATTTTTGTCATTACTTCTTTCATATTATCACCATAAAAAAACCCGCCGAAGCGGGTTAACTCTTGGTTAGAGACAGCGTTCTATTGCTTTAATCCGGCTGTTGATTCGATAAGCGAATAGCCCACCTTGATGACGAAATTCTATCTTGGTAATTCCGCCATCCGATATTAAATCAACCATCTCAAGTTGAGATTGCGTAAATACAGTTTTACCACCTTCAAAAGGCTGAATAAAAACGCTTCCATATTTTTGGCTTTCTTCTTGCCAGCCAACGAGTATACATTCAGCTACCGGGTCAATTTGTTTCTTCGTCTGATAAGAGTTTGAGGCAGGCTCCTTTCTGAGATCCTGCATACTCGAACAACCAGCCATGATTAACAAAGAAAAAGCCAGCAATAATTTTTTCATATCCCTATCACCTTTGATCAATTTGCCAAAAGAGTAGCAGGGATCCGGTAACGGACAAAACCCGCAGTTAAGCGGGTTGTGAGTAATACGATGAATACTTGAACTGTAGCCTGATCAGGCCACGCTAGCCCCTTGGAGCAAATGTCGTAATGCCTTGACGCCTTCAGAGTTGTAGCGAAACGCCTCAACCTGTTTATCGGAATGTTTCGACTTGTCGAGGAAGAATTTCCCGTATTGCTCTGTTTTCAGATTGTGCTTGTTTGCCAAGCGACCAACCTTATTGGCAGAACAGCCGATCTCAGCAGCGACTTCGCCAGCTGTTGAGTAGTGTTCATCAATCAACGGCAAAGGCATGACCTCGTGCCCAAGCAGTGGATTAACGAGCGTTGCAACGATCACCTGGTTGGCTGATTCACCAAGTCTCGGGAACATTGACATCAACTCGCGAGCCGAGGCGATATTTTTCTCCAGCGCCAGAGCTTTCAACTGCTCCGCCTTTGCACGTCGATATTCAGGAAGACCCGAGCTATTTTGCGCTGAAATCTGAATAGCCTGCATATCTTCCAACTTATCAACCAGAGAACGTCGAACTGCTTTCGATTCACGAGCTGCTACGCGGAGGGCTTGCTTGATAGACATTGTAATTACTTCAATGTCTTGACCATTTTTACGACCTACACTTTTTGTGTAGGTCTCACCATCAAGCTCATCTACAACTTTCTCAATGAACTTGTTATTTCGGACAATCGGCTCACCGCACTGCTTTCGCGCGGCATTCACCATCTCCAGCAGGTACTGACTGTCAATGGTTTTCTCGATGACAACGCTACCCTTTGATGCTAAATTTGATAAAGTCATTAAGTGGTCCTTATGACGGTTTCATGGATAGCCGATAGCTCGAACTATCGGCTTTCTTTTTGCATTTAAGCAAATTCAATAAATCTTCGGTCGTTCTCCCTGTTGTAGTTGTTGATCAGCATATTCCTTAATCATGTATATGAAGGCCGCCCCATCATTAAATCGATCATGAAGGCGACCAGCCAATGGTGACTCTATTGCCCTCAAAGCTGGTTCTATCTGGTTAAACCATGCTTCACACATAACCTCGAAATAATCGAACATTGCGTTTGCATTATGGGCGTGGATTTCACGATCGCTGAGCATCTTCATTGCAGGAATGTTTATAGAAACCTCACGATCCAGAATGTCTAAAACCCAGCGTCGGAATTCTTTAGCAACCGGAGTTCTGGCAAACATAGCGACCATGTGTGCGCCACGTAGAGAAAAAACCCGAGTTTCCTGATTTCCACCAGGGGTGGTCAACTTGACCACCCTTGTCATTTTTTCTGTAAATTCATCACAATGCCTAGCATATATGCGCTGTACAGCCTTATCGTCTGCATACTGAAGCGCAAAACCGATCTGATTTGCGCTCAACCAAATTCCATCAATATCGGAGATGGTCTGAAAAGATACACCTTGGAAGTTAAGCTCTGTTTTGGTTACACTATTCATGTCGATATTTCCTTCGCGGGATTTGTTCGATAAGAAGCCCAGAGTGTTAGCGCACTTCTGGGCTTCGCTACTTTTAACGACCATTTTCTACCTCTTCCCTTACTCCTTTTGCCAATAAACGAACAATCGCGGAGTTCAGTGAAATGCAGTCCATTTCCGCCAATCTCCTAATTTCCTGGTCTAATCTCGCTGGTAGGCGAAGGTTACGTTTAATATTCTTTCTTTCTGTATAAAGTGAATCTTGCATTAAACCCTCCTTTTGGGGCCAAGTTGACATCTAGTGTTAAGTTAACACCATTGCGATAGATGTCAAGTTGGCCCCATAATAATTTTATTAAATCTATGTAGGTGATGTGATGAGCAAGTACCCCAGCCAAATGCAAGACAAGTTCAACCTACGCTTCCCTGACGGGATGCGTGACGTTATAGCTGAGCGAGCAAAGCGCAATGGGAGATCCATGAATTCAGAGATAGTGGATATAATTGCAAATGCTATATCTCAACCGGCTTTAGCACAGGAGGGTATTGAATTCATTCTTGGCCTAACGGAGCCCGAGGAGTTTGCAAAGCTAAACGACAAAGAGAAGGAAAAAGTTCAGGGAGTTCTAAAAGATGCCGCGGCCATAATGGCAAGAAACATAGAAACTGAAAGCGCCAATTTAAGGAAAATATTATTTCTACTATCCCAAGGTAGCCCCCTTCAGAAAGAGTGAGGCTCCATTCTAATAGGGTTTAAATAAATCCTTGTAGCGCAGTACCCTCATCGTCCGTTCCTGCCAGTAGCCACCATAAGGAACGCGCTGGCTGAGGTGCCCATATAGGTGATGCAACAGCATGTTACCTTCCAGTAGAATTCCTGCGTGATTCCACTTATTAGCCTGGACCTGCATGATGACCATGTCACCTGGCTGCGGTGCACCGCTGAATTCACGAAATCCGCATTCATACCAGCAATCGTGGTAGAAGTTTTCGGGGTAACTGTCCTCCCACCAGGGATAATCGACGCGGTAATCCTTCAGTTCAATACCATGCGTTTGCCTGAAGTAACTCATCACCAGCCCCCAGCAATCGAAGTGACCGAGCACAAACGGGCGCTCCAGTAGCGGCAGATCTCCCCGCGGGTGGATGGTACGCAGATCCCCCTCCGGCCAGCTCACGATGTGCCAGGGTAAGAGCGTTGCATCGCATTGCGCTTTATCCAGTTCGCTTGGCTGTGTCGTTGCGTCCGGGTGACTGTGGACAATGGCAATCACCGTTCCCCGGTCTTCAGCAGCAGCGTAATCCTCCGGAGACAGGTGAAAGTGTTCAGTCGGTTCCGTTGCCAGATTGCGGCAGGGAATATATCGCTGCACCCTGCTTTTTTGTACCACCACACCGCAGCTCTCCCGCGGATATTCAGCAGCAGCATGCGCCATAATGGCGTCGATAATTTTCTGACGCATATCAGCTCCTGATCAGGGATGTGCCAGGGAAACCACCGAACGGCAACTCGTTCCCCTCGCCATGTCGCAACTTGCACGCAGTGAGTGTACCGGGGCATTCATCGAGTGACGGATCGTTAACCGGGTTGTTGTGCTTGTCGAAATAGCGCGTTCCGACATAGTCGCATCCATCACCGGAGCGGTATTTGTTCCGGATACACCAGGTACAAAGCGAATGTAACTGCCGCGTCGGGATCATCAGCCCCTGCAGATCCATCGGACTGGACAACGTAAACGCCACCACCTCGTTGGTTTCAGTGCTCTTGGCGTCAATGTAAAACACCTTCAGCTTTTCCTGCTGCGGATCCGCTGACGGGTTGCCCTCCGGATAGTTTTTCGCATCCAGATACTGCGCCAGCGTGTCATGAACGGTGACCTTCGCCTGCAGAAGATCATCATAAGCAAGACACAGCGCCGTAATGGAACTGTCCAGGTTAGCGACCGAGAGCGTTGGCTGCGCGCTGGTCCCGTCGGTCGCCGTCTCAATACCCTCTATCTGACAAGGCCAGGCTTTATATTCCTGCCCCTGCCACCAGATCGATTTCGCCGGCAGCTTATTTTCATCTCCACCAGCAGCGGCGATTTCATCGGCAGTGTGGGCAATATTGTGGGCGTGGAATCGGAGAACGTCGGAAACACCAAATGCGGTGCCATCGACATCAAAAAGCCGGACAACATTGCCCGGCTCAAGTTTCTGATAATCACTGTTTAAGCTCATGGTGCAAACGCCTGTTCAAAGGTGGCTGATACGGTTTCCACCGTTTTACTTTTGGTGACGCGCTGCAGGCTGTCTGCCTCAACGCGCCACAGCGCAAGATCACCGCCTGGCGGGGTAAACGAAAATGATTTCGTCTTATGGCGCCGCAGGAAAGCATAAATATCCCGGACGGTTTGCGGTTCGCCGGTAAATGAAAACTCATAACTGAGCGTTTCATCATTCAGCCCGGCACCTGACACCTGCTTATAGCCATCACCAAACTGCGCCGTACGGATGGTATCCTTACTTTTCAGGGTCGGCTGGCTGGATGCTTTAATCCGCCATGCAAAATGCTCGATCGCCATTGCTTACCTCTGTTTTGTTGCATTCCAGATGATGCCACCGGGCCGGACTTCTCTGGTGATACCTTCCCTGATGGAGCTGTTGATCACCTGCTGATAGGCTTTCCCCAGCGCATCGCCGCTTCCTTTCTGTTGAACGGAATCCCTCTGGCCTGTTGTAACCGAAACCGGCGCATACACGCTGACACCAAAAGGAGAAGCAACGCCACCGCCACTCCCCCCGACCAGACCACCAGCCGCATAGCCGCGCATCATGCGATAAAGGTTGCCGACACCGATTCGGTTAGTGGCCTCCTGCGTAAAGACAAACTCTCCACGATGCACCACACCTGCAGGCTCATACTTGCCGCCGGACCCGGTATAACCACCCGAGGCATAGCCGAGCCAGGTTGATGCAGAGTCCACAAGCCCTACCATGGCCTGCTTCATCAGGATCTGCGTCAACATCGACAATGTGGAACGGGTAAAATCAGCCCAGTTTGCTTTCCCTGTCGTCAGCATATCGGCCATATTCTGGCTGATACCATCGAATGTGGCTGAAGCTGCGGACTTCATCGAACCATAGGCATCAGCTGCTGAATCGGCATAGTCAGCCCACGCTGATTTCGCCCCGGCCTGCCAGTTGCCGCGGAGCTCGTCCTGTGCGGCATAGTATTCCTTCAGCGCCGCCAGCTCGTTCTGATAGCCCTGATCGGAATCCGTGCCGCCGGCATTCATCCAGCCCTGCCGCAACTGCGCCTCTTCGTTTTGTCGCTGCGCACCGCGACTGCTCATGCTGCCCCCGGCCACCAGCGCTCGGGTCTTCCCCCCGATCTGGGTAACGTACTTCTGCGAACTGTCCTGCAGGCGGTTTAACCGCTCCTGGGCAACAATCTGATCGCCAAGCCGGGCATTCACTTCGGCCCGCGCCAGTACCTCGTCTTTGTTCGCCAGCACCGATTTTTCATCGGCAGTCAGCGCGCGCTTTTTGGCGGCCTCTTCCAGCACCGAAAAGCGGGATTGCTGTTTCCACAATTCCTGCCGCTGCTGGCTGATGGTGTCCGTGATGCTCTTATGCTCCTGCAGAGTGCGTAACTGCGCCTCCAGCTCCAGCGTCTGCGCGCTGGCAGTATCGACACTTTTTACGCCTGCAGGTGTTTTCACCGCTGAAGGGGCTTTGGGTTTCTTCAGCGAGTCGTCGTATTCTTTTTTCGCAGCTTCCAGATTGATGTTGTAGTCAGCCTGAAGGATCCTCCCGTCCTTCAGTGCCTTGTTCAGTTCATTCTGACGGGCCGTGTACTTCTCCAGCGCAGTCTGGGTCTTTGCATAATTCGACTGCGCCTGAGCGGCATACTTCTGGCGGTCAGATTCAATCACCGCCTCGCGGGCGGCGTTATCCTCCGTTGCCTTTGCCACACTGGCCTGCTGCTGCGCCATTTCCAGTGCAAGGCGTGCAGACTCCCGATCGTTCCAGTAGCTGGCGCGCGCATCATCATTGACGTAACGATCGCCTTTACGCAGATTCCAGATTTCATCCGCCCGCTTAAAGGCCGCTTCAGCTTTGGCAACCATCTCCTGCGTGGTGTCAGGCCGCCCGATATCGAGCGCCGCATCCCACATCGATTTAAAGGCACGCTTCAGGCTGTCGGCAGCAGACTCAATCGACCCCATATTGTCGCGCAGGCTCTTTGTCTGCTCACGAAAACCATTCGTCGCCGCATCATTAGCCGCCTGCAGCGCCCCGGCTTCATCCCCGGCACGTTGCAGCTGTGCCACATAAGCAATCTGTTCCGCTGTGACGTTATGGAACTGCTGCGCCATGGCAATCAGACCAGAGGTCGGATCGTTCGTCAGTTTGCCGAATGCCGCCGCCACCTTATCGACCGGCACACCCGACGCATCGGTGAATTTCGCTACCGCCTGACTCATATCATCGAACCGGGCACCGGCACGCACTCCGGCGTTAACCAGCTCCGTCAGCGCGTTGCTGGTCTGGTTAAACGTGAGTCCCGCCTGCTCGCCGGATTTCGCCAGAACCAGCATGCGGTTTGAGGTCAGCCCGGCAGTGTTTCCGGACAGGACCAGCGTTTTGTTGAAATCAGACAGCGTGGACGAGCCCTGATACCAGGCGTAAACCACCGCACCGGTGGCGGCTGCCAGCGCGCCAACCCCCACCATCACCGGCGATATGGTGCCCAGCAGCGCCCTGAAGGTCGGCATGATACCGCCGAAGGAGTCTTTAACCTGACCACCCTGCTGCAGCAAAATGAGCCATGGGCTTTGACCACCGGCCAGCTGGGTGGCGATATCCGTAAACTGCGCAGGCAGCATACGCATCGCGGCGTTGTACTGGCCTACAGAAATACCGGCCTTCTTCGCCGCGCTCTCCTGGCGGGTAAATGACTGCTGCACCTTCAGCGCAGAGTCATTCGCTGCGTCACCCGTCTGCTTAAACTGCCGTTTTACGTACTCCATCTGTTCGTTGAACTTTGACGAGTTAACATCAAGGTTAACGACCAGGTCACCCACTGCCGTCTGGGCCATAGCGAACGCCTCCTGAAATGCCCTCGGCCTTTGCCATCAGCACAGCATCACCGGGTTCATCGTCGGCAATATCCTCCGCAGAAGGTGAAAGCAGGCTGAAGCTGGCAGGGGTTGATGTGGTTTTGGGGTCAAGCGCGGTAATGACGATATGCATCAGCGAGGAAAAATGCGCATCCAGTTGCACATCATTAAAAAAATTGTCCTGGTAGAACGTTCGCCAGTCGGCGTATTCCGTTGACGACATACCAGCAAGCATGGCGCGCCAGTCCGGGCGACGAAATTCACGCGCCAGTTTCAGGACGAATGTCAGCTCACTGGCGAGGACTTTTCCAGACTGACCGGCTCAGTCACAGCGACATCCTCCGGAACATTTACTTCCTGCAGCGGCACCATGCCTGACAGCAGCTTCACGCTGTACTCTGCTGCGGAAACAATCTCCAGCGGCCAGGTCATCAGCACTTCATTCTGGATCTGCTCTACGTCTTCTTTCGGCGTTTTGTGCGTCCCTTTCAGGGGATGCCCATGCCATAACGACATGGCCACCAGCAGTGCGCCGGATTTAATCGTCATATCCATCGCCGCCTGCATGTCGGCATCGGTGATACTTTCCAGCGCCTTCAGGTGTTCAAGATGCTCAATACGCTGCAGTGCCGACAGCTCGTAGAGCGTGACTGTATTACCGTTACGTTCGAACGGTTCACTTTTTAAAAACATGGGTTACTCCGGAAAGCGGGGCCACAGCCCCGAAGATCAGGAAACGGTGACTTTACAGGTCGCGACAAACAACCCGTCATTGGTCATCACGATAATGTCGGCGGTTCCGGCGGCAATGCCGGTGACCGTCAGCACCGTACCGGCGACAGCCACCGTGGCTTTACCTGCATCCGTGGTGGTGGCCCGGAAAGATGGATCGCTCGCGCTGGCTGGCGTCACGGTGACATTCAGCGTGGTGGTGGCAGCAACTGCAACGGTGGCGGTCGATTTATCCAGGCTGACGCCAGTTACGGCAATCGCTGCAGCAGCGCTGTCTTCAGCAAGGCCTGGCTTGCCGTTATTGCTGATTTTGACAGAACGAGTAATGGTGTCTTTTGCCGTCACCGTTTTACCCAGGCTGCTTACCCAGCCACGGAACACATCGATGGCGCCATTCGGGTATTTAATTTTGTACGCCAGCACGGTACCGTCATCAAACCAGCGAACCAGATCCTGCTGCCCGCTCTCGGCAGGTTTCCAGGCCAGCGTAAAACTGGCCTCACCCGCCGATTTCTGCCCCTGCGAGGTGGCAGTCCAGTCGGCATCATCGTCGTCCAGGTAGGTATCGTCGTTTGATTCGGCAGTCAGTTCACCGGGCTGCAGGTCTTTAATCTTTGCCAGCCGCGTCCAGTCAACATCCGATACCGGGTTGGCGAACGGGTTACCCGATCCGGAATAAATCCAGAGCGTGGTGGTGGCACCCTTTACCGGCGCCAGTGGGTTTGGTGTAGTCATTACGTCCTCACATTTCGTAGGTAATGGAATATTTCAGATCAGCCGAACTCCACAGCCCAAGATCATCATCGCGCTGGTAGTCATACCCTTGCTGCACCATGTTATTGATCAGCAGGGAAAGTCCTGGCACATTGCCAAGCACCGGATAAATACGTGACTCCATCCAGTCATCGAGCTCGGAATCTGGTACCTGCGCTGGTAAAAAGATTTCGATATGCAGCGTGGCCTGCCAGATATCAGCATCCAGTTCTTCGCCGGTATACCCGGCATCCGTCAGGAAGACAGCGACCGCCGGAAAATCCCCCTCCTCCAGTACCGCTGGACGTCCGTCAAAATAGAGTGCGTCTTTACCAATATGGCTCTCCAGCGAATCAATAATCGCCTTTCTAATATCAGTGTGTTTCATCGTTTCAGAATCAGCCTGAGTTGGTTTTTAAGGGATGCCCGAAGTTCTTTAGGCATATCCGATTCCATTAGCTTCGGCAGCTCATCTTTAAATGCGGTCGTCAGTGGCGCTGCCAGTGGAATGCTGACCACTTCGATCGGATAGCGGGGTCTGGATGTCCTTCGCATCACATGCCAGCGGCCATTTTCCAGTTGTTGAATAAAGGCACCGGGGAAACGAAAAGGGCCAATACGCAACACACTATTGGCCCCTTTTTTATCCCGTTTTCTGCGGGATAACCGTACGCTGGCGGTACCCAGCTTTATCGCGGGCAGGTTGCCCCGGTTCACGCGAATCATTGCCATCGGATTTTTCGCCGTGGCGCGTTTTATCCTCGCGCGTTGTTTTACCAGCTTGCGTGGCACCCGAGTATCTTTCGAGACAACGGCAACGCTTCGGCTGACTGCCCGGGTGGCGACACGGTTAACAGCCTGCGCCGAGGCCCGCGGAACCGCCGTATTGCTGATGCTGTTCAGGTTTGCTATAGCCTGTTCAAGCCCTTTTAAAGACATAGTTTCCCCTTACCGGCGCCGGGTCGCTGCGGGGGGAGAACCCGTACCGAGCCAGACATGGCAGGATCCACAGTCATCAGGACCAATACGATCAACCCAGAAAGGCTTTCCGTTAATATCCAGCGTGTCCAGCCGCGCCAGTTGCCCAATCATTGCTGATTTCACAAACAGCGACGGGCTGGTCCCCTCGACACGGATGCCGGGTGTGGCGTAACCGATATTTTCCGGATCATCGAAAACACCACTCAACGTGACGCCAGAAATCGCGCCGGACGTTACCGTTGCAGAAGTCCCCATAACCTGCCGAATAGTGTCATCGGCCTGTGTTATTGCAGCATCAAAAAGGTTATCGAAATCAGCCACACAGCCCCCTGTTAGTGCTCGCGGACCAGTCCGAGTGCAACCAGACTGTCCGCATCCGCTTCTTTCACGCGGATCACGGTCCCCGCCTCGACAATAGATACCCGTTCATCGCGGGTCGCGTGCAGCGCCTCAATGTGCAGCGTGGCCAGCGCTTCGACGGCCATCAGCGCGTCATCTGTTCTACCGCTTAACACAGTATCCACTGGCGGCACGGGTTCTACGGCGCCGGTGGATGCACTACCATCACTCACGCCACCATTTTCAACACTATCGGTATCCGTGCCGTCATTCAGTTCTTCCTCCAGCTCTGCAATGCGCATAGAGAGCTCCTGAATGGTGCCACTGGTATTCACTTCCCGATCAAGCTGCGCGCCAAGTTCATTAAGCCGCGCAATCAACTTTTCTTTTTCAGTCATAAGAACAACTCCGGAGCAGGGCCCCGCAGGGCCACAGAATGGACATCAGGCGAGTTTGACAGACACGAACGCATCCGGGTCAGCCAGCAGCATCAGTGGTGCAGACTGGATCATGGTGAACTCACGCGCCGGATCGCCTGTCTGTACCCAGTTTTTCGGATAACGCGTGGAAGCATTAATGCCTTCACGCTGGGCATCCACATCCTGAATGCAGCCGTAGGTGCGCAAGCCGCGCGCCTGGGTATTACCCAGCACCATGCTCAAATCCGGCAGGTAGTTCTTTTTGGTGTCGTCTTCAATGTATTGCCCGGAGTAAACGACAATGGCCACATCGCCATACATTCCCTTATAGGAGACCGCTTCACCCAGATCTTTCAGCGCCGTTTCCAGTTCAGAGTTAGAACCGCGACGGGTGTCAAGCTTCTCTTTTACCGCTTTGAATGAACGGAACAACGCCCAGCCCTTCGGATCAAAGACGATAATATTGACCACGCCGCTGGCGTTCAGCGCATAGGTTTCAATATCGTCAGTGGGGTCATAGGTTTCTTTGTCGCGGGTGCTCCATGCCGCAGCGCCTGCCTGGATGATGTTGTTTCCGGCACTGCGTCCCATATCCACCTCAACCGGTTCAAACGCTTCGCCGGTCATGGTGTATTTACCGTTGAGGACAGCAGCCACCGCCTGTTTCTCTTCCACCTGGGCAATCGCCAGCTCCTCATCCTTCATGTTCTGCAGGATAATGCGACGGCGGCGGTAGGCCGGGTCAGCCAGATTTTGCGGATCTTCATCCGGCAGGCGACGCAGCGTCATCTGTGGATTTACCTCGTGCTTGGGTTTGACGTAACCCGGCGTAAACTCTGACGTTGCGCCGCCGCGGGAGCGGATAACCTTGCCGGAAATAACAGGCGAGACATACAGCGCCATGTTGACCATGCCCGGGATTTGCGACAGATACACCTTCTCGGTGCTGAAGGGATAGCTTTCACGGAAGAAGATACGCAGGAAAAGCGGATCGAACTTGAATTTCTTCTCATTGACCGCCAGCAGTTGGGCCGTTGTGTAAGTTGACATAGATGTTTCCTGTAAAAAAAGCCGCGATGGCGGCTTCTGTGGATGATGGTTAGTATTAAGTCGGATGTCAGACGATACTGATGGCTGTACCTGCGAATGCGTTGCGTTTGATGTGTTCATCCGTCACCGCATCCGGCCAGAGCACATCTTCAATACGGAAAGAGCCGGACTTATAGAATGCCAGCTCAGTGCTGCTCTGGTCGGCAGACACCGCCAGAACGCCACAGGCAGACCCAGCATGCTGGCCATCCCAGACGGTCAGCTTGCCGGAAGTGGCATCCAGCATCAGGGGCGTCATCGCCGGTACTGCTTTCGTCAGTTCACCAGGTGCAAAACCGGTATGCGCCGGATCACTGTTCCCGAGGGGCTGATTGTGCGTAAATTGTTCAGTGTTAGACATGTTGACCTCTTAAACAGGCGTATTTAACAAATCGTCACCCGCTTTGGCAGAAGCGCTACCTGCCGTTACGGTGCCGGGTGCGGTTTCCATCAGACGATCCAGCGCGGTATCCGTACGCGCCTGGGCACTCTGAGGAGCCGCGGCAAGGATGCGCTGGGCACTTTCCACCGTCATCCCTGGCGTTTCCGCCAGCGCGCGCGCCTGTGATTCACGCCCTTTCGCCTCTTCACAGTTCAGGATCCCCATAATGCGACCGTTTTCGGCTGCGACCGCCGCTGCCAGCTGGCTGCTGATATCAACAGTTGCACCCGCTGCAGGGTCAGTAACGACCGCAGCAGGCACGTCAACGGTGGTCACGGTCTGGTCAGCAGATGCTGCTGGTTGAGTGGTATCTGCGGATGCAGTAGTACCTTTCATGCTTCCTCCTCGGGAAATCATCGTTCGTTTGTTAATTGCATCGCGCATAACGTTCAGCGCATCCATGTTGTTGACCAGCTGCTCCGCCAGGCCGTTGTCTACTGATTCCTGGCCTGAAAACACAGCGGCTTCAGTATCAAGAACGGCCTGTACCGACATGCCGGTATAACCTGCCACCTTTTCAGCGAACATCTGCCGGGTAGCGTCAATACGCGCCTGAAAATCTGCGCGTACCTCTTTGGGTAATTTCTCGTAGGGGTTCCCGTCCACCTTGTGATCGCCGCTGTAAATCAACGTGACCTCAACGCCGCTGGTTTTAAGGGCGGCGCCGTAATTGCTGTGGGCCATCATGACCCCGATAGATCCCGTTCTGGCCGTCTGCGTCACAAGCCGACGTGATGCCGCACTGGCAATCAGCTGGCCAGCGCTGCAGTTCATATCGTTGGCTAACGCCCAGATGGGTTTGGTATCCCGCATACGGGCGATGATGTCCGCGCAGTCAAAGGCACCCGCCACCATTCCACCTGGCGTATCCATATCAAGAAGAATGCCGTCTACACCCGGATCGCTGATTGCCTGCTGGAGGCGGGCGATGATGCCGTTGTACCCCGTCATCCCCGAATACGGCTGAAGTGAGCGGGTTTTACTGACCAGCGTCCCGGAAACAGGCAGCACCGCGATACCATCAGTGACCTGGTAGCTTCGCGCCGGCTTTGGTCCCATGTCCTCATCATCACCAAAGAGTGCCAGCGGTTCAGCCATCTGCTCTGCGCCAAGCGTCACGCCCGACACGGTATCGGTCAGACGGGTGATACCTAACTGACCAGCGAGAGCACAAAAGAAAACCCGCGCATAGGCGGGTTCAAGTAAAAGCGGCTCATTGAAAGCCATACTGGCAATGTGCGGGAGATTACGCAGCTCTGGCGTCATCTGTCCCCTCCTCATTCGATTTTTTCAGTCCAGACTCAAAGGCCGAAGCCGCCCACGCTGGCGGTTTAAGGCCCGCAGCACGACGCTCCATCGTTTCACGAACCTGCTGGGCAAAGATTTCCTGATAGTCTTCCCCGCGTTTGGCGCATTCCTTCTCATAGGTGCTCAGCCCCGCCTCAATGAGCATGACTGCCTCCTGCACCTCCTTCAGTCCGTCAATGGCCATTCGCCCGGAGCCGATCCAGTCAGCATTTCCCCAGGCGCTTCTCGCCTCCTGAAAACTGAACCGGGCTTTAGACGGCAATGTCACCACGCGGCGGACAATGGCCTCTTCCAGCCAGCATAAAAACATCTGACAGGCCTGGCGGGAGGCAACAAATTTGCGACGCCCCATAAAGTACGCCCAGGACTCGTTAGCACTGGCGCGGGCGGTGGAATAACTCATCTGCGAATAGTTGCGAGAGAGTTGCTCATACGACACCCCCAGCCCTGCAGCAATGTAGCGCAACAGAGATTGTTCAAACGTCGAATAGCCGTTGTCAGTGTCCTGCGCTGACTGAAGATTCAGGGAGTCGCCCGGCATCAGATGCGGCACCTTCGCGCCCCCGAGACGAACCGGCGCCGCGGTATAGTACGAGGCCATCTCCCCCAGCCAGCCAGTCATCTTGCTTTGCTGCTCTTTACTGTCTGAGCCGAGAATAAAGTCCATCGCGGTTTGCGTATCCAGCTCACTTTCAATCGTGGCGGCATACATCGCCTTGACAATCGCGCTCTGGAGCTGCGTATTCTGCAGCGTATCGAGCATTTTCATTTGCTCCATGACGCTGTAAAACACGTTGGCACCGCGTGTCTGCCCATCTTCCAGGGGTTCAAACACGTGGATAAAGGAAGGCCGCCCGCCGGGCAGTTCACGCGGGATATAGGTCCACTTCTGCGCCATCCACCCCGGATAGCCATCCTCGCTGACGTAATATCCCAGCGCGGCGCCACTGTCATTTGTTCTGACACCTGCCCGACAGTTTCGCGTGTCTCCGGCGTTATTGGGGTTGCTGATGCGTTTTGGGCTCACCATTTTGAACTGTGTGCGGAAAAGACGCGTGGAATCACTGTCCCAGGTGGCCTGTGCACATAACTCACCGTTAAACGCATGCATGGAAACACCCTCGCGGATCATCATGGTGAATGTACGCTTACGTTCCGCATCAATGCAGCAGCAATCATCCTCCGCAAATTCTTTCCAGGCCGCCTCAACTTCACGGGAGAACGCCCGGGCCTCTTCCTCCCCAATGCCAAGAAAACGCCAGCTGGGCCGATAACTGAGCCGGAAAAACGACCCGACAATGTGGTCCTGATGGAGCTGTACCGCGTTTGCCGCATAGCCGTTATTGCGGACCAGATCGTCAGCGCGCGCGTTACCACGGGAAAAATTAGGCAATAACGCAGCATCTGCGCTTTCACTCGGTGGATTCCAGGCGCGGAGCTGACCGCCAAAGCCACCAGCACCGCCATGATATCCGGCATAATCCCGTAGAGCGGTTTTACCGTCCGGTCCTAACAAAGCAGGTGTTTTCATGCGTAAAATCCTGCCGGTCCCCGGCGTCGTGGAGTGGTGCCAACCTGTGACTCAAGTTCGGCAATGTATTTTTTCAGGTCACTGACGGAGGTCGCGGTAAACTCAACCCGCCGGCCGTCTTTTTGCACCGTTGCCACCCGCTTTCCCATCATGAGATCGTGCAACGCAGCGCGGGCGGCATCCAGATCAGTCTGTGTCGCCATTATTCATCTCCAGATAATGCCCTGGCATAATCAGCCAGGGTTTTGTTATTGGTCCGGTTCCCCTCTTCCTCCAGCAGGCTTGCGAGCAGTGAATCAAGATTCAGTTGCCATCGCGAAATACTGATCCGCAGGGCAGCCAGCGCGTACACGAAGCAGTCCAGCGCCTCATTTCGTCGCTTTTTGCTGTCCCAGACGATTTTCTTACGCCCGTCCACCCATTTTTCAACCTGCTCCTCAGCAGTAAGCTGCTGTGCCTCAGCCAGATCGTAAATTTCTGGGTTATTGGGAAAATGCACGGCACCGGCAAGAGGTTCACTCCCTTCCGGCTGAAGTGTGAAGCGGTTATAAATCTGCTCCTTTGCGGTATCTGTACCCACTTCCGTCAGATAAACGCCGTTCTTGTTGCGTTTACGCGGCATATTCGCCACAGGCTTACCGTAAACGGAAGCCCCTTTAATCGGGATCACGCGAAACAGACCATGCTTTTTTGAGCGATTGTAGACAATTGTGGGGTCAATACCGCCGATATCCCAGCAGATACGGGATACCGACATTTCCACGCCATTCTTTCGGGGGTAGGTTTTGTTAATCGCCTCGTCCACCCTGACGAGAGTAGCTTCATCATCATGACGGCCCATAATGATCTGCCGGTCAATCAGCCAGCTTTCCTCACCGGGCCCCCATCCCCAGACGCGCATTTCATATCGATCCAGCTGGGAGTCAATCCCGGCTGTCAGATAAGCAACACGATCCGGTACGGATGCCCCGAAAAACTCTTTACGTTCGGCCATGATCTCCGCGTCAGGCCGTTCACCAATTTTAGGCTCCCATGTTTCGCCCAGAGTGGTGTTAACGAAGGTTTTACGCTTTCCGGTATCCCCTTTCGTTTTTAGCCAGTCTTTAACGATCTGTACCCAGGTGGTAAACGGGCTGTATGCCGTCCAGATGTGAAACGTCACGCTGTCTGGCGGGTCGATTTCGGTGCCTGTTGATGAAAACCAGGATAAACCGTCGCGCGTCCAGATCCCGGTGGTGTCGCAGATGTAACGAGCTTCAGTGAAATCCAGCTCCTGCTGCTTAATGACGCAGGCATTATGTTCGCACAGGTAAAAGACGCTGGAAGGTTCGCCCGGTGTCCATTTGAACCCGAACGGGGTCTCTTTGTCGCCGAACTTAAGGTACTGCTCTTCACCACAGTGCGGACAGGCAACATGAAAACGCATGAAATGCCCGGACTCGCTGGCAGCACGCTCAATCTGGCAGGTTCCCTTTGTTTTTGGCGTTGATCCGCGAATAGATTTGGGCCAGACAGAGCCCTCAATACGTTTATCACCGAGAAACGTCGGGGAACCCTCTTTCTCAATATCCTCATCAAAAGCAGCGAGTTCGTCATAGCCGGCAACATCCACTGACTTTTCACGATAGTTTTTCGCCGCCTTACCACCCAGACACCAGAACCCGCGACCGTTGGAGAAGCGTTTCATGCTGAGCGTATTGTCCCGGTGCTTTTTGCCATACCAGGGGGCCAGCGCCAGAAGTGACGGAATATCGCGAATCGTCGGCTCAACATGCGACTTCATGAAGTTTTCGGCGTCACCATCAGTGGGCAGCCAGATAAGGGAATTTCGCTGCTTGTGCTGAATAAAATACGCATAAACACCCAGCAACATTTTTGAATAGCCAACACGGGCAGACTTAACAACGTTAACTTCACGAATGTAGTCGTTACCCATCGCATTCATGATCGCGCGTTGAAACGGCAACGTTTCCCAGCGCCCTTCCTGATAGGCCGACTCTTTGGGGAGATAGTAATTATCGTCTGCCCATTCAACCGCCGTTTGCGGCTCAGGCCGGTACAGCGAAAGTAGCCCTGCGCGCGCAGAGTGCTGCAGCCCCTTAACCTGACTGTTCGATATATTCACTCAGCAACCCCGGTATTATTTCATCCAGCGCAGCTGCTTTGTTCATGGCCTTAATGATGTCCTTCTTGAGGAAATCAATATGTCGGTTTTCCAGCTCCGGGAAGCGCCGCTGAACCGACAGAGGAACTCCATCAAGAATGCTGGCTACTTCTCCGGCCATCCGCGACAGCACGAACGTGCAGAATGCGGTTTCCACCACCTCAGCGGAATCTTTTGCATTTTTTAGTTCCTGGGCGTCTGCCTGCGCCCGGGTAAGGCGGTGACGCTCATAGTCAATCGTACCTGGCTGGAGGTCGGATTCCGATGCAAGACGAAGGTCTTCCACCTCCTTGCGTAATTTCTCATTCTCAATCGCCGCGTCGCGTGCGGAATACCATTCAATAGCCGCGGAAGATTCATAGAGGACCTCATTACCTTTTCCGCCACCACGTGCTACAGGCATTCCCTGATCCTGCCAGTTCTGAATGGTTCGCACGCTGACCCCAAATATTTCAGAAAGACGCTTTTTGTTGACCTCCATAGCTCACTCCATGCACGAAAACAGAGAAAGGAAACGCCCTCTAGTTATTTAGCCGTTTTTAAGGCTTATCGTTTCCTTTCTTTTCAGGGGTGTTTGCAGTTAAAACAATGAATTAGCGAGAAGAAGAACGGAAACGGCAAATGCCAGAAAATTTTCATAAATAGCGAGAATCTGCGAGGTCGCCGCCCCGTAGCGCGCCGATATGCCGGAAAGGACCCGCAAACGATAATAGTTACCATTTACACGTAAAAATTAACGACTGCGGGAATTCCAGATCAGTCCACCGGGCTGACATTCTTTCTGGATGGCTTTACGGATGGTCTCTTCAAAATCAGGCATTGCTTTATCGCGCGCCAGTGCATTTTTCAGAATGCTATAGATGTTGCTACCGATACCAGAAGTATGGGCTTCATTGTTGCAGTTAATACCGATAGATACGGTATAGGTAGATGGTGTTGTCTCACCGCCGCAGGCATGTTGCTGATAGCTTTGAGAGCATGCCCTGGCATTTGCTATAGCCTCAGCCAGATCGTTAACTGCCTCCCCGACAAGAGGGCGACCACTTCTCCATGCATCGTCAAGAATCTTGCTAACATCGATGCTGTCATTGCTGGTCTTCGGCTTCGGCGTTTTTGTAGGTTCTTCGAACTTCCCCATTCGCCAGGCAATAGAACCATCAGTCCGATAGCCAACGATTTCGCCATTGCCATAACTGACGTGGCCACCTTTCGGTTTGCGTTTATCTTTCACACGTAGATGTTCAGGGAAGAAAGAAGCATCACCCCAAACTGCATGGCGGCGACCTTTTAAATCGTAGTGTGCGCTACCTGCAGGACTTTTGAGAATCAGGCCGTCGTCGGTCATTGTTACGCGCATGCCCAGCATTGCCTGCTGCAGCGATAAATATTTCATGAGGGGTTTCCTTTTAGACGTGAGCCTTTCGCACGGCAAAGCCGCCAAGAGTTAACGGTTTACCCAGGCTCACTACTGAAAGACTCTCTTTGATGTGCGCGTGCGATGCGCATAAAAAAGCCCCACATACGCGAGGCTTTTTATTTAGATAGGATTGAATGCAATGCAATGTATTTTCAGATTTTCTCTTCTCGATTCAAAGTCACTCATTAAACTCTCAAAAACCTCAACTGCACTAACTCCCTCCTCAGAGGTGAAAGTATCAGAACCGGAATATTCAAGTAACTTTTCACCCGTTACTGAGTCATAAGCAACCCATGAAAAAAACCAGTATTTTTTAATATTCATTGCCCCTCCGCTTTCTAGAGTAGCATATATAACATTATCCTAGGAATTCAGTGAATGTTCATCACGAGTTATTCTTTAATATTTCTAGCACATCAACTTGCGACAATGTTATTTGTGATTGTTCGACGGACAGGCGTCGGATAGCTTCATTTGCTACATGATTGATAAACATTTCATGCTGCTTAATTATTTTTTCAGCTTTCGTAATTAGAAGATTCCACTCTTCTTCAAATGACCCTCGTTCAGAGGAATGCAACGACCTGTAATAGTAGCGGAACAACTCAGAAGCCATAAAAAAATCTGGCCATGCTCCTTTGTAATCGCCAATGAGATGCTTATATATCTCACGATTAAATTCTCCACATACAAGGCTTTCGGATATAGCTCCGCTGAGTAAGTTGATAACCCGGTTACCCAGATGAAAGTTAATTTGTTGTAAATCAACAAAATCCGGATGAGGGGCACGACCACAATATGAATCGCCCACTATGGTTGTGGCAATGACTATGTCCTCGCTTGCCTTTTCAAGTATCCAACCCGTTATCCAATGACCTGCCTCATGCTTAGCATTGCTTACCGTTATTTCTTTTCTCATAATCCCACCACCGAAAAGTGAAGCCTAATCATACCAGTTTTCAACGCTTCACTATGTGGTCAACCATGTTGTTATTTGACTCTCTCACTTGGTCATAAACGCGTTCACACGTCATCCCGGCGGCATAGCGCTCATCAGCGATTCCAGCATATCGTTTAGCTTCTGCTGCAATACTTCCGAGCATGTCGGCGAGCATTCTGGCATGGGCTCCGGCTGTCTTGCTTCTGACGGCAACGGCAAGATTTGCGGTGTGCTTTGCGGCGTCCAGGCGGGCGGCAAGCTTTGTTGCTTCGGTGCGCAGCTGGTTAACAGTGGCAGACAGGCCAGCAGCAGTGGCAGCAGATTTAGCGGCTTGTGCTTGTGCATCTTTTACAGCCTCATCACGGGCAATAATACGCCCTTGTTCGATCATGCGGGCGGCGGTCTGGGCGTTCGCTGTTTGCGATGATTCCACGCTGTCACGTTCAGCCCACTTCTTTTCCCAGCCGCGATTGCTCCATACGTTTCCGGCGATAAATGCGACGGCCACCAGCACCGAAATGGCAATGAACTGATAGCGCAGGCTCACTGGTCTATCCCCCAGCACGTCAGCGCGCTTTCCTGGTCTCGCCGTTCTACTTGCCCATAGCAGCCGTTTTTCTGGCCTTTGGTCAGACGACAGTCGCGGCCACCGTCTTTAATCCACCAGCGGATCGCTTCACACGCGCCAATACGGTCACCAGCATTAATTCGCTTATAGAACGTGGACGGGAAACATTTTCCCGGGCCGATGTTATATGGGCAAAAAGAAGCAATCCCGGCTTTCTGTGGTTCGGTCAGTGGTACCTTGATATTTCTCTCAACCCACACCAGCGCCTTATCGCGTTCTATGGCGTTCACCCGGGCGCATTTCTCAGAAGACATCTTCATGCCCTGAACTACTGGCTTACCATCAACCATCGTGGCGCCACGGCAAATGGTCCAGAGTCCGCCACCGTCGCGGTATGCCGTAAGGCTATTACCCTCTTTCTCATTAAGAAACTGATCGAGAATCACAGGTGCAGAAGCCCCCGCAAGAATCAAACCAACGACCGCTGCGCTCAGTTTATTCTTCAGCTTTGGTGGCATAGCCATTGCGACGATCCTCCCGTTCTTTCCAGCGGAAATACCAGTTCACTGCACAGGTAATAACGGTGCATGCGATACCGACAATAATTGCCCAGTCGCTCAGGCTTAACCCTGCAATTCTGTCGGCCAACATCCAGGACACCTCTTTTGCTGTTTTAGCTGTTTCGGCATATGCCTTCGCTGATACACCGCAGCCGGCAAGCGTGGTTCCTGATCCATATGAAAGTCTGCTGTAAATGGTGCTCATTCTGGTCATAGCCTCACCTCCGATTTTTCGGATGGCGCTGTGTGTGTGATGAAAGGGTCAGGCTTCACGGGCTGGATTTATCAACAAAGCACGTAGTAAGTGATTCCCGTGAGCCTGAAAGGTGGCGGGCTCTGCGCAAGCGCCTGTCGGATTGGGTTATGAGCCGTCCGTCAGCGAGCCCTGAATATGAAAAAACCCCGCTTGGTAGCGAGGCCTTGTTTTCTTTTGGTGGATGTTTGCAGATCGACGATGTGATAGGGGAACTAACGCAATACATCTCGCGAATTTCCCTGTCGTATCGCCGGAAAGCAAAAACCCGCTCGGTGGCGGGTTTCTTAACTCTGAACATACAATGCCCATCGTTAATGTCAAATATACACAAAAACGGCAACATTGCAAACATCATGACGCTAAATCACGCGATATTTATCACATCTTCACTTTTGTCACCCGGTTCAATTGAGAGTTTGAATAACTCTCTTCCTGGAAGCATTTGGTCACCAGGCTTTCATAGAATGGTTTCCAGCTATAACGCCACGTTCGGTCAGGCAAACTCGGCAACTCAGAAAAAATACCTCGATAGGCAACCGATGATTTTGGCCGGCTGTATCCCCGCCCTTCGCAGCGCTTACATTCTTTATAAACTGGCACACCCTGCAGTTCTGTCGCTTTACGGTCAATCGTCTTACCTGTGCCGCCGCACTGGCATCGCTTACTTAACTTTCCGGTGCCATGGCAGCGGGAGCATAACGTTTGATCAGTGTCAGTTACATCACGCTTTACCTCAAAGTCAGATGGTGACTGTCTCAGGTCTTTAGCCCATTGCGGCAATCGCATCGTGTAATGGCTTTTAGTCACGGTTTTCGTGGTTGTAAGTAACCCTTTACCACTACATTTTGGGCATGCCACGCTATCAGCTGCTGATGAGGAATAATCGTTATAGGCAAACCGGGCAAGGATACACATGCAGAGGGGAAACTTTTTCCCTGATGCTTTGCGAATGGCCGTGGGCGCATGCTCTTTCGCGTACTCCGTTAGCCAAGCTATTGACGCCTCCCTGTCCTGACTGCTGATACCAGCTTTACCTAAAAACATTGCCAGCCCGATCCCAGCATCGGCTTGAGTCATCCCCAGTGCAGCCATTACATCAGTAACCGTCAGTTGTTCACTGGCTGTCGCTCTGCTGGTATCTGATATGTGCATGCCTTTAGGCGCAAAAAACTTTAAAACATTGTCCAGATTCATACGGTCTCCATACTTCTTAAGCTTTCGCAATTACGCCGATCGCCAGCGCCCGATCCATAAAACGCAGTAGCAGCTCAAGCTGCGTACCATGCTTCTGCTCGAATGCCAGTACATCGGCGTGTAACTCATCGTGGCACTCTCTGCACAGAGGGATCACGAAGAGATCATGGGCTTTTGTTGCTGTCCCCCCCATACCGTGCCCTACGATATGGTGCGGATCATCTGCTGGCCGTCGGCAACACTCACAGGGCTGTGTTTTAACCCAGCGGGTGTACGTCTCATTTATCCAGCGGCGACGTTTTGGCCTGAGCATAAAAGACTCTGGCGACTCCGGATCAACAGAGAGCGTGAGGATCTTCTTCGCCTTCTCCTGCACGAGTCTGGTTGCTGACGAGGAAGGCACTATGTCGCTTTCCCTCATGACAGAACGGATCTTCTCATCCGGAAGGCGCAGCCCTTTGTGCGCAACGCTTTCCGGAATAACATCAGCCAGGTCGTTTCTGACCATCCACCAGCACAGTTCCGGAAGCGTCAGGATATGAGACTCGGGAAAACCAGAATCACGCCGAATGACTTCCAGAATCCAGGATACCAGGTTTCCGGCCGCTATACCTGCAAGCTGTTCGGTATGCTGCCCCGACAAAGTGTGATCGCAATGCCAGCACAGGCGAATGCTTCCTGGTGGGTGCCGCATTGTTGTGAAGTTCTTGTCGTGCCACGTTGAATGTGGCCACTGGCATTCAAACCGATTACTCAACCATTGCTCAAGGGAAGGAAGCCCACCGGCACGCTGAATAACCCTCTCATTCTCGAAGACCTGACGCATTACCGGATCATCAGCCAGCGGCTGAATGGCTGCCGGAACAGCCCCGGTACTGAATGACGCCATTTCTTCTGGTTCAGGCTCGAGCAGAACGCGACCACGCATGAAGAGGTGCATCAGTTCCGCACCGGGACGGAACAGCACAATCCCCATACGATGGGCGATCTCGGGGGTAAGCAGAGCTCTCACGCGACCTGCCCCCTGGCAATGTGTTCTGCCCACAGTCCACCAATCCAGCGCACGCCTTTCGCCGTGAATCGTGCCTGGCTGAATGCATGATTTGAGGTTACGGATGTACCGGTTTTCACTTCAAAACGGCCCGCATCAATATGCTGATGCCGTGGGGTCATCGTTCCGCCAAGGCGATACATGATGTCGTTCTCAAGGAGGAATAACCGCAGATCTGGCTCTTTGGCCTTAAGCAGTTTTGCCACCTGACGGAATGACATTGACCCACTGGCTGTACAGTACCGATCAACAAACGCTACCTTCGGCGCCGCGGCAGCCAGTTCGTTAGTCAACTGCTGTTTTTGTTCTGCAAGGTCAGCTGCAAGACGTAGGGCTTCAGAGAATGATTGAGGAATCGTCTGCTGCTGTGCCTGCTCAAGCTCCTGCCAGCGATCAACCAGACGTGCGGTAAACTCCGGCGACAGCTGCGCGACAACGATATAACTGTCCCGCTTCCCTATCAGATAAACCGATACCGACTGATTGAGGTGATTTTTAACTTCCCCCATTGGGGGGAGTTCAATAACACCGCGCTCTGCCAGGCGTTCAATGGACCGTTTAACATGGTCATGTCGTGATTCCACCAGCTCAGCAATATCGCTGCTGGACATGGTTAATGCTGTTGTTGCTAACTGGCTCATACTTTTCTCCATATCAGGCGGCTGCACCCGCCGGTTCATATCTGCTGATCGTTATCTCTACCCGACCTTTCGGCACAACGGGTCCCCATTCCACCAGCATGCGCTTAATCTGGCTGTCGTCTTCCCAGACACCCGCATGCGTCAGCGCGTCAAACAGGGCTTTGTTGTAATTATCGATATCCCGGCGGCGCGCATCCGGCGGGTACAGAGTGATTTCTACCGCTGCCAGTTCAGTCGATGGCTTCGGGAGACGTCGTAATTGCTCAATGATCGCCACGCAGGCAGCGCTTTGGTATTTACGGCCATCAGCGCTAATGAGGTGACGACCGGCCAGCGGCCCCTTGTTAGGGGCGCGCCAGTAAGTATTCACGCTCGGAGGAAAAGGCAGGACCAGTTTCACGCAGCCTCTCCCCGCATATTGCGAACAAGTTCAGAAGCAGCAGTAATGATTTCGCTGGTGGCAGTCCGCTCCAGCCAGAGTTGATTGATGTTGGCTTTCAGCTTGTTCTGCTGTGATTCATCCAGCATGTCAGCGCCGTCTACCTGGTCGAATACAATTCCAACCTCCAGCGGCCAGATACGGGACTCGGGAAGCGGATCCGATACTGGTTTAGCTTTCTCACGGATGTGCATGCGGATCTGGCGAATATTGGACCAACTGGAAACATCCAGGCTTCCCATAGCTGCAATGAAATCAGTACTGTTCATGCCATATTCACCAGATGCTTCAAGGGCAACAGTCCGAATACGTTCCGACATATCCAGGCGCGCAGCAGCGTCATCGAATTCAATCGACAACAGCCACTCATCCACACCGAACAAAATACTCTCACGAATAAGCAGCTTCGCTTTGTCGATCGTTAATGGTGATACCTGAGTGAATTCCGGTGCTTCGACAGAATCCGCCGCCCAGGTATGCCCAAACTTCGATTCACTGAATGTGTATTCTTCTTTATCGCCGAACGCAGCTCTAACGCATGCCCACGCCTCGACACCGCTGATATCAAAAATATCTTTCTGGGTAAGTGGCAACTCTGCTTCTGGCTTGTCAGCTACAGATGGTGTGGCAGTTGCAGGTTGAGACTTGCTGGCAGCAAATTGCGCCAAAGTCATAAACGCCCGCCCTTTTGCCTCCAGTTCTGTACGGTTGATATAGCTGAACCGCTCACCACGCCATGACTTATCGAATACAGCTATAGCACCGGCAAAAAACGCGCTGGTGGGCTTCTGTTTTTCGTCAGCAGGTACAAACCACACAGGCAGATCGAACCCAATGCGCCCGCGAATGAATACAATGTGATCGGCATCTTCGGGCCACCACTTTTCACTCGGCGCGGCTTTTATCAGGAATACATAGCGACCGCCCTTCTCGCGCTGGGCTGCTGCGTAGTTCATGATGTGCGTCATGCCGGTGATCGCCTGTTTCTCGTGATACTGCGAACGGCTATACGGTGGGTTGCCATAACCGGCGCCACCCAGTTCTGTAAGACGTTCAGACCAGTCCTGCGTCAGCGCATTATCTTCGGCGGTGTACCATGCCGGGCACTTCGCGTTGTCGTCGTCAGCAAACAAGTCCAGAACTAATGGCCCAAATAGCGCGTTAATACCCCAGAAAAGCAGATCCGGTGTCCGCCACTGATCGCCAACTTCTCTCAATTCGTGGGCTGGTTGGCTGCGTAGTGCCGCCAACGCCTGGCAATATTTGTTTAACGTCATCCTCTGAACCCCTCTGGAATCGTTGTATCAACCGGACCAAAAGCCATCACATCGCGCTTTTTCGCACCCCAGTCAGCGCGTTTAGGCCGTCCCTTCTGCTCCCAGCGGGTAGCGCTTTGCAGATAGCTCTCGAATTTCTTCGGGCCGAACAGCGTTTCCGGGCGCATGTACTGGTACTGCTCGTCGTTCTCGTGCCAGTGCTCATGCTTCAGGTCGATAACCAGTTGCAGGTCTGCAACGCTGTATCCCTCACGCAGTCGGGCACGGATGTTCTCTAGGGATGTTTTGGATTTCTGATACCGGGATCCGCTGATCTGGTTCAAATGGGTCAGAACCAAAATTGCCTGATCAGTAATCACGACTTCAGGGTCTGGTTGCGCCGCAACCGGACAAGAGGGTTTTGAAGTTACTTGTGGATCTTGTTTTGATTTTACTGACGGATCCCCGCCAGATTCTGACGGGTCAAAACCGCCGTTTTTGACGGATTTCGACGGGTCAGTTTTTGAGGCGTCAAATTTTGATGCGTCAGATTTTGACGTGTCAGAATCTGACAGTTGAGAAAATGCGGCAGCCTGAAGTTTCGCCACATTCAGGCGGTACACGTTCGACGCATTACGGTTACCATTACGGCGCTGTGTACGCGTGAGCCAGCCATCTTTTTCAAGCTTTGCGATTGCCGTTCTGATCGTGCTAGGCCCTGCGCCAAGCTGGCGAGCAATAGTTTCAATGGACGGCCAGCACACTCCCTCATCGCTGCTGAAATCAGCGAGGCGAGCCATGATCGCGACACTAGACAACTTCATGCCCGACGCCGCGCAACCATCCCATACGTAGCCGGTTAATTTAGTGCTCATGATCGTCCGTTATCTCCCTGAACTTTTGCCTGAAATGCTCAAGTGGGCTGAAGCATTCGTGTGGGTAGCCATCACGCAGATAGATAACGCGCTGTGTTTCTGGCTCCCAGCGGATAACACGGACTTGCACTCCGCGGTGGTCTTTGAACCTTCGGTTAAGTTCGCGCACAGGCGTTTTGCCCTCCGGTTGTAGACCCCCACAATTGAAACCGCCCTACTGTGGTTACACGGAACCCAGCGGTTTGATAATCTGCGTTCATACCGAAACAACGGAGTACCCGAAACCGGGATCATCCTTAGTTGCGGTAGACGGTTAAAAGCCGTTAAACTGCTCATGCGGATTATTTCTCCATACTCGAAGAGTTGTTCGCCAAGGCGCCCGGAGCTGCACACTCGCGGGCGTCACTCTTTTCAGCGACACAAAAAACTCGATAAAGAAGCGTTACGTGCTCCTGGAACTTCGCGATAACCTGATAGCTGTTTTCCTCAATCTGAGCACGCTCATCTGCGTCAATTACCCCATCAGCCGTGGCTTTACGTACAAAATTAGAATGACGACCTATCCATTCAATGGACTCCATCAGGCGCTGGTTTATATCGGCGTTATCCAGATCATCAACGTCTGCCAGCGGTACAAATACGCCCTGAGAATGGCGCGCGACAGCATCAGCTATATGAGTTGAACCACCAGCACGTTGTAAAACCATTGCCCAGCCCAGTGGGAAGATCTGGTCGCCGTCAACACGAAGGCGGTTAAACAATGCGTTCTCTGTCACGCCCAACCATTCCGCCGCCTCAGCATATCCACCAGGCAGATCGGTAATCGTTTTTTTAATCGCTACCACCAGCCAGGAAGGCTGACGCTCGACTTTCCAAATAGGTTCGTTACCCACGGTTAACCCCTTAATTCTGTGGTTACTTTCATGCCGCTGTTTTTTTATGCTCCAGTTCAGGCCAAATCTTTTCCCAATCATCCGGGTGAAGATTTTTTCTACTAACTGAGCCGCCAGATTGTGTTTCGATAGAAACAGATAGAGCAGCTCCCAACTTTTGCTTTTTGCTAATGGCTTTACGCAGGTACTCAAGAGAGGTTTCGCATCGTGCTGCAAATTCTCTCTGTTTTTCGAGCGACAAAGCGTTTAGGTAATTTCTTAACGTTTCCATCACGCCTCCTATGTTTGGAAATTAAATATACCTTTAAGTAAATACATGTCAATACTCACAAGTCATTTACCTTGAAGTAAATTTAAGTAAGATGGAATTATGAAAACTGAATCGCCTGACATCTTCGAGTTACGACGCCTCAAACTTCAGGAGTTGGTAACTCGCTATAAAACCCAGAAAGAGTTTGCTGAAAATGCAGGGCTTGATCCGACTGTTGTCTCTCGGATGCTTTACCCTGTTGGTAAACCTAATAAGCGGAATATTGGTGAGCAAGCGGCTCGGCAGATCGAAGATGCTTTGAAAATCAGCAGAGGATGGTTGGATGGTCTTGGCCCAACCTCAAATATGGATATTGATGTACCCGCCCGCAATATCGACACTTATCGTGTAGAAGTTCTCGATCTTACTGTGAGCGCAGGTCCAGGGTCTTTCATGATTTCTGAGTTTGTTGAGGTTCTACACGCTATTGAGTTCACTACTGAGCACGCTCGTTCACTCTTCGGGAATCGTTCTCAGGATGATGTTAAAGTAATGACTGTAGATGGCGACAGCATGTGCCCAACCATCCAGTCTGGTGACAGGTTGTTTTTCGATATTTCGATAAGAAATTTCAAGGTGGACGGTGTTTATGCGTTCGTTTTCGGACAACACTTCCACGTGAAGCGATTACAAATGCAGGGCTTGCAGCTTGCAGTCCTGTCCGATAATCCAGTGTACAAAGACTGGTATATAACTGAAGAAAATCAGGATCAACTGTATATCATGGGTAAAGCTCTGCTCCATGAATCAATAGCTTACAATAAACTGTAACTGCTATTTTTGGATAGTTGAACAGACCTAACTCTTAATGAAATAACATCTAACCCGGCCACTGAGCCGGGTTTTTACTGCCCTTTTCTCACCATAGCAGCGGCGTCTCGCAGAACACCTTTGTGGATCACGTTGCCCACCGCACGTCGTTTTCTTTCCAAACAATCGACGATCGCATCACGGTCAATCACTACTCCGCCGATTATCAATTCGACAACTGCGCCGCCAATCTCGCCAGCTATGAATGCCGCACGGTCTTCTTCCAGTTCGTCACGTTCCATACCAAGCCCTTTCTGGTGTTTTTTTGAGCATAACACGCATCACCTACTTAAATAAAATCCAATTAAAAGCAAGTAGTTGCCATTAAGGTAAATAAAAATATACCAATAGGTATTTACACAAAAATTACTCACAGGTATATTTAATTCATCAACAGCGAACAGGCAGGACGCCCACGAAGTAGCCGCCGGTGGCATATGAATAACCGGATGATTCGTTGACAGGTGTCTTCGGGAGGGGTTGCGAAGCTGGCTTGACCACCAGCAACAGAAACTCAGCCACGATACGGAGCCGTTAACCCACGGCGTGGAGTGTAAATACCGTAGGGGTTGTAGCTGGTTGGTCGCCAGCGCCCCGCCCGAAGATACCTACCACCGCGCCTGATGTGGTTAAAAGCAGGCTAAAGCAATAACAAGTAACTCCCTGTTCTGGCGGCCCGGTGTTTTCCCACTTGTCCGGTAACCGCCAGCCTTTTTCAGGGCGCAACGACGAGAGCATTGACGAGCAAGGCATAAGTGCTGGTTCGATTCCAGACAGTCCCATTCAGTTGGGAGGGTTGGGCAGGGAAAAGGTTCGTTCGATTCGAACACCGGCAGTGCTCTCTTCGTTGTGGTAAATGGCGGGGCTGACCGTCAAACGGTTGAGAAAAGATAAGCAGGCGAAACGTTCTAAGCGAGCATACGGACTGATCGAACGCGGATGGAACGGGCGGTTACGATATTGAAACACCGCGCCACTGAGCTGGAGTTCAGCACCAGCAACCACAACCAAATCACGCTTAGGACTGTGATAACCGTAGTTCCAGTATTGCTGTGTGTAGTCTTGGCGGTACCAGGTCTTCAACCTTATGCAAGGGGGACGAAGATAATGTTCTACCTCGGTACCGCCCTTTTTACGCAACAGAAAAGGGCATCACCGGGCGACGGGCTCATAACCCAATCCACCCGGGCAAAAAGAAAGCGGTCTCTGCAAGCCGCCGACCAATGCAGGTGCCCTTCTCTGTTGTGTATGGAGAAAGTTCGGCGGTTGCAGCCGCCTTAACGAGGGTAAAAGCATGAGTAATGACCGCATGACCGTAGTGCCAGATTTTCTTGGCGAACTGGATGCCGGCGTGTTCATGAACAAAATCGCGGCAGCACTTAATACCACCGCGCTTGGCGTTCTGAACAACGGCAACAAAGGCAAAGTAGTCCTCACATTTGATTTTGAGCGTATGGGTAATTCCGTTGAAGAGAAGCGCGTCAAGATCAAGCACAAGCTGAACTACAGCACCCCGACACCGCGTGGTAAAGCCTCCGAAGAGGACACAACCGAAACCCCGATGTGGGTCAACAAAGGGGGGAAGCTCACTATCCTGCAGGAAGATCAGGGTCAGCTGTTCGGGATCACTGGCGCGGTGGATGGAAAGCTTAAAGCGGCTCAGTGATCCGCAACAACAAACTCACTGATACCACTTCGATCATCAGTTAATAAGGAATTTCTATGTCTCAGTTAGACAGCGGTACATTTCAGCAGGTAAAAGACCTGGTCCTTTCTGGCTACCACCTGAATGATATTCATGGCCTGGCTTGCCCGACCGCATTGCTGCCAGATGGTACTAACGTTGAAAGCCTTGAGCGCTTTTCTCTGGAGCGTTTCCGCTTCCGTGGTGCAATGACAACAACCAGTATTGACGACTTCGCACGTTATTCTAAAGGTTACGCCAGCGACAGTGAGCCAGCTCGTTGCTTCATTGACGCTGACAACATGACCGCCCGTTCAGTGTTCAATATCGGCACCCTGGATAATCCCGGTCACGCCGATAACGTTGCTTCAATCACCCTGAAGAAAACCGCCCCGTTCCGCGCGTTACTGCAGATCGATGGTCAACGTCTGAAGCAAAAGCAAATTGCTGAATGGCTGGAAGACTGGAGCGATTACCTGCTGGCGTTTGATGCTGATGGCAATACGATGCAGATTTCCCAGGCGGCTCAGGCTGTGCGTCGTATCACCATTCAACAAGCAACCCAGCAGGACCATGAAACTAGTGATTTCGCTGGTAAAAAATCCCTGATGCAAAGCGTTGAAGCAAGCAGCAAAGACGTAATGCCTGTGGCGTTTGAATTCAAATGTGTGCCGTATGAAGGTCTGGGCGAACGCCGTTTTAGCTTGCGTAACAGCCTGCTGACCAGCGATGAACCCTGCTTTGTTCTGCGCATCGTCCAACTGGAAGCACAGGAAGAAGCGATCGCCAACGAATTCCGCGATTTGCTGATCAGCAAGTTCGACGGTGAATCAGTGGAAACTTTCATCGGTAACTTTAAAGCCTAATTGCTCTGCATTAAATCCCCGGCGCCGCGGGGATTTATTGAAGCGTAATTCCATTAATTATCGCCACCCGGCGAGGGATTCGTGCAACCAAAATCTGCGCGGTGCAGCGCGCCAATATGGAGAAAACCATGAGCTACATTCAGACATTATCCGGCAAACACTTTAATTACCTCGATATCCAACAGGACGATATCGTGATCGAGGATATCGCTACTGCGCTGTCTCACTTATGCCGCTTTGCAGGGCATCTACCTGAGTTTTACAGCGTCGGCCAACATAGCGTTTTAACCAGCCACCTCGTCCCGCAGGAGTTTGCATTAGAAGCACTGCTTCATGATGCAGCCGAAGCCTACTTGCAGGATATTCCCTCTCCGCTTAAGCGCCTGTTACCGGATTACCAGGTGATCGAAACTCGCGTAGACGCTGCTATTCGTCAGAAATTTGGCCTGCCAACGGAGCAACACCCGACCGTTAAATATGCCGATTTGGTGATGCTCGCCAGCGAACGCCGCGATTTTGAGATTGACGAAGGTTCTGTGTGGCCTTGCCTCCAGGGAGTTATCCCAACGGATTTATTCATCATCAACCCAGTTCGTCCAGGCCAGTCATACGGCATGTTCATGAATCGCTTTAACGAGTTGATGGAGCAGCGCCAATGCGCCGCATGAAGGTAAAAGAGCTCGTAGCGGAGGCTTTTGCCTCCGTTGCTGAATTACCACCAAAACATGCACCGCTTATGCGCGAAGTCGCCACCAGACTGGACGCTACGTTCGCAGCATTAAAAGAGTCTCTGGTGCAACTGGAACAGGAACGTAAAGGTAAAACGCCATGACCGTATTTGAATATCTCCAGGCTCATCCGAATACCACCAGCGGTGAAATCGCCAAAGGTATGAACAAAAAGACACCCGCGGTCGCTGGCGCATTATCGCAACTCTATGGCACCGGCCGGATCGTGAAGTCTGGTGTTCGCAAGGGAATTCCTACTTACCGTGTTAACGATATGCCGTTTGGGTGTAGTAACAGCCTAACCATGATGTTTAACCAGCTCTTGAGCAGAGCCAGACAAGGAGCAGCCCAATGACAGCACACAACAAACAGGAGTGTGCAGCATGACAGTCCATACAATTAAGCAATGCCGCCCTGACCAGAAAGAAACCGAGTATTTCTGGAAATTGTTTCATGCGGCGCAACGCAACGATGCTCGCTGGCACGGTAGTGAAATCAGCATTATCGCCGATGAGCTATCCCGAACGGATTTAGATCGTAACCAAAAACTGTTTCTTCTCCGCGCCTGGCAAGTGCTTGTAGACGACAAAGGTGGATTCGGGCGCTTTATGGGTGCTTTTGATACTTACGTCTACAACATGCAGGACCCGGATGATGACTGTGTAGCGTGGAAGCCTGAACTTAGCAAACTGCTGTGTGACGGGCAATTGTTGGACGTGGTTATCGATGCTTATCAGTCTGCTCGGCAGCGCATAGCAGAACTGGAGGCGCGGACGGTGAAGCTGCCCGAATATCGCAATTCACCGGACATGCACACAAAACAGTTTTATGAGGCTATCGGATTTAATCAGGGGCTTGATGTTTTCATAGAAGCACTCCGCGCCGCTGGCATTGGCGTGAAGGGGGAGTGAGATGGCAGATTTTAGCGCAACAAAACGTAACTCATCGCTTCAGGATTGGGGTGAGGCTCTTGAGTGCATGGTGGAGCTGAACGGTAAAAATTTCGATATCACTGAAATGGAAATTGAAGCCGCGTACGAGGCGCAAAAGCGCGTTGATGACTTCTTTTATGAAGAATGGGGTGATTGATATGACCGTGTTAAGAATCAAATGGGCAGGTTTTTGCCCCAAATGTGACAGTGATGAACTCGACGTGCACACAGATAAAGGCACTCCAGAATTCCTCTATGCTGGCGATGGTGTGGTTTGCTCAGAGTGTGGCGAGAAAGGCGAAATTGATTGCGATGATGACCATGCTTTTGCCGTATGGGATTGGGAGGACTAACCCATGACAACTAACAACCACCCGGCGAACGGTCCTGTATCACTCGATCGCCTGCACCAGATAAGCGAAATACTCAGCAAAGCAGCAGCACAAAGCGACGGCGGTAATCTCGGCTACGCAATGGCTGATGCTGTGAAGGTGATTGCTGGGGTGATTGCATCGTGTGGTGCTGAGCCCGTTCTGTATGCAATGCAGGGAGTCAACCTGGACACCGACGCCGTATCAACCTGCAAAAATGTCGTAGACGGCTGGGTTGATGAATGGAATCAAGAACGAAAAACGGGCGTGGCAGAATACAAAACAATTCCACTCTACACCGCCCCTCCAGCGCCAGTAGTACCGGATGAAAAGCCGATGCCAGAAGCGTCGAAAATGCATGCGATTGATGCTGTAGCTGCAATCGCAGAAGTCAGGGGATGGAACGCCTGCCGCGCCGCAATGCTAAAAACAGCACCAAAACAGGAGAATTTTTAACGTGAACAATTTAATGATCGACCTTGAATCCATGGGCAAAAAACCGAATGCCCCTATCGTCTCCATTGGTGCCGTGTTCTTCGATCCGCAAAGCGGTGAACTGGGTCAGGAGTTTTACACCGCCGTTAATCTTGAAAGTGCTATGGATCAGGGAGCAGTGCCGGATGGTGACACTATTCTGTGGTGGTTAAGACAAAGCCCAGAAGCACGATCAGCAATCTGTGTTGATGATTCTCTGCCAATATCGTCTGCCCTATCTGAACTTAGCCATTTCATTAATCGGCATTCTGATAACCCTAAATATTTAAAGGTTTGGGGCAATGGAGCTACTTTCGACAACGTTATATTACGCGGAGCATATGAGCGCGCCGGCCAGGTTTGCCCGTGGCAATTTTGGGATGATCACGACGTCAGAACCATCGTTACATTAGGCAGAGTTGTGGGTTTCGACCCTAAGCGAGACATGCCATTCGATGGGGTCGCACATAACGCACTGGCCGATGCGCGCCATCAGGCAAAATACGTGTCCGCGATCTGGAAGAAGTTGATTCCGGCCACCAGCAGCGATCTGTAATTCCCCTGGGTGCAGCCAGGTTGTATGGAGAACGTCTATGAATACTTTGTTTTTACTTATGGCTGAGTTCAACACGCCTAACATCGAGCTATCAGCTGTATGCCAAAAGTATTTCGGTATGAGCCCTAACACAGCAGAAGCGAAAGCAAATGCCTGCCAGTTGCCTATCCCGACTTATCGTGTAGGAACATCGCAGAAAGCAAAGCGCTGCATCAACATTCAGGATCTTGCTGAGTATATAGACCAGCGGCGTGAAGAAGGCAGAATTGAATGGGAACGAGTAAGAACAAATAATTATAAGAAATGTTGATCATAAAGCCACCTAGCAGGTGGCTTTTTACGAACCAGTCAATTGCTCAGATTGAAGGTCATTTAAGCAGTAGTTATTTTTAAACTTCAGGTTTTTTGGCTTAACTTCATCTGAAATATCAAAGCCATCCAAAATTCTTGCAAACGTAGCCTCCGGCATATCATCATGGATACTAATTTCTCCTGATGTTTGCTTTTTCACCATGTTATCAACTCGCCAGATTATAGCTTCAGCATAAACAACATAGCTTGGGTGCTTTATAAAGCGATGTTCGCCTGAATTAAGGACACAAGATGGATCATAAGGAACCCCATCTTTGATGCTTGAAATGTTGACAACCAAAACGCAATAACAATCATTTATAGGATAATAGACAGGATCATTACAAACCACATGTAAGTGGTTACATGGGCCTGTTGGTGCTAAAACCGTTCCTTTCCTATATGGACGATATTGGGTCATGATAGTTGTGTAGAAAACGCCTTGAGCTTCTGTGACTCTTCCATTGTGCTAATTATGTTATCAGCTTCTTGCTCCTCTTTCCCCTCAAGAAGCAGCATTTCTCTCAGATCAATTGGCTTACGAGAAAAACCAGGATCATGCCATTCTGGGCAGACGCTTTTAAGATGAGTCATGTTAGCAAGGTCGAAACGATTCATATGACCATATTGAGAATAGACTTCATCTAAAATGCGTATGTCAGCACGGCTCAACTCGTCAAAAATTTCATCTGCATCCATTTCTCGAGGATCAGTACGCAGAAGAACATCATGCCCATCAGTCGCTATCAAATCGTACCAATAATCTCCGATACCCTCGGCCTTACCACGAATCAGATTTAGTGTATTCGACATTACAGGGCCAAACTTCATAGAGTAAAGGCTGTCCTCACCTATCATTCTACCGTGCGTTAAGATCGACTTACGATTTGATAGATATAGGAGTTTCATTAACTTCAGATATGCCATGCGCCCGCCGCGTTTAAGCAGCAGGTATGCAGCCATTTGAGCTACTTTTTCTTCGCAAAACATATGAGAAACCTCAAAAATTATGAACCTTGAAACTATGAGCGACATATGAAGCATATGAGCACTTTATGAGATGTGACGAAAGAGATCGGGTATTCATCTCATATGCGTCTTATTACTTTTCAGTTTATAGGTGGCTATAAACATGGTCAACAAATCGTGGATACAAATGGTGCGATATTAATAGAAATGATGAGGTAACGGGTTCCCAATAGGCTCCCATGATACATTAAAACCCGCTATTTTGCTAAACTATCCGTCCTATCGAGCATCGGCGCGATAGAAAAACGATGAGCGGGAAAAGCGGTAGACTGAGATTCAGGCAGCATGGCGAATATTCAAGCATCCGGTTAAAAAAGGGGCGCTACTATAGCATAGACCGTTACGATAGTGAGCCACATCCTCGCGGCTCACTCCCTCTGCCCCTCAACAAACGCTATTTACGCCCCGGTTTTCCGTCGTGTGCTCCGAAAAACTGCGGCGGATGGTCGACCCAGCGATCCTCGCGTGTAGCGGCATAGACCGGGTTAAGCGGATAATAAATGCGGTTATATTTTTTGTTCGCCTCACCCACGACTAACAGACGCACCTCTTCACTGGTGTTATTGATAAAGGTATGGCACACGCCTGTACCTGCCGGGAAACCGACGCTGTCGCCCGGTTCTAGCTTCCATAAATACCCGTTAATCCAGACCTCAGGATAACCTTCCAGTACATAGATAAACTCTTCCTCATCGCTTTCAGCGTGCGGGTACGACGTGCGCCGACCCGGCGGCAGGCGTTCATGATGAATGCCGAGTCGTCCTAACCCCAACTTGCGGGCAAGCGGCGCGCCAATAGCAAATAGCTCATCGCTGTCGGGATAAGTGGAGTCATCAGCCCCCTCAACCTCACGCCAGTGGCGAATACAATCGGGTCTTTTCATGGTTATTTTCCAGTATTGCGATGCGTCAGGTATAGCACACCGCGGTGGATCTCGGCGTTTTAAGCAGAACATGTTAAAGTAAGGGATTAACCTTCCACGCAAATCGAGGCGCCAAATGGACAAAACCACTACGCAAGAGTTATTGGCTCAAGCTGAAAAACTCTGTGCGCAACGCAACGTGCGGCTTACGCCACAGCGTCTCGAAGTGCTGCGCCTGATGAGCCTGCAGGAAGGGGCTATCAGCGCCTATGACCTGCTCGACCTGTTGCGGGAAACCGAGCCGCAGGCCAAGCCGCCAACCGTGTATCGCGCGCTCGATTTTCTGCTGGAACAAGGGTTTGTGCATAAGGTGGAATCCACCAACAGCTATGTCCTTTGCCATCTGTTCGATCAGCCAACCCACAGTTCCGCAATGTTCATTTGCGACCGCTGTGGCGTGGTAAAAGAAGAGTGCGCAGAAGGTGTGGAAGACATCATGCATACGCTGGCGGCCAAAATGGGTTTTGCTCTGCGACATAATGTTATTGAAGCACACGGGCTGTGTCCGGCCTGTGTAGAAGTTGAGTCATGCCGCCATCCTGGCGAGTGCCAGCATGACCATACGATTCAGGTGAAGAAGAAAGTTGGGCGCTAGGTAAGCGGGAGAGCGTACATCCTTGTACTCTCAGGAGGGAGGGGTTAATTACCAGCGGTAATCATTACGTTTTTCCCAATCGTTAACTTCTTTCTCCGCCTGATCTTTCGCGTAACCGTAACGCTCCTGGACTTTACCGACCAGTTGGTCACGTTTACCTTCAATGACCGTCATATCATCATCGGTCAGTTTGCCCCATTGCTCTTTCACTTTACCTTTAAACTGCTTCCAGTTGCCGCCGACTTCGTCTTTATTCATCATCAAGTCCTCATCGTTAGGTTGTGAATAGCGAGAGTGCCATGTCCAGACACATGCTGTTTTCTCTGGACGTGAGAATAAGTGTAGTCAGGGATTCTGGGTTTTATTTACTATTCGGAATTTTTAACCATCCTGCTCAGGCGAACCAGGTTCCATTACGCCAGTGGCGTCGCCAGATAAAGGCCAGTGAAAGCCCACGCAGCGCGAGGAAAACGGTTAACGCCAGCCACAAGCCATGATTTCCCAGCCACGGTAAAGTCAGCAGCGTTAAGGCGAATCCCACTGCGGCAACGGCCATACTGTTGCGCATTTCTGCCGCGCGCGTCGCGCCAATAAACATTCCGTCGAGCAGATAACACCAGACACCCACCAGCGGTAACACCACCTGCCAGAAGAGATAGCGATCGGCCAGTAGTTGGATTTGCGGCAGCGAGGTCAGTAGCGCAACAATCTGCTCGCCAAACAGGGCATAAACCAGCGAAAACAGAATAGCCACAATACCGGACTGCCGACAGGCCGCCCGCCAGACGTCCAGTAACTGGCTACCATCTCGCGCCCCATAGGCCTGGCCCGAATGCGCTTCCACGGCATAGGCAAATCCATCCAGCGCGTAGGCGGTAAAGGTTAGCAGAGTCATCAGAACGGCATTAACCGCAATAATATCGCCTCCCAGACGTGCACCCAGCACCGTGATAGCGCCAAAACAGAGCTGCAGCAGCAGCGAGCGCAACATGATGTCACGGTTAAGCGCCAACAAACGGCGGAAGTTGCCACGCCACGCCTGCTTCAGCATTGCCAGCGAAATTCCGCGCATATGCAGGACTTTGCGCACCATCATCAGGCCGATCAGTAAGGTGGCATATTCAGCAATCACCGTCGCCAGTGCCGCACCTTGCACGTTCATATGCAGGCCCATCACCAGCCATAAATCGAGCACAATGTTAAGAATATTGCCAACAATCAACAGGATAACCGGCGCACGCGCATACTGAACGCCAAGCAGCCAGCCGAGCAGCACCAGATTAGCCAGCGAGGCGGGTGCGCTGAGCCAGCGGATTTCAAGGAAACGCCGGGCTTGTTCCAGTACAGCTTCATTTCCCCCGACAATATGCAGCGCTACATCGATAATCGGCATACGAAACAGTGCGATAAGCAACCCCGCGCCCAGCGCCAGCATTAGCGGCTGCACCAGTGCGCGCGCCAGCGCCTGAGGATTTTTCGCACCAAATGCCTGCGCAGTAAGACCCGTGGTGCTCATGCGCAGGAAAAGCAGCAGCATAAAGAGAAAACTGGTTGCCGTAGCACCAACCGCAACACCGCCAAGATAGACCGGGCTATCCAGATGACCAATCACCGCGGTATCCACCAGTCCCAGCAGGGGAACAGTGATATTGGAGAAGATCATCGGTAAGGCGAGGTGCCAGAGTGCTTTATCAGAAGAGGTAAAGAAAGGCATACAGGAGGGCCTGAGAAGAAGTTAGACGTACTGGACAATGTGATGCAGGCCCGGCAAGCGCAGCGCTACCGGGCACATTGCCGGATGGCAACGTAATCGTCTTATCCGGCCTACAGAGATTCAGCAGAAAATCAGAGCCATTCACCGTTACGAATGACACCTACCGCCAGCCCTTCAATGGTGAAGCTTTGCTCACGCAGGTCGACAACGATAGGTTTAAATTCGCTATTTTCTGGCAGAAGTTCAACCTTGTTGCCCTGCTTTTTCAGGCGCTTAACCGTAACTTCGTCATCAATACGGGCAACAACAACCTGACCGTTACGCACGTCCTGAGTTTTATGCACCGCGAGTAAATCACCGTCCATAATACCAATATCTTTCATCGACATACCGCTAACGCGCAGCAGAAAATCGGCGTTCGGTTTGAACAATGAGGGATCGACCTGGTAGTGGCCTTCGATGTGCTGCTGCGCCAGAAGTGGCTCGCCTGCCGCCACGCGGCCGACAAGCGGTAATCCTTCTTCTTCTTCCTGCAGCAGTCGAATACCGCGCGATGCGCCAGATACAATTTCCAGCACACCTTTACGCGCCAGCGCTTTCAGATGTTCTTCAGCTGCGTTTGGGGAACGGAACCCCAAACGCTGCGCGATCTCCGCACGCGTCGGTGGCATACCTGTCTGGCTGATGTGATCTCTAATGAGATCAAACACCTCTTGCTGCCTGGCCGTTAACGCTTTCATTCCGCCCCCTGGGTGTATATACAGTTGTGCTGTGAGTATATACAGCTAAAGGCGATTTTGGAACCGCAAACTGCACAAAAAACAGGAGATTTATAAAGATGTGGAATCCTTATCGCAAATGCGACCACAACAGGATGCCCCAGGTGATCAGAGCAACGAAAATAGACAGCAACACTGCCGCCGACCCCATATCTTTCGCCCGACCGGAAAGTTCGTGATACTCAGAGCCAACACGGTCAACCACCGCCTCAATCGCACTGTTGAGGATTTCAACGATCATCACCAGCATCACGGAACCAATCAACAGCACGCGGGTAATCGCATCGACGTCCAGCCAGCAGGCGATGGCTACGCCCAGCAGTACGGCAACGCTTTCCTGGCGGAATGCCGCCTCATTGATCCATGCGGCGCGAAAACCTTTCCAGGAATAGCCTGCAGCTTTGATAATTCGGGTAAATCCAGTGGTATTATTGGCCATCAAAAAGAACCTTTTTACATTATTAGCGTCAATGTCATTGTAACGTTACCCCGTTTGTTTCAGGGTGTGGCAAAGCAGCGCGAAGTATGACCGGATACCACAGAAATTCACTAAACTTTCTGATATCCTTGCAGCGCATTTGCATTATTAACCAGAGGCTTTACATCGTTTATGTCCGGCTGGCCACGAATTTACTACAAATTACTGAATTTACCATTAAGCGTCCTGGTAAAAAGCAAGTCTATTCCGGCAGAACCTGCCCCGGAATTGGGACTCGATACGTCTCGTCCCATTATGTACGTCCTACCGTACAATTCAAAAGCAGACTTGCTGACGCTGCGTGCCCAATGTCTGGTGCACGACCTCCCCGATCCCCTGGAACCGCTGGAGATAGACGGGACTTTACTTCCGCGCTACGTGTTTATTCACGGCGGCCCGCGTGTGTTCACCTATTACACGCCAAAAGAAGAGTCCATCAAGCTGTTCCATAACTATCTCGACCTACATCGCAGCAATCCAGACCTGGATGTGCAGATGGTGCCGGTTTCGGTGATGTTTGGCCGTGCGCCAGGGCGTGAAAAAGGTGAAGTTAATCCGCCGTTACGTATGCTAAACGGCGTACAGAAATTCTTTGCGGTATCCTGGCTGGGTCGCGACAGTTTTGTCCGCTTCTCCCCATCGGTCTCTCTGCGTCGTATGGCGGATGAACACGGTACGGATAAGATCATTGCCCAGAAGCTGGCACGCGTGGCGCGTATGCACTTTGCTCGCCAGCGCCTGGCCGCTGTCGGCCCGCGCCTCCCTGCCCGCCAGGATCTGTTTAATAAGCTGTTAGCTTCAAAAGCGATCGCTCGCGCGGTAGAAGATGAAGCGCGCAGTAAAAAAATCTCCCACGAAAAAGCGCAGCAAAATGCCATTGCGCTGATGGAAGAGATTGCCGCCAACTTCTCCTACGAAATGATCCGTTTGACGGACCGTATTCTGGGCTTTACCTGGAACCGTCTGTATCAGGGGATTAACGTTCACAATGCTGAACGTGTACGCCAGTTGGCGCACGATGGGCATGAAATCGTGTACGTTCCGTGCCACCGCAGCCATATGGACTATATGCTGCTGTCGTACGTTCTGTACCACCAGGGTCTGGTTCCGCCGCACATCGCAGCCGGTATCAACCTGAATTTCTGGCCAGCGGGGCCGATTTTCCGTCGTCTGGGCGCATTCTTTATTCGTCGTACCTTCAAGGGCAACAAGCTCTACTCCACCGTATTCCGCGAATACCTGGGCGAATTGTTCAGCCGCGGCTACTCGGTTGAGTACTTTGTCGAGGGTGGACGTTCACGTACTGGTCGTTTGCTCGACCCGAAAACCGGCACCCTGTCGATGACTATTCAGGCGATGCTGCGCGGCGGTACGCGTCCTATTACTCTCGTACCGATCTACATCGGCTACGAGCACGTAATGGAAGTGGGCACCTACGCAAAAGAGCTGCGTGGCGCGACGAAAGAGAAAGAAAGTCTGCCACAAATGCTGCGTGGCTTAAGCAAGCTGCGTAACCTGGGTCAGGGCTACGTCAACTTTGGTGAACCAATGCCATTGATGACTTACCTCAACCAGCATGTGCCAGAATGGCGTGAATCTATTGACCCTATCGAGTCTATCCGTCCGGCCTGGCTGACGCCGACGGTGAATAACATTGCTGCCGATCTGATGGTACGCATTAACAACGCTGGCGCGGCCAACGCCATGAACCTGTGTTGTACTGCGCTGTTGGCTTCCCGCCAGCGCTCTCTGACCCGTGAACAGTTAACCGAGCAGCTCGACTGCTACCTGAGCCTGCTGCGCAACGTGCCGTACGCGGCGGACTCAACCGTTCCTGCGCAGAGCGCCAGTGAATTGATCGACCACGCCTTGCAGATGAACAAGTTTGAGGTCGAGAAAGACACCATCGGTGACATCATTATTCTGCCGCGCGAGCAGGCGGTCTTGATGACGTACTACCGCAATAACATTGCGCATATGCTGGTTCTGCCTTCGTTGATGGCAGCCATTGTGACTCAGCATCGTCGTATTTCACGCGTCGCGCTACAGCAGCATATTGATGCGTTGTACCCGATGCTGAAAGCCGAGTTGTTCCTGCGCTGGGAGCGCGATGAGCTTGCCGGGGTGATTGACGAACTGGCCAGCGAAATGCAGCGCCAGGGACTGATTACTCTACAGGATGGCGAGCTGCATATTAATCCTGCCCGCTCCCGTACGCTGCAGCTGTTGGCTGCGGGTGCTCGCGAGACGTTGCAACGCTACGCTATCACCTTCTGGCTACTTAGCGCCAACCCGTCCATCAACCGCGGTACGCTGGAGAAAGAGAGCCGCACCGTGGCACAACGCCTCTCAGTGCTGCACGGCATTAACGCGCCGGAATTCTTCGATAAAGCGGTGTTCAGCTCTCTGGTGCTGACGCTGCGTGACGAGGGATTCATCAGCGACACCGGTGATGCCGAGCCGGAAGAGACGATGAAGATCTATCAGATGCTGGCCGAACTGGTCACGTCAGATGTGCGTCTGACCATCGAGAGCGCCACACAAGGCGAGTAAGCATAAAAAAACCGGTCGCAATGACCGGTTTTTTATTTCGCAGGCTAAGCCAAAATCAAAAATGCCAGTAGCTCATCGCCAGTCCCAGGAACAGCACCAGGCCTACATAGTTATTGTTCATAAACGCTTTAAAACAGGCATCACGTTCACGATTAACGATCAGCTTCTGCTGATACACAAACAGCGCACCCGCCACCAGCAGAGACCAGTAATAGCCCGGTCCCAGCCCGTTCAGCCACCCAACCAGCGCCATCAGCACCAGTACACCGACCTGCAGAATACCAATAATGAGTTTGTCGTTCTGGCCGAACAGGATCGCGGTCGATTTAATGCCAATCTTCAGGTCATCATCCCGATCAACCATCGCATACTGTGTATCATAGGCCACCGCCCAGAGAATGTTGGCGAGGAACATCAGCCAGCAGCTCAGTGGTACAGACTCGCTCACGGCGGCAAACGCCATCGGTATAGACCAGCCAAACGCCGCGCCCAGCACCACCTGCGGCAGATGCGTGTAGCGTTTCATGAAGGGATAGACCCACGCCAGCGCTAGCGCCGCAACGGACAACAAAATGGTCATCGTGTTGAGCGTCAAAACCAGCAGGAAGGCGAGCAACACCAATACGACGAACAGCGTTCGGGCTTCTTTTTCGGTGACAGCACCGCTCGGCAGCGGTCGATTCGCGGTGCGTTTAACGTGTCCGTCAAACTTCCTGTCGGCATAATCATTTACCACACATCCAGCGGCGCGCATTAACCAAACGCCGGCGACAAATACCGCCAGGATCCACAGTTGCGGCATGCCTGGGGTCGCCACCCACAATGCCCATAGCGTTGGCCAGAGCAGCAGTAAGGCGCCGATCGGCTTATCCGTACGCATCAAGCGGTGAAACGCCAGCAGCTTATTCTGCGTCAGACTCCACTCCATCTTTATCTTCCTCTCAGTACAACGGCGATGCAGGCAGAAAAAGTTCGGTAAGCATCAGCGGCTTACCGCTCAGCCGTAGGCGGGAACGACGCCCCCATAGCGCTGCATCGCGGCCAATCTCAATAAAATCTCGGGTCAATGTCGATGACGTAAACAGGTAGCGTCCGAGCGGGGTTTTCCCCAGGTTCTGTAAGGCCAGTTCAGGGCCGCACAAGGTTGATTCAGGCACCACGGTCCGTCCGGCAAGCCAGGGTTCACCATCCGCACATAACAGGATTTCACGTAACCAATAGCGAGACTCTTTAGGCAGCAGCGTCAGTTCTTCAGCCACCTCATTTTGCCCAACGAATTCTTCGCGAATCAACGTTACGGTGACCTTTTTCCCCTGCTGCTCAAAACGTTTGGTCATGGAATCTTCCAGTAACAACCAGTCGCGCAGTTGGGGGTCCAGCGCCGGGATCGCATCAAAATAACGCAGCGCACGCAGTTGCGTTAACGCAGGGTGTGGCATGCCTTACTCTCCGATTTATAACCTGAAGGCATTGTATCGCAGAAAATGCATTACGGGGTGAGCAAACACAATTAAGTGATCGTCAGAGCAACATAAGTGTAACAATTAGCACCGAAGGATAAAAAAAGGTGCGCCAGGAGACGCACCAGTTGTTGCAAAATCAGCACTGCGGGGAGACGTTTACCCCTTGCCTTTTACACTGCTGATAAAGGTGGATCGGGCAGATTTGGATCCCAGACGTTCAGCTTCATCAAGCAGCTTCAGCGCTTTATCGACATCGCCTTTCGCCACGGCATCCTTAATGCCCTGGTTAAAATAACTTTCCGTGTCATTTAACATCGGCTCACTTTTCTTCACCGGTTGTGGCGCTGGAGCAGCAACGGCTGCCGCCGGAGCCGCATAAGTAACTGCAGGCGCTGCGGTATTACCCACAGTGACAGGGCCAGGGCCGGATGAGCCAAACAGCGGTCCGACCAGCACGCTGGAGGAGGAGCTGGTTTTGACTTTCAGTTTCAGCAGACCGTCGGTGGTATGACGGGCGATCGGGTCAGGGATATCCGGAACAGCGTTACCTACACCCTTGGCATAGGCTTTTGCCGGGTCAAGCAGGGTCGTGGTCTGCTGGAGATCTTTATCTGTGGTAAAGACCAGAACATAGAGCTTTTGCTGACCCAGCGCTGGCGTCAGACGCATTACGCCTTCCAGACGATCGGCACTCATTACGCCGGGTTCCTGGTAGGTGAAATAGCTGCTGGGGAAGAACGCAGATGGCGTCATGTTCTGATCAAGAATTAAAACGTTTGGTGCAAATACACTGGTTTGTTTGTTGACTTCACTGGTCAGCGTCAGAGTTAACTCACCAATATTCGCGGGGACGCTGTACGCAGCGACTGGGCCAGTAATACCAGCAACATCCAGACGCTGACCCGCTGCCGCGAGTTGTGTTGACTGGGTTTTAGATTGATCAACCGGCGTCCAGGTTAACTGTTGTAGCGCAGCAGTGGGAATAGTTGGAGCCGCGGTGGTGTTCTGCGGAACAATATTTACATCGGCCAGGCTGATGCCAGGCGCGCTGGCAAATAACCCTGCAGATAAACAAAGGGCAACGAGACTTTTCTTCATTTTCATTGTTATCACCTCAGATAGCATGGGTTCAGCGGTGGCCAGGCAATAGCGCGCTAAACCGTAATCAAGAGGGGCTGGCGCCCCTCTTTCGGTCTTTACGTCAGGTTAGTGCTGAATTACCACCAGATTTCCATCTGGGCACCGAAGGACCACTCATCGCTGTCGCCACGGCTGGTTGTGCTGATACCAGAGTTCGTTGCAGCGGCGTATTTGGTTACGTCGTTACCATTTTTAACGTAGCCCCACTCTTCATCCCATTTGGCATAGGTTGCAAAGACACGAATTGCCGGGCGGGACCAGATGCTGTCGCCAGCCTGCCACTGTTGCGCCAGGGTGATTTTGTACTGGCTGTTGCGATCGCCAGTCTGCTGAGATTTGACGTTGTCGTAACCGACTTCCAGCAGGGTGCTCATGATCGGTGTCCATTTGTACATCGGACGGATACCGACGGTGTACCATTCGGTCCCCAGGTCGTTATCCATGTCGAGGTTCTGGTACATACCGACGTACATCAGATCCCATTTGTCGCCCAGGGAGATTGCACCGTGGTCAAGTACGCGGAACAGGCTACCGTTGTTATTAATAACGTTATTGGCGTAATTCGTTTTACTACCGTCTGGGTTAGTAACGGTGAAGGAGGATGAACCGTAAGACCCTTGGTTCAGACCTTTACCCTGAGTGGTCATGGAATCTGTCGCGTACTGAACAACAAACTTGTTGTAACCCTTCAGCATGCTCTGGGTATGTTCAGCGGTGAACATCCAACCATCTTTAGATGCGCCGTCTGCCAGGTGGTAATCATCGGTGGTATTCGCACGGCCATAGTCAACGCCCAGTTCCAACATCCCATCCGGGTTAGTTGCCAACTGCGCTAAACGAACGTCAAATACGTCGTTGGCGGTGTCTTTGGTACGATCATAGATATTCTGGCTGCTGAAAGCATATGAACCACCCGCTTCCTGTGAACGGCTCGCGGCCAGAGACAGTTTACCGAAGCCCAGATCGATGTTTTCAATACCAGCACCAGGACCTGAAATATCCCAGTAGTAGAAGTCGATCATGTGAACGTCATGACGCTGATAGAAGCGCTTACCTGCCCAGATAGTGGAGCCTGGCAGCCATTCAATCAGGTTTTTACCCTGCACGTTGGCTTCACGGAAGGCCGGGTCAGTCCCTTCCCAGTCATTCTGCTGTGCGACGGAATAGGCAACGTTAGTGTCGAAGTAGAAGCTCTTATCGCCCTCTTTCCACACTTCCTGACCTAGTTTAATTTCCGCATAGGTTTCACATTCGTTACCAAGACGGTATTTACTTTGGGCGCCGGTTGCCTGGAAACACTGTTGTTCACCGCCGCTACCCGTCCAGCCAATACCGGAACGTGCATAGCCATGGAAATCCACAGCCATTGCCTGAACAGACATAATGCCTGCCGCCACAGCAACCGCCAGAGGGAGTTTGCGCAGAGTAATCATCGTTCTATCTCCTGAGATCATTGCTTTTCTTTAAACGCTTCACCTTGACGGTTTTGCGCTTTTTTTTAATGGGATACCTTAAACACCCGGCTCTTGATGCAACCGACGACATGCACTGCCATCCTCACGGAACAGATGGCAACGCTCTGGCGGCAGGCCGATAGCGAATGTGGCACCCTCTTCTACCAACACCACGTCGTTCTGGCGGTAAACCAGGTTTTGACGGATGGCGGGGATCTGGATATGAATTTGTGTTTCGTGACCAAGCTGCTCGACCACCTGCACTTCACCTTCGAGGGTGACATCGGCGATATCGCTGGGCAGCAGATGTTCCGGGCGGATACCTAAAGACATGTTGGCGCCAACCTGCACCGCATGGCTGTCTACCGGGAGCCATATTTGCTGGCGGTTAGGCAGTTCAACCTGCACCTGATCGATGGCCGTCCCGGTGACTTTCACCGGCAGGAAGTTCATCTTCGGCGAGCCAATAAACCCGGCAACAAAGCGGTCAGCAGGGTAGTGGTATAGCTCCAGCGGTTTACCGACCTGCGCTACGCGACCGGCATCCAGCACCACAATTTTGTCAGCCAGGGTCATCGCTTCGACCTGATCGTGGGTGACGTAAATCATCGTGCGACCAAGACGTTTATGCAGGCGGGAGATTTCAATTCGCATCTGCACGCGCAGCGCGGCGTCGAGGTTTGACAGCGGTTCGTCCAGCAGGAATACTCGCGGTTCGGCGACCAGCGTACGGCCAATCGCCACACGCTGACGTTGTCCGCCGGAAAGCGCTTTTGGTTTACGCTCCAGCAGGTGCGCCAGTTGCAGAACTTCCGCAACCTGGTTCACACGTTGGTTCATCACCTCTTTTTTCGCCCCGGCCAGTTTGAGGCCGAATGACATGTTTTCCGCGACAGATAAATGGGGGTATAACGCATAGGACTGAAAGACCATGCCCACACCGCGTTCGGCGGGCGGAATGTCGTTCATCCGGGTCTCCCCGATAAACAAGTCACCACTGGTGATGGTTTCAAGCCCGGCAATCATACGCAGCAAGGTCGACTTACCGCAGCCTGACGGTCCGACAAACACCACGAATTCCCCTTCGTGAATGTCGAGATTGATATCTTTCGATACCACCACGTCACCCCAGGCTTTTGTTACATTTCGCAGCTGTACGCTCGCCATGCCCTTCTCCCTTCGTTACAACCTGTCATCGACAGCAACATTCATGATGGGCTGACTATGCGCGATCACTTGACTGCGTGAATCCTCCACCCCCCGGCTTTTTTATGGGGGAGGAGGCGGGAGGATGAGAGAGCAGCGTCTGAGACCCGGGCTACCCGCCTCAGAGGAATTTCGTGATGCAGCCTGCAAAAATCGGTGGGTTTTTATGTGCGCCAGTACGCAATACTCACATTTATGTAACACAGATCACATAAAGAGCGGGTGGGGCGTAGGGGTAAGGAGGATGGAAAGAGGTTGTCGTATAAAGAAACTAGTAACCGTTAAGCCACCTCTGCAAAATCACCAAACAGGATGGGAACTATGAAAATCAAAACTGGCGCACGCATCCTCGCATTGTCTGCATTAACGACGATGATGTTTTCCGCCTCGGCTCTCGCCAAGATTGAAGAAGGTAAGCTGGTTATCTGGATTAACGGCGACAAAGGCTATAACGGCCTCGCTGAAGTGGGCAAAAAATTCGAGAAAGACACCGGGATCAAAGTCACTATTGAGCACCCGGACAAACTGGAAGAGAAATTCCCGCAGGTTGCCGCGACCGGCGACGGCCCGGACATCATCTTCTGGGCTCATGACCGTTTTGGCGGTTACGCTCAGTCTGGCCTGCTGGCTGAAATCACGCCTGACAAAGCGTTCCAGGACAAACTCTATCCGTTCACCTGGGATGCCGTACGCTATAACGGCAAACTGATTGCCTACCCGATCGCGGTTGAAGCGCTGTCGCTGATTTACAACAAAGACCTCGTGCCAAACCCACCGAAAACCTGGGAAGAAATTCCTGCGCTGGATAAAGAGCTGAAGGCGAAAGGTAAATCCGCGCTGATGTTCAACCTGCAAGAGCCGTACTTCACCTGGCCGCTGATTGCCGCCGACGGCGGTTACGCATTCAAGTTTGAAAACGGCAAGTACGATGTGAAAGACGTGGGCGTGGATAACGCCGGCGCGAAAGCGGGCCTGACCTTCCTGGTTGACCTGATCAAGAACAAACATATGAACGCGGATACGGATTACTCCATCGCCGAAGCGGCCTTTAACAAGGGCGATACCGCGATGACCATCAACGGTCCGTGGGCGTGGTCCAACATCGACAAGAGCAAAATCAACTACGGCGTCACGCTGCTGCCAACCTTCAAAGGCAAAGCGTCTAAACCGTTTGTTGGCGTTCTGAGCGCCGGTATCAACGCCGCCAGCCCGAACAAAGAACTGGCGAAAGAGTTCCTCGAAAACTACCTGCTGACCGATCAGGGTCTGGATGAAGTGAACAAGGACAAGCCGCTGGGCGCCGTTGCGCTGAAATCCTTCCAGGATCAGTTAGCGAAAGACCCACGCATCGCCGCCACCATGGATAACGCCCAGAAAGGCGAAATCATGCCGAACATCCCACAGATGTCCGCATTCTGGTATGCCGTTCGTACCGCAGTGATCAACGCAGCCAGCGGCCGTCAGACCGTCGATGCCGCGCTGAAAGATGCACAAGGTCGTATCACCAAGTAATACGGTTTCCCTTATCTCTTAGGGAATCAGGTTTATTGAATACGTTGTTACGCGAAATCATTCGCGCTACATCGAGGCGGCAAGGAGGCAAATCCCCAGGAGCTTACATAAGTAAGTGACTGGGGTGCGCTTCCGTAGCCAACAAAGAGGTAGTGCGAAGGATAAAGCGTAAAGAGGAAGAGCCCCATGGATGTCATTAAAAAGAAACACTGGTGGCAAAGCGACACGCTGAAATGGTCAGTGATGGGTCTGCTTGGGCTGCTGGTCGGTTACCTTGTTGTTTTGATGTACGCTCAGGGGGAGTACCTGTTTGCCATCATGACGCTGATTTTAAGCTCTGCTGGCCTGTATATTTTCGCTAACCGTAAAGCCTATGCCTGGCGCTATGTTTACCCGGGCGTTGCCGGTATGGGGCTGTTTGTCCTGTTTCCGCTGATTTGTACGATCGCCATTGCCTTTACCAACTACAGCAGTACCAACCAACTGACCTTTGAACGCGCTCAGGAAGTCCTGATGGATCGTTCGTATCAGGCTGGGAAAACCTACAACTTTGGCCTGTATCCGGCGGGTGATGAGTGGCAACTGGCTCTCACCGACGGTGAAACCGGCAAGAATTATCTCTCCGACGCCTTTAAATTTGGCGGCGAACAGAAACTGCAGTTGAAAGAAGCCGAAGCGCTGCCAGCGGGCGAGCGTGCAACGCTGCGCATCATCACGCAAAATCGCCAGGCATTAACCCAATTGACCGCCATCCTGCCGGATGAAAGCAAAGTGATTATGAGTTCACTGCGCCAGTTTTCCGGCACGCAGCCACTTTATACGCTCGCTGATGACGGTACGCTCACCAACAGCCAGAGCGGCGTAAAATACCGCGCCAATAACGATATTGGTTATTATCAGGCGATTAACGCTGACGGTAGCTGGGGTAGCGAAAAACTCAGTCCAGGCTATACCGTTGCCATCGGCTGGGATAACTTCACTCGCGTGTTTACCGACGAAGGCATCCAGAAACCGTTCTTCGCCATCTTTGTCTGGACGGTGGTCTTCTCCGTTCTGACTGTGATCCTCACCGTTGCTGTGGGGATGGTGCTGGCCTGTCTCGTACAGTGGGAGTCTCTCAAAGGCAAAGCGATTTACCGTGTCCTGCTGATTCTTCCGTATGCCGTACCGTCGTTTATCTCGATTCTGATTTTCAAGGGCTTATTCAACCAGAGCTTTGGTGAAATCAACATGATGCTGAGCGCACTGTTTGGTATCAAACCGGCCTGGTTCAGCGACCCAACCACCGCACGCTCGATGATTATTATCGTCAACACCTGGCTCGGTTATCCATACATGATGATCCTGTGCATGGGTCTGCTGAAAGCGATTCCTGACGATCTGTATGAAGCCTCGGCGATGGATGGTGCAGGTCCGTTCCAGAACTTCTTTAAGATAACGCTACCGCTGCTGATTAAGCCGCTGACACCGCTGATGATCGCCAGCTTCGCCTTTAACTTTAACAACTTCGTGCTGATTCAGCTGTTGACCAACGGTGGCCCGGACCGACTCGGCACCACCACGCCAGCCGGTTATACCGACCTGCTCGTGAGCTACACCTACCGTATTGCCTTTGAAGGCGGCGGTGGTCAGGACTTCGGTCTGGCGGCGGCGATTGCCACGCTGATCTTCCTGCTGGTCGGCGCGCTGGCGATTGTGAACCTGAAAGCCACACGTATGAAGTTTGATTAAGGGAGACAACGAACATGGCTATGGTACAACCCAAATCTCAGAAACTGCGTCTCTTAACAACGCACCTGCTGCTGCTGATTTTCATCGCGGCGATCATGTTCCCGTTGCTGATGGTTATCGCTATCTCGCTGCGCGAAGGCAACTTTGCCACCGGCAGTTTGATCCCGGAAAACATCTCCTGGGAACACTGGAAACTGGCACTGGGCTTTAGCGTTGAACACGCGGATGGCCGTGTGACGCCGCCGCCGTTCCCGGTACTGCTGTGGCTGTGGAACTCTGTGAAAGTAGCCAGCATTACCGCGATCGGTATCGTGACGCTTTCCACCACCTGTGCTTACGCCTTTGCCCGTATGCGTTTCCCGGGCAAAGCAACCCTGCTGAAAGGGATGCTGATTTTCCAGATGTTCCCGGCGGTGCTGTCTCTGGTCGCGTTGTATGCTTTGTTTGACCGCCTGGGCCAGTACATTCCGTTTATCGGCCTGAACACGCACGGCGGCGTGATCTTCGCCTATCTTGGCGGTATTGCGCTGCATGTATGGACGATTAAGGGTTATTTCGAAACCATCGACGGTTCGCTGGAAGAAGCGGCCGCGCTGGATGGCGCAACGCCGTGGCAGGCATTCCGCCTGGTGCTGCTACCACTTTCCGTTCCGATTCTGGCAGTCGTGTTTATTCTGTCTTTCATTGCCGCTATTACCGAAGTACCGGTCGCGTCACTGCTGCTGCGTGATGTGAACAGCTATACCCTCGCGGTAGGTATGCAGCAGTACCTCAATCCACAGAACTATTTGTGGGGCGACTTTGCCGCCGCAGCTGTACTTTCAGCCATTCCGATCACTCTGGTGTTCTTGCTGGCGCAGCGCTGGCTGGTCAACGGACTGACGGCAGGTGGTGTGAAAGGTTAAGTTTTACCGAAGTAACTGCCCGGCAACGGGCAATGCCACTGCAACCCTCAACTTATGTTATCCCAACCTGTGACTGTTATTCGGCGCTCTACGGAGCGCCCTTTTTTTATGTAAATTACAGGCTGTTAAGCGATGTAAAACGTTTACATTCGCCGGATTATTTTTATTGACAGATAGTTAACATCTTTGTGATAAGCATCACATATGCAAATTTTCATAATGACGAAAACAAAATACAGAATAACACTTCCACCCTCGAAATATTACATTACTCTAAAGATGAAATCGGGCGAGTAACAAATATGAAAGTTTATAATTTTGATAAAGTTATTTCACGCGACGGAACCTATAGCGCTAAATATAATAACAAGGGGCGTGAAATCATCCCTCTATCTGTAGCTGATATGGATATCCCGGTAGCTGATTTTATGGTTTCTGAATTATCAGTCGCAAATCAGAAAGGTATCTACGGTTATACATTATTAAGTGATGACTGGCAGCAAGTGACAGCACAGTGGTATCAACGCCATTACTCGTGGAAGGTCAACCCTGAACACATTGTTTTTTGCCCACGAGTGGTACAAGCCGTTTCATTATATATCCAGAATTTTACCCAACCGGGAGATGCTATTGTCAGCCTGGCACCAGCCTATCATCCTATTAGCCATGCAGTTGAAGTCAACCATAGAGTATTGCTGGAAAGTGCGTTGCTTTATCGTGACCGCTCCTATGAAATAGACTTTGCGGATCTCGAAGATAAGTTTAAAACGGCTTGTTGTTTCATTCTAATATCGCCGCATAATCCAACAGGAACAATCTGGTCAGAAGATAATCTAAGAAAAATAGCTTCATTAGCAGAGAAATACAACGTTTTTATTATTTCTGATGATGTTCATGCAGACTTCAATTTCATCAAAAAACAACATCAAACAATTTCTTCGATAAGTTCATACGTTGCACAAAACTCGTTTATTTGTACATCTCCGGCAAAAACATTCAATATGGCCGGACTTGAAATCGCCAATATTGTTATTGCTAATGATAAGTATCGAGAAAAGTTTAAATCAGCTCTTATTGCAGCAGGTATCCATAATCCTGGTTATTTCTCTGTTCCTGCATTTCTCTGTGCTTACCGCCATGGTGATTCTTGGTTAGCAGCATTAAAAGATTATTTAGCCGAAAACAGGAGTTGGGTTCAATCCTTTTGCCAGACTCATTTTCCAGACTGAGTTTTAGCCTCTGGTGGCGGAACTTACATGTTGTGGATTGACTACCGAGCGATGAACATCAGCGAAGAGCAGCTACGCCATTGGTTTGTTTCGCTCGCAGGTGTTGAGATGAGTTGGGGATCAGATTTTGGCGATGAAGGACTTGGTTTTTTCCGTGTGAACATTGCCACGCCGAGAACCATTCTTAAAGAAGCATTTGAACGGATTTATCAGAGCATACCCTACACTAAAGGAGTTTCCCTCCATGAATAATAACAATACTCCAAGAACACCAACTCTGGTGGAATCAATGTTACCGATACTGGCGATGGTCTTATTGCTGGGGGTCGGTTATGCGGCTTTCGATCTACCACCTGAGCCATTAATGGTCCTTTCGACCGTCATTGCGGCACTATTGGTTAAGCGTTTGGGGTACGGCTACAACGCAATCCTTGAATCAATTTCGCAGAAAATCGCCAAAACGATGCCCGCTCTCTTAATTTTGATCAGCGTGGGCCTACTGATTGGGACATGGATGATAGGCGGTACTATTCCGCTGATGATTTATTACGGCCTTAATCTGATAAACCCTTCAATGATCTATGTGACAGCCCTGCTTGTCACTGCAGTCGTCTCTGTGTGCACAGGAACATCCTGGGGCTCAGCGGGCACAGTCGGTGTAGCGTTTATGGGCGTGGCCATCGGAATGGAGGCTAATCTGGCAGCAACTGCTGGCGCTATTGTGGCGGGAGCTTACTTCGGGGACAAACTGTCTCCCCTTTCTGGTGACACTAACCTGGCAGCGATGGCCGCCCAGATAGATCTCTATGAACATATCGCTCATTTACTTTACACAACCCTTCCTTCCTTGATCCTTTCTGCTGTTGTCATGACTCTCTATGGTATGAATGGCGATCTCGGCGGCTCGACCGTTCCCGATAAAGTTCAGTTAATTACAGAGGGATTAAAGGGTATTTACCATTTTAATTTGTTGTTACTGTTACCCATTGCTATTGTCCTGTACGGCTCGATTACCAAGAAACCAACCATTCCAATTATGTTAGTTTCGGCACTGGTTGCCATGATCAACGCCAGCGTCATTCAGGGTTTCACTCTGCACGATATTGTAAAAAGCGCCGTAGACGGATTTAACGTTTCAATGCTTGCCGATAAAGATGTTAATCCCCTACTGGGTAATTTGCTTAACCGTGGTGGCATGAACTCGATGATGAGTACGCTGCTGATTTGTTTCTGCGCCCTTTCATTTGCGGGAACATTGGCTCTGAGCGGTGCTTTAGAAGTCATTGTCCACAACCTACTTAAACTAGTTCATTCCACAGGAACCATGATTCTTGCGACTATTGCCTGTGGTTTAACAATGATTAGCGTGACCTGTAATGGTCAGATCTCAATCCTGATTCCGATTGAAATGCTACGAAGCGCTTATATTGAGCGTGGGCTACACCCAAAAAATCTGGCAAGGACAGTAGAAGACTCTGCCACCATATTCGAGCCGATTCTGCCCTGGACTGCGGCGGGAGCCTACATGGCAGGTACGCTTGGTGTTGCAACATTAAGCTATCTTCCGTGGGCGATTCTCTGCTGGAGTGGCATTTTCTTTGCGACGTTATGGGGTTTCACTGGTTTTGGCATTGCTCGCTTATCCAAAGAAAAGCAGCAACAGCTCATGATGGAAGCAGCAAATGAAAGCAAGTAGTACCAGCCTGATTAAGATATTTGCCAATAATTAACTACGTCTACACGCCGCAGCCCGATTGCGGCGTGTTGTCTTTTACTCTCGCTTCAGCCGTTTGGAATTACACAGCCACAGGGTGATCACCAGCAGCAGGATCGCTGCAGAATAGATCAGCACATCCATCGGCGCTTTATGATCGACAATGATCAACCGCACAATCGCGGTGATCCCGATATAGACAAAGTAGCGCAACGGAAAGTGAAACCCTGACTGAAAGTACTTCACAATCAACGCGATAAATTCAAAGTAGAGGAAGTAAACCACCAGCCCTTCCACCAGCTCATACTTGCTGGTTTGTTCCGGAGCGAACAGCACGTCCGCCAGATGCAGCGTTTCTTTCCCGAGGAATACAACCAGGATCAGGCCCAGACTCAGCAGTCCCAGATTCAACACGGTCTGTAAAATAGTGGAGATAAACTCCACGCGCGGACGAGATAGCGACGTCATAACAGCACCTCTTACTCAGTGGCGAGGTTCCTGTATAACGCAAAAATGTGACAGAGATCTACATTTTTTGTTTATATTTTGTGCAAGAAAGGTCAACGGAGAATGATGAATGCCACGATACATTTCACAGGATGAATTATGCAGCTAAGACAATCCGCTGTCCGCAACGTGACCTGCGGTGAGAACGTAGTGATTTATGAACCCGCCAATCTCTACGATTGCACATTGGGAGACAACGTTTCTGTCGGACCATTTGTTGAAATCCAGGGCAACACACAGATTGGCGCAGACAGCAAAATTCAGTCGCACACCTTCATCTGCGAATATGTCACCATCGGTTCCCGCTGTTTTATCGGGCATGGCGTGATGTTCGCCAACGATATGTTCCGCGAAGGTAAACCCAACGCCGACCGCAACAGTTGGGGAAGAATTACGATTGGCGACGATGTTTCGATCGGCAGTGGAGCGACCATTCTGGCGGTCACTGTCTGCGATGGCGCGGTCATCGGCGCAGGAAGCGTAGTGACCAAATCAATCACCGAGAAAGGCGTGTACGCGGGAAACCCGGCAAAATTATTACGTCGCCTGTAACTTCCCTGATGACGGCGTAAACACCTTATCCGGCCTGCAATACAGGCACTTTGTAGGCCGGATAAGCGTAGCGCCATCCGGCTGGCAAACGGCTCGATTACCGAAAATTCACGCTGCGATCGCTGGTCATATCGTACAGACCAAACTTACGCCCAAGCTGCTGACCGCCATCACGTGTTAACGGCGTCCAGCCAATCGCCGCACGGCTGCGGGTCGGACCAGACGAGAACAGATCCAGCGGCACGGAAACGTACACCCCTTTTGTAAAATCACCCTCGCCATACTCATCCGGCGAGGCGTTAGTGATAGTCGCATAACCACCCACCACGACACCGCTGTCGAAGCGTTTGGCGATCTCCAACGTTCCGCCCTTATCCCCGGCCAGATACTGACCCACGCTGGCTTTCACCAGCACATCCTGGGCGAAAGAAGGATTCCAGTACGCGGTCAAATGCCCGGTCTTCACGCTGTAGTCGGTGAATTTCATCATATCCTGCGCGCTACGCCAGTCACGCTGTTTCACGTAGTTGGCATCAACACCAAACGCCCAGTTGCTGTCCAGCGGACGATAGAGCACTTCTGCCCCCGCGCCGCCGTACATGGTCTCCAGATAGCCGCCGTACACCTGTCCGTAAAAGCCGTTGCCGAGTGACTGGAAGTAGTTGGCCTGCAGGTTATTCACGTAAACATCGTTTTGCACGTAGTCACGTACATGGGTACGCACACGCGGCAAATGCGAATCCTGCGGCGGGTTGGTGTAGTTAAACTTGTCATAGTTATTGGCGAGGTTGGCGAACAAACTCCCGGTGGTCAGCAGATGATCGGTCACCCACCAATCCGCCGTACCCATCACGCCCAACTGATACATATAGAAATTTTCCGGGCCGCCCACCGACTGGTTTAACACCGGATCGATATGGAAATCGAAGCGCGACTTATCGATATACCAGCCCTGCTCGGTCGTTTTCGGCACCACGGGCTCCACGCGTTTTTGCGCCAGTTGAGTCTCATGGCCCAACGGCTCGCCTTCCAGATGGCGCTTGAGGCTGGAAACCTCTGTTTCGGTCGTCACCTGCGGCAAGTTAAGGCGATTTTCCGTAATACGGATCGTGCGGATCCCGTCAGGAAGATCGTTCATCACGATCCGGTTGGCACGCTCGATCCCCTCGCGCGAATCACGGTATTTCACCTGTTCGCCTGTTACATACAGCGTATCGCCCTGCACCTGGATTTTAGGATCCGCCAGCCCGGCATTGTATTTCAGCAGCGTTAGCTGATTCGCCACCACCGAATGTTGCAGGATAGCATCCTGCGGCTGCGGCTGATATTCCGGTCGGGCGTTGTCGTTATAGTGTGGTCGCAGATCGTTAAAGTTAGTCCGCAGCGTGACCCCAAACATAAAGGTGTTGCCGCGCTCATAGCTGAGGTTAACGTCGGCCCAATCGGTGACGCGATAAATAGCGCCGACGTTAAACTTGCTCTTCTGATCCAGCTTGCCCGCAAAATCCTGCTGGTAATTATTACCCTCATACTCCAGTTTCAGACGCAGCGGCTGCCAGGGTGTCTGATATTCCACGCCACCAAACAGCGACGCCGGGCCGTGGAACATCTGGCTGCCGTCAATGGAACCCGCCTGCTTGTAACTGTTATCGCGATGACAGAATTTATCGCTGTATGAGCAAAACGGATTGCTGACGTTGCCGCTGGTCCCGAGGTATCCCCAGCCAAGACCGAGTGAGAAATCAAACGGTCCCCAGGCTTTGTTCGCCACAATATACTCCGCATCGAACAGGCCCGTTCCGCCAATATCGCGCGCACCTACCGCCACCTGCGGCATCCAGTAGCTCTCTTCCCACAGACGTAGTTTGAGATCAAAAGCTTTATCCTTGTAAGTCTGATCGCCAGAAAACGACTCCACGCTGCTGTATTTTTTAGTGCGAACATCGGTATAGCGCAGCGTGGTTTCCAGCCACGGGAAGAGCTGCACCGACGCAGAGTAATAGCGGTACTGATCGTTATCGCGGTAGTTAAGGCTCATTTCGCCCTCACGCGCCATGCGTGCGGTTGGGGTTTGCAGCAGCCCCACGCCGCCAAAATCGGACTGGGAAGGACCAATCGGTGCAGGATACGTTTCACCGTGACAGGCCGCACTAATACCCAGCGCCAACAGGCTGAGCAGATAAGTTTTTCTCATTATTCGGGTATCCGCTGGGTCAGGGTGCGAAGAATGTCGGCATTGATTTCATCCGGGGTGCTGCTCCAGACAGAGTCCGACAGCCCGACAAAAATGATGCTGCCGGGCATCGGCTCAATGTGACGTTTGTTCCAGTAGGCGACCGGTACTTTTTGTGTGCGTCCGTCGGGATAGACAACCCAGGAGTAGCTACGATCCGCGCCGCTGAGCCGATGCTGCCCATCGAGATAGCTGGCAACATCACGTCCGGGTATAAACAGCTGTTTACCCGTGTGGCTTAGCAAACCCAACAGCGTGATATCCGTGGGCTGCGGTCCGACCCACAGTGTGTAATTACCCTGCAACGGCGGGTTGCCTGGCTCACTGGTACGCACTACATCCGGGTCGAGATTAATCGTCTGTCTACCGGCCACCTTCAGCGCCTGAATTTGCTGGCGTAATGCGTTGATAGCGCCAGCATCCTCACCGCTTGCTTCAGCGCTCAACGTCGCCAGACGAGCCAGTAATGCCTGCTGCTGACGTTGTGCCTCAGTTGTTGCCCGCTCTTCGCTGATAACCGCGCCTGGCCACCAGCTATTGCTCAACCGCGGCTGTCCAACCAGGTCGAGCAGATGTTCAGCCCCGGTCAGCGTTTTTGCTTCTGTGCTACCTGTCGTAATCACTTTTACGCTGCCCGCAGCAAAAACAGATGCCGCGCACAGGCTGAATGTCAGCGCAGTAATCATTTGTTTCATCATGGTTTTGCCGCCTTAATCAGCGTGGTTTTCACCGGGAAGAAACCTGCGCCAAGATACTGTTCCGACTGGCGAATCATGCCGTCACTGTCTACCCAGTAGCGGTTATGCCAGCGCGTTTGATCGGTGGTGACTTCTTCATCAAGGATCCGTACCGGCGTGTTATCGCTGCCGACTTTGATGGTGTCTGCGCCATCCCATGTGAAAACCGAGCGCGCGGTGGCATAGCGTACCTGCTGATGTTCAGTCCAGCCCATCGTGCGGGTCCACGTTGTGCCGTCGACTATCTGATTTGGCTTGATGAGCGGGTCTGTCGCCAGATTATTCACCTCGATTAGGTTGTCCCCGCCAAGGTGCGTTTTCACAATGCGCCCATGCTGCGTGACGAGAATAGCCCGATCCTGAGTCACCCATTTCTGCTGTCCGTTTTCTGCAAACGCGAGTACCACAAACAGTTGGGGACCGCCGTTGAGCTGCATGTACTGGCTGGCGTAAGGCATGTTTTGAATTTCATCGTCCGTCATCTGTACGCCGGGAGTACCAAACACGCTATCCCACAGCGAATGACCCAGCCCTTCGGTAGTGGCTGAGCACGCCTGCAGTAGCAGGCAAACCATTATGATCGCTGGTCGCTTCACGACGTTTCTCCGCTTTATTGCCGGGTGGCGCAACGCTTACCCGGCCTACAAATCCCACAGACTTTTGGCAATTCCAAAATAACCACACCGAAGTGTGGTTAGAATTAAACGTACCTTTATTACTGGGTACTGGTGGTTGTGGTGGTTGTGGTTCCGGTATTAGAACCATCGCCGCCGCCGGTCGCCGCCAGGGCAACCCCCACCGCAGAACTTACGGTGCTCACGCTGGTTGCGGAGGAACTTCCTGCCGAAACCGACGCAGCAGCCGACCCTGCAGCCTCACCCACCTGAACGGGGGCGGCATAGACAGAGGTCGCCGCAAGCGCAGATATAGCCCAAAGGCCATACAGAACTTTTTTCATCACAAATTCCCTTCATTGTATGAATGGAGATTTACCCAAAAGAATTTCGGGCGAGATCGAGTATACACAAGCGAAGTTTGTAAATTAGATCGAGAGGGAATTTAGGATAATTAGATAACGAGAGAAAATATGATTAACAACAAATAATAAAAACAACTTAATTCAAAGAGTTAAAATATAATAATAAAAACACAACACCCGGTAAATCTGAAAATATCAGAAACAGGATAACGTTGAATAAATTATTTTAGGATTAAGCTCAATTAAAGGGTGAAGTAAAAACGTAGATATCCTGGAGTAATCTTATAAAAAAGCCGATATTAATATCGGCTTTTTTATTTCATTAATGCCGGATGGCGGCGAAACGCCTTATCCGGCCTACAGGATATGTGCCTGTAGGCCGGATAAGCGCAGCGCCATTAGGCGCGCCAGGCTTTGTAACGGTTAATCAACCCATTAGTAGAAACATCATGGGAAGAAACAGTTTTATCATCGTTCAGCTCTGGCAGAATGCGGTTCGCCAGCTGTTTGCCCAGCTCAACGCCCCACTGGTCAAAGGTGAAGATGTTCAGGATCGCGCCCTGAGTGAAGATTTTGTGTTCGTACAGCGCAATCAGCGCACCCAGGCTGAACGGCGTGATTTCGCGCAGCAGAATGGAGTTCGTTGGACGGTTACCTTCGAACACTTTGAACGGCACAACGTGCTCAAGCGTAGCCGGATCTTTACCCTGGTCGCGATATTCCTGCTCAACCACTTCACGAGATTTACCAAAAGCCAGCGCTTCGGTTTGCGCGAAGAAGTTAGACAGCAGTTTCGGATGGTGATCCGACAGCGGGTTGTGGGTGATTGCCGGCGCGATGAAATCGCACGGCACCATTTTGGTGCCCTGGTGGATCAGCTGGTAGAACGCATGCTGGCCGTTAGTACCCGGCTCACCCCAGATGATTGGGCCAGTCTGGTAATCCACCGCATTGCCGTTACGGTCAACGTATTTACCGTTGGATTCCATGTTGCCCTGCTGGAAGTAGGCCGCGAAACGGTGCATATACTGGTCATACGGCAGAATCGCTTCGGTTTCGGCACCGAAGAAGTTGTTGTACCAGATACCGATCAGCGCCAGCAGCACCGGCAGGTTTTTCTCAGCCGGGGTGGTGGAGAAGTGTTTGTCCATCGCATGCGCGCCGGAGAGCAGCTCAACAAAATTGTCGAAGCCTACGGACAGGATGATGGACAGGCCGATTGCAGACCACAGGGAGTAACGACCGCCAACCCAGTCCCAGAACTCGAACATATTGGCTGTATCAATACCAAACTCGCCAACCGCTTTACCGTTAGTGGAAAGCGCTGCGAAGTGTTTGGCTACGTGCTTGTTGTCGCCAGCGGTCGCCAGGAACCAGTCGCGCGCGCTGTGGGCGTTGGTCATGGTTTCCTGGGTGGTGAAGGTTTTGGAAGCGACCAGGAACAGCGTGGTTTCCGGGTTCACTTTTTTCAGCACTTCGGCGATGTGCGTACCATCGACGTTCGACACAAAGTGCATGTTCAGGTGATTTTTATACGGACGCAGCGCTTCGGTCACCATGAACGGGCCAAGGTCAGAACCGCCGATACCGATGTTTACTACATCAGTGATGGCTTTGCCGGTATAGCCTTTCCAGCTTCCGGAGATGATCGCTTCAGAGAAAGATTTCATCTTCTCCAGTACCGCATTCACTTCCGGCATCACATCTTTGCCGTCAACGATGATCGGCGTATTGCTACGGTTACGCAGCGCCACGTGCAACACGGCACGGTCTTCAGTACGGTTGATTTTCTCACCGGAGAACATGGACTTGATGGCACCCGCCAAATCGGTTTCTTTCGCCAGATCCTGCAGTTTAGCCAGCGTCTCTTCAGTGATGCGGTTTTTGGAGAAATCCACCAGCATCAGATCGTCAAACGTCGCGGAAAACTTAGTGAAACGATCGCTATCTTTCGCGAAAAGATCCGCGATAGTAACGTCTTTCATTTCTTCAAAGTGTTTTTGTAGTGCCTGCCAGGCTGAGGTCTGCGTTGGATTGATGTTTTTCATTAGCAATACTCTTCTGATTTTGAGAATTGTGACTGAGATCGATTGTAACGCCAGTCACAGAAAAGTGTGATTGTTTTAATGCCATTGCCAGGGCATCCGCCAAACGTGGCTAAAAAGTATAGCGGTTATCAGCGTTGTTATTAGTACCGTTACTCAACGCAGTTGCAGCATGAAAAATCCGCATAATCCCAGCGTTGACAGTGCAAGCTACACATTTTATTTATAAATACGGTATTTGCATTTGCGCCTGCACCGGTTTTCGTTCTGCCTTATGTGCCATGGTCGCTCTATTCATTCCCTGACACGAGGTAGTTATGACTGATGTAGTTGTCTCCAAGTTTGGTGGTACCAGCGTGGCGGATTTTGATGCCATGAATCGCAGCGCTGATGTCGTGCTTTCTGATGCTAACGTCCGTGTGGTGGTACTTTCCGCTTCTGCGGGAATCACCAACCTGCTGGTCGCACTGGCTGAAGGGCTGGAGCCAACCGCGCGCTTCGAAAAACTCGATGCCATTCGTCAAATTCAGTTCAACATTCTGGAACGCCTGCGTTATCCAAACGTGATCCGTGAAGAGATCGAACGTCTGCTGGAAAACATCACCACACTGGCAGAAGCGGCGTCACTGGCGACCTCAACCGCGCTGACCGACGAACTGGTCAGCCACGGTGAACTGATGTCTACCCTGCTGTTCGTCGAGATCCTGCGTGAACGCAACGTGCAAGCGCAGTGGTTTGACGTGCGTAAAGTGATGCGCACTAACGATCGTTTTGGTCGTGCAGAACCCGACGTCACGGCGCTGGCTGAACTGGCAACGCTCCAGTTGGCCCCGCGTCTGAGCGAAGGTCTGGTGATTACTCAGGGCTTTATCGGCAGTGAAGGCAAGGGCCGCACCACCACGCTGGGACGCGGCGGCAGCGATTATACCGCCGCCTTACTGGCAGAAGCCCTACACGCAACGCGCGTTGATATCTGGACCGACGTTCCCGGCATTTACACGACCGATCCGCGCGTGGTTCCGGCTGCGCAGCGTATTGATGAAATTGCCTTTGAAGAGGCCGCGGAAATGGCGACCTTTGGCGCGAAAGTTCTGCACCCGGCAACCCTGTTGCCAGCCGTACGTAGCGATATTCCGGTATTTGTGGGCTCCAGTAAGGATCCAAAAGCAGGCGGTACGCTGGTATGTAATAAAACCGCGAATCCACCGCTGTTCCGGGCGCTGGCATTACGCCGTAAGCAGACGCTGCTGACACTGCATAGCCTGAATATGCTGCACTCTCGCGGCTTTTTGGCGGAAGTGTTCGGCATCCTGGCACGCCACAATATCTCGGTCGATTTAATTACCACATCCGAAGTCAGCGTGGCGCTGACGCTGGATACCACTGGTTCAACGTCCACCGGCGATACACTGTTAACACAGTCTCTGCTGATGGAACTGTCTGCCCTGTGTCGGGTTGAAGTGGAAGAAGGCCTGGCGCTGGTGGCGTTGATTGGCAATGACCTGTCCAAAGCCTGTGGCGTGGGTAAAGAGGTGTTCGGCGTACTGGAGCCATTCAACATTCGAATGATTTGCTACGGCGCGTCCAGCCATAACCTGTGCTTCCTGGTACCCGGTACTGAAGCCGAGCAGGTTGTACAGAAGCTACACCATAACTTGTTTGAATAAGTAGACGTCAACGCCCGATGGTTCTTAGGCCATCGGGCATTTTCACCGCATCACCGTTTCATATAACAATCTGTCCAGCTCCCTGACATCGCCTTCCCGGCAATCCGGTAACGCCGGTGGAATCTCTCCTCTTTCCAGCTCGGCGCGGATAAACGCATGCAACAGTGGACGACGCGGGCCGTACTCCGCTTCACCCGCACACTGCTTGCGCTCCAACAGCTCATCAATTTCATGACGCAATGGCGCATCCAGTTCACTTCCCGCCAGCAGGTCGGCAAAACGCATCGGCGGTACGCCCTTGCCCGCTTCCACCCAACGCACCGCCAACAGGGGTCGCAGAACGTAGAAGTACTTCTTCAATCGCACGTCGTCACCCTGCAAATAACCACGGAAGTTTTTCCGCGCCATAGAGTAGTAGTGCCAGCGGGCACGTAGCGGAGAAAACCATTTGGGCACCAGCGCTTTCAGCGCCGAAACGGTCACGTCATCCTGCTGATAGACCACCGGCGAATCCAGCCACTCGATAAGCGTCGGGTTTGCGCCTTTGAGTAACCCCAGCGCCTTGCGCCATTCCCAGCCGCACACGTCCAGCTCATCATCTATCGGCAGCTCAATAACATCGCGTGGCGCTTCGATCCGCAGATACCATTCAGGGGGATGAACATAGAGAAATCGCACGTCGTAGTCGCTGTCCGGCGAGGCAAATCCCCAGCCACGGCTGCCGGATTCACAGGCATACAGCACCCTGACGCCATAGCGCTGCTCAACCTCTTTTAGCTGGCGCAATACCCTTTCACGCATTGCGCCGTCCACTGTGTTGTAACTCATTATTCTTATCCTTTTATGTTCACAAGGCCGTGCAGCACCTGATCCAGGCCCCCGAACACCGAGATTTTATCGATACGCTCAGCAACTCTTTCGAGGGTTTCCAGTTCTTTTAAGCGCAGCGCTACCGGGTTGTTTTCCATCACTTTTGCCGTATTTAACAGCGATCGCGTGGCGGCCGTCTCTTCACGACGTCGGATCACGTTGGCCTGGGCGGATTTTTCCGCTTCAACCAGTTGCGATAAAATAGCCTTCATATCGCCGGGCAGGACAATATCCTTCACCCCCAGTGAAGCCACTTCGATACCAAACGGCGTCATGCGGGCTTTCACCTGCGCGCTCACCACTTCATCGATCGCCTGCTTATCTTCCAGCAATTCGTCCAGCGTGCGCGTTCCCACCGCTTCACGCAGCGCAAACTGCAATTCCCGGTACAGGTGATCCAGCGGTTTAGTCAGTTGACCAAATGCCAGCAGCACATCGCGATAACGCCAGTTCGCCGCCAGGTTCAAACGCAGGTTGACCTTATCTTTGGTCAGTATCTCCTGGCCGCCAACCTCCAGCACCTGCAAGCGGGTATCCACTACTTCCGCTTCAATCAGATGGTTTACCTTCCAGTATGCTGTTAACCCCGGCGGCAACAGCGCCTGAGTTTCACCGTCAATTTTCAGCACACCGACGTGCCACGCCGGAACCTGCACCGTTAAGATTGCTTCGCGACCTTTCACCGCACCGCTGCGACGGGGCTGTAATACTGCATTCATGACGTCCGTTGGCACCTGAACCTCGCGCGTATCCATACGTACCAGCGTTAACGCTTCGTCGGCTCTCCAGTACAGACGGCGCGATGCCGGTGGCAGGATCTCCTGCAAAACGCCGTTGATATACAGCGCCGCGGCTTCGGTATCCGTTGTATCCGCGACCAGGCAGAAACGCGCCACCCACTCGGGCTGAAAGCGGCGTAAATACTCCGCTAATGCCTGCGGTACTTCGCCGCCATCCCTGTTGACGATCAGCACTTCCGGGGTGTTAAACCACGGTAAACGATGCTGACCCGCTTCCAACACCTGATAGTAATCACCCTCGCGGGATAAAAGACCTAACTGCGCTTTTTGAATAGTGATTTTCTTAGCCATTGTATATTCCTTAATATCGTTCAGGCGCGGGTGCAGGGGCGAAGCGGCAGGGGAATTCCCTTTTGCCTGCCGCACGGCATCTTTACCGGCAGCCTGTTCTGGAGCGTGCTAACTGCGCATCACTCCGCTTTATTTCTATGATTAACAACCAGTTTTCATTCGGGGATGAAATTGGGAATCGAACCCACTGTGTGTCATCGGCTGACGGAACGCGCCCGGAAAACAGCCTGTGCCGTTCCTGACGTGCCGGCGGGGTTTAACCCCCTGCGCTTTCAGCGTGATTGACGCAAGTGTTATTGCCAGAAGCGTGCCAGGAATTAAAACAGGCATATTTAATTTTTAATTAATTGATTTTTATTATTTTAATTATTAACACCAATAATGGCGGTTGTCTCGACGGGTTAATTTTTTTATCTTTTATTCTCTTATTTATCTTTTTGGATAAACCATGAAGAAGCGACGGGTAGTGATTGGCGTACTGGGAACGGTGCTCGATAAGCGCGGCAAGCGGGCCAATCGGTTTAAGAAGTGGCGACCCACGGTTGGGCTATGCCAACAACCCGATTTCCCTGTCGACAGGCTGGAACTCCTCCACCAGCCACGCGATGAGAGTATGGCGCAACGGTTGATTGAAGACGTCGCGCTGCTTTCGCCGCACACCCATGTTCGCCCGCATGCCGTCACCATTAACGATCCGTGGGACTTTGAAGAGGTCTACGCCGCGTTTCTCGACTTTGCCACGCATTATGAATTTGATACGGAAAACGAAGAGTATCTGGTGCACATCACCACCGGCACTCACGTGGCACAAATCTGCTGGTTTTTGCTGACGGAAGCCCGCTACCTGCCCGCCAGCCTGCTGCAAACCAGCCCGGCGCCACGCGGTTCATCAGATGAGGCCGTCGCCGCTGGCGTCTGCTCGGTTATCGATCTCGATTTAAGCCGCTACGCCACGCTCACCAGCCGTTTTCAGCGCGAACAGCAGCAGTCAGTCTCTTTTCTGAAAGCCGGGATTGATACGCACAACGCCACCTTCAATAAACTGATCGATCGCATTGAGCGGGTCGCTCTGCGTTCGACCGACCCGATCCTGCTCACCGGCCCTACCGGCGCGGGCAAATCCTTCCTCGCGAAACGCATTTTCCAGCTACGCCAGTCGCGGCATCTGGTAGCGGGAAAACTGGTGGCGGTTAACTGCGCGACCCTGCGCGGCGACAATGCGATGTCCACGCTGTTCGGTCACGTGAAGGGAGCCTTTACCGGTGCGCTCACGGCGCGTAGCGGATTACTGCGAGAGGCCGATGGCGGCGTGCTGTTTCTCGATGAAATCGCCGAATTAGGGCTGGATGAGCAGGCCATGCTGCTAAAAGCGATTGAAGAAAAAACCTTTTTCCCGTTTGGGTCAGACAAAGAAGTACGCAGCGATTTTCAGCTGATTGCCGGCACCCATCGCGACATGCGGCAATGGGTATCTGAAGGCCGTTTTCGCGAGGATCTCTACGCGCGTATCAATATGTGGAGCTTCGCTCTGCCCGGTCTGGCGCAGCGGCGGGAAGATATCGCGCCGAACGTCGAGTATGAGCTGCAACGTTTCTCCAGCAGCAAACAGACGCAAATCCGTTTCGATAAAGAAGCCCGCGCTTCCTATCTGGCATTTGCCTGCTCCCCACAGGCGCAATGGCGCGGCAACTTTCGCGAGCTAAGTTCATCCATCGCGCGCATGGCGACCCTTGCCGAACAAGGTCGCATCACCTTATCCCTTGTCGAAGAAGAGATTGCGCTGCTAAAGGAGAGTTGGCAGATAGCAACTCCGCAGCCTGAACTGAATATGGACATTGACCTGTTCGATCGCCGCCAGTTAGAAACGGTACTGGAAGTGTGCCGCCGCTGCGCGTCGCTGTCGGAAGCCGGACGCGAGCTTTTTGCCGTCTCGCGGCAGAAAAAAGCCAATCCTAACGATGCAGACCGCCTGCGCAAGTATCTGGCCCGCTTTGGACTAAGCTGGGAAAGCGCTCACAGCGATCAGATACAATGAAACAATATCTAAATCTAATATTACCCAATCTGAACTGTTACTGGTTTTCCTAACTTCACCAGCATCATGACCAGCGCATCAAGGGTAAATTTGTTAGTTTTCTGATTAACAACATCTGAAACACGGGGCCGGGAAATATTCAGTTTCACAGCAGCTTCCGCTTGTTTCAGATGGTTTTCATGAATCCATCCGGAAATTTCTTGCATCAACTGCTGCTTCAGGAGAATGAGTTGTTCTACCTCACATTCAGCATCATGCTTTAGGCTCTTCGCTTCCGCTTCTGCAAACCCCAGTTCGGCAAAAATATTGACATCCGGAGAGGTTACATGGCGAACCTTATTATCAACGGTATTGTTCATTTCTGATTCCTGTCTTCTTGCAAAGCCGTTCGATATCTAACTTTAGCAATGTGGTTATCGTGCTCAGAAGTACGTTTTGTCTTTTTATTGAAGCAATGCAATACATAGACCGCGTTAGCATAGCGAGCAATGTAGATGATTCGGTATGCGCCAGATTCATACCTGAGCCTTACCTCCTCAACACCGCGACCTATCTCTGGCATCGGCTTCCAGTCAGCAGCTTCTAATCCCGCCTGTAAACGATGTAACTGAAAACCAGCGATTTTACGTATATCTTCAGGAAAGCTTCGTAAATCATCAAATGAACTGCCAATCCAGACAATGGGCTTTAAGGCCCGCCTTATTGAAAGCATAACACATCCTTGTATAAAATTTTATACAAACAATAAAATGTGTAACCCACACGTTTTCCTGTCATTACGCTAAATCAGAATAGAAATTCCGTCACTTCAACAAGCTATATTTTGCGAGGCTCTTTCAGGATTAGTTTTATTCTGCACGAATTACCGTACACTGAGGATATCGGCTAACAGAGGGCACCCGTATGGCACTCCCCCGCATTACCCAAAAAGAGATGACCGAGCGCGAACAGCGTGAACTGAAAACGCTGCTTGACCGCGCGCGCATTGCACATGGTCGCCTGCTGACCAACGCTGAAACAAACAGCATCAAGAAAGAGTACATCGATAAACTGATGGCCTTGCGCGAAGCAGAAGCTAAAAAAGCCCGCCAATTGAAGAAAAAGCAGGCTTATAAACCGGATTCAGAGGCGTCATTCTCCTGGTCGGCGAATACGCCAACGCGCGGCAGACGTTAACGTCCTTTCTTCTTACGCCCCGGCGAGGTAAAACGCTTGCCGTTTGCCGCCGGGCGCGATTTCTCTTTCTCCGCCGATTTTTCGATTTTCACTACCGGGCGCTTGATGCCTGCGGTGGCGGCTTTTGGCTTCGCTTTCGCCTTCGGTTTAGCTTCTGATGATGAATTCTCAATCAGCTTGAACAGATCGATCAGTTCGTCATCCGTCAGGTCACGCCATTCACCCAATGGCAAGCCGGACAAACTCACGTTCATGATGCGTGTGCGCTCAAGCTTGGTAACTTCATAGCCAAAGTGTTCGCACATACGACGGATCTGACGGTTCAGCCCCTGAATCAGCGTGATGCGAAACACAAACGGCGCTTCTTTCTTCACCTTACATTTCTTGGTGACGGTACCGAGGATTGGCACACCAGCCCCCATACCACGGATAAAGTCATCAGTGACCGGCTTATCTACCGTCACCAGATACTCTTTTTCGTGATCGTTACCGGCACGCAGGATTTTATTCACCAGGTCGCCGTGGTTGGTCAGAAAGATAAGTCCCTGAGAATCTTTATCCAGACGGCCAATGGGGAACACGCGCTTGCTGTGATTCACGAAATCAACAATGTTGTCGCGTTCGCTGTCTTCGGTGGTGCTGACAATTCCTACCGGCTTGTTCAGCGCGATAAAAACCAGATCTTCCGCTTCACGCGGCTCAATCAACCGACCATTCACTTTTACGACGTCGCCAGGCATCACCTGATCGCCGATGGTGGCGCGTTTACCATTCAGGAAGACATTCCCTTGTTCGATAAAGCGATCCGCCTCGCGACGCGAGCAGATTCCGCTTTCACTGATGTATTTATTTAATCGGATGGATGAGTCGGGCAGCATAATTTCTCCTGTATACACTTCATCCTTCAAGCCGTCTCTGCGTTGGCTGCCCTCACTCACCCTGGTCACATAGTTATCTATGCTCTCAGGAATTCGTTCCCTTGCCGCCTTGATACAACTTGAATGCTTTTGTGTATTAAAAGCGAAATATACCCTACCTTGCGGACGATAAAAAATAATCGTGTTCGACTGCCCACGCGCTATTTGTGATCCGTCACACCTTTTGACACAAAAGTGTCAGCGATTCATCCCTGCAATTTTGTTGGGTGAAAACAAGCAGAATCAATACATTAGAGAGACAAGCACATCTGTGCCGACAGCACGCCATCACCACATCAAATGTGCAACACAATCGGTCATTACAGGGCACTGAAATAAGTGAAAATAGCTTTGAGATGGAGAACAGTTGGGGTTATATCAGATCAAGAAGACAATTTCGTGATTTGCACAAATGTGCAGGAGTCCAAAAATGGCGACGGAAAACAGCGATGATATCCGCCTAATCGTAAAGATAGCGCAGCTGTATTACGAACAGGATATGACACAAGCGCAAATCGCCCGCGAGCTGGGTATTTACCGCACCACGATCAGTCGTTTGCTAAAACGTGGACGCGAGCAGGGTATCGTCACCATCGCCATTAATTACGACTACAACGAAAATCTGTGGCTGGAACAGCAGCTAAAACAGAAATTTGGCCTGAAAGAAGCGGTGGTGGTTTCCTGCGACAGTGAACAGGAAGACGAACAACTCGCAATGATGGGTGTGCACGGCGCACAGTTGCTGGAACGCTTACTGGAACCTGGGGACATTATCGGGTTCTCATGGGGCCGCGCGGTACGGGGACTGGTGGAAGGGTTATCCCCTGCCAGCCAGTCGCGCCAGCTGATCTGCGTGCCGATTATCGGCGGACCGTCCGGCAAGCTTGAAAGCCGCTACCACGTCAATACGCTAACCTACGGCGCTGCGGCAAAGCTTAAAGGGGAATCACACCTGGCAGATTTCCCGGCACTGCTGGAAAACCCGCTGATCCGTAACGGGATCATGCAGTCACGACATTTTAAATCGATTTCCGCTTATTGGGATAATCTGGACATCGCGCTGGTCGGGATTGGATCTCCGGCAATACGTGATGGCGCCAACTGGCACGCTTTTTACGGCAGTGAAGAGAGTGATGACCTGCATGCTCGCCGGGTCGCCGGAGACATTTGCTCGCGCTTTTACGATATCAACGGTGTAACCGTAGAAACCAATATGAGTGAAAAGACGCTCTCCATCGAAACCAATAAATTAAAACAGACGCGTTACTCCATTGGCATTGCAATGGGTGAAGAAAAATACAGTGGGATATTAGGCGCATTACGTGGGAATTATATTAACTGTTTAGTCACCAACAGCCATACCGCTGAATTATTGTTGAAGTAAATAAATTCTAATTGGTCCTGCCATAATTAATTTTATGTGGGATCCCCTTATCTGAAATCGGGAGTTAATTATGCAAACGTGGTTAAACTTGCAGGGCAAAGTCATTATTGTTACCGGTGGTGCATCCGGTATTGGGCTGGCGATTGTTGAAGAGTTATTAGCGCAGGGCGCTAATGTGCAAATGGCGGATATTCACGGTGGTGACGGTAAATATGAAGGCCATAATGGATATCATTTCTGGCCGACAGATATTTCCAGCGCCAAAGAAGTTAATCATACCGTTACCGAAATTATCCACCGCTATGGGCGTATCGATGGTTTGGTGAATAACGCAGGCGTTAATTTTCCGCGGCTGCTGGTCGATGAAAAAGCCCCCGCCGGGCAATATGAACTCAACGAAGCCGCTTTTGAAAAAATGGTGAATATCAACCAGAAAGGTGTGTTCTTAATGTCGCAAGCAGCGGCACGCCAAATGGTAAAACAGCGTAACGGCGTGATTGTGAATGTCTCTTCAGAAAGCGGGCTGGAAGGTTCAGAGGGCCAAAGTTGCTATGCCGCCACCAAAGCCGCATTGAATAGCTTTACCCGTTCCTGGTCGAAAGAGTTGGGCAAACACGGCATTCGTGTGGTGGGCATTGCACCTGGCATTCTGGAAAAAACCGGACTGCGTACCCCCGAATATGAAGAAGCGCTGGCCTGGACTCGCAACATCACCGTCGAACAGCTGCGCGAGGGCTACACCAAGAACGCGATCCCAATTGGTCGCTCAGGGCGCTTAAGCGAAGTCGCTGATTTTGTTTGTTATCTTTTGTCTGAGCGCGCCAGTTACATAACCGGAGTAACCACTAACATTGCTGGCGGAAAAACGCGCGGTTAAGGAGGTTTTATGGTCAATGCAATCTTCTGTGCTCACGGCAAACTGGCCTGCGCCATGCTGGAATCGGTACAGATGGTCTACGGTGATGCCAACGTTGAAGCCGTGGCATTTGTCCCCGGAGAGAACGCCAGCGACATCGTGGAAAAGCTGAAAAAGTTAGTAAGTATTCACACTGGCGATGAATGGCTGATTGCCGTCGATTTGCAGTGTGGCAGTCCCTGGAATGCTGCCGCGACGCTGGCAATGCACAATCCGGCGATACGGGTCATTAGCGGGTTATCACTGCCGTTGGCGCTGGAGCTGGTAGACAACCAAAGCAGCATGAATGTGGATGAACTGTGCGAACACCTGACGACCATTGCTCAACAAACCTGTGTCGTCTGGAAACATCTGGAAACGGCCGAAGAGGATTTCTGATGAACATTACCCTTGCTCGTATTGATGACCGCCTGATCCACGGTCAGGTCACCACCGTCTGGTCGAAGGTGGCAAATGCCCAACGGATTATTATCTGTAATGACGACGTTTATAACGATGAAGTACGTCGTACATTATTACGTCAGGCCGCCCCGCCGGGAATGAAAGTGAACGTTGTTAATATCGAAAAGGCGGTCGCAGTTTACCATAATCCGCAATACCAGAACGAAACCGTTTTTTATCTATTTACCCGCCCGCAGGATGCATTAGCAATGGTAAAACAAGGGGTAAAAATCACCACATTAAATATTGGCGGCATGGCCTGGCGACCAGGTAAAAAACAATTAACCAAAGCCGTTTCTTTAGATAACGACGATATTCATGCGTTTCGTGAGTTAGATAAACTGGGTGTCACGCTGGATTTACGCGTCGTCGCATCCGATCCATCTATTAATATTCTCGAAAAAATAGAAGAACAATCGTTCGCTGAATAAATAAAAATGCCTGTGTACTTATGCTTTAACAGGCAGGGATGATCACATTCACAAGGTGACATATTATGGAAATAAGTACCCTACAAATTATCGCCATATTCCTATTTTCCTGTATTGCCGGGATGGGCAGCGTGCTGGATGAGTTCCAGACCCACCGTCCGCTAATTGCTTGTACCGTTATCGGCCTGATCCTCGGTGATTTAAAAACCGGGATTATGCTCGGCGGCACGCTGGAGTTAATCGCTCTTGGCTGGATGAACGTCGGCGCAGCGCAGTCTCCCGATTCGGCGCTCGCCAGTATTATCTCCGCCATTCTGGTTATCGTCGGTCAGCAAAGCATTGCTACCGGTATCGCCATCGCCCTGCCGGTGGCGGCGGCAGGCCAGGTACTGACGGTATTCGCCCGTACTATCACCGTGGTGTTCCAGCACGCGGCGGATAAAGCCGCCGAAGACGCCCGCTTTCGTACCATCGACATGCTGCACGTTTCCGCTCTCGGTGTACAGGCGCTGCGCGTTGCCATTCCTGCATTAATCGTCTCGCTGTTTGTCAGCGCCGATATGGTCAGCAATATGCTCAACGCCATTCCGGAATTCGTCACCCGCGGATTGCAGATTGCCGGTGGCTTTATCGTGGTGGTCGGCTACGCCATGGTGCTGCGCATGATGGGTGTGAAGTACCTGATGCCCTTCTTCTTCCTCGGGTTTATCGCTGGGGGTTATCTCGATTTGAGCCTGCTGGCTTTCGGTGGGGTTGGCGTGATTATCGCGCTGGTCTACATCCAGTTGAACCCACAGTGGCGTAAAGCCGAACCGCAGGCGCAACCCGCCTCTTCTCAAGCTATCGATCAGCTTGATGACTAATGGAGCCAGCCATGGAACAGAAAAAACTGACCAAATCCGACCTGTTTAGCATGTTCGTTCGCTCCAACCTGCAACAGGCGTCATTCAACTTTGAACGCATTCATGGGTTGGGCTTTTGCTACGACATGATCCCTGCCATCAAGCGCCTGTATCCGCTGAAAGAAGACCAGGTTGCAGCACTCAAACGGCACCTGGTGTTCTTCAATACCACACCTGCCGTTTGCGGCCCGGTGATTGGCGTGACCGCCGCGATGGAAGAAGCTCGCGCCAACGGTGCGGAAATTGACGACGGTGCCATCAACGGTATCAAAGTTGGGCTGATGGGTCCGCTGGCCGGCGTCGGCGATCCGCTGGTATGGGGAACGCTGCGCCCGATTACCGCCGCGCTCGGCGCATCGCTGGCGCTGTCCGGCAACATTCTCGGCCCACTATTGTTCTTCTTTATTTTCAATGCAGTACGTCTGGCAATGAAGTGGTACGGCTTACAGCTTGGCTTTCGTAAAGGGGTCAACATCGTCAGCGACATGGGCGGCAACCTGCTGCAGAAACTGACCGAAGGCGCATCGATTCTCGGCCTGTTTGTGATGGGAGTATTGGTCACCAAATGGACCAGCATCAACGTGCCGCTGGTGGTATCGCAAACGCCTGGCGCAGACGGCACCACCGTCACCATGACCGTGCAGAACATTCTCGACCAACTCTGCCCCGGCCTGCTGGCGTTGGGTCTGACGCTGCTGATGGTGCGTCTGCTCAACAAGAAAATTAATCCGGTATGGCTAATATTCGCCCTGTTTGCGCTGGGAATTATCGGTAACGCACTGGGCTTCCTGTCCTGATTTTTCGCTCCGGCAATGCCGGGGCAACTTCAACAAATAGTCCTCGAAAGAGGAAGAGGTGGTAACAATGCAAACAACAACAGCTTTACGTCTTTATGGTAAACGCGATCTGCGCCTGGAAACTTTCGACCTTCCTGAAATGCGGGATGACGAAATTCTGGCCTCAGTCGTAACCGACAGCCTGTGCCTTTCTTCCTGGAAAGAGGCTAACCAGGGCGAGAACCACAAAAAGGTGCCGGACGATGTGGCCACCAACCCGATCATCATCGGTCATGAGTTTTGCGGCGACATTATTGCCGTAGGCAAAAAATGGCAGCATAAGTTTCAGCCCGGCCAGCGCTATGTCATTCAGGCTAACCTGCAACTGCCGGATCGCCCGGACTGTCCCGGCTACTCCTTCCCGTGGGTGGGCGGTGAAGCCACGCACGTCATCATTCCTGATGAAGTCATGGAGCAGGACTGCCTGTTGGCCTACGAAGGTGAAACCTATTTTGAAGGTTCGCTGGTTGAGCCGCTATCCTGCGTGATTGGCGCATTCAACGCCAACTATCACCTGCAGGAAGGCTCTTATAACCATAAAATGGGCATTCGTCCGCAGGGACGTACACTGATACTCGGCGGCACCGGGCCGATGGGACTACTGGCGATCGACTATGCACTGCATGGCCCGGTTAACCCGGCGCTGCTGGTGGTAACTGACACCAATAACGACAAGTTGAGCTACGCCCGTAAGCACTATCCATCAGAACCACAAACGTTGATCCATTATCTCCACGCCCAGGATGCGAGTTATGACACCTTGATGGCGCTGAGCGGCGGGCACGGGTTTGATGACATCTTTGTGTTTGTGCCCAACGAACAGCTGGTTACGCTGGCCTCTTCCCTGCTGGCTGCCGATGGTTGCATGAACTTCTTTGCTGGTCCGCAGGATAAGCAGTTTAGCGCGCCGATTAACTTCTACGACGTACACTACGCCTTCACCCATTATGTTGGGACGTCTGGCGGCAATACCGACGACATGCGCGCGGCGGTAAAACTGATCGAAGAGAAGAAAGTTCAGGCGGCAAAAGTGGTGACGCACATTCTGGGGTTAAATGCGGCAGGTGAAACAACGCTGGAACTGCCAAAAATCGGCGGCGGGAAAAAACTGGTTTACACCGGCAAAGCCTTACCATTAACCGCGCTCACTCAGATTGATGATCCAGCCTTGCGCGATATCCTGGAGCGTCATCAGGGGGTCTGGTCGCAGGAAGCCGAACAGTACATATTGTCTCACGCCGAGGAAATTTAACATGATTAACCGCGACACCCAGTTGTGCATGTCGCTTGCCGGTCGCCCTGGCAACTTTGGCACTCGCTTTCACAACTATCTGTATGAAAAATTAGGGTTAAATTTTATCTACAAAGCCTTTACCACGCAGGATATTGAGGCCGCAGTGAAAGGCGTTCGCGCGCTGGGTATCCGCGGTTGCGCGGTCTCAATGCCATTTAAAGAGAACTGCATGCCGTTTCTGGATGCCATCGATCCTTCCGCAAGCGTCATTGATTCCGTCAACACCATCGTCAATGACAACGGTACGCTGACAGGATTTAACACCGACTATATCGCGGTAAAAAGCCTGATTGCCAGCCACCAGCTCGATAGCAGCGCTCGCGTCATGATTCGCGGCAGCGGCGGCATGGGCAAAGCTGTGATTGCCGCCTTTCGCGATGCGGGGTTTACGGATGTAATCATTGCCGCACGTAATCGAGAGAGCGGCACTACGCTGGCAAAACAGTACGGTTTCCAGTGGCAGCCGCAGCCGGATGGAATTGCCTGCGATATTCTGGTCAACGTGACGCCCGTCGGCATGGCGGGTGGTAAAGAAAGCCATGAGCTGGCCTACAGCGAAGCGATGGTCTCTGCCGCCAGCATAGTGTTTGACGTGGTCGCTCTGCCGCCGGAAACGCCGGTGATTAAGCTGGCACAGCAGTTGGGTAAAAAGACCATCAGCGGCGCAGAGGTGATTGCCTTACAGGCTGTAGAGCAGTTCGCCATGTATACCGGCGTACGCCCGGATGACACGCTAATCGCCGAGGCAGCAGAATTTGCGCGGGCGGGGTAAAGAAGCAGGAACAGAGCGCCGGGATGGGCGCTCTTTTTTAAGTTCTACGCAACAGCAAGCAGCGTTTGATCGGCTTTCGCTTCCAACTGCGCCAGCGCGGGAATCAACTGGCTGATATTTACCAGACTGTGTCCTAACTGGCATATGCTCTCATAGGCAAAATGTTCCTGACCTTCACCCGCCATGGTCAGCAGGCTTTCGCCCATAAAATTCAGCGTCTGGTACAACCCTGCCAGCGCCTCTTCACAGCCAAACGATAGCGCCAGATTTTCTTCGGTAGTGAGATGGCGACAATCAAGATGGCGAAACGCCTCGGCGAGTGGAGAATAAAACAGATCGGCTTGCGGTATGAGAGAAGAAGACGCAAAACAGGCGATGCAACGTACATTGCAAAAGCGTTGGGCGTGGTGGCACGCGCTAAAGGAATGGCGAACATCGCGGCAGAAACGGGATTATCCCGCGAACAACTCTACCGCTCGTTTAGTGAGAAAGGAAACCCGACGCTGAAAACCACGCTGGCAGTGATGAAGGCGCTCGGTATTGGATTGACGGTTAAGGTGTAAAGTTGGATATCAGCCAAATTTCACTTTCAGCTTTCCTGACATATTGCCCTCTTTCCCGACAACAATCTCTACATCACGGCCCAGCCTCACCAGGCATTCGAGCATCTTTGCTTCACTGATACCACGAAACTGACCACGTAGCAGGTTGGAAAGTTTAGGCTGCGTCATTCCCAGTAGCTGCGCGGACTGCTGCTGCGTTAACCCTTTGCGTTGCAAAATCTCACCAATCACCATTGCCAGTTGCGCTTTCAACTGCATCTGTTCTGCGTCATACACGCCTAAATCGGCGTAAACATTTCCGCTACTGGCTTCAACTTCATGTGACATATCCACTCTCCTGCGCATGGCGCTGTGCAGCCTTGATCCGCTGATAAATCAGGTCAATTTCAGGTTTGGGCGTTGCCTTCCCGGCAACGGACTTCTTCTGAAAAACATGGAGAACATAAACCGCATTTTTCAACTGGATGGTGTAAACCGCCCGCCAGGTGTTGCCGTGATAATCCTCAACGACTTCCAGAACCCCCGCGCCACCAAATCCTTTTAATGGTTTAGTCTGTGAATGCTGTTTACCCTGCTGCGCAAGCCAAAGAGCAAACCCAAACGTATCCCGAACATGTTCTGGCATTCCCTGTAGATCTTTCCAGGCATGCCCAACCCAGTAAAGTGGTTTCGTCATCCTCCCCCCTTAATTATATCCATTTAGGTATAAAATGCCATTGCCCACCAGAAGAATAAATCAACAATCTCCCTTTCAGCCGAAATAAAACGCCAGTCTGCGAGGCGCTTTCCAGAACCTCACTTCCAACATCGTGAGCCATATCAGTAAGGCGTCAGGCTGATAGTGGTAGCATTAGCGCGGTTTGTAATTTTCTGGTTACATGGAGAAATGATGGAACTGCTTTTATTGAGTAACTCGACGCTGCCGGGCAAAGGCTGGATGGAACATGCGCTGCCGCTGATCGCAGAGCAACTGAATGGTCGCCGTACGGCAGTGTTTATTCCGTTCGCCGGCGTGACGCAAACCTGGGATGAGTACACGGCGAAAACGGCAGCCATCTTTGCGCCAATGGGCGTTAACGTTACCGGTATTCATACCGTTGCCGATCCAATTGCAGCCATTGAAAACGCCGAGCTGGTGATTGTCGGCGGCGGGAATACCTTCCAGTTGCTGAAAGAGAGTCGTGAGCGCGGGTTGCTGGCGCCGATCGTGGATGTCGTCAAACGCGGTGCGCTGTACATCGGCTGGAGCGCGGGTTCCAACCTTGCCTGCCAGACCATCCGCACCACCAACGACATGCCGATTGTCGATCCCAAAGGCTTTGATGCGCTGGGTCTGTTCCCGCTGCAGATTAACCCACATTTCACCAACGCGCTGCCGGAAGGCCACAAAGGCGAAACGCGTGAACAGCGTATCCGCGAACTGCTGGTTGTGGCACCGGAGCTGACGGTGATTGGCTTGCCGGAAGGTAACTGGATCAAGGTGAGTAACGGTAAGTCCGTGCTCGGCGGCCCGAACACCACGTATATCTTTAAAGCGGGTGAAGAGGCGGTTGCTGTTGAAGCAGGCCACTGCTTTTAGTTGATTTGTTGTCTGATGCCGGATGGCGGCATAAATGCCTTATCCGGCCTACCGCTTCACCTCACTCAATAATCATCCCGCTCATCGTCTTCATCCGGCTGTTCCAGCACGCTGTAGGCCACGGAGCAAAACAGCGAGTTCAGACGCTGCATATCGCCCAACAGCGCCAGGTGCAGGGAACTGGTCTCGATGCTTTGCACGTTCTGCTGATGCAGTCGGTCAACGTGCGCATGTGAATAACGACGGTTGAGAATACGGAAACGGTGCTTGCTGCGGCGTAGACGACGGGCACTGGTCACATCGCCCGAGAAGAACACCGACATCGCCAGCTGCAGATTGCTGAGCAGCTGATCGTAAAGTGCATCCAGCTCTTTCAGCCCTTCTACCGAGAATGCCCGACGGGCGGCCAGCGACTTATCGGCAATCTCGCTGCCCATACGTTCAACGATATCGGAAGCCTGTTCGAGGTTGAGCGACATTTCGATAATCTCCGCCCAACGGCGTGATTCCTCTTCCGCCAGTTCATCCTTTGGCATCCGCGCCAGATAGAGCTTAATCGCCGTATACAGCACGTTGATGTCATCCGCCATCCTGCGCAACTCTTTCTCTTCGCGCGGCTCGCCGTGCATCACCTTCTTCAACCCGTCCATCATCTGCTCCATTGCGTCGCCAATACGCAGCGCTTCACGAGCGGCATTAGCCAGAGCGAGCGTCGGCGTATCCAGCGCACTGACGTCCAGATGTTTGGGCTTCAGATGTGCATCCAGCTCCGGCTCATCGCGGATGATGCGCTTACAAAAACGCGCCATCGGTTCGGCGAACGGCACCATCGCCACGCAGCGCACCAGGTTGTAGAAGACGTGGAAGTAGATAACCAGTTCAGATTTCGGCAGTGGCAGTTCATCCATCAGATTGGCCAGCGGATGAACAAACGGCAGGATAATCAGGCTGCCCACCAGCTTAAACAGCAGGCTGCCGAGCGCCACACGACGGGCAGCAGCATTCGCAGCACTGTTGTTGAGCATCGCCAACAGACCAGAGCCGAGGTTGGCGCCAATCACCAGACACAACGCTACCGGGAACGAGATAATGCCCGCCGCGGTCAGCGTTGCCGTCAGCAGTACCGCCGCCAGGCTGGAGTAACTGATAATCGCAAACATGGCGCCAATCAGCGCATCCAGCATGATATCGCCGGTAAGTGAGGCGAAAATAACCTGTACGCCATTAGCCTGAGTGATCGGCGTTACTGCCTGCACAATCAGCTCCAGCGCCAGTAAAATCAGCCCCAGTCCAATACCGACCCGCCCCAGTTGCCCCACGCGGGACTGCTTACGGCCGAGAAAGAAGATCACGCCGATAAAAATCAGCAGTGGCGACAGCCAGGAGAGATCGAAGGTCAGGATACGCGCCATCAGCGCGGTCCCCACATCGGCACCGAGCACAATCACCAGCGCAGGAGTCAGCGCCACGAGATCTTGTGCAACAAACGAGGTCACCAGCATGGTGGTGGCGTTGCTGCTTTGCACCAGCGCAGTCACGCCGATACCCGCACAAAAGGCGAGCGGCTTCTTTTCAACGCTACGGCTGAGCACGGTACGCAAGCGGGCGCCGAAGACGCGCATCACGCCGGTACGCACAATATGCGTACCCCAAACCAGCATCGCGACGGCAGAAAGCAGGTGTAACAGAGTTAACACGGAATCAGGTACCCCTTATCGTTATATGTTCCTGGGCTCGGCGCAGATAGCGTGCCTGATGGCGCTACGCTTATCAGGCCTACAGAATATCCTCTGTAGGCCTGATAAGGCGTTTACGTCGCCATCCGGCAAACAGCGCTCGCGAACCTTCTTTCAGTATAAGGGTTTAAACGTAATAAAGAGACAGGGCACTCATTGAGTGCCCTGTTTGTTGTAAAGAAAGATGACAGTTTTGTGAATCAGTCGGCGTCGTAGCCGAGGTTCGGCGCTAACCAGCGTTCCACTTCTGCCACGCTCATCCCTTTACGGAAGGCATAATCTTCAACCTGATCGCGCTGGATTTGCGCCACAGCGTAGTACTTGCTGTCCGGATGACTGAAATACCAGCCGGAAACCGACGCACCTGGCCACATGGCGAAGGATTCGGTGAGCTTCATCCCGGTATGCGCCTCCACGTCCAGCAGTTCCCAAATGGTGGCTTTTTCGGTGTGTTCCGGACACGCCGGATAGCCCGGTGCCGGGCGAATCCCCTGGTAGTTTTCGCGGATCAGCTCCTCGTTACTGAGATTCTCATTCGCCGCATAGCCCCAGTAGACTTTACGCACGCGCTCATGCAGATATTCTGCAAACGCTTCCGCCAGACGGTCAGCGATCGCTTTCACCATGATCTTGTTGTAGTCGTCATGTTGCGCTTCGAAAGCATCTGCCAGCGCGTCTTCTTCCAGACCACCAGTGACCGCAAAAGCACCGATGTAATCCGCTTTACCGCTCAGTTTCGGCGCAACAAAGTCAGACAAGCAGTAGTTGGCGAAACCGACTTTTTCCGTCTGCTGGCGCAGGTGATGACTCACGTTGATGACGTGCGTACGCGTCTCGTCACGGTAAATCTCGATGTCGTCACCCACGCGGTTGGCCGGGAATAAACCCACCACGCCACGCGGATTCAGCGTCTTCTCAGCGCTGAGTTTATCCAGCATGTCATTGGCATCTTTGAACAGACGCTTCGCCTCTTCGCCCACTACTTCATCTTCGAGGATTCGCGGATATTTCCCGGCCAACGACCAGGTCATAAAGAACGGCGTCCAGTCGATGTAGTTGCGCAGGGTTTCGATGCTGACTTCCACTTCCTGTACGCCCAGACGGTGCGCCACCGGCGGGGTGTAGTTTTCCCAGTCAAAGGCCAGATCGTTGTCGCGGGCAGCCTGTAACGTTACGGGCGGAGTACGCGGTTTCTTACGCGCATGCTGGATACGCACGGTTTCATACTCTTTACGCGTACGGGCGACAAAGTCATCACGCTGGGTGTCAGAGAGCAGCGCAGCGACGACGCCAACGGTACGCGAGGCGTTCTGCACGTACACCGTCGGGCCGCTGTAGTTCTGCTCAATTTTCACGGCGGTGTGCGCTTTCGAGGTGGTCGCGCCGCCAATCAGCAGCGGAATAGTGAAGCCCTGACGCTCCATCTCTTTCGCCACGTTGACCATTTCGTCCAGCGATGGGGTAATCAGCCCGGAAAGGCCAATCAGATCGGCATTCACTTCACGCGCCGTTCTGAGGATTTTCTCCGCGGGCACCATCACGCCAAGATCGACGATTTCGTAGTTGTTACATTGCAGCACCACGCCGACGATATTTTTACCAATATCGTGCACATCGCCCTTCACGGTTGCGATGACCATTTTGCCGTTGCTGGAACCTTTCTCTTTGCTGGCCTCAATGTATGGTTCAAGGTACGCCACCGCCTGCTTCATCACGCGGGCGGATTTCACCACCTGCGGCAGGAACATTTTGCCCTCGCCGAACAGGTCGCCAACCACGTTCATGCCGTCCATCAGCGGTCCTTCAATAACCTCGATCGGGCGCGCGGCCTGCTGGCGAGCTTCTTCGGTATCCAGCTCAATAAACTCGGTTATGCCTTTCACCAGCGAGTATTCGAGGCGCTTTTTCACATCCCAACTGCGCCACTCCGCCATCTGAGCATTCGCCGTGTCGTCGGTTTTACTGCCGCGATACTTCTCAGCAAGCTCCAGCAGTCGTTCGGTGCCATCGTCACGGCGGTTGAGGATCACGTCCTCAACTGCATCGCGCAGCTCGGCGGGCAGGTCGTCGTAAATTGCCAGTTGTCCGGCGTTGACGATCCCCATGTCCATACCGTTGCGAATGGCGTAGTAGAGGAATACTGCGTGAATGGCTTCACGTACTGGGTCGTTGCCACGGAACGAGAATGAAACGTTAGAAACGCCGCCGGAGATCAGCGCGTGCGGCAGTTCGCGTTTGATGTCTTCACAGGCCCCGATAAAGTCCTGCGCGTAGTTGTTGTGTTCATCAATCCCGGTCGCGACGGCAAAGATGTTCGGGTCAAAGATAATATCTTCCGGCGGGAAGCCCACCTCTTCGGTAAGAATCTTGTACGCCCGACGGCAGATCTCAATTTTACGCGCGCGGGTGTCGGCCTGGCCCTGCTCGTCAAAGGCCATCACCACCACTGCAGCACCGTAGCGACGCAGCAGCTTCGCGTGATGGATAAAGGTCTCAACCCCCTCTTTCATCGAGATGGAGTTAACGATGCCTTTACCCTGAATGCACTTCAGCCCTTTTTCGATTACTTCCCATTTCGAGGAGTCGATCATAATCGGCACGCGGGCGATATCCGGTTCACCGGCAATCAGGTTGAGGAAACGAACCATCGCCGCTTCGGCGTCGAGCATCCCCTCATCCATGTTGATATCGATGATCTGCGCGCCGCTTTCCACCTGCTGACGGGCGACATCCAGCGCTTCGCTGTATTTCTCTTCTTTGATCAGGCGTTTAAACTTCGCCGAACCGGTAACGTTGGTACGCTCGCCGACGTTCACAAACAGGCTGTCGTCGCCGATGTTCAGCGGCTCAAGGCCGGAAAGGCGGCAGGCAACCGGGATTTCCGGCAAGCGGCGTGGCGGCAGTCCGTCCACTGCGCGACTCATGGCGGCGATGTGTTCCGGCGTGGTGCCGCAGCAGCCGCCAACAATATTCAGGAAGCCCGCCTCGGCCCATTCGCGGATTTGCGCCGCCATGGTGTCGGCATCGAGATCGTACTCACCAAAGGCGTTCGGCAGCCCGGCGTTCGGGTGCGCGGTAACGTAGCATTCGGCAATACGCGACAGTTCCTGCACGTACTGGCGCAGTTCGTCCGGGCCTAAGGCACAGTTCAGACCAAAAGTCAGCGCATCGGCGTGGCGCAGGGAGTTGTAGAATGCTTCGGTGGTCTGGCCGGAGAGCGTACGCCCGGAAGCGTCGGTGATGGTGCCGGAGAGCATAATCGGCAGCTCAACGCCCAGCGCTTCGAATTCAGTTTTAACCGCGAAAATAGCGGCTTTGGCGTTGAGGGTATCGAAAACGGTTTCAATCAGGATCAGGTCACTGCCGCCTTCCACCAGCGCTTTGGTGGATTCGCGGTAGGCGGCCACCAGCTGATCAAAGGTAATATTGCGGTAAGCCGGGTCGTTGACGTCGGGCGAGATAGACGCCGTACGGTTGGTTGGGCCAAGCACGCCCGCGACGTAGCGCGGTTTGTTCGGCGTGCGTGCCGTCCATTCATCTGCCGCCGCGCGCGCCAGTTTGGCTGCCGCAAAGTTGATTTCCGCCGACAGGGATTCCATCTGGTAATCCGCCATGGCGATAGTCGTGGAGTTAAAGGTGTTGGTTTCGATGATGTCCGCGCCCGCCTCGAAGTAGGCGTTGTGAATCGCGGCGATCACCTCCGGTTTGCTGAGCACCAACAGGTCGTTGTTGCCTTTCAGATCGCACGGCCATTCGGCAAAGCGTTCGCCGCGGAAATCCTCTTCGCTCAGACGATATCCCTGGATCATGGTGCCCATACCGCCGTCCAGCACCAGAATACGTTCATTTAACTGCTGACGTAATTGTTCTACTTTGCTGCTCACACTCGCTCCCGACAACGCTCAACCAGACCGAAAAAACTCAACAGGTCATACTGGCACAAACCTGAGAGGCGGAAAAGAGAACAACGGCTAACATGAGACATGTTCAGCTTCACTCATCCGATCAGTACAGGAATTCTTGCATTATAATTGAATAAAACGAAAATGATTTCCACGATACAGAAAAGGAGTCTGCCATGGTTGCCCCCGTTCCCGCGAAACGCGGTAGAAAACCCGCCGCTACTACTGCGCCCGCAACCGGGCAGGTTCAGTCCCTGACGCGCGGCCTGAAGCTACTGGAGTGGATTGCGGAATCCAACGGCAGCGTGGCGCTGACCGAGCTGGCGCAGCAGGCCGGCCTGCCAAACTCCACGACTCACCGATTATTGACCACCATGCAGCAGCAGGGATTTGTTCGCCAGGTCGGTGAATTAGGGCATTGGGCCGTGGGCGCACATGCGTTTATCGTCGGCAGCAGCTTTTTGCAAAGTCGTAATCTGCTGGCGATTGTGCATCCGATCCTGCGCAAGCTGATGGAAGACTCCGGTGAGACGGTCAACCTCGCCGTGCTGGATCAAAGCGATCATCAGGCCATTATTATCGACCAGGTGCAGTGCACCCAACTGATGCGCATGTCCGCGCCTATCGGCGGTAAACTGCCGATGCACGCCTCCGGGGCGGGCAAAGCGTTTTTATCCCAACTGAGCGAAGAACAGGTGACAGGGTTGCTGCACCGCAAAGGACTACACGCTTATACCCACGCCACGCTGGTGTCGCCAGTGCATCTGAAAGAGGATTTGGCCCAGACGCGCAAGCGCGGCTATTCCTTTGATGATGAGGAACATGCGCTGGGTCTGCGCTGCGTGGCGTCGTGCATTTATGACGAGCACCGCGAGCCGTTCGCCGCGATTTCCATCTCCGGACCCATTTCGCGTATTACCGACGATCGCGTGACCGAGTTCGGCGCCATGGCGATCAAAGCGGCGAAAGAAGTGACGCTGGCGTACGGCGGATTTCGTTAAGCCGCTTTCTGCGCCACGCTCTCACAGGTAGTTTTGAGGATCTTGTTTTTCGTGCAGCACCGCCAGCACGATTATGCCTGTGGGTGCTTCACGGTAATAGATAATGTGGCTTTCTACAGGGAAACTACGTACGTCAGGAAAAAGATCGCCACTGCGATCACGGCCAGGAGAAGGATGTTTATCAAGCACATCCACCATCACCGTGCGCAGCACGGAAGCATAGGCTTCTGCGACTTCTTCTCCCCAGCGACGCGCAGAATAAACGCGGATTGCGCGAACATGTTCTTTGGCTTTTGTCGTAAACCTGACACTCATCCCTTCGCCTTACCTCTGCCTTCCATATTATTTATCAGATGTCAGCGGGCCAAAAACATCATCAATACTGTGCAGCTCACCGTTATCAGCCTGAGTGATAGATTCCGTCAACACAGCCTTTAGTCTCTGGAGTTTTAGCTGCTTAAACTGGTCATATTCCTCGGGGGAAATCACCACGGCCACACGCTTGCCATGTTTGCTTATTTCCACCGGTTCACGCTGAACTTTCATCAGTAAATCACCGAACTGGTTTTTCGCTTGTTGTGCGGGCATGACCTGCATATCCCCTCCTTCCGATCAAAATGGCTTGAATGTCCAATATGGACATAATAGACAGAAGAGGCCAATATCGCCAACGAAATTGTTGGATGGGTTTAGCTCAAGCCTCCGGTCACAGTACAGTCATTGGTGAGCTATCACCAGCGTTGGGATCTGTTGTTGGAAAGCTGCTCGCAAAAGCCGCAAACCGTACGCTAAACCGCTGCCGACGTCGGTAGGCGTAAACATCTTCCACATGCCCGTTTTTAATCCGCGTTTGCAAACCCCGCCAGTAGTCGGCGCTGAACAACTCAGCGTGCATCTCTTCAAATAGCGGCCCGATACGCGGGTCGGCACATAGCCAGTGGCGAAACTCTTCCGGGAAGACATCTCCAGGCGATACGCTGTACCACGGCTCAGCGCTCATCTCATCTTCCGGGTAGCGTGGCGGCGGGATATGACGGAAATTAACCTCCGTCATGTAGCAGATTTCATCGTAATCGTAGAACACCACGCGCCCGTGACGGGTGACGCCGAAGTTCTTAAACAGCATATCGCCGGGGAAAATATTGGCGGCGGCCAGCTGACGAATCGCGTTGCCGTACTCTTCAATGGCATCGCGCAGTTGTTGACCTTCGACCTGCTCCAGCCAGATATTCAGCGGCACCATCCGTCGTTCGATATACAGATGGCGAATGACAATCTGATCGCCAAGATCGGTAATTTTTTCCGGGGCTTCCTGCAATAACAGCGCCATCAGCGCCGGATCGATTTGCCGTTTATCCAGCACAAAATTCTCGAACTCCTGGGTGTCAGCCATCCGCCCCACACGATCGTGCTCTTTGACCAGTTGATAACAGGCGCGGACGTGGGCGGCAGACATCTCTTTTTGCGGCGCAAATTTGTCTTTAATGATTTTAAACACCCGGTCAAAGCCCGGCAGGGTAAACACCAGCATCACCATACCGCGAATCCCCGGCGCTTCAATAAACTGCTCATCACAGTTGGCCAGGTAGAGCAGATACTCCCGATAACTTTCCGTTTTTGCATGCTTCTGACAGCCAATCGCCATATACAATTCAGCGGTGGTTTTACCGGGCAGGATCTCGCGCAACCACTCCACCAGTGCCGCGGGCAGCGGGGCATACACCATAAAGTAGGAGCGGGCGAAGCCAAACACAATGCTCGCCTCCGCCGTCGTGGTCAGGCAGGTATCGACAAACAACTCACCTTCGTCTGTCCGGTGGATTGGCAGTAAAAACGGCAGCGTTCCAGAAGGGGTAATCAGCTTACCGACCAGCCAGGCTGCCTTGTTACGATAAAACAGTTCATTCGCCACCTGTAAATGGCAGCCTGGCAACACATCCGTTCCCAGGGTTTCGGTCAGGTGTTCGATGATGTAGTGGATATCACGATGTTTATTCTGCCATGGAAGACGCAGGGGAAGATCGCTAAGGACGCGAGTTAGCAGCCACTCCCAGCCGGTATCAGGAAAAAAGTCTTTCGCCAACGGGCGTGGGATCGTGCGGAAACGACGCTCTGGCTGAGAACTGAAAATAAACAGCCGCTCGGGAGTCAGCGAGCGGTGGTCAAATAACCGACAGTAAACGGAGTTAAAAAAGCTCTCCGCAATCTCGAAGCGCGGGTAATCCGGCAGTAGCCGGGTGTAATGCTCTTTTACGCGAAGTAAAAAATCCGCGTCGGTACTTTTGCCGTCTGTAATGCAGCGCAACTGCTCCACCACCAGACCTACGTGATGATCGTAAAGGTGAATACGGCTTTTCATCGCCTGCTGAACCGCATGCCAGTCGGCATGTTCAAAACGCTGCTGCGCGCCGGAGGTGACTTCCAGAAAACGCCCGTACTGGGCGTCGAAACCTTGCAAAATCGTCTGAGCAATCAGTAATTCCAGGCCACGCGTCATCGACTTCTCCCATCCGGCACAACGTCATGCCGGATGGCGCGTTCGCTTATCCGGCCTACATCCCTTCGTAGGCCCGGTAAGCACAGCGCCACCGGGCATTAATCAAAACTGCGATTCTTCGGTCGAGCCGGTCAGCGCGGTCACCGAGGAAGCGCCGCCCTGAATGATAGTAGTGACTTTGTCGAAGTAGCCTGTACCCACTTCCTGCTGATGGGACACGAAGGTGTAGCCGTCTTTAGCCGCCGCAAATTCTGGCTGCTGAACCTTCTCAACATAGTGGCGCATGCCTTCACCCTGCGCATAGGAGTGTGCGAGGTCGAACATGTTGAACCACATGCTGTGGATGCCCGCCAGGGTAATGAACTGGTATTTGTAACCCATATCCGACAGTTGCTGCTGGAAGCTGGCAATGGTTTTGTCGTCCAGGTTTTTCTGCCAGTTAAATGACGGCGAACAGTTGTAGGCCAGCAGTTTGCCGGGGAATTTCGCGTGAATCGCATCGGCAAAGCGCTTCGCCAGTTCGAGATCCGGCGTGGAGGTTTCACACCACACCAGATCCGCATAAGGTGCATAAGCCAGACCACGGCTGATCGCCTGCTCAATACCCGCATGCGTACGGTAGAACCCTTCGCTGGTACGTTCGCCGGTGATGAACTCGCTGTCGTATGGGTCGCAGTCAGACGTTATCAGATCGGCTGCGTCAGCATCAGTACGCGCAATAACCAGCGTCGGAACACCCATGACGTCGGCTGCCAGACGGGCGGCCACCAGTTTCTGGATAGCTTCCTGAGTCGGCACCAGAACTTTGCCGCCCATGTGACCACATTTTTTTACCGATGCGAGCTGATCTTCGAAGTGAACGGCCGCTGCACCAGCCTCAATCATCGATTTCATCAGTTCAAATGCGTTCAGGACTCCGCCAAAACCCGCTTCTGCATCGGCGACGATCGGCAGGAAGTAATCCACATAGCGCGGATCGTTCGGTTCAATACCGGTTGACCATTGGATCTGATCGGCGCGACGGAATGTGTTGTTGATCCGATCCACCACTGCCGGGACGGAGTTCGCCGGATACAGCGATTGGTCCGGGTACATGCTGGATGCCAGGTTGGCATCTGCCGCCACCTGCCATCCTGAAAGGTAGACAGCTTCAATACCGGCTTTCGCCTGCTGCAGCGCCTGACCGCCAGTCAGCGCGCCGAGGCTGTTGATATAACCTTTCTTCGATTCGCCGTGCAGCAGACGCCACATTTTCGCCGCGCCAAGCTGAGCCAGCGTGCATTCCGGGTTGACCGAGCCACGTAATTTCACCACTTCCTCCGCGCTATATGGACGGGTGATGCCTTCCCAGCGCGGTTGAGTCCATTCTTTCTGTAATTCTTCGATTTGTTGAGTACGGGTTTTCATGTGCAGATGCTCCATATTGTTATGTGGTGGATTACGCCAGCAGGCGGTAGCCTGGCAGGGTCAAGAAATCGATCAATTCATCAGAGGTAGTGATTTGCTCCATCAGGCGCGCGGCATCGTCAAAACGCCCGCTGCTGTAGCGGTGTTCGCCCAGCTCGTCCTGAATCACCAGCATCTCTTCGGCCAGCATCTGACGGAACAGCGGTTTGGTAACCGGCTTGCCGTTGCTGAGCGTCTTCTGGTGGTGGATCCACTGCCAGATGGAGGTACGGGAGATTTCGGCAGTGGCCGCATCTTCCATCAGACCGTAAATCGGTACGCAGCCGTTACCGGAGATCCACGCTTCGATGTACTGCACCGCAACACGAATGTTGGCGCGCATGCCTTCTTCAGTACGCTCACCTTCACAAGGCGCCAGCAGTTGTTCTGCGGTAATCGGCGCATCTTCTTCACGGGTCACGAACAGCTGATTTTTGTTTTCACCGAGCACGTCGTTGAACACCGCCATTGCGGTATCTGCCAGTCCCGGATGGGCAATCCATGTGCCGTCATGACCGTTATTGGCTTCCAGCGCTTTGTCCGCTTTTACCTTGGTCAGAACCTGATTGTTACGTTCCGCATCTTTGCTGGGAATGAACGCTGCCATGCCGCCCATCGCGAATGCGCCACGTTTATGACAGGTTTTAATCAGCAGACGCGAATAGGCGCTGAGGAATGGCTTATCCATCGTCACCACCTGACGGTCCGGTAGCACGCGATCCGGATGGTTCTTCAGCGTTTTGATATAGCTGAAAATGTAGTCCCAGCGACCGCAGTTCAGACCCACAATATGGTCACGCAGGGCGTGCAGAATTTCGTCCATCTGGAAGACGGCCGGCAGCGTTTCAATCAGCAGAGTCGCTTTGATGGTGCCGCGCGGCAGGTTAAAGCGATCTTCTGCATAGCTGAACACTTCGCTCCACCATGCTGCTTCTTGCCAGGCCTGCGTTTTTGGCAGGTAGAAGTAAGGGCCGCTACCTTTTGCCAGCAACGTTTTGTAGTTGTGGAAGAAATAGAGGGCAAAATCGAACAGGCTGCCCGGGATGGATTCGCCACGCCAGGTGACGTGTTTTTCCGGCAGATGCAGACCACGAACGCGGCATACCAACAGAGCCGGATTAGGTTTGAGCTGGTAAATTTTACCCGCTTCATTGGTATAGCTAATGTTGCCATTGACCGCATCGCGCAGGTTTATCTGCCCGTCGATAACTTTGCTCCACTCAGGAGCCAGCGAATCTTCGAAGTCAGCCATAAAGACTTTGACGTTCGCGTTCAGCGCGTTGATAACCATCTTGCGCTCAACGGGTCCGGTTATCTCTACGCGGCGATCCAGTAAATCATCAGGAATACCGCGAATCTTCCAGTCACCCTCACGAATGGAAGCTGTTTCCGAAATAAAATCAGGCAACTTACCGTCATCAATATCCTGCTGCTGCTGAATACGTGCAGCCAGAAGTTTATTGCGTTTTGGCGTAAATCTTGTCACCAGTTCAGTCAGAAACTCTACTGCTTCAGCGGTCAGAATTTGTTGCTCCTGTTCGCCACGCGCCCTGGTGAAGACCAGTTCATCGGTTGTCGTTGCCTGTTGATTCATTGCGTAGTTCCTCGTCATTGATCCAAACACATCCCCAATGCGAACGAAGGATCGTTGTGCGCTTTTCGTTCAGCACAACTAAGACTACTCATTTAAATTTCAAAATCAAAAACAATTTCCATTTTTAATTTAATTATCAATTAACCTATTGATAACAATATAAATAAAATTTAATTACACCGTGAGGTGCGTTTCGGAAATAAAAAAGGCACCCGAAGGTGCCTGATTCAATATGCTGAAACGCTTAAGGATCGTCTGCTACAGAAGATTAATCCAGCGTTGGATTCATGTGACGCAGATCATATGGCGTGATCTGGTAGACGTAATAGTTGAGCCAGTTGGTAAACAACAGATTACCGTGGCTACGCCAGGTTGCCCGCGGTTTGTTTTGCGGGTCATCTTTCGGGAAGTAGTTATAGGGCACTTCCGGCGTTAGGCCCGCTTCGACGTCACGAAAATACTCACTGCCGAGCGTATGGGCATCATATTCCGGATGGCCCGTCACAAAGGCAATTCGTTTATCTTTGCTGGCAAAGAGGTAGGCATCTCCCTCTTCTGTTTCAGCAAAAATCTCGAGATCGGTGTAGTCGCGAATAATCGCAGCAGGAAAATCGGCATAGCGCGAATGCGGAGCCAGGAACGCATCATCGAATCCACGCGTCAGCAGCGCATGAGGATGCAGAATATGGTGCTCATAGACGCCTGAGAGTTTGTCCGTACGGGTTTGCTTAGGAATTCCGTACAGGATATTCAGCGCGGCCTGCACCGCCCAACAAACAAATAGCGTTGAGGTAACGTGATCTTTCGCCCATTCAAGCACTTGTTGAATCTGCGGCCAGTAAGCCACGTCATTAAATTCAACCAGACCCAACGGCGCGCCGGTCACGATCAGTCCGTCAAAGTTCTGATCGCAGATATCCTCGAAATTACAGTAAAAGTTATTCAGATGCTCCGTAGGGGTGTTACGTGACTCGCGGGCATCGATGCGCAATAGCTGAACATCTACCTGTAGCGGTGAGTTAGACAGTAAGCGCAGGAACTGGTTTTCCGTTTCAATCTTCTTGGGCATCAGGTTGAGGATGAGCACCTTCAGTGGTCGAATTTCCTGACCGGAAGCGCGGGATGTCGTCATCACAAAGACGTTTTCCTCACGCAAGAAATTGACGGCGGGTAGCTCGTCCTGCACGCGAATTGGCATAACCTGATAACCTCACTACATACGTTTAAACGTTTAGACATCCAGATAGCTGAAGATACCCAGGAATCATGCGAATGTCGAGCCTGCATCCTCAAGTTGAGAAAGTTTCACGGCCCTTGCTGTAGAATAGTGCAGTAAAGATAAAAGGAGAATGCTATGCCCTTTACCATTCGTCGTTCGCGTAAGGACGAAGGCGATAAGCTCATATCTATTTGGTGTCGTTCTGTCGATGCGACGCACCATTTCCTCTCTGCGGAGTATCGGATTGAGCTGGAAGAGCTGGTAAGGTCATTTTTACCAGAAGCTCCGCTATGGGTTGCAGTGACAGAACAAGATGAGCCTGTCGCCTTTATGCTTCTGAGCGATCAGCATATGGATGCGTTGTTTGTCGATCCGGATGTGCGTGGTAGTGGCGTTGGTAAACTGCTAATTGAACATGCTTTATCAATGAGTTCAACGCTGACAACCAACGTTAATGAACAGAATGAGCAGGCAGTTGGATTCTATAAGAAGATGGGATTTACTGTGACGGGACGTACAGAGGTGGACGATCTCGGACGAGCATACCCGTTACTCAACCTCGTACACGGGTAGCCGTACTTATTGCCTGATGCGCTGCGCTTATCAGGCCTGCACAATACATTCAGCCCGGCGTAGGCCGGATAAGGCGGCACGCCGCATCCGGCATTTTCGCTCAGACGCAAAAAAGCCCATCCGTCAGGATGGGCTTCTTCACTTTATTTGATGCCTGGCAGTTTATGGCGGGCGTCCTGCCCGCCACCCTCCGGGCCGTTGCTGCGCAACGTTCAAATCCGCTCCCGGCGGATTTGTCCTCCTCAGGAGAGCGCTCACCGACAGACCACAGATAAAACAAAAGGCCCGGTCTTTCGACCGGGCCTTTCGCTTTTATTTGATGCCTGGCAGTTCCCTACTCTCGCATGGGGAGACCCCACACTACCATCGGCGCTACGGCGTTTCACTTCTGAGTTCGGCATGGGGTCAGGTGGGACCACCGCGCTACAGCCGCCAGGCAAATTCTGTTATTAACCCGCTTTTCGCCGGTTAATCTTATCTGTATCAAGCTGAATGTCGTCTCTTCGCCAAAACATCTTCGGCGTTGTAAGGTTAAGCCTCACGGTTCATTAGTATCGGTTAGCTCAATGTATCGCTACACTTACACACCCGACCTATCAACGTCGTCGTCTTCAACGTTCCTTCAGGAGACTTATAGTCTCAGGGAGAACTCATCTCGGGGCAAGTTTCGTGCTTAGATGCTTTCAGCACTTAT